>Ga0315298_1000189_pt1 | contig 124561 bp, 119 predicted proteins | sample WHS_1_MG_FD_203077 | JGI IMG/M metagenome (GOLD analysis project Ga0315298, IMG submission 203077) | Extremophilic microbial mat communities from Washburn Hot Springs, YNP, Wyoming, USA - WHS_1_MG | ecosystem: Environmental > Aquatic > Thermal springs > Hot (42-90C) | place: USA: Wyoming...
CGCTCCCCTAAATAAGCCCCTAGGAATGAATAGAGCCGGTGTGCCAATCTCTCCCAATCCTTCAAAACGTAAAATAGAAAAAGAGGTAAAGAAAACAAACTTAAAGCCAAGCCAGCACTAGCAGACAGCATGGAGACACTCTTAGCGAATATGTTCTTGGCAACGTTACCTCCAAGAGAAGCTACATCTGCAACCAATTCATCCAGCTCTCCTCGAACTTCTGGGGGTAACCACTCTCGGAAACCTCTAAGCCAGTTCTGCAGATTCGACAGTCCTTCGCTCAAATATCGGGGAATGTTCTGAATGAGAATAGAAAATGATTCGGCAACGCTGGCGACGATATAATAACCCAGTAGCGCAAGTAGGATCAAAATCAGCAAAAAGCTCAAGCCTATTAGTCCGACGCGCTTGGCTGTCGTCCATTTGCTTTGTCCACCTGGTAATTTTGCCTCGAGCCACCTTAGTAGAGGCATCAAGAGGTATGCCAATAACAGACCGATAGCAAATGGTAGTAACATGCTTCTCAAAAAAAAGAGAAGCATGATAACTACACCCACGCCTAATACAATGAAAGCGAGGCGTAGGTTCTTTTGCCAAACGCCAGTTTCTGTGTTCAAGTTCTGCTAGTCTTAAATTTGAGTTTATGCAATCTCAGTAGGCTAGTCTCGCAAACCAACGCGTTAAGCACGTTGCAAATATACCACTCCCAAACCAGGTACACACCATATGAACGGAGCTGACACTCGATAGATAAGCTACAGACTGCCCGCGTGTGCGCTCAGATTTTTTCCTGCGCCCTTTTAGCCACCTCAGCAACAGACCCGCGGACCTTCTTTGCCGCTTCGGTTACCTGTTCTTTAATATCCCGCGCTTTCTCTTTCAGTATTTCCCTTGTCTCTTCACCAGATCGTGGGGCAAATAGGAGTCCCAAAACCACGCCTGTGACTGCACCTATGACAAAACCAACAACAAAACTGCCGCTATCTCTCTCAGCCATCGCTCCCTCCTTCCTTCTTGTGAAAAAATTTGGCAACAAGATCGATACCTCCCAGAATACCACGTACTAATGACACGAGCCGCACCACAGGTTCAATAACTTCATCCTTCATCGATGTGGACATTTGACGAAGTGTAGATATGGTAGCCTCCAACACAATAAGTACGGCTTTTGCTCTTCTATACAAAATATATAGAAGTACGCCAGCAAATATAATAGCCGTGCTAACCAGCACACCTGAAATACATATGATGAGGTCGCGATATAACTCAATCTCCTCCATAGTCACCTCTGTGCATATATTCTTGACCCCATCATACCACACACTTAAATTGATTTAAATCCCTTTCTCAGAACCTTTCTCCCGCAACCATAGTACAACTCCAGTCGCCAGTAAAGCACAGGCTGCAATAATAAACTCAGCTTGAGTTGCGTTGACAAGCTCCTTCCGAACCAGAACATAATTGTAATTTATAACCAAGTAAATACCGGCTGCTATGAGATAGAACTGCCACCAGCGCCCCTTTCCTATTCCCCAACCTACTAGTGCAGTAGAAGCCAAATTAGCCCCAAGAAGAAAGAAGCTTTCCCAGAAACCAACGAGTTGTCCTATACCTTGCAATTGCACATTTTCCCAGCTCCATCCCGTAGAAAAGATATAATTATGTGTCCACATCGATTCCAAAATACCAAATCCAGCACCGCAAACACCCCCGGTTATCAGTCCTAGTTTAGGGTCGATTTGCCAACCTTTACGCCACCAGACGATGACCACAGGTAACATCTTAAAGCCCTCGCGTACCAGACCGACCAAATACATAGAAGGTAAGCTAGCCAATAGAGCCCAGCGATTTATTACCTCAGGAGTCCAGATGGCTGTATATCCTGTTGATACTGCGTACCGAACAGGGTAGGCAACAATAACAATTGTTATCGGTGATAATATAGCTCCGGCAGCCATCACAGCCCAAAGCCATGGCTTGCTCAAAAACAGTGGCCGATAGCATGCTAGCCACACTGCACCAAAAATCACCGCTAAAACAATTCCCCATGCAGTCGGAGGATAAAAGAATTGGACAAGAAATTGGAGCATTTGCTGCAACATCAAAGCCTCCTTTATAGCCTAATGATTTCTGCCTTCAGTTTCTCCAGGTCTAGCAATGCTACTGTTTGGCTTCCACTTAGATAGCCGCAGACCTCTCCGGGGTTTACTAGCAATGTTGGACCGCTGACGATTTCTGCACGGTGATTGTGTCCTCTTATAACTATATCGTAGAGGCCGCATTTAACAAGTGAATCTACAATATGCTCGTGTGTCCCGTGCAGCAGGGCTATTTTTCGCCCTTCTAGCTCCAAAGAAGCAAAATCTCCCAGGGGTTTGATACCAAGCTCATCAAATCTTGCTTTGATAAATTCGCGGTCGCCCTCGTTGTTACCCCAAACATAGTGCAGCCTGGCTTTCAGTTTGGAAAATTTTGGTACTACGAGTGGAGACACGAGATCACCGGCGTGCAAGATATCAGTCACATTATGCTGATTGAAAAAATTGATGGCTGCCTCAATCGCATCAATTCTGTCATGTGTGTCTGACATGATACCAATAACCATATTCACCTCCGTACTTACCTGATTCAGCTAGGGCTATTGAAAGAGAGTGCTGAGCTCGTTTCAAGCTACTTAAAAGCAGCATCGAGAAAATGGCCTGATTGAAAATGAAATACGAGAACCTCTCTAATCTCACTGCTCGGCGGTAGTTCCTCCGGGATAGATGGACGGCTGAGCCAATCGTACAAGAAAAAAGCCACCATAATGATAATGGCGATGATGACTATTCCTAGACATCCTGTAAGCCATGGGTCCGACTTCTGTTGCTTCTTCTTTTGAGTTTCTGGAACTTCTTCACCTGCTCCACTGTATTTTCTGGAAGGAAGGCGTGTAGCCCCTTCTTTTGGAAAAGGCTTTATCCTGCGCGGAGTTGGCCAGTATAGTCCTTCACGACATTTGGGGCAATTTACCAGCGTCGCATCTACAATAGCGCCACAGTAGGGGCAATTATATTGGAATCTTTGTCCACAATGTTGGCAATATTCTTGCCCAACAAGGTTTTGTGCACCGCAGGTAGGACAGAGAAATATCTCCTGCATTTCTTATTTATCCTCTTTTATGCCTCAGTCTCTGCAGAAGCATTTGCAAATTCTAATCTATCAATCGGTATCTGTAAAATTTACGCTATAGCGTCAGACTTGTGAAAGATAAATAGATTTGTCTTCTGTCAGTCTCTCTATCTTAACAAATCCTCCATTTGCCGGATTAGTCTTTCACTTTCACTTGTGCTTAAGCCCAGATTGCTCTCCAGACGGCTCAAGAAATTATCCAGATCTGGATGCTGGCTTCTAACTTGCGCGATTCTTTGGTTTTGCCTCGCGATTCTATCATTAAGTTCTGAAAAATCGACACCGAGCTCGAGTTGCCGATCCAGAAAGTCCAGCGCCTTTTTCCATGCTTGCGGGTCTTCTATAGCTACCAAATAGAATGGTACTTGGACCCATAAATTTATTGCTGGTATCCCACGTTGCTGGGCAATCCAGAGGAGAAAAGAATTTATGGTTGGTCTTTGTCCCTCAGGTGTCTCATATTCCATGTTACTGACTACATCATAATTCTCAACCAAACGCTTTGTTTGGGATGAATTTGCTACGGTTAGCAATGCGCGGGGAATCGTATGAGCACTTGCTGTTGCCATTCCACCGAGCACATATATTCCTTTCACCTTGCAGATTTCTTCAGCAATGTCCAGCATTGTTACTAAAAAGTCATACCACTCGAACCTGGGCAAGTCGCTCTTCACAATCATCAAATTTTTCTGCGGGCAACAATAAAATTTAGTCTCTGGAAAGTGTGCTATATCATCTTCAACGGAAACCCCGTCTAGTGGAAAAAACTCTAGCGGCTCTATTTCGGCGAATACAAAACCACCCAGCTTTTTGTTCAAATATTCGGCAACTCCAGCCCCCACCTTTCCAGCATCTGGCATCCAAGTGACAATCAAAGAAGCTGTTTGCATTTCAGGTCTACTGAAAATCTTGGCTCTCGTTTTCACCGTGGTCTCAGTCCTCACCCGGCTCCTTTTTGAACAGCTTATCGATCTCCTGCAAAATTTTCCTTTTGTCTTCTTCAGTGATAGGTCCTGGCTCTGCTTCCCTGATGTAAGTCATGCTTGCCAGCTTATCCAAATGCTCTCTTATCTCAGCAGGAAGTCTATGGTAGATAGATTCAATCTCCTTCTCTGTCCGCTTGGCAAACGCGTCAAGCTCAGTCATATCAATCTCGACCCCGAGAATCATTTCCAGAACCCTGAGCACCGCTTTTGACCCTTTAGGATAAGGTATTGGAAATCCGTGCAGATAAATTGGTATTTCACCCATCAAGCAAGCAGCTTCGATACCTCTCTTCTTAGCAACACCGAGCAGTAGTCCATTCAGTCCAGTGATATTACCTTGACCGCCACGCCCCTCTATATCTGACATGAGTACTGTATTCGGATAACCTTTCATTTCTTTAATCAAAGATTCACTATTGGGTACCACCCAGACCCTAGAATCTGTGGTGTGGTGAATAGGTGCTACGGCTGCTCCGGACGTATAGATACGCTTACAGCCGAACTTCGCTGCTACATCAATGACTAGATTTGCCATCTTGTAAGCTTTAGTTCCTTCTGCGTATACCTTCGCACCTGTGCCTGGTTGCTCTTCGCCTATAAAGAAAAGCAAATCACCCTTGTATGTTCGCTTGAAGTAGAACTTACTGGTGGGGAATTCCAAGGCTTTCAGCACACCATCTCTTATCACAACTTTCTTTGGGTAGAAAAACTCCCACGGCTCTATCTCGCCTAGCTCTTCTGCCCCGAGCATTTTCCTCAAGGCATCAACCGCTATTATCCCGATATTCCCGATCCCGGGCCAGCACGCTATTAATAGCGGCGCCTCCAATTCAGGTTCTTTATAAAAGACGATTCCCATCTTACTGTCTACCTGCTAATGAGACATAACTAGAGTCTTCGCTTGATTAAGTATAACATACAGATTAACAGACTGAAACTTGGTAGGTTGTAAGATGAGTTGCAAAGCCAGACCCGAGAGCAGACAGACACACGTTTCTGAAGCACATTGTTCTTGACATCCGCACAATGCAGAGGCTATACTTCCTCTCAGATTAGAGGGCCATTAGCTCAGTCGGCTAGAGCACGGTCCTGATAAGACCGGGGTCTGTGGTTCGAATCCACAATGGCCCACCATAAGTTAATATTAATTAACCACTGGTTAGCTTTAGGTTTTTTAACTACTTGGTTATTCGGCTGATGTTCCCTCACGACGCAAGGTAATAGCTATTGCTTTTGTGATTGGGCCGTGATGATAGGGGGCTATCTAAATTAGCTGCTGCAGAATAAAAAGTTCTCCCTTTCCCAATTTCCGCTTTCACTTCGGTTCTGTTCGTATTTCAGTATTTTAGAAATGCACTTCCCAAGTATGATGTAAGCTCTCAGGTACGATTTGCTACCACTCAGAATACCCTGAAGTCTAGAAACATACAAGAAAATATTAGTATTGCATTGTTGATTGATAATCAGACCAAGCGCGTTTCGATGACACACAGCGTGTAGCTATATTTTAGAAGGTACTACCTGTATTGGAGCATGGTGCCCCAATTTTCCACCTTGTTAAACCGCTTATCAGCAGATTCAAAATGTATAAACACCGGAGCGTTATCAAGATCGGGATTCTGTTCAAATAGAATCTTGTCACCGTACCTGATAGATTCCAAAACCAGCGGCAACTCAGATTTAAAGATTTTGTATCGAAAATCAGCTGTGCCGAAGACAAACCCTCCACTTACATGGCAATAGAACTTGAATACCAGTCTGTCTCCCTCAAAGGAAAGTTCAGCCAGGACTTCGTCTCTCATGAGTCGGGTATATAACCTGGAGATTTGTTTCGAGTTGTACTCTCTGCCTATAGATAGAAAAAGCTTCCCTGTTATATCGGAGTGGGTCAACGTATAGCGTCTCGGTACTATTAGCTGTTCGGGAGTGGCGCCAGTTGAATATGTGACACGAAGCTTTTCGGGATTTAACCGCTGCATACTATCTTACAAGATTCTCCAGGACTGATTTATTGGCACTGAAATACACTTTGTCATCAATGCGTACCACAGGTCTACGGACAAGGCGCGGTTCTTTAAGCAGTAAATCGATGAGTTCTTTGTCACTCAAGTCGACTTTCTTAGCCATTGTATTTAATCCTCATTCATCTCTTGAAAGTCATTTACCGAATTTAACGCTGAGCCTGTTGATACGCGGCAAAAAGCGACCGGTATTTTTTGCATATGTGCTGTAAGTTTCACCGAATTTGGCTAGCAACATTGCCTCCTCTCTACTGACTCGTAAGAAAATGATAGCGGTTAGGCCAGCTATCCAAGTTACTCCAATAAACCAGTTGGCAGTTAACAGGAAAGCCGCTACGTGAAGAAGGTAGAAGCATGTATACATGGGGTGTCTTACCCAGCGGTACGGCCCTGCAGTAACAAGCTGTTGCATGTCTTTAATTCTGATTCTAACGGAAAAGTTATTACCCAGAGTTTGATGTATCCAAACGAAACACAGCAGTGCTAACACCCCAAGGCAAGCTCCCACTAGACGCGACCAATGTGGAAGGGGTAAATCTCCCCAAGCCAGTGCTTCGGGGAAGAGGATATAAGTAAAAAAGGTAAACACCTCGTAGCATATGAATACGCTTAGCCATATGGCATAACGCCTCTTCTCTTCGATTACGGTCTTATAGCCTGCTTTCCTAGCCCTCCGATAATATTCAATCTGGATAACCGAAAACAGTGAATAAAGGGCGATGAGAATTATTTTACAGATTAAATCTATATTCATGCTTGATCGTCAACCCAAGCAGCCAAATGGAATGAAGCTACTGGTAATGCCCATAACATCACCCAGAGATGAACCACCAAGATGTTAGCAGTTGCCCGGTGTTCATACTGCCCTTAACTCCCAAACAAAGACCTGCCAAGTTTGCCTGCCAGACCTTCGAGTATATCTGCGTTGCTATCGGTTACTACCTGTACGTTCATTCAGCAACCCTTTTCATAAGACCAGCACGTTAGTGAAAACCTGCCAGGCTAGTAAAGATTTAGCCGTCATACTGAGAATGATATACACTTTCTCTCCAAAAAGGTAGTCACGCCAGGGACCCACCTGCTTGTATTGCAGGACCATGTTTACGGCAAAGCAGTTGAAGAAGATGAAGAGGGAAACAATGATGCCATAAACGAAGCCGGGTGGCGAAGAGCTTACTCCCGGAGCAGCAACATAGATGAAAATCGCTATCCAGGGGGATTATACCGGCAAAGCTGCCAAACCAGAATGGCAACCAGCTGGGTTTGCCCGGTTTCTCATATTTCTCCTGTAATGCCCCAAAAAGTATCATACAGGCGTTGATGCCGAAGATGGCAAGCAGCGCAGCGATATCGCTGATGCCACAGATCTGGGATATCAGCACAATCATGATTGAGGCACTGAAAAAATATTCTATCCAGCGGGCATAGTTGCGGCTTTCGAGGAGGTTGCGCTTGTACCAGGGAAAAACGAAAGGCGAGGCGATTATCAGCAGGGCTGCAGCAGATATTACCATGAAGGCAAAAACGCCCCAACTGGTCTGGATATCCCAGATATGCTGGAGAGATACTGCGCTGCCGGGCGGGCCTTGCATGAAGGTAGCCGTGACAGGCAGTGAAAAATTGTTGGTCAGCAGCGCCATGACCACTGCCTGAGCTGCCAAAACAAGGCCAACGACGATGTTCCAGATGCGTAACTTGCCCAGTCGCTTTTCAACAGATTGGTCAGTAACCATTGTTTACCTCCTTTATTTCAGCCCTTCACGAGGGTTCTTTGTGGCTACCTGTCAGCAGCCAGGTTCACCATAATGACCACAACAAATCTGCCTTTTGATTATTTTAATCATGTTGTTGCGTAAAACAAGGTAAAGCTTCTTATGGAAGGGCGTAGGTACATGCTTGTGATACCGACGGCAAAGCTAGCTAGTAAGCTGACGACAAGTTTGATGACAGCACTTGAGTCCACGGTTTGGGTACTTGGTTCGAAAATCTTTTGTTCATGAAAGATTATAACAGATTAGCCTTACACGGCTCTAGCGATATTTTTCTCGGTTATAACATGGAGGAACCACAAGTTGCCGTGTTTGGTGACGAGTGCCGAAAATTTAATTGAAAAGCTAAGCCAATCGATATACCAAAAACACGCGCGGACCTAAGTATATATTATTTCCCTCAAATGTGGTAGAATGGCGGCTGAGACATGGTTATTTAGCCGGTCTAGTCTAGACTAATCATAAGGAGAGGTGCATTGAGTTTTAATAAAATAACAGTTTTTTCTCTTCTAGTCTGTCTGCTATTGAGTGCCCTGTCAGTGAGTGCCTGTGGTAGAAAAGCTTCACCGGGTGCTACGGATAGAACCCCAGTTTCACCAGGTCCTACCAGTACAGCTCCGGCTGCGACAGCGGGTGATAAGCTTGGCTTCCATACCACAAGGGCAAAAGGCGAACAAAAATGTATCGTAGTGCTTACCAACTTTCCTGATGTTAAACGCCAATATCCTGAAGAAATGCTGTCCGATAGGATTACAAACTTCCTCGGCCCCTATTTTCAAGTTGCGTCATACGATAAGCTGAGGCTTATGATAGATGTAAGCAAGCCCGTTGTACTGCCAAAACCAGTTTCGTACTATAAGATATCGCCAAGGAATGTGGAGGTCGACCCTTCGAAAATCACTGCGCTGGTTACTGATGCAGCCAATGCTGCCGACAGCGATGTCAACTTCAATGACTATGATTATGTTATATTAGCCCTTGGGGCAACACAGGTGGAGTATGGAATGGTTGGCCTATGCCCAATTCCGGGTATGCTCGGTTTTCAAATCACGTCAATTACTAATAAAAGTGGTGAGATTATAAGTAATGCTGCTGAATTTGGAGAAAATGCCCATTTAGGTACCTATGTACACGACACCCTACATATGCTTGGTGGCAGGATCGGTCAACAACGCGTGACACCATGCCTATATGACCATGACTTGCAAGCGAAATATCCCTTTATGCCTGATTTCGCCAAAGCCATGATTAATATGGGCTTTTGGGACCCGTTATCGTCCCATGCACCTTATAAATTCGAATTGCCACCAACCGGGTTATCGTCTTGGACAAAATTGCGTCTGAACTGGGTTGATGAGTCAAAAATAGCGCTCGTACCAGCCGGGCAGACAGCTACATTCAGACTCGACCCACTGACGGATAAAAACGCAGCGACTTTAGTAATAAAGATCCCCATTACCGATAAAACCTACTACCTGGTTGAAAACCGCCAGAAGATTGGCTCTGATGTTAATTGCCCGACATCAGGCATTTTAGTGCTTTACGCTGATGACACAATTTACGAATGCCATCGGGGGCAATCGCCAGTAAAGATAATGGACGCCAATCCCAGCGTCCCCTATTTCAACGATGCCACTTTTGATATTGGAAAGAAAGACAGATACGTTGATACCAAGAACAATATAGCTATAATTCTGCAGAAGAAGGACGGACTATCCTACCAAATTCAAGTCACCACTGCTGATAAAGCCAAATAGGTTAGCTTGAGTGAACTGTAGAGGGACTGGCTTTTGTTTTCCGTAGGCGGGATTATACAGGAGCTTATACAATAAGCCGAGACTGCGCTCCCAGACCAGGGTTATACCGTAGAAGACGGCTATGAAAATAACGGACTGTGTAAAACACCAGAGGTATAGAGATAAGCGCTACCCTCTCATGGTTCCACGCCTTTTAAACTCTCGGTGACAAATCAGGCTTCTTCTGGGGAGACAACAGATATATTTTGAAACAGTCATAACCGGACTGTTTGAAGACGTGCAAACATGCCCCAGAAGGGAGTTTTCAACTATCTACCGCGCAGATAGCGAAACGCGGACAGGGCAGCAGTAGCACCGTCACCAACAGCGCTGGATACCTGGCGTGGCGAGTTGGTCCTGATATCGCCAGCAGCAAAAATACCTGGGGTCCGCGTCGCCATCAGACCATCAGTGATGATATGCCCTGTCTCGTCCAAACTGATTATACCAGCAAAGCTACGGCTGTTTGGTTCTAGCCCTATGGCTACAAACACACCGGACACCTCAAGCACTGAAGTTTTTCCAGTTTTTACATTGCGTAGCTTCAGTCCGTTTACTTTCTCTTCGCCAATAATTTCTTCGACCACAGTGTCCCAGATAAATTTTAGCCCTCTTCTAAGGAAAGCTTGCTTTTGCAGTGCCTCTGCTGCCCGAAGCTGGTCCCTCCGATGTATTACATAGACATTACTGGCATGCTCGCTGAGTTCAATTGCATCGGTTAGCGCAGTATCCCCACCACCAACAACAGCTACGTCAAGACCACGAAAAAGGAAACCGTCGCACGTAGCACAATAGGACACACCACGACCCACCAATCTATCTTCTCCATGGACATTGAGTCGACGGTACTCCGAGCCGGCAGCAATGATGACAGCCTGGGCTTCGAAATCACCCATACTTGTGATGATGGTATACCCATTGCCAACCTGCCTGATTCCTGTAACCTCGGCATTCACAGTCTCCAGCCCATACTTCATCGCTTGCTGGTGCATCAGATTAGCTAATTCAATCCCGGAGACGCCGTCAGGGAAACCGGGATAGTTATCGACTCTACGGGCATTTACTATTTGCCCGCCAAATAAAGCACGCTCCAGCAATAAGGCTCTAAGCCCAGCACGGCAAGCATACATGCCGGCTGTCAACCCCGCTGGGCCACCACCGATGATGATAACCTCATAAGCAGGCATTGCTCCCACCAAGCATCACAAAAGTAAGCTCCTCTACCATTATACAGATTTTACAGAATTTCGATTCACAGTTCCACCTATGTGAAGTTGACATAATATTAAAATGGCAGCTTTTGAGTGTTTGTAACTTTAGTACTAGTCGGCATGGGCATTTAGTCACGATAGCTTAATCTGAATCTGTAGAGACTGCATGGTAAGTTGCCACAATCATATGTGAAATGCCATAATGAATAAAAAGAGTAATAAACAAGCTGGAACGGGATACATGAAAGGCGGGAGCAACAACTTCTCAGCTACTTTGGAAAAGACTCGTAGTGAAGTTTTTGAAGATTTCACCGTTACTGCCTTACCAGACCGTCTACAAGGTAATCAGAAGGCAAAGGTGTTGGTGGTAGACGATGACCCCATGGTCCGAGAGATGATCAGCCGCAAGCTACGGGAGAACGGATTTACATGCGCAACTGCTGCTGGAGGCGACGAAGCTCTGAACAGGATCAGAAGACACAGCTTCGACCTGGTGCTCTTGGATATTAGGATGCCTGAAAAGAACGGGCTTGCAACGTTGGCGGAGATAAAAAGCCAATACCCCGATATTGCAGTCATTATGGTAACCGTGGTAGCTGATATAGATGTAGCTATCAGCTCTATGAGAGAAGGGGCATCCGATTTCATTCTCAAGCCTGTAGACTTTGACATCCTGCTGCTAAGCGTGGATAAAGTATTGGAGAAAAGAAGATTGATACTCGAAAACAAGAGCTATCAGCTTTATCTGGAGCAGAGGGTTGCAGAGCAAGCGAAAATAATACGCGAATCGTTTATTAACTCAGTCAAGTCACTAGTTCACGCCTTGGAAGCCAAAGATGTATACACAAGCGGTCACTCGCAAAGGGTCACAGATATAGCGACCAATATCGCTGAGGCAATGCATTGGGATGAAGCACAATTGGAGAAAATAAGACTCGCCGGGATTTTACACGACATCGGTAAAATCGGTGTTCCAGAATCGATACTGAACAAACCTGGCAAGCTGGAGAAGGATGAATTCGAAATAGTGAAAACCCATTGTGAAATAGGCGAAAGAATTCTACGTTCGGTCATAACGGATGAAGAAATACTCAAAGCGATCCGTCATCATCACGAGCGCTACGATGGCACCGGATACCCGGATGGACTACCGGGCGACAGGATACCTCAAGGTGCCAGGATCCTTGCTGCTGCCGATGCTTACGACGCAATGACCTCAGACCGCCCGTATCGCAGGGCAATGACCCACTCGCAGGCATGTATTGAGCTGGAGAAAAAAAGTGGGCTTCAATTTGACCCTGAAGTGGCGAGTATTTTCCTGGCAAAAGTAGCTCCAAGGCTCAAATTACAGAGCCCATAACATAATATCAAGCAGAACCTCGGGCAGAGCCCCACAATATACTTGACATAATATCCCATCACTATTGCTTATAGCGGCTGTGAAAAGCCTGGTGCACCTCCTTCAAGTGCTTGTTGGTTACATGGGTATACACTTGAGTTGTCCGAATACTTTCATGTCCAAGCATCTCTTGAACGGAACGGAGATCAGCGCCGCCGACCAACAGGTCAGTAGCGAACGAATGTCTGATGGTGTGTGGAGTAACCTCAACAGGAAGACCAGCAAGACGAGCGTATTTTTCAACAATCCTCTGGACAGAACGGGCAGTTAGACGCATTCTTTCACCTTTCTGCCCGAATTCTTTGCTACCGCTGTATCTGATAAACAAAGGCTTAAAATCGTCCTTGCGTGTCTGCAGGTACCGCTGTAACCACTCTGCTGCCGTATCCGATAGAAAAACGACCCTGACCTTATCTCCTTTACCCCTAACACTGAACTCTTTTCGGTCGAGGTCTATCTGGTCACGATTAAGTTGAACCAACTCTGACACTCGTAGCCCGGTACTGAATAAAGTCTCCAGGATTGCTTTATCTCTCAAGCCAACCTTGCTGGATATTTCAGGGCTGTCTAGTAGCTTCTCTACTTGATCCCGGTTAAGAAATGACACAGAGCGTGGGCTTTGTTTTGGTAACTCTATCTTGTCCGGCGACAAAACTTGTAAGTCCTTATGCACTGAAAGGTAGCGCAAAAAAGCCCGCAAGGCAACAAGATGGTGAACTTGTGTAGACCGCTTAAGCGGCCTTCCCTTAGCGTCAAGTAACCGCGCCAGATACAGGCGGTACTTCAATACCGTTTCAGAATCCATGTCCGTAATTTCTTTTTCCGGAAAGTTGGTGCTAAACCACTCCACAAACCGGTTCAAGTAATGCAAATAGCGCTGAATAGTCAGCGGGGAACGCCCACGGACGACCTCTAAGTACTCAAGAAATTGTGCTATTAAGCGCTCAGCCATGAGCATTTTACATATGCATCCTTCGGTATATCTGTGCTTATTGCCGTGTCGCAAAAGTGCCCTTGTGCGACACAGACTCAATATTACCCAGCAACTGCCTCAGGCGCCGAGCGATCCCCTCGAGCAAGTGGTCTAAGTACCACCCTTTAAGGGCTGAAATCGGGAAAGTTGTTCTGTCTGTTGTCTGGTTAAAATCTGGTGGCAGCTGCAGCAGATCACCTGGCTTTCGCAATAATAAGTCTATTTTATTCAACGCCAGCAGACGCGGTTTGTTCTCCAGCCCTAAGTCAACAAGTATATTCTCCACAGTCTTAAACTGTTCAACAGCATTGTGGTGTGTTATGTCAACTATATGGACGATTAAGTCGGCTTCAGTAAGTTCCTCCAGTGTCGCCCTAAAGGCTGCGACTATTGATGGGGGCAACTTATGAATAAAGCCGACGGTATCGGTAATAAGAAATGAAAACCCGTCCGAAGAAGTGAGGCGCCTAGTCACCGGGTCTAAGGTTGAGAATAATTTATTCTCAGCCAGTACATTCGTCTGGCTAAGTGTATTAAGCAGTGTGCTCTTGCCAGCGTTCGTGTAACCAACCAGCGCGACCACAGGAATCCGGCTCCTTCTTCTGTTCTGTCGATAAAGTTCTCTATGTCGTCTTACACTTTCAAGTTGCTGTTTCAATCGGTGAATGCGACGCCGAATAAGACGGCGGTCAGTTTCTAGCTGCGACTCGCCAGGTCCTCGTGTACCAATCCCGCCACCGAGCCGCTCCAAGTGACTCCATTGACCTGCAAGCCGAGGCAATAGATATTGGTGCTGGGCTAATTCTACCTGTAACTGTCCTTCACGCGTGTTAGCCCTTTTGGCAAAAATGTCCAGTATTAATGCTGTGCGGTCAATAACCTTGACTTTAAGCGCCTCCTCGAGGTTCCGTTGCTGACGGGGCGATAGCTCATCATTAAATATGACCACGGTGTATGGATACCGACCCTTTAAAGAGATGAGGTCCTGCAGCTTGCCTTTTCCCAAATAGTAGCTGGGCGAAGACATCTCGAGCTTCTGTGTTATCCTGCCAAGCACTTCAGCACCAGCCGTCATAGCAAGCTGAGACAATTCTTCCATAGAGTCGTTAAGCGCCCAGCTATCTTCCATGCCCTTCACCTCAACACCGACTAAGAAAGCCCTCTCCGTTCCTGCCCCTGTTCCAAGTAATGCTTTTCTAACCATCTTCTGCAATAAATATTATGTCAAATTAGCTTTTACCCATCGCCCCGAAGTTAAGTAGCCTCTCTATTCCCTTCTCCAGGCGCTCATCAGGTAGGGTGAGGGAAAAACGGACATATCCCTCACCAAAAGCACCGTAGCCAGTTCCTGGTGTGACTGCTAAGCCCACTTTATCCAGTAACTCGGTCGCAAATTTTACAGATGTATAACCTTCAGGAACACGACACCAGACATAGAAACCAGCTTTTGGTACCCTGGCTTTCAGCCCGATCTTATAGATAGCATTTAATAGCTTATCGCGACGTTTCTGGTAGATAACATTGTGTGCAGTAATGCAGTCCTGTGGACCGGTAAGCGCTTTAATTGCAGCGCGCTGTATAGCTTGCGGAATACCTGAATCCAGGTTTGACTTAAAGCGAAATAGCGTATCTATCATCTGTGCGTTACCTACAGCCATCCCGATGCGCCAGCCCGTCATATTGTATGTCTTGGATAATGAATGGAATTCGATCCCAAGGTCTTTAGCACCTGGTAGTTGTAAAAAGCTTGGTGGAGAATATCCATCAAAAGAAACCTCAGTATATGGGGCATCGTGACATATAGCTAAGCCATATTCACGTGCGAAATCGACGGCTTTCTGGAAGAAGTTGAGGTCAGCCACTGCGCCTGTAGGGTTATTGGGATAATTGAGCCACAATAACTTTGCTTTTTGGCTCACCTTTCTAGAAATGGTGGTAAAATCAGGCAGAAAATCGTTATCCTCAGTCAACGGCAACGAGTAAACTTCGCCGCCAGCCAGCAATGTGCTCATTGAGTACACAGGATAGCCAGGGTCAGGCACCAGAGCTATATCACCCGGGTCGATAAAACAAAAGGACACATGTCCTATGCCTTCTTTAGAGCCTATCAGAGGTAGCACTTCACGATCAGGGTCTAGAATCACCCCAAAGCGACGCTGGTACCAACCGGCAATGGCTTTGCGAAGTTCGGGGAGCCCAGAAGTCTCTGGATAGCGATGATTCACCGGGTCACGAGCTGCCTGACAAAGCTCTTCAATAATGTGCGGGGGAGTCGGCATATCAGGGTCACCTATAGCAAAGCTTATCACGTCTTCTCCCCGAGCCTGTTTCTCCAGGATTTTGCGGTTGATCTCAACAAAAAGGTAAGGTGGGAGCTTGCTCAGTTTATGCGAAAATTTCATCTTGACCACTCCCCAGTGAATACTTCCTCGACGGGTCCGCTTAGGTAAATTTCCCCTACCCCATCCCAGCAAACAGTGAGCTTGCCGCCTGTTAATATTATGTCAACTATATCACCTGTAAGTCTTTTGCATCTGGCTAATACGCCTACAGCGCAAGCACCACTGCCACAGGAGAGGGTCTCCCCGACACCGCGTTCCCAGACTCGAACTTCGATCGTTTTGAAATTTAACACCCTTGCTATTTCAAAATTTGTTCGCTGAGGGAACATAGGGTGCCTCTCCACTTTGGGTCCTATCCTGCTGAGTGGGAAGCTTGCTACCGGTTGAGATATAAAAGTTACAGTATGAGGATTTCCAACTGACACCAAGGACACAGCCAGCTTTTCACTACCTACTTTAAGAGGATAATCCAAAATAGGTGTTATGTCAACTTTATTTTTGCCAGCCTTTTGTTCGCGGATTGTTACCGGGATATCACTGGCTGAAAATGCAGGGCTGCCCATATTCACTTCCACCTGCTTCACTCTGCCTTGTGATAAACTAGCGCAGACAGTCCTAATGCCGGCCGCTGTTTCTATTCTCAGTGTCGGACCTTTAACGATTTGCCGTTCAATGGCATACTTAGCCAGGCATCTCAAGCCATTCCCACAAACCTCCGCTTCAGAGCCATCGGGATTGAATATCCTCATTTTCAAGTCAGCAACTTTTGAGGACGTTACCAAGATCAAGCCATCAGCGCCCACACCAAAATGTCGATCACACATCTGGCTGGAAAGTTTTGACCAATCTTTTTCGATATTACGAGCGTCTATCACAATAAAGTCATTGCCTGTTGCCTGCAGCTTAGCGAAATTCACGTTGCTTCACCTGCAAGAAAACTTTCAATGAGTCTGGGTACATCTCGATAAATGTCGCTATATTCATTAAACCAATGGATACGGGGATCGTCAGTACGAAACCAAGCATACTGATGCCGGACAAAACGGTGGGTCTGCCACTTTATCTGCTGGACAGCATCGTCAAGCGTTAGTCGTCCGTGGAGGAACATGCCGATTTGTTTATAACCGATCCCTGACATAGCAGGTAGGTGCAATCCGTATCCTTTGTCCAAAAGCCTTTTCACTTCTTCTACCAGCCCCTGTTTTATCATTTCGTCTACCCGCAAGTCAATTCGCTGGTAAAGGCGCTCCCGCTGCAATGTCAAACCGATAATCAGAATAGGAAACTCAGGAGGTTGTCTGCGCCATCCCTCGGATATCGGCTTTCCGGATATTAGATAGACTTCTAGAGCCCTTATGATTCGACGCAAATTGGTAGGCATGACTTTGGCTGCAGCAACAGGATCAACTCTTTGCAATTCTTGAAAAAGCCCACTGACACCTTGCTCTTCGGCTTTACGCTCAAGACTATGTCGCAATTGAAAGTCCGGTGCCACAGTTGGTATTCTCCAGCCTTCTATCAGTGACCAAATATACATACCACTACCACCGACCAAGAAAGGAATTTTATTTCTTTGCTGGATGTCAGCGATAGCTGTAACTGCTAATTGGTCATATATTGCTAGGTTGAATGGCTCGTCCGGATCAACAACATCTATGATGTGGTGAGGGATTAAACGGCGCTCTTGCGCACTCGGTTTTGCCGTACCGATATCCATGTACCGATAAACCTGGCGGCTATCAGCATTAACTATCTCGCCGTTAAAACGCTGCGCTAGGTATAGAGCAAGCTGACTTTTGCCGACTGCTGTTGGTCCAACAACAGCAATAATGCACTTCATCAGAGGGATTTAAGATTTGCTGTCTGTCTTACAATACTCAAAAACTCTTCGGACTTAAGACTGGCGCCACCGATTAAAGCACCATCGATCTCCGGCTCAGAAACAAAGCCGGCAATATTGTTACTGGTAACACTCCCGCCGTAAAGTATCCGTACCTGTTGGGCTAATTTATCCCCCCACATATCCGCCAGCAAATTGCGTATGAAGGCAATCGTCAGGCTGGCTTCCTTACCTGTAGCAGCCTTGCCTGTTCCGATAGCCCATACTGGTTCATAAGCGATTACCAGTTGCTTGGTAGGAGACACCCCATCTAGCCCTGTTCGTACCTGACGAGTAAGTACCTGGCTAGTACGTTTAGACTCGTTATCAGCTAGACTCTCTCCTATACAAAGAATAGGATTTATACCATATGCCAGGGCTTTCTTTACCTTCCTATTGACAATCTCGTCTGTCTCCCCGAAGTAGTTCCTACGCTCTGAATGTCCCAGGATGACAAACTGGCACAAGCCGACCAGCATCAGGGGGGAAATCTCACCAGTATATGCGCCTTTGTCTTCGAAGTGCATATTCTGGGCGCCGAGCCTTATCGATGTACCTTTAATCAGTTCGCTGATGTGTGCTAAAGCAATAAACGGTGGGCAGAGCACCTTTTCCACACCAGTTATCTGGTCCAACTCTTGCTTCATAGTCTGCACCAATCTCGTTGCTTCAACGAGATTGGTATTCATCTTCCAGTTGCCTGCGAGTAGGGGTTCGCGCAAAATTCAAGCTCCAAATTTACTCAGTTTGAGAGCATGAGCCATGGCCAACGGCATTACCTCCAGAGCAGAAATCCTGCCCAACTCTCCTAGGGCACAAGCAAGTTCCGAGAACCTGGTCGCCTTGCTATGGCGGCACCAGGAGGAACATATCAGGATCGGCACTGGGTGCCAGCTATGTCCCTTTAACAAAGCAGGGGTGGAGTGGTCGCCAGTAACCACAAGGACATCGGGCTTCAAAGCAAGCAATGCAGGTAAAGCGCTATCAACCTGCTCGATGACCTTCACCTTTCGCATAAAGTCACCATCTTCCCCGGCACTATCAGCCTCTTTGACATGAATGAAGAAAAAATCATGCTCAGCATAACATTCAGCTAGGACTTTCAGTTCTTCTTTAAAATCACCCTCTACACTAAATACTTTCATCCCTACTAGCTTAGCTAATCCCTTGTACATTGGATATCTAGCAATAGCTACCGGCTTTAACTTATAGATTTCACTCATAGAAGGGATCGCCGGTAGCCGGGAAAATCCACGCAGTAAAATCATGTTAGCTGGATAGTGTTTTTTCAAAATCTTTTTGCTTTCTTCGATGAATCTATTCACCATATCAGCAGTAAATTGAGCCTCAGGACTTTCAGCCGCTGCTACACAAGGCGCGCTACCAACTTTTTGAGGGTCCGTGTCGTTCAAATCTGGATTTAGTCCTTCGCCGCGCAAAACCAGCATGAACCTGTGCTCCCTGACTGGTAAGACAAAGGTCTCAACACCATCTAGCTTAATCTGGCTTAGCAATGAGCACAGTTCAGCGCACTTCTCTGTACTGATACGTCCTGCCCTACGGTCGGTGATTAGCCCGTTCTCATCAATGGTGCAAAAATTGCCGCGGGCTGCAATGTCCCCTTCTGTGAGTTCGAAGCCAACTCCAAGTGCCTCGAGGACACCCCTACCAATACGGAATTTGATAGGGTCGTACCCGAACAGTGCTAAATGCGCTGGCCCACTCCCAGGCGTTATACCTGGACCTATAGGGTCGATAAGCCCACAAGCTCCAGAGCTGGCTAACTTATCAAGATGCGGGGTAAACGCAGTCTCAAGCTCTGTCTTTCTCGTCTTTATGTCAGGCAACCCACCAAGCCCGTCGATAACAAGCATAACTATTTTGCTAGGTGTAGTGATGCTAATCTCCTCCAGCACTTCCAAATTCATTATTATCCCTACTTGTCCAGCAATACTTCGACCCCAGGCAATCTTTCCCCTTCGAGGAATTTCAGGCTAGCACCACCGCCCGTAGAAACGTGGCTCATCTTATCCGCCAACCCCAAATCCTCCACGACCTCAGCAGTAGAGCCGCCACCAATCACAGTGGTTGCAGGAATGCTAGCAAGCAGGTTAGCCATTGCCTTGGTCCCTGCAGCAAAACTTGGTATTTCATAGATTCCCATTGGGCCATTCCAGAACACGGTCCGGCATTTCATAAGCTGCTGCGAAAATAGCTCTATTGTTTTGGGTCCTATATCTACGATATATTCAGTCGGTGGGATTTGTGATACTGATACCGTTTCGCAAACAGTTTCCTGGCTCGCATCTTTAGCAACCACAACATCTATAGGTAAACATATCGATATTCCATTTTGATTTGCCGTCTTGACGATATCCCGTGCTACATCCTGCTTATCAGTCTCAACCAGTGAAGCTCCAATTTCATAGCCAGTGGCTTTAAGGAAGACAGAAGCCATACCACCACCGATAAGCAGAAAATCAACCTTAGTCAGGATATTCTGGATTAGTCCAATTTTATCACTGATTTTAGCGCCGCCTAAAAGCGCAGCAAAAGGGCGCTCCGGTGAGGTCAAAATTCTCCCCAGAATCTCGAGTTCCTTTTCCATCAGCAAACCGGCAACTGCAGGAATATGTTTGGCTACTCCCACAGTAGAAGCATGTGCCCGGTGGGCAGCACCAAAAGCGTCATTTACATAGATGTCGGCTAGACTCGCCAGTTCTTTAGCAAAAGCAGGGTCATTGGCTTCTTCCTCAGGATGGAAGCGGATGTTCTCAAGGAGTAAAACGTCCCCTTCCTTCAGCTCGTTAATTGCTCTTTCTACCTCAGGACCGATACAATCTGAAGCAGTGGGCACCGGTAAATTCAAAAGCTGCGAAAGCCTGGAGGCGATCGGTTTGGTCCTTAGCTCTTCAATGACTTTACCTTTCGGGCGTCCTAAATGCGTACACAGAATAATTCTGGCACCATGCTCAATCAAATATTTTATTGTCGGTATAGCAGCCCTGATCCGGCTGTCATTGGTGATAGCTCCTGACCTTAAGTCCATTGGAACATTGAAGTCTACCCTAACGAGTATTCTTTTTCCTTTAACGTCTATGTCCCTGATTGTCTTCTTTGTCATACCTACTGCTCAGCGAGAGCCTGTTCCAACCGATATTTGATGCTTTTTACCTCTTCAACAGCCGATTTAGCAGCCTCAAATACACTCTTCCCCGATCTATCCGCCTCAGCAATCTCCGGATGATAGTTTACAAAACCGAGGACTTCGAAATCAGCCAGGCTTTCAATCACAAACTTACGCTCATTTTCATCATGAGTTTTCGACCCTACCACATAACACCTTTTAATGCCCAGGTCTTTAGCTAGACCACGTATAGCCCGGGCTGTCTGAAAACTCCGCTGTCCTGGTTCGACAACTATGAGCAAGGCGTCTACTGCCTTGGCTGTGCCGCGACCTAAATTTTCAACCCCGGCATCCATATCCATTATGACTACTTCAGACCTGCTCAACACAAGGTGGCTAACTAGGCTTTTGAGCAAGGCGCTTTCTGGACACATGCAACCGCTTCCACCCTTTTTGACTGTCCCCATTACTAAGAGCTTGATACCATCAAGATGAAGAGAGAATCGGTCGGGGATGTCATCTACCTTAGGGTTTAACTTAAAAAACGAGCTATAGCTGCCAGCTTTGGCACCGGTGCGCTCCTCAATCAACTCTTTGAGTTCAGCAATTGGCTTCAGGCGGCTGGCTGTTTCCCTGCTGACGCCAAGTGCCATAGCTAAATTAGCATCAGGATTAGCATCAATAGCTATTACCTCTTTGCCTTCGGAGGAATATACCCCTGCTAAAAGGCTTGCCAGCGTGGTCTTACCTACTCCGCCTTTGCCTGTTATAGCTAGTTTCATAGCAATTTATATCAAGCAGACAGGGAGGATCACAAATACATCGATAATCCTATCGCGCAAGGTAAAATGAGTATATCGAATGTTGATATCAAAATCAAGGTGGTGCTGGAAACTGACCACCAGCACCACCTTTCTGCCTTGAGATACTAGATAATTTTTGAGTCGTCCTTATATATTACTTCCAGCCAGCGCGTGCACCAAAGCCCATCGCCATAGGACCTATAGGCCAGTTGAATCCCAAAGTCATTACCGTGTCGATATCCTCTGGTTTCTCCACCACTCCTTCTTCCAAGATCTTCCGCGCCTCTTGCCCTATAGCAGCATAAATGCGGTTACCTACATGACCGCGATCACCGGGTACGTCCTTGACTTTTACAGGGACTTTGCCTATCTTTTGACAAAATGCCACACAAGCCTCCAGCACATCCTTGGACAACTCTGGTGTCCATATGACCTCTACCAGCCGCATAATATTTGCTGGGCTGAAGAAATGAAGGCCGAGGAATTTGTCTTTCCGGTTAGTAACTGCTGCCAAGTCTCGTATTGTGAAGAAGGAGGTATTACTAGCAAATACTGCTTCTTTCTTCACCAGTTTGTCCAGGTCTTTAAAAAGCTGAAGTTTGAGGTCTTTGTTCTCAAGCTGTCCAGGATTTGCTCCACCAATCGCCTCAATGAGCAGGTCTACGTTTTTGAGGTCCTCCAGTTTCGACGTCAGCGTCAAATTTGCCAGCGCTTGATCCATCTGTTCCTTTGTTATCTTGCCACGATCGACAGCTCCCTTCAGACCAAAACGACCATTGACCATATCATCTTTGGCTTTAGCAAGTATCTCATCATTAAGGTCGCGCCCGACTACTTTATAACCGGCTAACAATGCTGATATAGAAATGCCACGCCCCATCACCCCCATACCTGCTAGTCCAACGGTTTTGATATCTTCCAGCTTCATAATAAACCTCCTTTTGTAGAATATTGGAACCGATTTCAATTGTAACACAACGATATGTTGACACGCAAGCCAGTTACAAGTTGCAGCAGCAATATCTCGCTGTTATAATTAAATGGTCTAGCAAGTTAGATACACGATGTAGCACTGATTCTTATATGTAGAGAAAAACTTTAACTGGTGAAAAATTTAAGGAAGGTTGGTAGATGGCAAAAAGACCGCGAAGAGATTTAGTGGAGAACATCATAAAGGCTCTGCTCGACTCCGAGATTCCTGAAATACAGGCTCAAGCTAAGAAACTGGCTGAGCAGATCAAAAAGCTCGAAGAGCATGGACATAGGCTTCAAGAATACATCGTTCAACTAGAAAGTTTGACCTCGGAAGAGGCCAGTGCCGTGGTTGAGAGTAAGATTAATGAACTGCTCAGCAATCTCGACAACGCCTTAAATGAGTTAAGAAAGAGATCAAAAAAGATTATCCCTTCAGCAATCGAGACTAAAGCCCGAGGAACAGTAACAGAGGCGCCTGCTGAAGTAACACCATCGAAAGAACCCGAAAGGCGATACGAGGAGGAGGAAGCCGTGCTACCACGTTCAGCAGTAGGTGTGGAAAAATACATCACTCCTGAAGGATTTGTAATCAGAAAGACACGGCGCTAGAACAATCCGTGCCCCTGTAGCTCAGCAGGATAGAGCAGCGGTTTCCTAAACCGCGTGTCGGGCGTTCAAATCGCCCCAGGGGTACCAGAAGAAAACATATAGGGTAGGGGTGTAGCTCAGCTTGGTAGAGCAGCGGTCTCCAAAACCGCAGGCCGCGGGTTCGAGTCCTGCCACCCCTGCCAGTATTAGGAAGAAATCAAGAAGAAATACGGAATTTAAAGTATAAGCCTGGAGAACCAGTGGGAAAACAATACCAACGTTGTAAATTTGTTGAGCCCAAAAGCGTGACCTTCTAGAGGCAAGTACTCTGGTAAGGGAGTGATTACGCGCAGGGGACCTGTAATATGCTATACCGGACTTAGGATTGCCGAGGTGGTGGAATCAGGTAGACACGCCATCTTGAGGGGGTGGTGGGCGAAAGCCCGTAGGAGTTCAAATCTCCTCCTCGGCACCATTTTTGATATCTAGCTTATTTGCTATAATAAAAACAGAGCGGAAGTAGTTCAGCGGTAGAACACCTCCTTGCCAAGGAGGGGGTCGCGAGTTCGAATCTCGTCTTCCGCTCCATTATTTGATTTGAAGAGACTGGCGGCGTAGCCAAGTGGTTAAGGCGGGGGTCTGCAAAACCCCTATTCAGCGGTTCAAATCCGCTCGCCGCCTCCAAATTTCGCCGAGGTGGCGGAATGGTAGACGCGGCGGACTTAAAATCCGCTCTCCGCCAGGAGGTGTGGGTTCGAGTCCCTCCCTCGGCACAAAAACTTACCAAGAGGTGGCATTGGTAAGACCCTAGGCAATCTGCGAGTAGGGAATTATGGAAACTTTTTATCGAACAGAGTAATTTAACTAAAAAGGAGAACGACCATGATATCATGCGCCGAGGCAAAGGGACGAGCACTGGAACTTATGCACCGTGGATATCATTGAGGTCCAGCAGTCCTGCAAGTTATGTGGGAAACATACGAACTGAACAATCCCGATTTTCTCTGGGCAGGTGTTGCATTTACGGGAGGCATAGCAGGACAACAAAGCGCACCTTGTGGTGCTTTATCAGCAGGGGCAATTTGCTTGGGTCTTCGTAATAAGTGCCCACTAGAAGATAAGCAAAAGGCAAAACAAGCTCGTGTTGCTGCTCGAGAAGGTGCTTCTGAGCTGGTCAGAAGCTTTCAGCAGAAGTTTGGAGCAATCACCTGTATCGATCTCGTAGGTATCGACTTCTCAAAACCTGGCGGCTATCAAGAGTTCCAAGCCTCTGGGATTTGGCGGGATAGGTGTGACCAATACGTCCAGTTTGTTATTGAAAAATTGTATGAACTAGAAGAAAAAAGAGGCATCGCAAAACCATTACAGAGAGTTACTATATATACAAAACCTGGCTGTCCTTACTGTGCTGCAGCGAAGCAAGATTTCGAAGAGCGTGGCATAGAATATGAAGAGATAAACATTGAGAATAATCCCGAGGCGCTAAAAGAGGCGATGCGTCTCTCAGACGGCAAGATTATTGTGCCAATTATAGTCGCTGGAGACGAAGTTAAAATAGGCTTTGGCGGTGGCTGAGCAATTTAAGCCTGTGGCAGTTTGCCACAAAGTATTTAAAGGCCTAGGGATTCTTTGACATCACTGCCTTTACTGCTTGTTCTATAGCACTAGCAGTTAGCCCGTGTTTTTGCAAGAGTTCTTCTGGTTTGCCTGACTTTGCATATATTTTAAGCCCGATAAACTCTATCGGTACCGGTTTCTCCCTTGCTACCACTTGTGCTACCCGGCTACCTAATCCACCATCCAGAAGATGCTCCTCTGCTACCACGATACCACGAGTCTCTGCAGATGCTTTTAAAATGCTTGCCTCGTCTAAAGGCTTTAAAGTAGACATATTAAGCACCCTGCATTTTACACCTTGGGCAGCCAGATTGGCAGCCGCCTCTAAAGCCTTCGATACCATAAGCCCACAAGCAATTATCGTAGCATCCTGCCCTTCTCTCAACGTTACTGCTTTGCCTATTTCGAACCTATAATCGTCTGTGTAAATTGCAGGGAACTTAGGACGCCCAAGCCTTATGTAAAATGGTCCCTCTGTGGCAGCGGCAACCGCAACAGCCTTAATAGTTTCTATAGCATCGGCTGGAACAATCACTGTAAAACTTGGTAGAGCGCAATATAGAGCTAGGTCCTCTATTGCATGATGTGAAGCACCATCCTCACCTACAGTAATACCACCATGTGTAGCTACAATTTTCACGTTTAATCTCGGCTGGGCAACACTTACTCTCACCTGATCAAAGCACCGACAAGCAGCAAAGACGGCAAATGTACTCACAAACGGGATTTTGCCCGAAGCAGCAAGCCCTGCAGCGATACCGATCATGTTTTGCTCGGCCAATCCACACTCTATAAATCGCTCAGGAAACGCTTGAGCGAAGTATTTGGTCATAGTTGACCGTGATAAGTCTGCATCCAGGACTACGATGTCACTATTTTCCTTGCCTAGCTCAACGAGAAATCTACCGTATGCTTCTCGTGTAGACAGTTCCGCATAGTCGGTCATGCTAATTCCCTTAGAGCCTCTTCAGCTTCTGCTGGAGTTGGGGCTTTACCATGAAAATCAACATTATTCTCCATAAAACTGACGCCTTTGCCCTTGATTGTGCGTGCTATGACCACCGTAGGTCTTCCCTTTGTTTCCCGCGCTTCTTTCAGAGCATTGAGAATCTGATTAATGTCATGACCATCTATCTCAATGGTATGCCAGTTGAAAGCACGCCATTTATCAGCTAAAGGTGCAAGGCTCATAATTTCACAGCAGGAACCATCGAGTTGTAACCCATTGTGGTCAATTATGGCGGTTAAATTATCAATTTTATGATGTGGAGCAAACATGGCTGCTTCCCAAACCTGACCCTCGTCACATTCACCATCACCAAGCATCACATATACGTGGTAATCGCGTTTATCTAATCGTCCGGCTAGGGCAACACCGATACCAAAAGACAACCCTTGTCCTAAAGACCCGGCAGACATCTCGACACCAGGTGTTAAAGTCATATCAGTATGCCCTTGCAACCGGCTACCTAATTTCCTCAGTGTCTTGAGTTCTTCCACAGAAAAATAGCCACATTCAGCTAACACAGCATAAAGTATAGGCGCGGCATGTCCTTTGCTTAAGATAAAACGGTCCCGGTCGGCCCAATGCGGGTTTTTGGGGTCATGGCGCATCACTTTGAAGTAAAGACAGGTAACAATATCAGCAGCTGAAAGTGAACCTCCAGGATGACCGCTGCCAGCCGTAGCAATCATCGTGACCACATGACGGCGCAGTTGCTTTGCCTTTTCCTCGAGTTCCGTTACAGACAAATCAAATCCAACTGACATAGCATTTAATTATAGGCTAGAAAACTTGCTTGTGTCTACGGAGCAAGTAAGTTGAATGCAGCGCTTCTAGTCGTTTATAATTGCTCGATATGATTATAGATTTCCATACTCATATTGTCCCGCCAACGGTAAAAGAGAGGCGCCAAGAATATTTAAACGACGCTAGTTTCCGTTCACTCTACTCACAGCCAAAAGCTAAACTAGCGACCGCCGAAGAGGTGATTACCTGCCTGGATGAACACAACATAGATAAATGTGTAGTTCTTAATCTCGGATGGACCAGCCACGAGCTTTGTGTTAAAACTAATGATTACATTCTCGAAGCTATCTCAAAGTATTCGCAACGACTGATCGGCTTCTGCGCAATTCAGCCTCTAGCCGGCGATAAAGCGATTAAAGAACTAGAACGGTGTGCCCGGAGTGGTGCAAGGGGTGTCGGTGAAATCAGGTCTGATACTCAGGGATTCGATATCAGAGATAGCAATTTAATGGGTCCTTTAGTTGAAACGATGATGAAATATAATTTGATTCTCCTCACACATGCATCAGAGCCTGTAGGGCATCAGTATTTCGGCAAAGGGAGCATTACACCAGAATTGCTCTATCCCTTTATCCAAGCTTTTCCGGAGCTGAAATTGGTTTGTGCCCACTGGGGCGGTGGACTACCGTTCTATGGTCTGATGCCAGAGGTAGCGAAGGCATTAGCTAATGTTTATTTTGATACAGCGGCTACTCCATTTCTATACCAGCCGCAAATTTTTAAACACGTCGTTGAAATCGTAGGCAGCGATAAGATATTATTTGGCAGTGATTATCCTCTAATGCCGCCAAGGCGAGTTATAGAACAGATTGAGATGGCTGGTCTCAATCCACAGGACAAGACTAATATCCTTGGAGGTAATGCCCGAATGTTACTTTCCATATAACAAAATAACAGGGGCTCCAGGACGATGGATAATAATCTGATTCGCTCTTTCATCGCGATAGAACTGCCTGCTGAAGTTAGTGCCACACTGGAGGAAATCCAGAAGGCGTTGAAATCGCCTCAACACAACTTTGTCAAGTGGGTGCCGCCAACGAACATCCACATAACGCTGAAGTTTTTGGGCAATGTCTCGTCCGAAAAAATAGCCAGCATAACCAGCGCCATGGAGCAGACAAGCCAGGCGATTAGCCCATTCCAACTGAAACTTGGGGAAATTGGTGCTTTCCCTAACCTGAAACAACCTCGCATTCTTTGGATAGACGTAAAAGGGGAAACCGATAAGCTGAAAACCATGCAGGCAAATTTAGAAGAGCACCTTGCTAGATTGGGTTTCACCAGAGAATCTCGGGGCTTTACTCCGCACCTTACATTAGCACGTCTCCGTGAAGGGATATCCTCTGTTGAAAGGCGCAGCTTTGGTGACTTGATCGCCGAAAAATCAATCAAAGTCGATTGCCAATTTGCCGCAACCAAAATCAGTTTGATGAAGAGTCAGCTGTTACCATCAGGCGCTGTCTATACGCGGCTAACAGAAGTCAAGCTAAAAGATTAGACCACAGCTTTACGGAGACACCGGACAGCATTGTTGATTCAGATACCTGATGCTATAATAAGTGTTACCGGTTAAAAAAGGTACTCAAATAGTTTTCGCCAGTAACCGAGGTCATAGTCCTCCAAAGAAAGGACTATGATACAAAGATAAAGATGTAGAAGAATTTTCCCGAGTAGCTCAGTGGTAGAGCGGGCGGCTGTTAACCGCTTGGTCGTAGGTTCGAATCCTACCTCGGGAGCCAAAATGGCAGTGAAATATCCACCATATCTGCATCTTGACACTCGCCCCTCTTAGCCGTATCATCTATGACCAAAGCTCAGACAAAGAGAAAGCCATACCAGGCATTAAGAGAAAGGTAGAAAACATCGGTGGAACAGGCTAGTGGAAAAGATAGAACAGCGACCTTCGCTAGGTGGTTAACTGAGAGACCTCATTTAACCGAAACTTGCTTCACATCCCTGACGGTCTTGTTTGGTATACAATTACTCAAGGTACTGGTGCCCGGCATGTTCTGGATACTCGGTGACCGCATGGGCCTAGGCGCTGTACACCTTGGAGCTATTGGACTGGTTATCTTCCTTTGTGCCTTTCTTGTTATCCCGCTGGAAAGATGGTTTGGCAAATGGCGCCTAGTCATAGTAACTGCTGCTGGACTGGGACTTATAAGATTATACATACAACTATGGTGGGGTGAACCACTCCTGAATCTCAGCCTAGCAGCCATAGGTACAATGGTTTTTCTTATTTTCTTAATCGCATGGTTGAAAAGTGCTAGCCGCATTTCTTACATGGTTCTAGGACTCTTGGGAGGTTTACTCCTTGATACTGCCATCAACGGTGCTTTTAATACTTATGACCCTATCTGGCAGGCTAAGCTAGCACCCATCCTGCTGACGACAGTACTGGTAATGCTACAAGTATTACTACTCTTCGGTATCGCCCCCCATGGCAGAATTACTGTAACAAGCAAAGCGAACAGATTTGGTGATAAAGCGGCTATAAAGTCGCCCTTGCAATCATATTTGCTCCTTGCCATTGGTCCATTTTTATTCCTTGAGATGGTAGTTCTCCAGAACATTCCACGCCTAGCCGCGATTACAAACTGGCAATTACCAGCAGCTTTCGCCGTAGTACTGATAGCCCAGCTTGTAGGCTTGGTTGCAGCCACTTGGCTTCTAAACAAATTTCAGACCATATCCTGGCCATGGGGACTTGGTACCGGGGTCATTCTGGTTGCAGCCTTGATCTTTGCCCAACAAAAAGCGCCACTGCCGGCAGCCTTGCTCTTGGTACTGTCACAAGTTCTTGTGTCGACGCTTATAGCTATTATAATAGTCAGAGGAATTCAAGGAAATAACACAGTTTCCATCGCTAGTGCTATAAGCATGCTGTTACTACTGGTATTCTTGTTCGCCTATTATGCTGTCTATGATATGAAGCTACCTTATAGCAATTCGATACTAGAGCCCGTAGCTGGTGCGATAATGCTGATCTGTGCTACTATCGCCCTGTTGAGAGAAAGAAAACGCTTAGAAACCGATCGACGATTATGGGTGGCTACAGCTTCTGCATTTTGTCTTCTATTATTACCTTTAGCTAACTTTCTTACCTGGCAACAACCAGTCCCTGTTCAAGGCAAAGGTTACCCTCTTCGTGTTATGACTTACAATTTGCACAATGGCTTTAATACCAAGGGACACCTTGATATGGAAGAGCTTGCCAGGGTTATCGAAAACAACAACCCTGATGTTGTGGCATTACAAGAAGTATCTAGAGGCTGGGTAGTAAGCGGGCGAGTTGACATGCTTGCCTGGCTGTCTCACAGGTTAAAAATGCCATATATCTTCGGACCTACAGCCGACCCCTTGTGGGGCAATGCTATTCTTAGCCGCTATCCGGTACTGGCTTACAGCCGGCATGTATTGCCACCTTCTGATTTATTCATTGAACGAGGTTTCATTGTAGCGCTTATAGACCTAGGCAACGGCGATGCAGTGAAGGTAATTGCCACACACTTTCATCATCTCAAACACGATACCGCTATACGGCAAACACAATCTCAAGTCATCTTGAATTTCTGGAGTGGCCTAGACCACACAGTTATAATGGGCGATTTTAACGGCGAGCCCGATAGTTCAGAGATCATCGCCTTCAGACGAGCAGGACTCACAGACACAGCAAAGGTGATGTACAGCAATCCACCGTTTACCTACAGTTCAGATAATCCGGTGCGCCGCATAGATTATATCTGGACATCGAGCGATTTAAATGTGCTTGATGTGGTTGTGCCAATGAGCACTGCCTCTGACCATCTACCAGTCGTTGCCACAGTGACCAAAGAGATAATCTGGAGGTAGAGGATGGAGATAATCGAACTGCTAAGGTTAATGGTAGAAAAAAGAGCTTCGGATCTGCATATAAGAGTGCCTGTCCCACCAGTACTGAGGATCGATGGCAATTTGACAGTATTAAAAGATTTGCCCCCGGTTACACCAGAATATGCCGAAAGCATTCTAAACCAAATTACTACCCCAATGCAAAGAGAGAGGTTTTACCAGGAGAAAGAATTGGACTTTGCTTACGGTGTTTCCAGACTCGCTCGATTCCGTGTCAATGTTTTGCAGCAGCGGGGAACCATCAGCCTTGCTTTCCGTATGATACCGTTTGACATCCCCACTATCGATGAACTTGGGCTACCGCAGATCTGCAAAGAACTCGTCCTTAGACCCAGAGGGCTCATTCTAGTAACCGGTCCCACAGGCAGTGGTAAATCCACGACTCTAGCCGCTATGATCCATCACTTAAATCAAACCCTCGCCCGCAATGTCATCACAATCGAAGACCCGATCGAATATCTGCACAGAAATATCAAATGTATAATTGCCCAAAGAGAATTAGGTAGCGACACTTATTCGTTCGACCAAGCCTTAGTTCATGCGTTAAGGCATGACCCGGATGTAATACTCGTTGGTGAGATGCGTGACCTCGAGACTATTTCCACAGCTATGAGGGCAGCCGAGACTGGACACCTTGTAATGGGTACACTCCATACTACTGATGCCCCACAAACAGTTGACCGCATCATTGATATCTTCCCACCCAGTCAACAGCAACAGATCAGGCTACAATTTTCCCAAGCAATTGAAGCAGTACTCTCACAGACATTGCTGCCCCGAGCTACAGGTGAAGGTAGAATCGCCGCCTTTGAAATCATGATTGCCAACACTGCTGTTAGAAACCTTATACGTGAAGGTAAAACTTACGAATTGCACAATGTAATGCAACTCAGTGCCAGCGAAGGCATGCAAACGCTGGATCAAGCCCTAGCTGACCTTGTTAGGAAGAAATTGATCACCCTGGAAGAAGCTATGATGAAGAGCAGCTCCCCTGAGAAATTGAAAAAGCTACTCGATTTCCATGTTAGGGCTATACGACATTAGACAACAGCGCACAATCATCACGCCCTTAGAGCCCCTTACCATCTCCTTCAGAAATAAGGCACAGAGCTATTAGAGTTGTGCTGCTACTATTTCCGCAATATCTCGGGCTTTAAGCGACTCTTCAGCCCCCTTCGCTTTTATAGCATCTTCGAACATCTGCAAGCAATAAGGGCAAGCTGTAGCCACAGTATCAGCCCTGACCTCCAGTACATGTTCAATGCGAGCTTCGCTGATTCTCTTTCCGATTCTTTCCTCCATCCAGTAGCGCCCACCACCGGCGCCACAGCAAAAACCATTGCGCCGTGAGCGTCCCATCTCCACTAGTTTGGATTGCGAAACGGCAAATAATATCCGTCTTGGAGGCTCATAGATATCGTTATGCCTGCCAAGGTAGCAAGAGTCATGGTAAGTCACCCTTCCACCTATTTGTGGAGTCAAATGCAATTTGCCTTCTTTAAGTAAAGCAGCGATAAGTTCGGTGTGATGGACTACTTCAAATTTACCACCAAACTGCGGATACTCATTCTTTATGGTATTAAAGCAGTGAGGACAGCTCGCCACTACCTTTTTCACATCATAGTTCTTCAGCAGTTCTATGTTCTTCACCGCCTGCATTTGGAAAAGATATTCGTTGCCCAACCTCCTAGCTGGCTCACCACAACAAGTCTCCTCCGGTCCTAAGATAGCAAAGTTCACTCCAGCGGCTTTCAAAATCTTCGCCACTGAGATTGCTATTTTCATGCTCCTCTCTTCCAAAGCAGACGCACAACCTACATAATAAACATAATCTACATCCTTACTTTCAGACAGAAGTTTGATATCCAGTCCACTAGTCCAATCTGTTCTGGTAAATGTCGTTCCTCTACAGCTATGCCCTCTAGCTTCAATACAACGCAATGCAGCCTCGCCTGTCTCCGGCACACTTGCCTGCTCCAGAACCAGGTTGCGACGCATATCAACAATCTTGTCAATATGCTCAATAAATACAGGACATATCTCCTGACAAGCACGGCAGGTGGTACATGACCAGATTTCATCCTCGGTCACTGCTTCTCCGATGAGCACTTTATCTCCTCCACCATCAGCACCACCTGCATGGAGCAGGACCTTACTTCTTTCAAGCCAGTGAGACTTCAAGTTTTGGATTAACTTTCGCGGTGATAAAGGTTTGTCAGTAAGATAAGCCGGGCATCTATCCTGGCATCTACCACAATTGGTACAGGCATCAAGGTCAAGAAGTTGTTTCCAAGTGAAGCTTTCTATTTTATTAACGCCAAAACTTTCAGCCTCCTCAAGATTTATAGGTGAAAGAGCACCTTTTGGTTTTAGGGAACGGAAAAAGACATTTATCGGTGAAACAATTATGTGTGTTAGTTTGTCAAAGGTAACACAGGCATAGAATATAGCCGCCAGAGAAACCGCAGCATGAAACCACCATAGAGCCGCATATGTGACCGATTTTGTAACTTCAGATAGATTGCCAAACAGCACAGCTACGAAGTAACCCACGAAAGACCACTTTGACCATTCAGGGTGAGCATAGAATTCAGGTTGATGCATCCCCTCAGGAACCGCGACAAGCATCCGAAAGCCTTCCAGGAAAAAGCCTGTAAGGACGATCACGAAAATAAAGCTCAAAATCACAGCGTCATCCAGGACAGTCTCAAGCCTTTTTGGTTTCTGAACATACCGCCGTATCACTGCAATAATAGCGCCGATGAGTATGGCTAGCCCAGCAAAGTCCAGGGCAAAGCTGAGCCCAAGATACACATTGCCTCGTATGAAATGGATTACATAGTGATCCATGACATCTAGGGCTGTCCCCACAAGCAACACAGTAGCACCACCAAAAATCAAGAAGTGCATTGTCCCGGGGTATGGCTCGCGGAAGAACCGCCTATGGAATAAGCCGTCTACAATGCCTGTAACCATAAAATTCCAGATTCTCTTTCCTAAGTTGTCCCATCGTTTCTCCGGCCTGCCCAGCCTCCACAATAGCGAACGCCGGTATATTGCATATATAAAAATTGCCAGCGCTGCTATCCCCAAGGGGTACAGGATAAGAGGTCCAAAACCGATGCCCCAGAAGATCTCGCGAAAGGCTTCCATAGTATAGTCCCCCTTTCTTTAATAGTCTTGCAGTCTAAAGCTGCTAGAATCTAGGCTATTTGCCAGAGACCTTCAGTCTCGGGTTCATAGCCTTTAGTAATTCCAAACTATGCGAGTTTGCCAGAGCAAATAATTTCTCTAGGGATTCTGGCGGGGTAAGCATCACCCCCATCATTACCTCAATATCATCGTTGAAAGCGTGATAGTCAGTGCCACCTGTAGCAATCAGACTGTGCCGGTTAGCCATCTTCAGTAGCTTATCAATTGTTTCCGCATTATAGTCACGGTAATATGCCTCGATGCCAACCAGCCCGAATTCTTTCAATTCGGAAAGGAGACTGTCTAGGTTGTCGATATCAGCCGGGTGAGCTAACACTGGTAGACCTCGAGCTTTGACAATTAGCTTAACAGCCTCCGAAGGAGATAACTTGTACCTCTCCACATAAGCCGGTCTGCCATGCCCTATATATTTATCGAAGGCTTCTTTCTCCGAGTCAACATACCCTTTTTCTAGCAAAGCTTCCGCTATATGAGGTCTGCATATTGATTTTCCCCGTGCTAGCTCTTCAATCCGGTGCCATTCAAGATTCAAGCCAAGATTTGCCAGTTTAACAACCATCTCTTGAGCGCGTGACCGCCGAGCATCACGCAACTTCTGTAGGATAGATGCCAGCGCTTGGTCAGTGTAATCCAAAAAGTAGCCCAGTACATGAACTTCACCGTCAGGAACATCAGTATTGATCTCAACTCCGGGGATGACTAAGAAATCAAGAAATGCTTGTGCCGCTCTTAGAGCAGGCACTACGCCGTCAACTGTATCATGGTCTGTAATAGCAATGCAATCAAGCCCAACCCCGACTGCCAGACGAACAACTTCTTCCGGATCAAGTCTCCCGTCGGAAGCAGTGGTGTGAACATGTAAATCAGCCTTCATCATTCGCTCTGCTTTATGCGTTGTATTTTCGTAGCCTTACCTGTTGCACTGTCTACCTCGACCAACACAGCATCGAGAGTAGCCGGTCCTTCACTTATCGCAAAACGGTGAGGCATGCTAGTAAGAAAGTTCTGGATTGCCAATTGTGTATCAACACCTATCACCGAGTTTATAGGCCCGGTCATGCCCACATCGGTGACATAGGCGGTGCCCTTAGGTAAAATCTGGGCATCTATAGTGCCAATGTGAGTGTGCGTGCCGAAAATAGCGCTTACTCGCCCGTCCAGATATCTCCCCAGAGCAACTTTCTCGGATGTAGCTTCAGCATGAAAATCGACCACAATAGTCCGACTTACATCAGACATACAGGAGAGTAGAGAGTCCATGGCTCGAAAGGGGCAATCGAACTGTCCTACAAAGACACGCCCGATAAGATTAACAACCGTCACATCCTTGACCTCCAAATAGCCACGCCCTGGTGCATCTGGGGGAAAATTGAGAGGACGAAGAATAGGAAGACCGCTATCGAGGCAGGGGATTATCTCCTTCTTAGCCCAAACGTGATTACCTGTAGTTATCACATCAATGCCACAATCAAGAAGCTCCTTCGCAGTCTCAGGAGTTAGTCCTAGCCCACCAGCAGCGTTCTCGCCATTGGCTATCACCAAATCAATTTGATAATCGTGGAACAGGCCTGGTAGAAATTGCTGTACCGCTCTCCTGCCAGGCCTGCCCACAATATCACCTATCATTAAGATACGCAATATAACCCCTTGCCTGTCTTATTTAGCATAATCCACCGCTCTGACCTCTCGTAACACGGTCACTTTCACCTGCCCCGGATATTCCAGGGTCTCCTCTATCTTTTTAACAATATCCCGGGCAAGCCTCATAGCTCCAAGATCATCAATCTGTTCTGGCTTAACCAGAATACGTACCTCCCGCCCGGCTTGAATAGCAAAAGCTCTTTCCACACCGGGAAAGCTCTTAGCAACGTTCTCCAGAGCTTCAATACGCTTCAAGTATTGTTCCAGTGACTCCCGCCGTGCCCCTAGCCTCGCCCCGCTTATAGCGTCCGCAGTAGCTACAATATAACCTAACACGCTGGTGGTTCCGGTTTCGCCATGGTGCTCAGCGATAGCTTCAGCTACCCCGGGCGACTTGTCCCACTGCCGGACTAGATTAGCACCTATTGCAGCATGTGGTCCCTCCACCTCATGGTCTACTGCCTTGCCGATATCGTGTAACAGCCCTGCCTTTTTAGCGGCTCCTACATCAGCTCCCATTTCAGCAGCCAGCATCCCGGAAAGGTGGGCAACCTCTATGCTGTGTGTTAACATGTTCTGCCCATAGCTAGTCCTGAACTTTAGTTTGCCCAATAAGCGCACCAACTCAGGATGCAATCCGATCACGCCAGTCTCGTGAGCAGCTCTTTCGCCCTCACCTTTGATTATTGACTCAACCTCAGCTTTAGCCTTTTCTACAACCTCCTCTATCCGCGCGGGATGAATACGACCATCGAGTATTAAACTCTGCAAAGCAATCCTAGCTACTTCACGTCTCAGCGGATCAAAACTGGATATGGTAACTGTCTCAGGAGTATCATCTATGATCAGGTCAACCCCGGTAGCTTGTTCCAGCGCTCTAATATTACGCCCCTCACGACCAATAAGTCGTCCTTTCATCTCGTCGCTGGGCAGTGGTACTATTGAAACAGTAGTTTCTGAAACCACGTCTGTCGCACAACGCTGTATAGTGGTTGCCAAGATCTCTCTCGCCTTCTCTTCGGATTCGCTTTTTATCCGTGCCTCCCATTCTCGCACAAGCCGCGATGCCTCCTCACGCACCTCATCCTCTATAGCCCTCAATAACTCCTGCTTCGCCTCCTCGCTTGACATGCCCGATATAAGTTCCAGCCTTTGCATTTGTTTACTTCTTAAATCATCAAGCTGGGCTCTTAGGTTTTCAATTTCTCTTTCGCGGTTTGATATTGCTCGCTCACGACGCTCGAGCGCTTCTAGCTTACGCTCAAGTTTTTCTTCTTTCTGGGCAAAACGCCTCTCTAGCCTTTGTAATTCATAGCGACGCTCACGGCTTTCAGCTTCGGCGGCAGCTCGAACCTTGACTGCCTCCTCTCTGGCCTTCTTGAGCATCTCCTCATGGGTGGCTATCGCCTCTTCAAGTAGTCGTTTTGCCTCATCTTGAGCCTTTCGAAGCTGCTGATTGGCTAATATCTGTCTGGCAAAATAGCCGAAGAGCAGGCCTAAGACAAGAACAAGCCCGATCAAAACAAAGTATAATGTTGTAGGAATTACAGAATCCATCTAAATGCCTCACTTTCCTAGAAGAACACCCCATCATAGAGACCAAAACCTTCGTTTCATATCAATTTGATTCCCTTTAATAATAGTAATTCTTTACCTAGACGATGTCAAATGAGCTTATAGGTCAGGATATTTCCCATTATGAGAGTGGGAATACTCAATTAGCCTCCAGCAGTGCTTGACACTGCACTTGTGTAGAAAGTATCCTTGAAAGCAAAACGGCACACATAAAGGAGATGCAAATGCGGCTAAAGGATAAAGTTGCTATAGTAGTAGGTGCAGGTTCAGTAAGACCAGGTATGGGTAACGGAAAAGCCACTGCTATCCTCTTCGCCAAAGAGGGAGCAAGAGTGGCTTGTGTCGATTTACATCTCGAAGCTGCCATGGACACAGCAGAAATCATAAAAAAACAGGGCGGGGAGGCTATAGCAATACCAGCTGACGCTACCCGGGAAGCCGATGTCCAAAGAATGGTGCAGGAAGTGACCAGGGAATATGGCAAAATAGATATACTCTTTAACAATGTAGGCATAGGCTTGGGTGACCCTGGACTTAAGATAACGGAGAAGGACTGGGACATAGTCATGAGCACCAATCTCAAGAGCATCCTCATCACCTGTAAGTATGTCGTACCTGAGATGATCAAAGGCGGTGGTGGAGCAATAGTGAACAATGCTTCAATGGCTGCCTTTTACGGGCACTACAATTACCCCTATGCTACTTCTAAAGCAGGAGTCATTGCTATAACAAAATGCCTTGCAGTAGGGCTGGCAAAATACAATATTCGAGTGAACTGTGTGGCACCAGGTTACATTGCTACCCCCATGGTGGCATCCCTGATGGGGGCAAAACGCGATGCTGCTATCGAGCAACGTGTACCTCTAAAACGACACGGAAAACCGGAGGAGGTGGCTTACGCTGTACTTTTTCTGGCGTCCGAAGAGGCTTCTTTCATCACAGGGCAGACCATTTGCGTCGATGGCGGGCTGTCAGCGATGTAGCAGAACGAAAATTACACTCGGAGGCAATAATGGCACGTGTCAGCTTCGTGGAAAAGGATCAGGCGCACCCGTTAATGCAAGAGGTCTACACAAGACTGGAAAACCAAGGAACCCAGGTTCTCAACTTGCACAAGGTCATGGCACATTGCCCCTGGATAGGTCGGAACTTTCTGCGGCTGGGCAATTCCATCCTCAAAGGAGAGGAACTGCCAGCTAAACTGCGAGAATTGGCTATCCTGAGAGTAGGTAATCTCTTGCAAGCTGAATATGAGGTTACTAAGCATGTCCCCCTTGCTATGCAAGCCGGTGTCAGTCAAAAACAAATCGACCAATTACTCAGCGGAAGCCATGCATTAGAATTTGATGATAAGGAAAAGGTGGTCCTAGAGTACACAGATAGCCTTACCAAAGATTGCAAGGCGGATAATGAGACCTTTGAGAAACTAAAGGGTTTCCTCAGCGACCGTGCCATAGTCGAATTGACCGCAGCGATAGGCTATTACAACATGGTATGCAGAATTCTCGTTGGTCTGCAGATAGAGCTGGAAAAATAGTAAAGACAAACAGAGGTATAACCACACATTGCTGATTAATCAGCCTTAAAAAGCAAACTGGACATAGCGCACTGACTGGATAAGCTTTGCCTCCAGTCTGGACTCATCTAATTAATCCACACGTAAATCTTTTCGGTAACTTTTTCCTGCGCGGCGGAAAAACACAGTTGAAAGTAGCTTGACAATCTTTGGCTACAAAGTAATATAATTGCGCAGGTGCTGGATAGACTATAATAGCAGCTTCGTTGTCCCTAGTAAGGAGAGGATTCCAGGCAAAACAAAAAACATAGTCCCGCAGGAGAAACGCGAAAGAAGGAGGATAAATGGCTGGCATCAAATCTTATGGAGCATATATCCCGTACAGAAGACTATCTCGCAATATGATCAATGCCGCTTGGGGAGGCACCGGTGGACGTGGTGAGCGCGCGGTGGCTGCTATTGATGAGGACTCCATTACTATGGCAACAGCAGCAAGCATAGATTGTCTGAAAGGAGTCGATCCGAAAACAGTTGACGCTGTATTCCTGGCAACCACTACCGCTCCCTATACTGAACGCCTGAATGCGAACATAGTAGCCAATGCCCTTGACTGTCGCAGGGATACACGAAATGCTGATTTTGCCAATTGTCTCAGGGCAGGGACCAGCGCCTTATTATCAGCTATAGATTCGGTAAAGGCTGGTTCGTTGAAGAATGTCCTTGTGGCTATCGCTGATATGCGTATGGCGGGTGCTGGAGGAGAAGACGAACAAATGCTTGGTGACGGCGCCGCAGCTTTTCTGGTCGGGGATGAGGGTGTGGCTGTTGAGATCGAAGGCAATTACACGCTATCAGATGACATGGTCGATTATTGGCGGCTTGAAGGTGACCGTTTTATCCGCTCCTGGGAAGACCGTTTTGGGCGAGATGCAGGATATCTGGTGACTCCGGTGAAAACAGTGCAACAGTTATTAACGAAGCTAAACCTGACACCAAAGGATATTACTAAAGCCTGTATCTATGGCACCAACGCTAGAACACACAGTGCTCTGGCTAGAGCTATGGGCTTCACTCCAGAACAGATTCAAGACCCGCTACTTGACAGCGTTGGCAACACCGGGGCAGCACTTGTGCCGATGATACTTGTCTCAGCCCTGGAACAATCCAAGCCAGGGGATAGATTCCTCCTAGTCGATTGGGGCAACGGTTGTGATGCTGTTGTACTCAAGACAACTGAAGCAATTACCAAAATCGGCCAAAGGCGAGGCATCAAAGGACACTTGAAGATGAGAGGTGAACTGGAAAGCTACACTAAGTATCTACGCTGGCGTGAAATGGTGGCGTTAGCCCCGCTCTCCCGTCCAGGCGGGAGCGCAGTATCAATGGCAGCAGAGTGGAGAGAGCGAAGAGCAGGATTACCGCTTTATGGTGTAAAATGCTTGAAATGCGGCACAGTCCAACTGTACATGAAAGGCACCTCAATGCGTGCCCACGTGTGTCTCGAGTGCCAGTCCAAGGATAGTTTCGAGCCTTATCGCTTCGCCGATAAGAAAGGCAAAGTGGTCAGTTTCAGCCATGATTACCTCGGAGGCGGCATTGACCCACCGGCAACACGCACAGTGGTTGACTTTGAAGGGGGCGGCAGAGGGCTTTTTGATATGGTCGACCGGGATCCAGCAGAGTGTAAGGTGGGAATGATGGTCGAGATGACATTCAGAAAGGTACGGTCAGCACCGGGTTCCAATGTCTATTTCTGGAAGTGCAAACCCGTGAGAGACTAAGCTGCTTTTGAATTGGTAACTTAGGAATTTTGAATCGAGGAGGTGATAAAAAATGGCAGGAAGCATAAAAGACAGAGTCGCAGTTGCTGGCATGGGCTGCACCAAGTTCGGAGAGCGTTGGGACGCCAGCACGGATGACCTCATCGTGGAAGCCGCCTATGAAGCCTTCGAAGATGCTGGAATAGAGCCCAAAGATATTCAGGCAGCCTGGCTTGGGACTACAACCGGCTCCACAGGGATGACATTGTCCGAGCCTCTTCGGCTCCAGTACATTCCCATCACCCGCGTAGAAAATGCCTGTGCCACTGCCTCAGACGCATTTCGGAATGCCTGTTACGCTGTAGCTGCTGGTATCTATGATATCGTGCTAGCACTAGGAGTCGACAAATTCAAAGACAGCGGCATAAGTGGGCTGGGTGATGGCGGTATTCCTGGACCAGGTCACGGCATGATGGCAGGAGCAGCTGGTCCACCGCCAGCACAATTCGCCATGTTGGCGACTACCTATTTTCATCGTTACGGGCTAAGCTATGAAGAAGGCAAGCATATGATTGCCCGCGTGTCCTGGAAGAGCCACATGAATGGTGCCCGCCATAAGAAAGCACATTTCCAGCGAGAAGTAGATATGGACACAATTCTCAATGCCCCCATCATTGCTTGGCCATTGGGGCTATTTGATTGCTGTGGCGTAAGCGATGGTGCTGCTGCTGCTATTGTTACTACCCCAGAGATAGCCAAGAGACTGCGAAAGGGCAAAGAACCGCCCATGTTTGTTAAAGCATTGCAGATTGCTATGGCACCTAATGATGGTAATGTTAACACCAGGTTTGATTACACCCATGTTGAAGCCACAGTGAGGGCTGCACAAGCCGCTTATAAGGAAGCTGGCATAACCAATCCGCGCGAACAAATAAGCATGGCTGAGGTTCATGACTGCTTCTCTATCACCGAGGCGGTTACTATGGAAGACCTGGGGTTCAGTCCGAGAGGTAAAGTGCAGAGAGATATTGAAGACGGTTTCTTTGACCTGGACGGCAAGCTCCCGGTGCAGCCAGATGGTGGATTGAAATGCTTCGGACATCCCATCGGCGCCAGCGGTATCCGCATGCTCTACGAGATGTACAACCAGCTACAAGGACGGGCAGACAGGATGCTCATTCCTGGAAAACCTTCGCGACAGATAAAGAACCCTACTCTGGGACTGACTCACAACCTGGGAGGTGCCCCGGCTGGCTGTGCTATCTTTGTTGGTATCGTAGGGCTTGAGGGTGTGTAGTAGAGGTTGATCAATTAGCTTTCCTGTTTACAGATGAACTAAGCTCGCTTCCCGGGAGGCACTGGTGACAGTGAGCCCGGAAGGGGGTAGTCTTCGACATTTGTTTGTATTTGCAACCTTAGAGCCAGGTGTGACTCTGGTCGCTGGCTACTACCTCCCTTTCCAAACAGGTGCTCTCTTCTCAAGGAAAGCTCTAATACCCTCTCTGCAGTCCTCTGTCTGATTTAGGCTGCGGAACCGGACTCTCGTTTGATCCAAGTGTACTTTTGGAGTCCATTCAAGCGAGCCGTAGACCAGTTCTTTAACAGCTTTCACCGCCAAGGGCGCACCACGAATTAACCTGTGTGCCATTTCCTTTGCTGCCGACATGAGTTGCTCTGCTGGGACTACCTTATCAGCAAGACCTATTCTAGCTGCTTCATGAGCGTCGATTATATCCCCAGAATACAAGAGGTACAGAGCTTTGCTCAAGCCTACAATATATGGCAGAAGGTAGGGTCCGGAGCCGTAGTCAGGGCAAAGTCCTCTCAAAGGAAAAACCCAACCGAAGCGGGCATTTTCTGAGGCAATTCTAATATCACATTGGACAACCCACTCAGCACCCATTCCTACAGCCGCGCCATTAACTGCAGCGATGGTCGGTTTGGGGATACGTGTAAAAGTCCAGTCGGGAAGAGGATAGGCATCAGGCAGGGTTATGCTTTTTGCCATTACTCTCCTTTGCTCTTGGATGATGGCTTCCTCTTCAGGTGTTCTCCCTAAATTTGATACATCAGTGCCACTACAAAAGGCTCGACCGTTCCCCGTAAGAATTACAGCCCTGACCTCGTCATCGTAGATGACTTCGCGTATTATTTCCATCAAGCGCATTCGCATCTCTTGCGTGACTGCATTAAGACGGTCAGGTCGATTAAGAGTGATAATACCAATATTGTTCTCTTTCTCATACAGGATTTCTTTTTCTGGCACGGTGTCACCCCCTTAAGTTTAAATTCGAAACGAGCCGGCTACCCCCAGTGCACTCATCTGGTTTCTGAAACGTCTGTGCCTCGTTCCGTCTTGTGCATATTATATATGATTTTAATTCCTTGTTATACACCTCGCACCCTATCTCCCCCAGATAAAGGGACAAGGCACAACAGCCTCTCACGCCAAATAGCCCTCCGCCAGTTGCTGGTTAATTCGCTCGTTTGATAGATTGCCCTGTTCATTCTATACTTAAAGCGATGGCTGAACTAACCGTTGCCAAGATTCTGATTGTAGAGGATGACCACAACCTTTTAGATACCCTCAAATACAACCTCCGCAAAGAAGGCTACGAAGTCGTCACAGCTATTGACGGTGCTGAAGCTCTTAACATTGCCCGCAAGGAGAAACCCGACCTCATCATCCTCGATATAATGTTGCCCAAAATCAGCGGCTTTGAGGTCTGCCGCATTTTGCGTAAAGAAATGACTGTTCCCATACTGATGCTCACGGCCAGAGCCGAAGAGACCGACAAGATAGTCGGTCTGGAAATCGGTGCGGACGACTACATGACCAAGCCCTTTAGTCTAAGGGAACTGCTCGCCCGCGTGAGGGCGATGCTGCGCCGGGCAAAGATGGTCGAAACACCACCGGAGGGAACACTACTGAAAGTTGGTGATATTGAGGTGGATATCGCCCGTCACCAAATCACCGTTTCCGGGAAGATAGTGGAGCTGACACCGAAGGAGTTTTACCTGCTTGCCTTCCTTGCCAGAAACAGGGGATTAGTATTTAGCAGGGAGCAGCTCCTCGAAAAGATATGGGGTTATGACTTTGCCGGTGATACACGTACAGTTGATGTGCATATCCGGTGGCTCAGGCAAAAGATAGAGCCCGACCCCAAGCGGCCAAGGTATCTTATGACTGTACGTGGAGCGGGGTATAAACTGGAGGGCTAAAGTTGCACAGTTTCCAATGGCGTATCGCCATACTGTTTATCACACTCATCGTCACCAGCATGCTTGTGCTCGGGGTCTACGTCACGAATTCGGTCAGAAATTCCCAGCTTGATAACCTGCGTTTCCACCTAGAGCAGGAGGCGAAAATTATCGCGGAGGGGATTGTACCATTTTTACAGGATCAGGATTATTCCCCCGATGACTTGGTTAAGAAGCTAGCAAGCGAAATAGATAGCCGTGTTACAATTATCGCCCCGGATGGTACGGTGCTGGGCGATTCTATCGAAGACCCGCTGAAAATGGAAAATCATGCCACACGCCCTGAAGTAAAAGATGCCTTAGCCCACGGTATCGGCAAAAGCACCCGTTATAGCACCACATTAAGACAGGAGATGATGTACGTGGCAGTACCTATTTACAAGCAGGGCGAGCTAATAGGCATAGCCAGGACGGCATTGCCTTTAACAACCGTAGAGAGCTCCGTTGACCGTGTGACCCGAATAATCATTCTGACAACGATAGTTATAACCACACTGGCAGCGGTGGCAGCCTGGCTTATTGCCCGGACGGTGACACGCCCTGTCCGGCAACTTACCAAAGCGGCACAAAAAATTGCCGCAGGAGCGGTGGGGCAGAAGATAGATGTGGCTACAAAAGACGAAATCGGGCAACTTGCCCGGGCTTTTAATGAGATGTCTTCCGCACTTAAGGCCACGATAGATAACACGTTAACCGAGAAAAATAAGCTGGCTAACGTTCTCGGCAACATGGCTGACGGTGTTATTATGACAGATGTTGAAGGAAACGTGATTCTGACCAACACGGCAGCAGCAAAGCTTTTCGGTTTCAAAGAAGCAGACTCTAGCAAGAAACAGCTGATTGAAGTCGTTCACGACCACGAAGTCGATGAAATTTTGAAGAAATGCCTTGAAACGATGAAAGAACAGGCTGTTCAGTTTGAATCTAGCCACGCGAAACGATTCCTCCGGGCTATTGCTGTGCCACTATATAGCCAGACCCGTTTGAATGGAGTGCTCATTCTAGTTCAAGACCTAACAGAACTTCGCAACTTGCAGACAATGCGGCGGGAACTGATAGGCAACATCTCTCACGACTTACGCACGCCCCTAACCAGCATCAAAGCAATGGTAGAGACCCTGCAGGGCAGCGCTATCGACGACAGGGTGGCAGCGCAGGATTTTCTCTCCAGGATAGTCGGAGAGCTTGACCACCTTACCCATATGGTCGCGGAGCTGACACAGCTTTCCCGTATCGAAGCCGGACAGGCAGAACTGAAAATGGAACGGGTTGACCTTAATGCACTGGTAAACGATGCCATTACCGCAGTGATGCCTCTGGCGGAGAGACAAAAGATAGTTATTTCTAAAGACCTGTCTCCAGACCTGCCATTAGTTCCGGCAGACAAGGACAGAATCCGACAGACTATCATCAACCTTGTGAATAACGCTATTAAATTCAATAAACCGGGCGGGAAGGTAACTATTTCCACCTTTTATGATAGTAATTCTGTCTCTGTCAGCGTGAGCGATACCGGCATCGGTATTGCTAAAGAAGATTTGCCCCATATCTTCGAGCGCTTTTACAAGGCGGATAAAGCCCGCTCCGGTGGTGGTAGCGGGCTGGGATTAGCCATTGCCAAGCATACCGTCCAAGCCCACGGCGGTGAAATTTGGGCACAGAGTGAAGAAGGTAAAGGCTCCGTCTTCACGTTTTGTCTTCCCCGCAAATAATCCTCGAAAATTTAACCCATTATTAACATCCCCTTAAACTGTCTTTAAAGTCCTCCGCTTACAATGGTTGTAGAAAGACTGACAATGTTAAGCAAAAGGAGGAAGAAGTGTTAAAATCATTTAGAACATGGTTAATACCGTTCATTCTGGCTATTACCCTCGCCTTTTTCGGTTGCAATAGCAACTCACAACCCACGAACCCTTCCACGCTATCTGGCTCAATTAAGATTATCGGTTCAAATACGGTCACGCCTTTAAGCTCCGTCTGGGCAGAGAACTTTATGAAGGCTAACCCCAAGGTAAGTATTGCCGTGAGCGGTCCTGGCTCAGGGGTCGGCATTGCCGCTCTCATTGATGGCACAACGGATATATGCCAGGCTTCCCGACGTATAAAAGCTACAGAGATAGAACAGGCAAAGGCTAAAGGCGTCAACCCATACGAAATCCAAGTAGCCTCCGATGCCCTCTCGGTTATCGTTAACCCGGCTAACCCCTTATCGGAACTGACTATTGCGCAGCTTTCTGCCATCTATACCAATAAAATAACCAACTGGAAAGAAGTCGGCGGCAAAGATGCGCCGATAGTAGCTATGGCACGGGATACCAACTCCGGAACCCATGCCTTCTTCAAGGAGAACGTGGTACAGATGCATGGACTACCTGGGGCTGATGAAACCCTCGAGTACGGCAAAAACGTTCTGTTCCTGCCCTCCACACAAGAAGGGGTGTCACAGGTAGCAAGCAACCCCAACGCCATCTTTTACGCCGGGCTGGGATATGTGACCGATAAAGTGAAGGCTATCGCGATAAAGAAAACTGCTAGCGATCCTGCGGTCAAGCCGAGCGTGGCTACCGCCCTAGACGGCACTTATCCCATCTCCCGTCCGCTGCTCTTTTACACGAACGGCGCTCCCACTGGCGTTATTAAAGCCTACATCGATTATTGCCTCTCGGAAGAAGGTCAGAAGGTGGTTCTTCAAGCTGGATTCGTACCTATAGCTAAATAGGAACAAAATTGGCTATGGTGCAAAAGGAGATTACGCCCGCGGCTGCCGCTAAAGTCCGTCAAACGGGGCTAGAGCGGCGGCTGCGGCTTGGTGAAAGAGTTATCGAGGGTTGGGTATTCTTAGCCGGATTGTTGGCAATAGTAGTCCTTTTGGGAATAATCTTTATCCTGCTTAGAGAAGGCTTACCCATCTTTGCATACACCAGCCCATGGAAATTCCTGTTAGGCACTCGCTGGTACCCCATCTCCGCCCCACCTACCTTCGGCATCGCGCCCTTCTTCGTTTCCACATTGATGATTACTCTTATCTCTACAGCTATAGCTGTGCCCATCGGTGTGGCCTGCGCCGCTTATTTATCCGAGGTAGCGCCCAAGCAAGTAGCTGAAACAATAAAGCCTGTTATCGAAATACTTGCCGGTATTCCCTCGGTGATGATGGGGTTTATCGGGCTGGTGCTCCTGTCACCTCTGGTACAAAGCGCTTTCAACTTGAATACCGGTCTTTGTGGCCTTACCGCTGCTATAATGCTCTCGCTAATGAGCCTGCCGATTATCGTGAGTGTCTCCGAGGATGCATTGCACGCCGTACCCGGAGAGTTCAAGGAGGCTTCTTACGCTCTGGGGGCGACAAAATGGGAAACAATATGGCATCTCTGTCTTCCTGCTGCCCTCTCCGGCATTGCTGCTGCCATAATGCTGGGGGTAGGCCGGGCAATAGGCGAGACCATGACAGTCCTGATGGTAGCCGGCGGGGCTTTAGCAATACCAGTCTCTCCGACCGACCCCATGACTACCATGACGGCCGCCATTGCCTCCGGCATCGGCAACGCCGTCCGCGGGGGGCTGCAGTACCAGGCTCTGTTTGCGGTGGGCTTGGTACTATTCACCTTAACATTGGCGGTCAACATTATTGCCGACAGGATGCTGGAACAGCAGAAAAGGAAGTTCGCAAGGTAATTTATCATGGCAACTGCAATTTTTAACTCGCGCCGCATATCCCAAGCCACCGCTTTTACTTTTTTGGGACTAGCAACAGCAATTACAGTGCTGCCCGTCCTATTTATCATTATCTACACCATCACTGAGGGTAGTGGGGCGATAAACTGGGAATTCCTAACGCAATTTCCATCACAGGCGGGGCGGGCCGGAGGTATTCTGCCTGCAATCATCGGCACTTTTTACCTTATGCTCGGGACTCTCCTGTTTGCCTTACCTATCGGAGTACTGGCAGGCATCTATCTAACTGAGTACGCTCGCGATAACTGGCTGACACGGCTCATTAACCTTGCCATCGCGAACCTGGCAGGTGTGCCCAGCATCGTCTTTGGACTTTTTGGGTTGAGTGTGTTCGTGCTGGCTTTCAATTTCGGGCTGTCGTTGTTGGCAGCAAGCTTGACTCTGGCTGCCCAAGCGCTGGCGATGGTCATTACAACTTCAAGAGAAGCCATCCTAGCGGTACCGCGAGAATACCGCGAGGGGAGCTTGGCCATCGGGGTGACTAAATGGCAGACGGTGAGGCACATTGTCTTGCCGCAGGCTTTGCCTGGCATTATCACCGGGTCTGTTCTAGCCATAAGTCGCGCTGCCGGGGAGACCGCGCCGATACTGGTGACAGGGGCGGCTTTTGTACTTCCCCGGTTGCCCCAATCCCCGTTTGACCAGTTTATGGCACTCCCTTACCATCTTTATACCGTTGCTGCTCACGTCCCGAACATGCCCAGGGAAATGATGTGGGGAGCTGCCCTTGTCTTGCTTGTTGTGGTGCTTTCTTTTGACTCGCTGGCGGCAGCTATCAGGATAAAAACGAGGCAAAGGAGATGATTTAATGAGCATCAACCTTAACGTGCAGAGCGTTTCAGCGAAACCTGTTGAAAAATGTAGCACCAAACTCAGAACAGAGCACGTTGACCTATATTACGGCTCTTTTCAGGCGCTAAGAAATGTTACGCTAGACGTACTTTCCTGTGCCATCACGGCTATCATAGGGCCTTCCGGCTGCGGCAAGTCATCACTTCTGCGTCTATTCAACCGCATGAATGACCTCATACCCGGAGCTAGGGTTAAAGGAAATGTAGAGCTTGATGGCACCCCAATTTATGACTCAAGAATTGATGTCGCCGAGCTGAGGAAGAGAGTGGGCATGGTCTTCCAGAAGCCTAATCCCTTTCCCATGTCGGTCTTTGAAAATGTAGCTTACGGACCCAGGCGGCATGGCGTCAAGAACCGGGCACAACTTGAAGAGATTGTGGAAAGGAGCTTGCGCCAGGCTGCACTCTGGGAGGAGGTAAAAGACAAGTTAGGACAATCAGCTCTCGCACTGTCCGGAGGCCAGCAGCAGAGGCTCTGCATCGCCCGTGTGTTGGCAGTGGAGCCTGAAGTAATCTTGATGGATGAACCCTGCAGCGCCCTCGACCCAATCGCTACCCTGAAGATTGAAGACCTGATGCGCGGTTTGTCCCAGGACTACACTATCATCATCGTCACCCACAATATGCAGCAGGCAGCCAGAGTATCCGATATAGCAGCCTTCATGATGATGGAACCGGATAGGGCAGGGGTACTCGTCGAATATGGACCAACGGCACAGATTTTTACCAATCCCAAAGATAGACGCACCGAGGATTACATTACCGGGCGCTTCGGATAACGCTAAGGAGGTAGCTATGGAAATAAGGACAGCCTTTCACAAGAAGTTAAGGGAAATTCAGGACGAAATTCTGGCACTGGGGAGCATGGTCAGTAAAGCTACGCTGCGCTCTATCGACGCCCTGAAGAACCGGGACCTGGAACTAGCCAGGCAGATAATATCTGAAGATAGCAAGGTAAACCATAAACGGTTTGAAATCGAGGAGAAGTGTATTGAACTTATCGCCACACAGCAACCCATGGCCAGCGACTTGCGCATCATAGTGGCAGTGCTTAACATCGCTACCGAGCTGGAGCGCATCGGCGACCATGCCGAAGGTATCGCCAGGATTGCCATCATGATTGGCGACGAACCGCCTCTAAAGCCACTAATCGACATTCCCCGAATGGCTGAGCAGACGGTGGACATGTTGCGCCGCAGCCTCGATGCTTTTATCAACCGCGATGCCGAAACAGCCCGGCAAATAAGCGCTGAAGATAACACCATTGACCAGCTTTATGACCAGGTCTTCCGGGAACTGCTTACCTTCATGCTCGAAGACCCTAAGACAATAACGCGGGCAACACGCCTTATCTGGGTAGCCCATAACCTTGAGCGGAGCGCTGACAGGGTTACCAATATCTGCGAGCGCGTGGTGTTTGTAGTGACGGGAAAAATGGAGGAGATAGGGGCTTCGAGGTATTAAGCTGGAGACCATTAGAGAAGCCTATAGCGTCGGATAGTCCCCTATGGTCTAACGCTATTATCAAGGCAATACTATCACCCTGTTTCACGAAGGGAAATTAGAGGATAATCCCAAAGGTTGAACAATCCAAGCTAACCAGTGGTAATGTATTACCTATGGTGGGGAAGCGGGGACTCGAACCCCGACGCCTCGCGGCACATGATCCTAAGTCATGCCCGTCTGCCAGTTCCGGCACTTCCCCCAACAAAATGCCACCTACCACCTGGAGCCGATACCTTTACATTCAGGGCACACTTTCCAACCTCTACCGCCTCCGAGTGAACGCCCTGTACCCTGGCACAGCCCACACACCAGTGCATCGTCCGGTACTAAATTATAGCCTCTTTGACTGCACACCGGACAAGGCTGGACAGATACTCCCGTGTCATCACCCGGTACAGCACCTTGACCTTTACAGTAAGGACACCGTTTCTTTATCATCATTTATTTCCAGCTACCTTCGCATTAAGACATGCTTGCTCAAATTAAAACGGCAATACCCTGGTCGCTCGTCGCCAGACCCACCTCCTGGCGCTCAACGACCGGAGTTTATCATAAGCCACCTCGACACTTATCCCGAATGCTTCAGCTACCTGATTTTCAGTAGCACCGTCAGTACGCTCCAGAAACTCCAGTATACTAGCATCCAGCTCCTGTCCCAACCTTCTCAAAGCCGGTACCGCCTTTCGCCCCAGAGTCGTTAATACGTACACATCCATCACAACTGCTACACCCACCACGATTTTACAACTTTACTCACTGCCACAGCAATGGACGAGCCAACTTAAAAACAAGATTATTACTCAATACCCGCAAGTTCTGGCAACATCAAGATAGATATTCACAGATTTCATGTTTTATCTAAATCTGGTATTATAAGCTTAAATAACCAGAGCACACGTTGAGCTAGAAGAAGGCACCAAGGGAGCGTGTGAGTTCCGGTGAGCTTCGCGGACTTCAAATCCGTCGGAAGGCATTATTGATGTCTTCGGTGGGTTCGACTCCCATACGCTCCCGCCATTCACCCCGTATCTGCTTACCCACACAGATATAAGTTAACACAACCCGACCGAAATAAAAGTCCAAAAGCCGACCAGATATATCAGTCTATCGCGGATGAAATAAATACCTGATATCATAGTAGATACCAGGCAAATACCCAGAAGAGCAAAGCAACAAACAGGAAACCACCAAGCACACCGATAAGCTCTTTGTTCATTGCACTTAGAAATACGGAGAGCTAGACAAGAAACCACAGACAGGCTACAACTATGACAGAGATAAGGATAATGCCATCAACCAGAGCACCGCCAAATGCAATCCATAATTTCTTATCTTCTTTTATAATAGAAAACAACCTTTTAGCCATATCCATCTTAATCCCCCCTTTGGAAAGTTCCGCACTCTCATCTTCGCATAACCATACAGGGAAAGCATGATTCATCAGTACCAATTAGTAAAGGTTGTGTAGTACCACAAGCCTGGCATTACTTTAGTACTCTAATCAAAGTAAGTTGCACAGTGCCAGGGCAAGAAGTATCCCGCTGGTTATCGGTATGGGGCTAAGCAAGAGTGCCGAAATCAAATAGCTTCGGCGGTGAGTAAATTACCGTAAAACTCGTATATCACCTATACGGCGAGTAATCTTCTTTTCGTCCATATGTTCTAGAAGTGCCGTAGCATACTTACGGCTGGTATTTAGCATGTCCCTGACTTCACCAACAGTGACCTTACCTTTTTCCTTCACGTAGGCAACCACCCTATTTACCATTTCATCATAAGCGGTAGCAGAAAAAACAATTCCTTCTGCCACCTTGACAACCCGACGTTGCTCGAGAAGCAAATTCAGCAGGTCGTCTTCAATAGCTACACCAACAGTCGGAGAGTAAGGATGCTCATCTAAGGCAGCAAGGAAAGCTGCTATTTTCCTCTGTTGCTGTTCAGAAAGCTGGACCCTGTGCGAAGGGAGAGCTACAAAAGCGCCTCCATCAATAACAACTCCATCTCTAAAGAGCCTATCCAGTGCCGGAGAGTGGGACATGAGTTGCAATTTGCTACATAACTCACCTTTTGGCATCCCGGTTCGCGCAGGGAACCGTCGATGATAATCCCCTACCACCGCCTTCGCCTTTCTGACAAAATTTTCCCAGCCGCTAACTGTAAACAGCAGGCTGTCTTCGCTGTGACCTGCCGCAATCACTTTCTTCTCAGAAATTAATTCATTCACAATTCGCTCAGTCTCATCAGCAGACAGATTGCATCTCACTGAAAGCCGCTCCACAGAAAGAGGCTGACTAACTTCTAAAGTGGCAAGCAGTACATCATTAGCTGTGCCTCCACTCCTAATCTGCAGGTTTTTTATGATGTCAGGGCGAAAGCGGCGGTGGCGTACAGCATGGGGATCGATAATCTCCCCACCACCCAGAGTGATAGCAGGCGAACGAATAATGAAACGGTCATTCTTAACCAAAACCATCGGCTTGGTCAACGCAAGCTGCGCCCATGAAGTATCTCCAGGCCTAAGCTCATCTTTATCTAAAAGATGCACCTTGACCAGACATTCATCGGAGCCCGCAAAGAAGTTGACGACAGCACCATGTCGTAACGGATGTTTAATCTCCGGAAGCAAACGCAGTTTAACGTCTATCCGTGTCGCCGGAATAAGCCATCCGGGCTTCGTAAGCACATTACCACGTTCCACACGAGAGGTAGCAACTCCTGCAAGATTAGCAGCTACACGAGAACCTGGACCCACAGCATCAACGCGTGTTTTATGGGTCTGTAACGCCCGAATACGTGTCCTCAAACCCACAGGCTGTATCTCCACCTCCTCGCCTACGGATAGCTTACCATCAACCAGGGTCCCGGTAACGACAGTACCTGAGCCAGCTATGGTGAAAACACGGTCTATGAACAACCGTGGCCTGCCTATGTCCATCCTTTGTTGAGCACCTAGTAATACCCTGTCAATAGTCGATACCAGCTCGGCAAGCCCCTCGCCTGTGATTGCCGAAACAAAAACAACCGGACTGCCTTTCAAATTTGTCGGTTCTAATAGCGAATTTAACTCCAATTTAACTACGCTCAGCAACTCATCATCAACCAGGTCTATTTTGGTGATTACTCCGATACCTAATCTTATGTCAAGTAAATCGAGTATAGCCAAATGCTCCCTGGTCTGCGGCATAATCCCCTCGTCGGCAGCGACAACAAGCAAGGCAAGGTCAATCCCTCCTACCCCAGCCAGCATGTTCTTTATGAAGCGCTCATGTCCAGGGACATCGACTATGCCGACTTCCTGACCGCTTGGCAGCTTAAGCCAGGCAAAACCTAAGTCTATAGTCATACCCCGCTCTTTTTCTTCGCGCAGACGGTCGGGGTCTATGCCTGTTAGAGCACGTATCAAAGCAGATTTGCCATGGTCAACATGCCCGGCGGTTCCCAAGACGAACATCTGTATTCCTGCGAACTAAAGTCTAATTCTTGTACTGCACTAGATTAGCGCTAAATTACGAACAGCACCGACCTAGACTAGCGACAACATTGCCAAGCACCTGGACCACAATCTCGTCTTGCTCAGGCAGAACCGTACGCGGGTCCAGAAGCAGGCAATCCCCCTCTAAGCGCCCGATAATCGGCGGTTCACACCTTCTGAGCATTTGAGCTAACTTTAGGGCTATATTATGGCGTCCTTTCCCGTCTCCAATAGTGACCACTCTTGTGGGGAGCGTCGCACCTGGTAAGCTGCCACCACCAACCACCGATTCCCCCTCAACCACTCTAGCCAGCCCACCAAGTCTCTGCGCCCACAGGTTAGCTCGTCTCTCAATCTCAGATACCGACATAGCTATCATACGCCACACCGGGATTTCCTCTACAGCTTCACCTCTAATATAATGACTCAATGTCGCCGCTAAGCCAGCCAGCCTCACCTTATCTATACGCAAAGCACGAGCTAAAGGATGCTTCCTCAATCTGTCCACAAAGGCCTCTTTGCCGACAATTATACCTGCCTGTGGTCCACCGAGTAATTTATCCCCAGAAAAAAAGGCGAGGCTGACACCCCGAGCAACACTTTCCTGCACTGTAGGCTCTGGTGCCAAGCCAAAGGCAGTAGTATCCAGAAAACAACCGCTACCAAGGTCATCAAACACAGGGATGTCATACCTCTCCCCCAGCGCTAGCAACTCTTCCAAAGTGACAAAATGAGTAAAGCCTTGTATCTTGAAATTGCTGGAATGGACACGCAAAAGCGCTCCAGTCCTGGAACTAATGGCTCGCTCATAATCGTCGATATAAGTACAATTAGTTGTACCCACTTCTACTAACTTTGCACCGCTTTGCCTCATCACATCAGGAATACGGAAACCACCCCCAATCTCCACAGCTTGCCCCCTGGAGACAATAACCTCCTTTCTTTTAACCAGGGCAGTGAGTGCCAGCAAGACAGCAGAAGCATTATTATTTACCACCAGAGCAGCTTCAGCTCCCGAGAGTCGACACAGAAGCATCTCAACATGTGCGTCTCGAGAACCGCGAGTGCCACTATCCAGATCAAATTCTAAGTTAGAATAAGCATGAGCCACCGATTCCATAGCGGCAATCGCTTTCTTGCTAATGGGTGCCCTGCCCAAATTGGTATGAAGTATCACCCCTGTGGCATTGATAACAGGCTGCAAACTTAATCGTATAAGCTTATCTAGCTGGGCACAGACTGAATCAACTATATAAGCCAGAGGTCGGCAGGGGTTGCCATTTAAGATAGAAAGGCGCTCTTGCTCCACAACCTGCCGGGTAATATCAACGAGTAAACTGTGTGGCAAAATCTGCCGCCATTTCACCAGTCTATCATCGTTGATGACCTTATCTATGCTTGGCAGCGATCTGAGTTCATTCGCCATGATATCCTATTCTACTATACTTAAAGAAAGTTTAAAAAGAGCCTCTTACTTGTTGCAGCCCTTGTAGGCAAGATATAATTAAGCACGATGCGATACAAACGGCTGGTAGTTAAATTCGGCACAAATCTGCTGACCGGAGGTTCTGGTCGACTCGATGTGGACATTATGTCAGGTTTAACCGCGCAGGTCGCACAGCTTCACCGCGCTGGACATGAAATAATCATCGTATCCTCAGGTGCAGTTGCTGCTGGAAGGCAAAAGCTTGGACTCGCCAGAGAAATAAAAGGTATTCCTTTCAAACAAGTGCTTGCTTCGGTAGGACAGAGCCAATTGATGAACATCTACGACCAACTTTTTACTAAACACAATATTGTTATAGCACAAGCCCTGCTTACTAAATCAGACCTTATTGACCGCAGTGGCTACCTGAATGCCAGGAATACCCTGCTCGCTCTGTTGGATTTAGGCGTAATTTGCATTGTTAATGAAAACGACGTAGTAGCCACTGAAGAGCTCGGTGAGTTTATCTTTGGAGACAATGATAACCTCTCTGCGATGGTAGCTAACCTAGTCGACGCCGATCTGCTAGTGATACTGACAGACATCGATGGTCTATACACCGCTGACCCTCGGCGCTGCCCGGATGCCAAACTCATTCCAAAGGTAGAAAAGATAGATACCGAAATCGAACGTCTAGCTGGTAATGCCGGGAGTTCCTACGGCGTCGGTGGTATGGTAACCAAGATTGAAGCTGCGAAGCTAGCAACAACATCCGGGATCACCGTGGTTATAGCGAACGGCGCCAAACCAGATATCCTGAAACAAATAGTAAATGGTCATGGCGTTGGCACCATCTTCCCACCCCGGACCAGTAAAATGGAGAGCAGAAAGCGCTGGATGCTCAGTGGTCTAGCTTCCAAAGGGAAAATCATAATCGATGATGGGGCAGTAGCTGCCCTCAAAACTGAGGGGCGTAGCCTCCTCCCTGCCGGTGTGATAAGAGTGGAAGGCAACTTTGAGCGCGGGGATGTGGTAGATATCTTCGATACCAATGGTAACCATATTGGCTGCGGTATATCTAATTACAATTCTACGGCTGCCAACAGAATTAAAGGAGCACATTCTGAGGACATACTTGACCTGCTAGGTTATGAGTATGGCGATGAAATCATTCACAGGAACAATATGGTGCTTATTTAAGGAGGAGAAAATATGGAGGCAGCAATAGCCGAACTTGAACACAAGGGTAGAGCAGCTAAAGCAGCATCAAAAAGGCTTGCTTTCTTACCCACTAAGGTCAAGAACCAAGCATTGCTTAGCATCGCTGAAGCACTTATTGCGCGGCAAGACGAGATACTTACAGCTAACGAACTTGATTACAAAGATGCCGAGGCTTCCGGAATGAGTGTTGCGATGCTCGATCGCCTGCTACTCACACCCAGTAGGATACAAACCATAGCACAGGACGTAAAGACAGTATCCAATTTACCCGACCCAATAGGCGAAATTATCGAAGAGCGAACGCTCCCCAACGGATTAAAGCTGATTAAGAAGCGGGTACCTCTTGGTGTGATCGGTGCCATCTATGAAAGCCGCCCCAATGTGACTGTGGATATCTCAGCGCTTTGCTTGAAAGCAGGTAACGCAGTAATTCTCAGAGGCGGCAAGGAAGCCCTGCGTTCTAACTCGGTATTGGCTCGCGTTATTCAGCAAGCCGCTTATCAAACCGGGATACCTGAGGGCGCTATTCAGTTTATCGAGACAGCCGAGAAGAATTTGGTCGACCATATGCTAAGAATGAAAGAGGTTATAGACCTCTTAATCCCTCGGGGTGGTGCTGGACTGATTAAATTCGTCGGTGAAAATGCTACTATGCCGGTGATCACAGGTGGCATCGGGGTCTGTCACACTTATGTTGACAAAAGTGCAGACCTCAATAAAGCTGTCGCAATTGCTTATAATGCCAAGGTACAGCGCCCTACAGTGTGCAATGCGCTTGATGCACTTCTAGTACACTCTGAAATTGCCCCGAGCTACCTACCACTAATCGCTGAAGAGTGGTCCAAAGCAGGCGTAGAGATGCACTGTGACCAACGCGCCCTAGAAATCCTTGGCTCAATGCCATCGCTCAAAATAGTCCCTGCTACTGCAGAAGACTGGGGAAAGGAATTTCTAGCACTCATTGCCGCGATAAGAGTCGTCAACTCATTGGATGAAGCACTTGACCACATCGAGCGCTATGGCTCGGGACACTCTGAAGCCATAGTGGCTGAAGATGAACTGGCGATAGAACGCTTTCTCAACGAAGTTGATGCTGCCTGCGTTTACGCTAATGCTAGCACACGATTCACAGACGGTGCCCAGTTCGGACTCGGAGCTGAAATAGGGATCAGTACACAAAAGTTCCATGCCCGAGGTCCCATGGCGCTGAGAGAAATTACCAGCTATAAGTGGATTATCATCGGAAAGGGGCATGTACGCCCTTAACTGAACCGAGCCAGGGCTGTATTCTGACTGTCCAACAATTGTCGTATACCTTTTTCTGCTAGAGCCAGCAAATTTCCTACCGTTTCCTTGGAGAATGGCTTGCCCTCGGCTGTACCCTGAATCTCCACAAACTCTCCTTTGTCTGTCATAACTACATTGAAATCTACCGATGCACGGAAATCCTCATCGTAGCACAGATCAAGCAATAGTTCTCCATCAACAACGCCGACACTGGTAGCTGCTACCGCAGCTCGAAAGGGAATACGAGGTAAGACTCCTTGCTTTCTTAAATTATAAAAAGCTTGAAATAGGGCAACGTATCCGCCGGTTATAGCCGCGGTGCGTGTACCCCCGTCAGCCTGCAATACATCGCAATCAACGATGAATGTCCTTTCGCCTAGCAAAGAAAGGTCAGTAACTGCTCTTAAACTTCGTCCGATAAGGCGCTGAATTTCCTGGCTCCTGCCAGCTGTTCTTTCTGAAGAAAAATTTCGCGGCACACGAGTTAAGGTAGAACGGGGCAGCATAGCATATTCTGCAGTAATCCAACCACTTCCTTCACCCTTGAGAAAAGCAGGTACCCTCTCTTCAACGCTAACAGCACACAGGACCCGGGTTTTACCTAACTCGATTAATGCTGACCCCTCAGCAAAAACCTGGTAGCCAAGTTCTATTCGTACCGGACGGAGTTCATCATTACTGCGACCGTCCACCCTTTTCATCGCCATCGCTAGTTAGAACCAGTATAGCATCCGCCTGTACAATAGGACAACCTGCATATCGTGCTCGAAATAACAATCGAAATTGACCAACCACAATGCTTGATGTTACCATTTCAGCACTTTGAACGAGTTAAATATTTGGTTACTGTGCGGGACAGGGCTGTTCGCTGGGTTGACAGGTTCGATGCTTGGAATTGGCGGGGGCTTCTTCATAGTCCCCATCCTCACTTTGGTAATGCATTTACCAATCAAAATTGCTATTGGTAGTAGCTTAGTAGCCATCGTAGCTAATGCTTCTCTCGCTGCCAGCAGGTACACAAGGACACAGTTGACCAATGTAAAATTAGGACTCCTTCTGTGCTCCACAACAGTGCCAGGCGCTATTATCGGAGGCTTGCTTGGCGAAATATTCTCCCCCACCATACTGAGTACCTTCTTCGGGCTCGTCCTCATTTATGTCGCTTATACCATGATAACAAGCCAAGACACCTCGTCTCAGAAGCAAAGCTTCTGGGATAACCCGATTACAGCCGCAAGCGCGGATACCAAAGACATAGCTAGATATTACGATAAGGCAACAGCCAAATTTGTAGGCTACAGAATTAATCGTATCCCCCAAGGATTAAGTGGTAGTTTCCTCGCCGGGTTACTTTCAAGCTTACTCGGTATCGGAGGAGGAGTTGTCCAAATACCTGTTATGAATATCATTATGACAGTACCTATCAAAGCCGCAGTAGGAACCAGTACCTTCATAATGGCAATTACCACCGCTGTCGGAGCACTTGTCTACTATTATCACGGGTACATTCACCCTTTCGTAGTAGCACCTCTGCTTTTAGGAATCCTCCCAGGGGCTCTTATCGGGACTACTCTGACAGAACGAATCGGAACAACAATGCTCAGACGTGCTTTCGGAGTCCTGCTCTTTATCACAGCTATATTGATGTTCCTGAAGGCTACTAACTTAATATGAAGCACTTTGCTTTATGAAGAACAATCAAAAACAACAAAACACGAAACGGAACAAAAAAAACCTCAACGACCTGATCAGCACAGGTTTCATGGTCTGTACCTTGCTTTCCTTGACTATGATTATAGCTGGCTTTATCCTTCTCTTCTTCTCCGATATCGAAAATGTCCAGTTATCTATTCATCTAGACCAAATAGCGGCAGCAATTACGTTAAATCTGGGAATCTTAGTCCTCATTTCCACACCCATGATACAAGTGATACTAGCATCGGTGAAATTCTCGCTAGAAAGAGATAAGGTTTTTGCTGGCATCTCCTTATTAGTATTAGCCCTTCTCAGTATCTGCTTCATCATAGCACTGGTTTAGATAAATTGACGCTCTGCGAAGCCTGTGTTATGATTGCCTTAGATGTCAGTGCTTAGTGAACTTTATAAAGCGATCGAACATTGTCAGGAATGTGAGCTCGCAAAATACCGCAATAGAGTAGTGCCAGGAGAAGGTCCCGAGAACAGTAAACTTTTCTTTATTGGCGAAGCACCGGGATGGCATGAAGACCAGCAGGGTCGCCCCTTTGTTGGTCCAGCAGGCAAATTCCTAGAGGAGCTTTTGTCCCTGATAGGTCTTAGACGGGAGCAAGTTTACATTGCGAATGTCATTAAATGCCGTCCTCCAAACAACCGGGATCCGTTGCCTGGAGAAATCCAGGCTTGCAGCAAATGGTTGGACAAGCAAATAGAAATAGTCCATCCTCTGATGATCGTCACTTTAGGACGTTACTCCATGGCAAAATTCTTCCCCAATCAAAGTATCAGTCAAATCCATGGCAAAGCCAAGAAACAAGGTGGCACAATCTATTATGCTATGTACCATCCCGCAGCAGCCCTTCACCAAGGAAGTTTGCGCAAGCTGATCGAAACAGACATGTTAAAAATTCCTCAGATTCTAGCTCAAGCAGAGAAGTTAATCGAAGGTGAGCCGCAACCCCAACAATTGAGCCTATTCTAGATGGATTTATACCTATGGCTGGACAAAAAATAAGAGTCATCCCATTAGGCGGGCTAGGCGAGATCGGCAAAAATATGATGGTGTTAGAATATGCAAACGACATCATCGTCATAGACGCCGGTCTAATGTTTCCTGAAGAAGACATGTTAGGAGTTGACCTTGTAATCCCAGACATAAACTATTTGCTGGAAAGGCGGAGCAAGATAAGAGGTATCATAATCACCCACGGGCACGAAGACCATGTTGGAGCACTCCCTTACATACTGCCACAGCTAGATGTGCCTGTGTATGGGAGTAAGCTTACCTTAGGGCTCATCTCGGTCAAGCTCAAGGAGCATAGATACACAAAAAAAGCTACCCTGAAGTTAATTAAAAGTGGGGAAGGGTTCTCTTTGGGAAATTTCAAGATCGAACCTTTTTCCGTCTGTCATAGCATTCCAGACTCATTTGGACTCATAATCCACACTCCGATAGGTACACTGGTACACAGCGGAGATTTTAAAATAGATTACACACCAGTCGATGGTAAGCCTACCGAATTAGCCAAGCTGGCACAACTGGGTACCCACGGCGTCTTGGCGCTTTTTGCTGACTCTACCTATGCCGAACTAGCTGGATACACACCTTCAGAAACTATTGTTGGCGAAACCCTGCAGCGCATCATTGCCGAAGCCCCTGGTCGAGTAATTATCACCACTTTCTCCTCCCTGGTCTCCCGAATCCAGCAAGTGATAGATGCTGCAATCAAACACCAGAGGCACGTCTTCATCATTGGGCGAAGCATGCGAGACACTGTGCGTATAGCCAAGGAATTGGGCTATCTTAACATTCCTGACGGGGTAGTACGGCGCATCGATGAACTCCATCGCTTCCCCCGCAACAGGATCATACTTCTGACGACTGGTAGCCAGGGGGAACCTACTTCAGCCCTGGTACGCATCGCCAACAAGGACAATAGTCAGGTCAAAATTGTGCCTGGAGACACGGTGATCATCTCAGCCACGCCGGTACCAGGCAATGAGTCGTTAATTAACCGCACTATCGATTCCCTGTTCCGGCAGGGAGCCCAAGTCATCTACGAGAAACTAGCCCAGGTACATGTACACGGGCACGGCAGTCAAGAGGAGCTAAAGCTCCTTCTTAGTTTAGTTAGGCCCAAGTTCTTCATACCGATCCACGGTGAATTTCGTCACCTGAGTCTACACGCCAAGCTGGCGAGAAGCTTGGGTATGCCAGAGAATAACATTTTTGTCATAGAAAACGGGGCTGTACTGGAACTCGACCGCGAAAGAGCCAGAACCCTCGGCAAGATCCCTGTTGGAAACGTGTACGTAAACGGCATAGTTATGGGGAATATTGATAGCGTCGTTCTCCGTGATCGCAAGCTGTTATCTAGAGATGGTATTGTGGTAGTAATAGTTGCTATTGACAAGGAAAAGGGCAAAGTCATAGGTCAACCTGATATTATTTCCCGAGGCTTTATAGACATGAAAGAAGGCGAAGCTATACTTGAGCAAGGACGAGAGCTGGTAAAAACTACGCTGGATCATATCGGTGGACACCCCATTCAATGGAGTTTCATCAATAATAAAGTCAAGGACACTTTGACAAAGTTTTTCTATGAACAGACCCGCCGCCGCCCGATGATTCTTACCACAACAGTAGAAGTATAACCAAAAACATGCCCAAGAAGAGAACAACTGGTGCCAGCACCAAAAGAAGCAAAACCTTTTGGAAACAAGCTTCCGTCCCGCTACTCAGGATATTAGCCTTAGCCACGGTAATAGCTCTGGGTGTCTATTTCTGGACAGAAATCACAAGCTGGGCAATTACTATCTGGGAACTTATAACCGGCTGGTGCATTACTGTTTGGGAATATCTACTAGGACTATTCGGTATCGGCTTGCTAGTAATAGCCGCAGCCACTGGCATCACACTGGGGATAGTCATTTCAGGCAAATTCTCTATATTTACAAAATACTGGAGATGGTGGTTTGGCGGAATCCTTTTAACTTTGGCTGCTTGGGGGATAGCCTCTTTCTTTACTCCGGGCAGTGGCATCATCAGCACTGTGACTTTGGGAGGGAGCATAGGCAAAAACATCATCGGCGATTCCATTACCATAGCCGTTTTGCGCCTCCTTGCACTGGTCTTTTTGGGTATCGTCTTTCTGGCACCACGGTGGATATGGCACACAATTGTAGCCATGGCTAAAGCCACAGCTAAACTCTTCAAGCTGATGTGGTCAAGACTGTTCAAGCCCATTCAGTCTCGAACCGAGACAGGTCCAGCAGAGAGAAAGATCGATTTCGGCAAGTCAGAAGAAGGCAAAAAGGCTATTACTCCGATGGAGGTACAAGCACCTACAACCGTCCAACAACCACTCCCTGAGGCATGGGAACCTGGCAAGTACCGACCGACACTTACTCCAAGTGGCTGGCAATTGCCACCTATCAGTATCCTGGACAAACCAGTCGAAGTGGAACTAAGCCAAAGTGAGATCGAAAAACGAGCTAAGCTAATTGAAGAGGCTTTAGCTAGTTATGGTGTCGAGGCTAAGGTAGTACAAATAAACGTCGGACCCACCGTTACCCAATTTGGTGTTGAACCCGGATGGGACCGCAAATATAAAGAAATCAAGGAACGAGATAAAGACGGCAATATCAAAATTCGTTTAGAAGAGATATCAAAGACTAGGGTGAAAGTAGACCGCATTTCCTCTCTAGCCAGTGACCTGGCTCTGGCTTTAGCTGCACCCAGCATCAGAATTGAAGCTCCAGTGCCAGGTAAATCGATTGTAGGTGTGGAAGTACCTAACACAACTTTCGGTCTAGTAAACTTACGAAGTGTTATCGAGAGCACTGCGTTCCAAAAAACATGTGCTAAGTCAAAGCTGGCCCTTGCTCTAGGTAAAGGGCCAGGAGGTGAGACCGTAGCTGCTGATCTTACCAAGATGCCCCACTTACTCATCGCCGGGGCAACTGGCAGCGGAAAGACTGCCTGCCTTAATTCGATTATCTGCTGTATACTTATGCATAATACGCCCGAAGATGTCCAATTTATCCTGATTGACCCAAAGAGAGTCGAGCTAGTCAATTTCAATAGCATACCGCACCTTATAGCGCCGGTCGTGGTTGACGTCGATAAAGCGATACTAGCGCTGCGCTGGCTAAATCAAGAAATGGACAACCGTTACCAGAAATTCGCCCAAGCAGGAGCACGAAATATCGAAAGCTATAATAAAAACTGCCCGCCCGAAGAGATAATGCCGTATATCGTGCTTATCATCGATGAATTGGCAGACCTTATGATGGCTGCTTTTGATGAAGTGGAACATACGCTTTGTCGCCTAGCCCAGTTAGCTAGAGCCACTGGAATTCATCTGATAGTAGCCACGCAACGCCCTTCGGTGGACGTTATAACCGGGCTCATCAAGGCGAATTTCCCGACTCGTATAAGCTTCGCCCTTACTTCCCAAGTAGATTCACGCACTATACTTGACTCCGCCGGAGCAGAAAAACTGCTGGGTAGAGGTGATATGCTCTACATGCCCACTGATGCAAACAAACCGAAACGCCTCCAGGGAACCTTTGTATCAGACCCTGAGATCGAGAGATTAGTGCATTTCTGGGGTAATCAGCGAAAACCGGGAATATTCCCCGTTAGATTCGAAGAAATGAAAGAAGTTATTTCAAAAGAAAAAAGTGAGGAGGACTCACTGTTAGATGCTGCCAGACAACTTGCCTTAGAACACAAAAATATCTCAACCTCGTTCTTGCAACGCCGTCTCCGCATCGGCTATCCCAGAGCTGCTAGACTCATGGAAAAACTGCAAGAGGAGGGTTATCAGAGAAGCCCTAATCTTGATCCGTACGCTAAAAACAGAACTGAAAGCAGCTGAAACACTGGAAAGATGTCTACAACAGTCTGGAAATATAAATAGTTACCGCATTTGCCGACATTTTCTCCTTGAAACTTCCAAGTATTTGAGCAAACCTTATACAAGCCAGCAACTATTTGAACCTTACCAAAGGCGAGAGTAACTCCTCGTCTTTCCTAAGTTCAATAATGCGGTCGCGAAGCAACGCTGCTTTTTCAAACTCGAGATTCTTAGCTGCTCTTCTCATCTGGGTCTCCAACTCTTTGATAAGCCTGACCACTTCTTCCCTAGATATAGGAGTAGGGGTATAAGGTGCTTTCGTCTCTGCTACTGCTCTGACTCGCTCGGTAATATCCCTGATAGCCTTTTTAATACTTCTTGGTGTGATACCATGCTCTTTGTTGTAAGCCTCCTGGATGCTCCGCCGCCGATAAGTCTCATCTATAGCTTCTCTCATCGCTGTGGTCATGGTATCAGCATACATAATTACATGCCCATCCACATGACGAGCCGCCCGTCCCATTGTCTGGATAAGAGCCTCCTTTGACCGCAGATATCCCTCTTTGTCGGCATCGAGAATAGCCACTAAGCTCACTTCAGGTAGGTCCAGTCCCTCACGAAGCAGATTTATACCGACCACTACATCATAAACACCGAGCCTCAGATCTCGCAGGATCTCGACTCTCTCCAGGGTGTCAATTTCGGAATGTAAATAATGTGTCTTTATATCCATCTCTCTGAGGTAATCAGCTAACTCCTCAGCCATTCTTTTTGTCAGCGTGGTCACCAAGCATCGTTCCCCCTTTTCCACTCTGACCCTGATTTGATGTATAAGGTCATCTATTTGCCCCTTAGTCGGCTTGATCTCAACAGTCGGTTCGAGAAGACCGGTGGGACGAATCAGTTGCTCCACTATCTGCTCACTACACTTATACTCATATTCACCCGGAGTTGCTGAAACATAGATAACCTGGTTAATACGCTCTTCAAATTCTTCAAAGCTCAAAGGGCGATTATCCAACGCTGAGGGTAAGCGAAATCCATAGTCCACCAAGGTCTGTTTCCGAGAAATGTCACCATGGTACATACCATGTATCTGGGGTAAAGTCATATGTGACTCGTCAATGAAGATCAGAAAATCATCGGGGAAATAGTCCAGTAATGTCCATGGTGGACTTCCTGGTGAACGTCTTTGTAGGTGTCTGGAATAGTTTTCCACCGCATGGCAATAGCCCATCTCAAGTAGCATTTCTATGTCATAATTGGTGCGAGCTTCTAGTCTACTTGCCTCAAGCGTCTTACCCTGAGCCCTCAACTCGCGTAGTCTCTCGACCAGCTCCGCTTTGATGTCTTCAACCGCCGCTAACAATTTGTCCCGCGAGGTCACAAAGTGTTTAGCTGGATAAATATCAATCGAGTCCTTACAAGCTAATATCTCACCAGTAAGCGGGTCAAGTTCAACTATGCGCTCAACCTCGTCTCCCCAGAATTCAATTCGGAGAGCTATTTCTTCGTAGGACGGTTGGACTTCCAAAGTGTCACCTCTGATCCGAAACCTACCACGTGTGAAATCAAAGTCATTCCTTTCGTACTGCATCTCGACCAGGCGACGAACCAACTTGCTTCGGCTATACTTCTCGCCCTTTTTGACCGTAAGCACAAAACTGTGGTATTCTTCGGGTTCACCCAAGCTATATATGCATGAAACCGAAGCGACTATTATAACATCACGCCGCTCGAAAAGAGCGCGAGTAGCTGCGTGACGCAATTTGTCAATCTCCTCATTTATGTCTATTTCCTTTTCAATATAAGTATCCGTACTTGGAATATAAGCCTCGGGTTGATAGTAGTCATAATAGCTGACAAAATACTCCACCGCATTCTCTGGGAAAAATTCTTTGAATTCAGTAGCTAGTTGAGCCGCCAGAGTCTTATTATGGCAAATCACCAGAGTAGGTCTTTGCACCCTTTCCACGACATTCGCCATGGTAAAGGTCTTCCCGCTCCCTGTAACCCCAAGCAGAGTCTGCTTTTTAAGACCCCGCATTAGCCCCTCGACCAGCCTTTCCACCGCTTGGGGCTGGTCGCCGGTCATTTTGAAATCGGAAACAACCTTGAACGCCGGCATTATCCCTCCTAGCAGCGCCAGACAGAAAAGCGTAACAACATTATCTTAACCAAAACAGATTGTGTCGGAATAGTCTGCAGCCCAAAAACAGTACAAGTGCCCACTGCTATCACACAGATGCCAGCTGCTTCAAGGCAAGCTTAATTTTATCCTCCAAACTAAGTTCTGAGGAGCCAGCAAGAGCAGAAACAGCCTGAGTTGCTTCCCTGAGGGAGTAGCCTAGACTGACCAGAGCCGCTACGACATCAGCATCCTCCTGTAGCAAGGCTGGAGACAGCGTCTCGCCCCAATTCTTCTCAAGCTTTCCCCTTAACTCCAGAACAATCCGCTCAGCCATCTTTCTGCCCAAACCAGGTGCTTGACAGAGCAGCTTCACATTGCCGCCTACTATAGCCGAAACCAAATGCTCTGGGCTAAACACAGAAAGCAACCCTAAAGCTGTTTTAGGTCCAATTCCAGAAACAGTGATAAGGCTCTTAAACAATTCCAAAGCTTCGATCGAAGAAAAACCATAAAGAGCAACACTGTCCTCTTTTATATAAAGAAACGTATGCAAGAAAACCGTACTGCCTATATCTCCAAATTGAACCAGTGTAGAAGTAGGTGCATAGACCTGCACACTGATCGAACCAACCTTCACGACAATGAAATCAGCACCGCGACTTTGCAAGGCCCCTTCGATGGCAACTATCATAGCTTGCCTTCAACCTCTTTATTTAGCAATTTTGCAAGCTGCCGCTTGTGGACATGACAAATAGCAATAGCTAGTGCATCAGCAGCATCACTAGGCTGGGGGTACTCGGCCAGACCCAGCAAAATTTTTACCATTTCCTGCACCTGCTCTTTGCCACTACTCCCATAAGCAGTCACCTGTTGCTTTACTTGAGCAGGCAAATAACGAAAAATAGGCAACTTCTGGCTCGTAGCAACGAGCATCGCCACAGTCTGCGCCCTACCTACTGCCAATGCTGTGCGCGCATTCATTGCCACAAAGGGTTCCTCAATAGCTACTTCGTCCGGCTGGTAGCAAGCCACAATTTCGCTTAACTTAGTGTATAACGAAAACAAGCGTAATTCGACTGAAGTTTTAGGGGAAACACTTAACACCCCGCAAGCAACCATGCTCATCGTACCATCAGCCTCATCGATAACACCATACCCAAGATGTAGAGTTCCAGGGTCAATCCCAAGGATACGCATAATCAAACTTGTACCCGCAGTTTCTCAAACACAGCGTCGGAGTAATCAAGATTAGCATAAACCTTTTGGACGTCGTCCAGATCTTCCAGCTGGTCAAGAAACTTCAAAGTCTGAATAGCCTCCTTTTCATCCAGCACCACCGTGCTCTTGGGCACTTTCAAAATCTCGGCTGAAGTAGCTGGTTTAATCTTTTCTACAACTCTACGGACTTGCTCTAGATTTTGCGGCAGTGTGTAGATCTCAAGATAACCTTTTTCTTCCTTAACATCCTCAGCCCCAGCATCTATAGCCGCCAATGCTAGTTCCTCAACGTCTATCCCTTCTGTAACAATTGTTATTACACCCCTTGTCTCAAATAGCCATGATACACAGCCACTTTCACCCAAGCTACCACCATGACGATTAAACAAGCTACGCACTTCTTGCAAAGTGCGGTTGCGATTGTCAGTCAGTGCTTCAACCAAAACAGCCACACCATTAGGACCATAGCCCTCAATAATCAGCTCAGACAGACTTGATACCCCGGTCTCGCCGCTGCCCCGTTTAATAGCCCGCTCAATATTCTCCGTGGGCATGTTATTATCGCGCGCTCTTTGTATTGCCAGTCGCAAGCGAAAATTTGATTCCGGATTCGCACCACCCTCTCGCACAGCCACCATGATTTCGCGCGTAAGCTTAGTAAACAATTGCCCCCGACGCGCATCAGCAACCCCTTTCTGGCGTTTAATTTGCGCCCATTTCGAATGTCCTGACATGTGACCCTCCGTTTGACGTAATTTTACCACTGCACTCTGTAAGGGTAAAGCTGCCATAAAACATAAGCTCTCTAGAATTACAGCTTATTGTCAAAAATGCGGTTTACAGTTATGCTTTGTCTCCAAACGACAAACACAACACTGTAAGGTGTCTTTGACTATGCTATACTACTTCAAAGACCTGTCCATAATACTAGGAGAAAACCACAAAGTGCGAGTAGAGGGGACACCGCGACCCAGCGACTACATCAAAGTAACCATCTTCGGAGTTGGATTGTCAGTCTTGTGGACAAGCCTCCACACAATAATAATCCCGATCCGGTTATTGGATATTGCCCCCGAAGCCCAAAAAAACACATACCTCGGTCTATTAACTTTCTCGGGTTTGATACTGGCTATGCTTATACAACCTGTCGCAGGAGCGCTTAGCGACCGATTTGTCTCACCTTTTGGACGACGACGCCCTTTCATCTTTGTAGGAACATTACTAGCACTCCTCCTGCTCCCTACAATAGGCATATCAGATACTTTCTGTTTCCTTTTTTTGAGCTATTGTTCTCTACAACTCGCCAGCAACATTGCCCAAGGTCCTTTCCAGGCTTTTATCCCCGACTTTATACCAAAAGGATATAGAGGCACAGCCTCAGGAGTAAAGAGCTTGCTCGAAATACTGTTCGCCGTGCTATTGCTCCGCCTGATAGCTTATTTTATGGACACCTATGTCGTCCAACAACATAGTCTCGGACTATGGATATCTTTAGCCGTTCCAGGGATTATCATGCTCACAACCATGACCGCTACGCTTCTCACTGTAAACGAGCAGCGTCCGAACCAGAAGGCACAGACCTCGTCAGCAAAAGCAATAACTGGCGCTTACAAGATAGACACAAAAAAAGACCTGAATTTTGTTTGGTTCCTTGCATCACGGCTGTTCATACTTATGGCGATGGGAACACTACAGACCTTCGCTCTGTATTTCTTGAGGGATGTCGTTCAAGCCCCAAATCCAGCCGGAATGACCGCAGACTTACTGATAACAGTCGGCATCTTTCTTCTCCTTGTCGTCTACCCTGCAGGACAGCTTTCAGACAGGTTCGGTCGCCACCCACTCATCTTTTTCTCCGGCTTTACTGGCATCTTGGGCATCCTAATCATATACTTTTTACCCACATACACCGGAGTATTGATTTGTGGTGGATTACTAGGCATCTCTACAGGTACCTTCCTGAGTACAAACTGGGCATTGGCAACAGACCTTGCCCTTTCTGGCGAAGAAGCACGTTATCTCGGGCTTACTAACTTAGCCACTGCCGGTGCTGGTGCTTTATCACGGCTCACCGGTCCTGTAATCGACTTCTTCAACAACAAACAAGCTGACCTGGGCTACTCAATCATGCTCATAATTTGTATCACCTACTTCATTATTGGTTCCACACTAGTCATATTAATCAGGGAAAAGACAGGCAGGAATGCTAACACCTGATCAAGGCAAAAAGCAGGTGGATGAAACACGACGAAGGCGTTTTTGGTCAAGAGAACGCTATCTACAAATTCTATCGCTGAGCCTAGTGGTAGCATTGTCTATTCTCCTTTTCTACAATCGGGAAAAAGTAGTTGAATTGCAGATGTACTCATATGCAGGAGTATTTGTTATCTCCTTAATAACCTGCAGCAGCATTGTAGTACCCGTACCAGGTTGGATCTTAATAGCTGTTATGGGCACAATTTTGAACCCAATACTGGTGGGGATTGTATCTGGAATAGGTGGTACACTGGGAGAGATGACTGGCTACTTGCTAGGATACGGTGGACGTCTCATCATAGACAATTTCAGCACTTACTCGAAGATGGTACAATGGATGAGAAAATGGGGGGGAATTACTATTTTCGTCTTAGCACTTATTCCCAACCCTGCCTTTGATCTGGCTGGTGCTGCAGCGGGCTCACTACACTTTCCTGTATGGAAATTCATCCTTTATGGTGCTGCAGGGAGAATACCAAAACACATATTGTTCGCTTATACCGGTTACTGGGGTATAAAATTAATGCCACTCTGACCAGTTTCTCGAATGTTATAAATTCAGAATCACCCTAGTATTTGCGCAAAGAGGAGGTAAGATGCTTAAAGAACTTGTGCTAAAGAACCGGAGCTATCGTAGATTTTACCAAGAATTCACTATCAAGCATGAGACTTTGGTAGAGCTTGTCGATCTAGCAAGGCTTGCTGCTTCAGCACTTAACTTACAACCACTGAAATATATTCTTTCGTGTGAACCAAAGAAGAATGCACTAATATTTCAACACCTTGCTTGGGCCAGTTACCTGAAAGACTGGCCAGGTCCGACAGAAGGAGAAAGACCATCAGCGTACATAATTATTCTTGGCGACACTGAGATAACAAAATCTTTCGGTTGTGACCATGGCATAGCAGCCCAAAATATTCTGCTTGGGGCTGTGGAAAAGGGGCTGGGAGGCTGCATGATTGCAAATGTAAGAAGACGTGAACTTTGCGAAGCCCTGAAGATACCAGCGCGCTACGAAATACTACTGGTTATCGCCTTGGGGAAACCGAAAGAAAAAGTAGTAATTGAACCGGTGGGACCGGATGGGAACATCAAGTATTGGCGGGACAGCCAGGGAGTTCACCATGTTCCCAAGAGATCACTTAGCGAGATAATCATAGGCTGAACCGAAGCCAATCTCGCCATAAGAAGGCAAAAATTCCAAATTCACCCTGAGCCGCAGAGGACTCGAACCTCTAACCGGGTGATTAAGAGTCACCTGCTCTACCTGTTGAGCTAGCGGCCCGAAGCAGAGCTTATGTTAGCACCCATACGCCAAGGAAGTCAAGCTGAAGGTAATAGCGATATTGTACTTCGTAAACAGATTGCTTCTATAATCGTGTTATGCTATACTTTTGAGCAATGCAAAACTGGACAAGAGTATCTCTTCTACGATTAGGAGGTTAGAGATTTGGCAGAGCCCATATCAGTAAAACAACTTCTAGAAGCAGGGGCACACTTTGGTCACCTGACTGCCCACTGGCACCCCAAGATGAAAAACTACATCTTCACAAAACGCAATGGGATCCACATCATAGACCTTGAGCAGACTGTGTCAATGCTGGAAAAAGCATGCAATTACATCAGGGACTTAGTAAGTAACGGAAACAGCGTCCTTTTCGTCGGCACCAAGAAACAAGCACAGGAAATCATAGAGCAAGAAGCCAAAAGATGTGGTATGTATTATGTTAATCAGAGGTGGCTCGGAGGAATGCTGACCAATTTTGCTACCATCCAAGCAAGAATAGACTATCTTGTGCGCCTTGAGGATAAAAGAAATAAGGGAGAATTAGACTATCTGACCAAGAAAGAACGGATGAAACTCGAGAAAGAGATATCACGCCTCAATAGACTGTTTGGCGGTTTTAAGGAGATGACACAACTCCCGGGAGTTCTATTCATTGTAGACCCGGTAAAAGAAAAAATAGCACTATCTGAAGCAAAGAAGTCAGGGGTTCCAGTGGTGGCTATTGTAGATACAAACTGCGACCCTACAGACATCGATTATCCCATCCCCGCTAATGATGATGCCATAAAAGCGATCAAGCTTATATGCAGTAAGATAGCTGATGCCATTATCGAAGGAAAGCTAATAAAGGAAACAGGAGAACTGGCACCCCCTGAAGCAACTACTACGGAAACAGAAGAATTGCTACAACCCCATGTTTTTACCCCAGATGACTAAGCAAGCATCCACAAAAGACCTTGAACTATAAGGAGGCAAACATTGCAACTCTCGACCGAGGTTATTAAAAAACTGAGAGAGCAAACCGGCGCTGGAATCATGGACTGCAAACGGGCACTTGCCGAGGCGCAAGGCGACATGTCAAAAGCCCTTGAAATACTCAGCCAACACGGGCTTGCCATAGCACACAAGAAAGCCAATCGTACTACGGATCAAGGTATAGTCGAGGCTTATGTGCATTTAGGCGGACGAATTGGCGTGCTTGTCGAGGTTAACTGCGAGACCGATTTTGTCGCTCATACCGATGAATTCAAGGAGCTTGCTCATAACATCGCTTTGCAAATAGCAGCTATGTCACCGCAATTCATCTCTCCTGATGAGATACCCAAAGAGACTGAAGAAAATCCCGAAGCACTTTGTCTCCTACTACAGCCGTTCATAAAAGACCCCAACAAAACTATCAAGAATATAATAGATGAGACCATAGCTAAAGTCGGCGAGAACATAAAGATCCGACGATTCGCCAGATTTGAAATAGGTTGCTGAGGTGGGAGCTACAAAACCTAAATACAGCCGCGTTTTACTTAAGCTGAGTGGTGAGGCACTGATGGGAAAGAAAAGCTTCGGCATTGACCGCTCTGTGTTAACAAATGTAGCCAAACAGATAAAAAATGTAATAGAGGCAGGTGTAGAAGTAGCAATAGTTGTGGGCGGTGGTAATTTTTGGAGAGGAACTGGGAGTGAAGCTGAAGGAATGGACCGGGCAACAGCAGATTACGCAGGGATGCTAGCTACAGTAATCAACGCGTTAGCCCTGCAAGACTCTTTGGAAAACGAGGGTATCACCACCCGGACCCAATCAGCCATTACTATGCAAGCCGTAGCCGAGCCTTACATACGCCGACGCGCTATCCGCCACCTCGAAAAAAAGAGGGTAGTCATCTTTGCCGGCGGCACAGGCAATCCCTACATGACCACAGACACTGCTGCAGCATTGCGGGCTATTGAAATTGGTGCTGAAGTCCTCCTTGTTGCCAAAAATAAAGTCGATGGTGTGTATGATGCAGACCCACTCAAAAACCCAAAAGCCAAAAAATTTGAGCGCCTTACCCATAAAGACGCCCTGAATATGCATCTCCAAGTCATGGATAGCACCGCTTTTTCACTCTGCTTAGACAATAAGTTGCCAATAATAGTCTTTGACTTACAAGGCGAACGAAGTATAGAGCGTGCCATTTTTGGCGAGCATGTCGGCACCTTCGTCGAGGCTTGAAAATGATCGAAAGGATGCTCAGTGAAATCACGGGCAAGATGCAAAAGACCGTTGATGCTTTGAGCCGCGATCTGGCAACTATTCGCACAGGACGGGCTACGCCTGCACTAGTAGAACACATAAAGGTGGACTATCATGGTATTCCTACTCCTCTCAATCAACTCGCCTCTATCTCCGTCCCTGAAGCCAGGATGATTTTGATCCAGCCTTGGGATCGTAGTTCAATCCGCAGTATTGAAAAAGGCATCCTCACTTCAGACCTTGGGCTTAACCCGCTGAGTGACGGCAATGTCATACGTATAGTAGTCCCGCCATTAACAGAAGAGCGGCGCAAAGAATTGATCAAAGTCGTCCGTAAGAGAGTAGAAGATGCACGAGTAGCCTTGCGCAATATAAGACGAGACGCGATTGAACGGCTCAGAGAGGCAGAAAGAAACAAAGAGCTTTCGCAAGATCAGCACACACGGACCTCGGAGCAACTCCAAAAGCTTACCGATAGCTTCATTGAGAAGGTCAACAGCATAGGGCAAACAAAAGAGACAGAGATCATGGAAATCTAACAAGTTTCGAGTCTATTCCTCCAGTATAAGCAGCCCCGATACTCCACAATGTCAATAGAATGCTCAAACTGAGAATTATAACTGCTGTCATTGGCTTACCGATTCTTGTAGCTGCAGTATGGTTCGGTACTCCTTGGTTCACTATTCTCATCGCCGCTATGGCAGCAATAGCTAGCTTCGAATTTTACAAGATGAGCGGCAACCTGGGGCTCCAGCCATTAAGCCTTTTTGGCATATTTTGGACGGTAATACTCGTTGCTAGCCAGCACTGCCAATATGATGCCACAATCCCATTGCTGGTTACTCTAGGTATAGTTATTCCAGCAATCTGGCTATTAATTCGTCCCCCTGGGAGAAATGCTCTAGCTAGCTGGGCTTTGACAATTGCTGGAATATTATACATCGGCTGGATGCTTGGCTGGTGGGTGAACCTGAGAAATCTGGACAACGGTAGAGAATGGGTATTCTTCGGACTCATTGCCACGTTCGCTAACGATACTTGTGCGTTCTTTTGTGGTCGCACTTGGGGTACAAAGCCCTTGGCCCCATCCATAAGCCCCGGAAAAACTTGGCAAGGAGCTATAGGAGGTGGTCTCGCCACAATCGTTATGTCAATAATTCTTAAAGCTCTTCTTCACCTCCCAACCAACTACTGGCAAGTAGCCCTGCTAGGCTGTTTAATAAGCATATTCGCCCAGCTAGGGGACTTGACAGAATCGCTGTTCAAACGAAATGCAGGCGTAAAAGATTCTGGCAGATTACTTCCAGGGCATGGAGGTATACTCGACCGAGTCGACAGCCTCATATTCACAGGGGCTATAGTATACTATTGGGTAATACTAGCCGGCTTGTAAAGCTATGGATAAACCTGCTAAGAGACTTGCCATCCTGGGTTCCACAGGCTCTATAGGACGACAAACTTTAGAAATAGTGGAAAGCTTCTCTGAAAAATATAAAGTCTTGGGACTAGCCGGTGGTAGAAACACCGAGCTACTCATCAAACAGGTGAAACGATTTCGCCCTGTACTAGCATATTCAGCCATCGAACTTGAACTACCAAGTAGTACCAACTTTGCCACGATGGAGGAAATAGCCAGCCATCCCGAAGTAGACCTTGTTGTCATAGCTACCTCAGGCAAAGAAGGCTTAGCACCAACTTTGGCGGCCATTCACGCTGGCAAAAATATCGCCCTGGCCAACAAAGAGGTGCTTGTTATGGCTGGCGAAATAATCACCAGAGAAGCTAAAAAACACAAGGCTACAATCATACCCATAGATAGCGAGCACAGTGCAATATGGCAATGCTTGCAGGGCGAAATAAGCGGCATATCACGGGTCATTTTGACAGCATCCGGAGGACCATTCTATCAACTAACCAAAAAACAACTAGCAAAGGTCACCGTCGAAGATGCGCTCAAACACCCTACATGGGAAATGGGTAGAAAAATTACCGTTGATTCGGCAACACTAATGAACAAAGGTTTGGAAGTTATCGAAGCGCACTGGCTTTTCTCCCTGCCCTTTGATAAAATCGATGTTGTATTACATCCTCAAAGCATTGTGCACTCCTTGGTGGAATTTATCGATGGCTCAGTAAAGGCACAGCTTAGCCTTCCAGATATGAGGTTACCCATTCAATATGCACTATCTTATCCTGAGCGATTAGAAAACCCAAGGCTACCACGTCTCGACATGACTAAGACGCATCTAATCTTCAAACGGATTGACCGCTCGCGTTTCCCTTGTCTTCAACTGGCATTAGAAGCCGGTAAAAGAGGGGGGACATACCCTGCAGCACTCTGCGCAGCAGATGAGATCGCAGTTAGCCTGTTCCTTGATAACCAAATCAATTTCCTTAAGATAGGTGAGATAATAGACAAGACACTCAGTTTGCATAAAGGCATAGCCACTCCAACTCTGGAAGATATTCTAGCTACTGATAAATGGGCAAGAGAGACTGCTCTCAAGCTCGCACATGAGGAAAATAAATGTTAGTTACTGTACTACTTACGGTTGCTAGCTTCCTAGGTATGTTAATAGTGCTCGTCTTTGCGCATGAATTTGGACACTTCATCACCGCCAAGCTCACAAAAGTAAAAGTGGAGGAATTTGGGATTGGTTTCCCGCCAAGGCTGTTCAGTTTTAGAAAAGGGGGGACAACATATTCCTTAAACGCCATACCCTTAGGTGGTTTCACCAAAATGGCAGGAGAAGAAGATCCGGCAATACCCGATGGTCTGGCCGGAAAAAGCATCCCTATTAGAGTGCTAGTCCTTACAGCCGGTTCCCTAATGAATATCCTGCTCCCGATACTATTTTTCACAGTCAGTCTAATGCTACCTCATAATGTAGTGATGGAAGAGGTATATGTAGAAGAGGTAGCACCTGATTCACCTGCTTATGCAGCTGGCATCGAACCAGGGGACAAAATCATAAGCATAAACAACCGCCCTGTAAACAGCCGCAATGACGTGGTGTACTCCATCCAGCTTCACCTCGGTTCAGAAATAAAAATGCTAACTCAAAAAAGCGATGGTAGCCAGCTCGAAGTATACTTGACTCCTCGATGGAGACCGCCTGAAGGACAAGGACCAACAGGTATTCTGGTCACTGGCACAAATATCACAAATATGCGCAAGTCATACCCATTCTGGCAGGCAATCCCATCTAGTTTCGTTCACTGCTGGGAGATACTCGTGCTATTCAGAAATGAAATAGCAAGCTGGTTCATCCAAGGTACACTACCTCAATTGACCGGGCCTATAGGAATCGCTGAACTAACAGGGCAAGTAGCTAGAGCCGGACTTAGCCCTTTGCTCGAGTTTGCAGCACTGATTAGCATAAACCTGGCAATTATCAATCTATTTCCATTTCCTGGATTGGATGGTGGCAGACTCATTTTTGTATTCTTAGAGTGGGTGCGGCGCGGAAAAAAGATACCACCTAAGAAAGAAGGACTTATCCATTTAATCGGAATGGCAGTGTTGTTGACTCTTATTATTGTCGTAAGCTATTACGACATTGCTAGCATTGTGAAAAACAATCCAGTGCCATGATATCGCGCAGGTTATCAAAAACGATCCGAGTCGGAGACATAACCATAGGTGGCAACGCCCCCATCGTGGTTCAGTCTATGACAAAAACCGACACTAGGGATACGACTGCAACACTAGCTCAGATCAAGGAACTTGAAGACCATGGTTGCGAAATAGTCAGAATAGCAGTACCTGACAAAGAGGCCGCTGAGGCGTTGTCGCACATTAAGCGCAAAGCCCCCCTCCCCATTATCGCCGACATTCACTTTGATTACCGCTTAGCTCTCCTGGCACTTAGGGCAGGTGTTGACGGCTTACGTTTGAACCCCGGGAATATACGTGACCCAGAACAAATCGCAAAAGTGGTGCAGGAAGCTAAACAAAGACAGGTGCCAATTCGCATTGGCATCAATGCCGGAAGCCTGCCGCCTGCCGCCAAACAGTACACATCTGTAGCCGAAAGAATGGTCGATTCAGCATTAGCACAAGTAGAACTACTGGAAGATCTAGGCTTCGACCTTATTAAAATTTCCCTCAAAGCATTTGACGTATTGACTACGGTCGAAGCTTATAGAAAAATTGCTACCAGAACACCTTATCCTTTGCACCTAGGAATAACTGAGGCAGGGTTGCCCGGTGCCGGAACTGTTCGTAATGCCATCGGCATAGGGCTACTACTCTCTGAAGGAATAGGTGATACTATTCGTGTCTCTCTCAGCGCTGATCCCTGTGAGGAAGTGGATACCGCCTATGAAATATTGAGGAGCCTGGATATTCGACATCGTGGTCCTACTTTGATAAGTTGCCCCTCATGCGGGCGAGCCGAAGTTGATATAATAAGCTTGGCTAAGGCTGTAAATGAAAAATTAAAGCAGTTCTCCAATGCGACCGTAAAAGTTGCCGTTATGGGCTGTGTTGTAAACGGGCCGGGCGAAGCCAGAGACGCCGATATAGGAATTGCTTGCGGTAAAGGCAGAGCCGCCATCTTTAAGAAAGGAAGGGTTATAAAGACTGTTACTGAGACTGATTTCCTTAGCGCACTAATGGCTGAAATAGAAAGCTTATTGAGTTAAGCAATCGAGCAGGAGGAGGAAAGATAGATTGAGGTTCTCGAGACTTTTTGGTAAGACCCTCAGAGACGTGTCCTCTGAAGCAGATACTATCAGCCACCAACTACTTCTTAGAACCGGGATGATCTGTCAAATTGCCAGTGGCATCTATTCTTTCCTACCCCTAGGCTGGCGTATACTCCGCAAAATAGAGATGATAATCCGCGAGGAAATGGACAAGGCAGGCGGGCAGGAACTGATGTCACCAATGCTACAACCTGCAGAATTATGGGAGGAATCAGGAAGGTTTTCTTCTTTTGGCAAGACACTTTTCATCGTTGTTGACCGCAAAGAGCATCAACTAATTTTGGGACCAACCCACGAAGAGGTCATCACTGTGCTTGCCCGCCGTTATATACAAAGCTATAAAGACCTGCCTCTACTGCTTTATCAGATACAAAACAAATTTCGTGACGAGCCACGGCCTAGGGGAGGGTTGCTACGTGTTAGAGAATTTATCATGAAAGACCTTTATAGTTTCGATGCCGATGAAAATGGTCTTGACGAGACATACAAAAAAATGATCCAGGCATATAGAAACATTTATTCGCGCTGTGGCTTACCAGCAATGTTAGTGGAAGCTGATAGTGGTGCAATAGGTGGCAAAGAATCCCATGAGTTCATGCTTATCACAGAAACTGGCGAGGATGAGATTATCTATTGCTCAACTTGTGGCTATGCTGCCAACAAGGAGAAAGCACAAAGTACCAAGCCAAAACTGGAGACAGCACCAGCTTTGCCACTGGAAGAGCTACAAACCCCTAACATAAAGACAATAGAAGAAGTAGCTGGCTTTGTGGGAGTACCCATCAGCCAGACGCTTAAAGCAGTATTTTACTCGGCTGATAATGAACTCACTTTTGTCGTCGTCCGTGGTGATTTTGAAGTAAATGAGACAAAGCTCAAGAATTTACTTAAGTGCTCAGAGCTGCGTCTAGCTTCTAAAGACGAGGTTGAAGAAGCCGGATTAGTAGCTGGGTCAGCTTCACCGATCGGGCTAAAAGGCATAAGAATTGTAGCCGATGACTCTATTACCTTGGGCTCCAACTTCATTGCTGGTGCTAACAAACCCGACACCCATGTTAGAAATGTAAATTACCCACGAGATTTCACAGTTGACCTCATTGCCGACATTGTCTCGGCTCGACCAGGAGATAGCTGCCCCAGATGCAACGGGCGACTCCTTTCCAGTCGCGGAATCGAAGTAGGACATGTTTTCAAATTAGGCACCTTCCTTAGCGAGAAACTCGGTGCTTACTTTCTCGACAAAAATGGCAATTCTCATCCTCTCGTAATGGGCTGCTACGGCATTGGACTAGGTAGATTACTTGCAGCCGCAGTCGAGCAAAACCACGATGAAAAAGGTATTACCTGGCCAGTGGCAATAGCCCCCTATCAGATTTACCTCTGCCCGCTTAATACAGAAGAGCCAACAATCGTTGATGCTGCTGAAAAACTGTACCAAGAACTCACAAGCAAAGGCATGGAAGTGCTTTTTGACGACCGGGTCGAGTCTGCAGGGGTAAAATTCAACGATGCTGACTTGCTGGGAATACCTCTGCGTGTAACATTGAGCCGCCGTACCCTGCAAAACCAAAGCGTCGAGATAAAATGGCGTAAGCAGAAACAGCCTCAATTCGTTCCGATTGAAGGCTTATCTGACCATATAAAAGCCTTGTTGGAAAGCTACCAAAAACAAGAGGAGGCGTCCATACTAAGCCACAGCCTTAGCATCTAGCCCAAAACAAATATATCGAATCTATGCGTTACGCGCATTTTCTGGCACATTGTGTATATAACTAATACGCTGTAAAGACCCAAAACTAGCCTCAGCTACAGGTACACTACCGAGAATTACGTAAATTGATTTTCGTCTGTATCTCGTGTAAACTAGCACCACGTCATCGTATTAAATCTCTATGAACTACCCAATTAGCCAAGCGGAGTAGAAATTGCTGCCCAAAGTAAGCGTAACATCACTAGAGTTCAAACATCCAAAGCCTCTGGTTGCAGCAGTATTTCTCCTTACTTTATTATCATATTTGATTGCACCATCTCAGACACAAGCTCAAGCACCACTGAGCCTTTCTCCCACATCTGGTACAGTGGGTACAGACGTAACCATCACTGGCAATGGCTTTACCAGCCGTTTTGTAACAATATATTGGGATGATCAAGTTCTAGCCTCTAAAGTAAAACTTAGTGAGGACGGGAAAATAAATTACAGGTTTAAAGTGCCGGCCTCTCCCCGAGGAGAACACAGTGTTAAAATCAAAGGTAACGATATTTTGGACACCGGCGTAACCACAGCGATATTCACTGTAATTCCACATGTCACTATCTTTCCCGATGTCGGCAAAGCGCACATACCTATAACCATCACTGGTAGTGGTTTTATGCCCTTTGAGAAAAATATCAAGATACTCTGGGACAACACAGAATTACCGATATCGACAAACGCAAATTACCTTGGCTCATGGGGCGTCACTTTTGAAGCACCAGATTCAGAAAGAGGCGAGCATTTCATAATCGCCTCAGGTAGCGTAACCACTGCTGAGGAGGTTGGTGTACTAAAATTTACTATATCCCCGGTAGCTAAAGCTGAGCCTACTTCGGGAGCTGTAGGTACAGAGGTCAAGATCAGCGGGGTCGGCTTTCGCACTGGCGAAGACGGTATCACTATCACGTATGACGGCGAAATAATACAATGTAACATAGTCGGTGGAGCTGATGGAAGCTGGAACACCACTGTTACCGTACCAGCATCCACATCTGGTTATCATATAATCGGTGTCTACGGTAGCAGTTTCACTCCCAAAGGTACAGTCCCTGACATCCCGTTTAGGGTAATCCCAAAAATCGAATTGCAGCCAGCCGTTGGAAGTAAGGGAGATAAAGTCATTTTAAGGGGAACAGGATTTGCCAGCAATGAGAAGGTGACTTTCAGCTTTGATGATTTGGTACTGGACGATACGACCGCTGATAACTTAGGTTGCTTTGAACTGGACTTTAGAGTCCCACAGAGCAGTAAAGGGAAACATACTATAACTGCCTCAGGCGATTCGGGTAACTCAACTAGCGCATCCTTCTCTGTAGAAAAAACTCCGCCCTTAGCCCCCCAACCCCTCCAGCCCAAAGACAAAGCTAAGCTAGAGATCTTCAGCTCGCCTGGTAAGCTTCTATCGACCACCACTGCTCTATTGATACGCACAATTGTTTTTTGGAAAAACTCGCTACCTCCAACTTCTGCAATACCGCAATTCAACCTCGAGTGGGCTGATGCTACCAAAGACAGCGACGTAACCTACACCTTACAGATCAGCCAAGGCTGGGATAATGATTTCTCACTGCCTGTACTAATCGAGGAGAATCTAACTGAAACGGAATACAGATTCAATTTATCCCAAGGCTATTACACCTGGAGAGTAAAGGCTGTGGATGACATCGGTAATGAGAGCCCATGGTCAGAACCACAGCAGTTCCAGGTAGTTGTGATTTCTCCTCACACCCTCGTCTTATCCCTAGCAATCCCAATATCTATCGCAGGCATAGCAATAGGTTTATGGTTATTAGTACAACAAACGCAAAAGACTTCTTAAAACAAAGAGCAAAGAACCACTAATCCCGGCTCTTTAAGCTAATTATTACGTTTTTGACATTTAAATCAGTGGTATGATAGAGTCAGCAGGAAGGTGCAAACAGTCAGATTCTTAGAAACGCCTTCAATTCCTGAGATAGAAAGTGATTGTTAGCTTCAACTAAGGAGGGTTCAACTATGGCTAGAGAATCTTTAATCTCCGATGAATTACAGAAGATGATAGGAACGCGCTCGGAGCCCGTCATCTTTAAAGTCGAAGAAGGGGCTATTCAACGTTACGCTGAAGCTATAGGAGACACAAACCCGCTGTATAATGACCTGGAGTACGCTAAAAAAAGCAAGTATGGCAGGTTGATCTGTCCTCCCGGTTTCACCGGCTGGCCAGTAAAGCGGGGGAGAACTACTGAAAGCATATCCGCCCTGCTAGTTAAAGCTGGCGCGCCTTCACGGCTATTAGATGGAGGTGTCGAATTTGAATTCTTTGAGCCTATAGGCGCTGGAGACATGCTGATAGCTACAACTACAATCGCTCAAATAACTGAGAAACAAACAAGGCTGGGCAGTACTCTGTTTACTACTACGGAGACCACCTACCTAAATCAGAATGGCAATTTAGTCCTTAAAGCCAAGCAAACGCTCATACTATTCTGAACATACTTTAAACTCCGAGGAGGCAACATGGCTAAGCAGCTTTACTACGAAGATATAGAAATCGGTACAGAGATACCACCACTGGCTAAAGTAGCCACCACAAGAATGCTTGTCCAATGGGCTGGAGCTTCAGGAGACTTCAATCCACTGCACTACGACGAGGAATTTGCTAAATCCATGGGAGTAGGAGCGCCTATTGTTCACGGCGCACTGAAACGAGCATGGTTGGGGCAACTGATGACCGACTGGATCGGAGAACAAGGTGTGCTCAAACGATTATCATGTCAGTACCGTGGCATGGACTATCCGCGCAAGATGAAGACTATGGTAGAACCACAAGATGGAGAAACATGGTGGTGCAAAGGCAAAGTGGTCAAAAAATACGAAGAAAAGGGTGAATATCTGGTCGAATGTCAAATCTGGGTAGAAAACGGAAAAGGCGAGGTAACAACACCGGGCACTGCCTTAGTATCTCTGCCATCGAAAGCCGCTCACAGGTGTTAAAAAGAACAACGCAGGTTTTAGAAATGTGATTGGCACCATTACGCTTCTTGAGACACTCTAAACTCTTGTTCGCCACCGATTAGGCGGGCAAAAATAGCCGATACACAGAATCGGGAACGGTAATAAACCACATAGTCACTCACAAGATTTGACAACGATGCCATTGCTGCTTTATATTAACTCCGCTAGGCACAAAGATGAACCCTGATAAAAAGATCCAGCCCCAAAATGTGCTAAACTACAATCTAGCACAAGCAGCAACCCAATTCATCCTCACACTACCATCAGAGAAGAGAACAAAGGCCCAGCAAGAAATTTACAAATTCGTACGCTGGTTTGGAGAAACACTTCCTTTAAGCAAACTCACTATTCCAGAAGTTGAAAATTACACGCAACAGATTCGTCCAACAACTCCTGAAATGGTCGAAAAGCTGGTCACGATAAAGACCTTCCTCAACTATGCCTATAAGCACGGATTGACCACGACAAATTTAGCCAATTCTATCAAGGTTAAGAAAATTCTGCCCAAAGTGAGTTCGCCCAAAAGCCCCAATTATTCAAAAGTAATGCTAACCCCCGACGGTTATGCGAACTTGCAGGCAGAGCTTGAATCGCTGAAGAAAGAACGTCCTCGGATAGCCGAGGAATTGCAAAAAGCAGCTGCCGATAAAGACCTTCGTGAAAATGCTCCGTTCGAGGCGATTAAAGAATACCAAGGACAAGTAGAAGCACGCATCAGAGAACTCGAAGCGGTCTTAGAAAACGCAGTAATAGTAAACAGTCAGCAGGAAAGTAACCAAGAAATAGCCCTTGGCGATGTCATCAAACTTAAGAATTTGACGACAGGTGAAACAGTAACTTATATTCTGGTAGATAGTAATGAAGCTAACCCCTGGGCGGGCAAAATATCAATAGCCTCCCCGATGGGACAAGCACTTCTGGGTAAAACGGAAGGGCAGAAAGTAGAAGTTAAGGCACCAGCCGGTGTCCTGCTTTACCAGATTGAAGCGATTCTAAGAGGCGGCCAGACACAAGACATTAACAACAAGTAAAATTAATAGCTGCTAAACAACTTGTGATGGTCCAAAACAAAAACCAGTAAATCCTGCCGAATATAAGCATTGGAAATCGCACAAGATTTGTGCTACAATTTGATTTCGGCAAAGCGGCGTGGTGCCGATATAAAAACACACTCAGCGACACCTTAGACAGCATACCGTGTAATCCCGATAAGTTATTTCGACAGAGACAAGGTGGGACAAACAACCAAAAGGCCCCACCTAACAATGAAGAACCACTAAAGGAGGTAAAAATGGACTTCGAACTTACCAAAGAACAGGAAGCACGTAGACAGATGTTTTTCGACGCATGTAAGGCGCTGGAACACAAGAAACCAGCCACCATGATAGGAACCGAGACTACCTTTACCATCGATGAATGCTGGGAATTTCACCTTTACTGTGCCAAAGAATTTGCCAAGAAGAATTGGCTTGCACTGGGCTGGCCTCCTGAGTATGGTGGCACAGGAGATATTATGGACAGAGTGTTCTTCGCCGAAGCAAGAGGCTACTACGGAATTCCTGGCGTAGATATCTTTGGTGTCGGCATGCTTGCCCCCACTCTCCTGGCAGCAGCCAGTGAGGAAATCAAAAGGGAATTTCTGCCCCCGATAGCCAAAGCAGAGGTCATGTGGTGTGAACTGTGGAGCGAACCAAATGCAGGCTCAGACTTAGCTGTCCTGAGCACCACCGCGATTAGAAAAGGCGACGAATACATAATTAATGGGCAAAAGACCTGGAACACAGGGGCTAACCGGGCTGATTGGGGATTCGGCGTATTCAAAACAGACCCTGCCGGTCGAAAGCACCATAACTTAACTTTTATCCTGCTCGATATGAAAACACCTGGGGTCACTGTGAGACCGATTCTCTACATGACCCGTGAAACACCATTCTGTGAGGTCTATTTTGACGATGTCCATGTACCAGCCAAAAACATTGTAGGACAGGAAAACGAGGGCTGGGCTGTGGTCAATGTACTGGCGGGATTCGAAAGATCCGGGATGGGTGAGGTAGCATCCATGGGGCGTATACTGGAAGAAGTGGTGGAATTCCTCAATGAGACAAAGAGAGGTGGACAACCACTGGCCAAAGACCCTATCATCCGTAATCGGATAGCCCAGCTAGCTTGCGAACTTGAGGCAGCCCGAACCCTGTCCTATAGAATAGCTGACCTGCAAAACAGGAATGAGATGGCACTAATGGATGCATCAGCAGCAAAAATATTCTATAGCGAATTAGGTGAACGCTTCGCTTTTACCATGATGGATATTCTTGGCCCTTCCGGTCTGGTCAAGTTCTCCAGATGGGCACCAATGCAGGGGCACTGGGAAAGAGCGGTTCAGGAGTGTTTCGTGACCACCATCTCCATGGGAACAAACGAGATACAGCGAAACATCATCGCCTGGTACGGGCTGGGACTACCTCGAATGAAATAACAAACAAGGGTCAATTAGATGATAAGGAGGAATCATGGACCTAAGATTTACTGAAGCACAAGAAATACTGAGAAAGATGGCACGTGATTTTCTAGCTACCGAGTGCCCTAAAAGCTTGATAAGAGAACTCGAGCAAAGCGAAAAGGGATATTCCCCAGAATTGTGGAAAAAGATGGCAGAACTCGGCTGGATGGGACTGGTAATCCCCGAACGATACGAAGGTATGGGATATACATTCCAAGACCTCACAGTCCTTGCCGAAGAAATAGGACGGAATATCCTCCCCGGCCCCTTCATCTGCACCATAACCAGCACATTTCCCATTATCGAAGCAGGAACCGAAGAACAAAAGAAAGAATTCTTGCCTAAGATAGCTAGAGGAGAGCTGATCCTGACCACTGCTCTCCTGGAAGCTGAAGGAGTCTTTAGCCCGTCTGGCATTACAGTCAGTGCCACTGCAAAAGGTGATAATTTTGTAATTAACGGCACAAAGCTATTTGTGGAAATGGCACACGTTGCTAATTACATCATCTGTGTCGTCAGGACAAGGTCAGGTTCACAGCCAGAAGAAGGTATAAGCCTCCTCATAGTCGATGCTAAGACACCAGGCATAAAGTGCGAGGTTATACCCACAATAGCTGACGACAAGCTGTGTGAAGTCCGCTTTGAAAATGTACTCGTGCCCAGGAAAAACTTGCTGGGCAAACGTGACAGCGCGTGGACTCTAGTACAAATGCTCTTGCGTAAAGGGGCAATCATCAAATGTGCCGAGTCTATAGGTGGCATGCAAGCTTGCGTCGAGATGACCGTTGCGTATTCTAAAGAAAGGGTCCAGTACGATAGACCGATTGGTGCATTCCAAGCCCTCCAGCACATCATGGCTGACATGTGGACCGCTATGCAGACCAGCCGTTACCTTGTCTATCAAGCAGCCTGGATGGAGTCAGCTGGAATGCCCTGCGAAAAACAGGCTTCCATGGCAAAGGCATATGTCAACGAAGCTTATAAGAACTTAACTAAATGGGCAGTGAGACTCCATGGCGCCATCGGCACCACTTATGACCACGATATCTCACTCTACTACCGCCGGTCTAAATCAGCGGACGTCGCATTCGGTGGCACTGATTTTCACCGCGAGATAGTCGCCCGCCAGATAGGTCTCGCTTAGCACTTGTCTTAGCTCATTGTCACCAAACTTAGCCCCTCATACTGAGGGGCTAAGTTTTTATTTAATACCGAGAACTACTCCGAACTTCATGGACACAAACCTAACCCCGAGGACTTGACAAATTGCCCAAATGGGTGTACACTTGTTTGTAGAACAAATGTGCGACACAAGGTAGGCAAAGATGAGAAAGCCATCTGTTTCAAATAGAACAAGGCAGCGTATATGGCAGTTTATTCATGATTTCATCGCTGACAAAGGCTATGCCCCTACTGTGAGAGACATACTTAGGGGCTGCCAATTGAGTTCCACTGCAGTTGTCCAGCACCACTTGAATGTCCTTGAAAGAGAAGGGCATATACACCGAGACCCGGAGGTATTCAGGAGCATCCAGCTTGCAGGTAGAAAGAGGACTATTACTGTGCCGCTTTTAGGGACTATAGCTGCAGGTGAACCGATCCCGGTGCCAAACTCCGAGACATGGCAAAGCGATGCCTTGGAAACGCTAGCGTTGCCAGAAGAACTCACCCAAGGGAAAGACATATATGCCCTCAGGGTCAAAGGGTTATCCATGATGGATGCCCTGATAGACGACGGCGACATAGTACTTCTGGAGCCAACGAACACCGCTGATGATGGAGATATGGTGGCTGCATGGCTGAAAGATAAGCAAGAAGTAACACTGAAAAGGGTTTTCCGTGAGAAAGGACTAATTCGCCTTCAGCCAGCCAACTCACAAATGCAACCACTGTATACCGAGCCACAGAACCTGGAGATACAAGGGAGAGTGGTAGGAGTCATCAGGAAATTATGATGACCAGTCACAATATGTTGACAGGCAAACATGGTAGTAGACGACAGGGTGTAATACCTGAACCGTAGCATCAAAAGATGACTACTAGTTAATAAAAATTAGAATCACAAAATGAATGACTGAAACACAGACAATGATGAGTAGTTCATTCTTAAGGAGGAACTGCACAATGCTACAAGCCATAAAAGAAACAATACGATGTTCAAGATGCGGTTGTATTGCTTTACCCGATGCCAGCAGGTGCCCTAGATGTGGAGCAGTATACCACGAAGACAAAACTGTTAGACTCTCAGATACTGTGGACGACGTCGCCTTGGAGTCAATACACAGAACCGGAGAGCCTGATTGTATAAAAGTGGTAAGAGCAAACTACCAGCTAGACTGTCCTTATCACGGAAAAGTGTACATTAAAGCTGCCGTGATCAGCCCGTCTATGCGATGCCCTTTTTGTTAAACTGCCCGCTGAAGACTTTTGCTATTCCTTCCAGAATTGGTACGGGGATTGACAAACCGGTCTGTTTTACTTACATTTTAGCCATCTGACACACAGAGGAGGTACATGATGGGCAAACTTGATGGCAAAGTGGCAATAGTAACCGGGGCAAGCCGCGGCATCGGTAAAGCAATCGCAAAACTGTTCGCAGCCGAAGGGGCAAAAGTAGTCTGCGCCGCCCGCTCCTTGCACGAAGGCGACCATAAATTATTTGAAGGCTCGCTAACCACCACAGTTTCGGAAATTACAGCAACCGGCGGCACTGCTCTGGCAGTCCAGACCGACCTATCAAGGGAGGAGGACTGTATTCAACTCGTAGCAAAAGCCAGAGAGGCATTCGGTCCTGTGAATATCTTAATAAATAATGCAGCGGTAAGTTACTTCGTCCCGATTAAAGACATGACTCTCAAACAGTGGGATACTTCATGGGCGGTGGGACCACGTGCTATCTTTATATTGACTAAGCTGGTACTGCCAGATATGATAAACCGCCGAAGCGGTGCTATTGTGAATATCTCATCGGGTGCAGCCATCGGACCAGGTCGCGGTCCTTATAAAGATAGAGAGCCCTCAGCATACTCCGGCACAAAATATGGTGCTCAGAAGGCAGCGATAGAGCGATTTACCCAAGGACTGGCCGAAGAGGTGTACCAGTACGGTATCTCTGTAGCAGCCCTGTCTCCCTCACAGGTTGTAGTTACACCTGGCACCTTGTACTTCGGGATGGCAAGAGGACCAAACGACCCACGGGCAGAACCGGTAGAACTGATGGCTAGAGCAGCCTTGCTTCTCGTGACAGAACCTCTGGATAAGATTACCGGTCGTGTTACCTATAGCCAAGCCATTCTAAAAGAGTTTGGCTGGATAACTGAAGCCAGAGGCATTGGCATTGACCGTCCGGGGACCGGGTACAGTCAAATCTAAACAAGAGACCCTAAGACCACTTTTCTAGCTATACCTGAACTATAGTATTCACCCTTGCTCTGGCTCGCTAAAGAACCAGAATTATGGTTGACATCGTCATACTAACAGTATAACATTCGGGTAAAGTACAGAAGAATCGGGGACATGCCATGATTCGGGAGGTATATGTCTATGTCAGACAGTGTTTTAACCAAAGAGGGCTATATGTATGGGGAATGGCGTAAGGCTATTAATGCTGCCGCCCATATGACTAGTTCTATCCATGACGATACTGTAGGTAAGAAGGTCGGGATGAGAGGGGGAGTAGTAGCTGGCATCATGCATTTCGATCTTTTCCCACCAATACTCGCAAAGGTATTCGGGCAAAGATGGTTTGAGCAAGGCACAATTAGCCTCTACTTCACCTATGCACTGCTGCACGGTGAAGAACTAAGGGTGGTTATGCAGACGCCACCGAAGGATGACAAAGATATCCAGGTAGAAACACAGCTTGAATCGCGTGATGGACACACTGTAGCAAGGGGTACAGTATCAGTAGGCAATCCTGATGAAAAACCGTACTTGCAGACCCTGGAACTGGAAAATAGCCCGAGAGAAGAGTTACGTATTCTTAAGAACCTGGAAGTCGGCTGGGAGACACCGCTGAGTGATGTCCTAGAGACAAAGGATACACTAGAGAAATCATTAAAGAATTGCGAAGACACGGTGAAATGGTATTCAGGTAAATCTCCCTGGGGGGCAGCTATCCTCCCGCCCAGCCATACAGCTCGCATGATGCAGGTACGTGTACCATTTGAAGCTAAAGGGGTTGGATTCTACGGAGCCAGCGAATTACGCTATCTTGACGGTCCTGTCAAGGTTGATACAATCTACCAGACTAAAGGCAAGATTATCGCCGTAGGTGTTACCAGCAAAACCGAGTACTACTGGTTTGAGTCCCATTTGTATGAAAAGGCAAGCAACAAATTGATCGCTACAATGCGTCATATGACACGTTATATGAAAGCCGGTTCGCCTCTTTACCCCGAGATTCCTACAAGGCAGTAGCGACATTTACGGTAAAGACTTCTAATTTGACACAATTTGGGGGTGTAAAACCATCGGCTGTCTTTTGATAAATCAGACGGGGTGGCACCAGCCCAATCAGCCAAAGAGACAACCAGCAAGTTTTTGATGGGCTCCACCTAGTTGTCGTGCATAAAATGCTTAGCTGTCCTTGCTTGTAATAAAACTTGTACAGCCATAAATGCTATGTTCGGACAAATACAGCATGTTGACGGCAGACAAAGAGCAATCTACAATAAGCTGGAAATTTTTGAAGAACAATCCCATCGCCGTTTTAATAATTTTATGGAGCTACTATTCGTCATTCCTATATACTCCAAAGGAGGTGAGAAGCAGGCAAGATTTGATTCTCATGCAATAATCTAGTTGAGACTCTAAAAAGGAGGTTTGACTATGGAGTTTGGGTTTACTGAAGAACAGGAAAAGTTGCGAAAAGAATTACACGATTTCTATGCTAACGAACTACCAGAAGACGTCTCTGAAGTTCCAGCGATAAACAAAGAGCTACAAGATTTCTGGATGGACTTACAGAGGAAAGCTGGAAAGAAAGGCTATCTAGCTCCAGGATGGCCTAAGGAGACCGGCGGTTTGGGGCTCGGTCACATCGAAGTTGGTATTGCCAACGAGGTGGAAGGATATTGGGGGATAGCATGGCCCGATGGTATTGGTTTGCATATCGTTGGTCCTGGGCTACACCTCTTTGGCACTGAAGAACAAAAGAAAAGGTTTTTGCCTGAGATATCCAGCGGAGAAAAAATCTGGTATGAGTGTTTTACCGAACCAGAAGCCGGTACTGACGAAGCTAATCAACAGACACGCGCTGTAAAACAGGGAGATAAATGGGTCATTAATGGTCAGAAGATCTATATTACTGGTGGCTATAAGCCGGATTGGCTCTATGTTGAGGCTAGAACAGCAGATACCATTCCCAAGCATCGAGGGCTTACTCTTTTCTGTATCAAGGCAGACACTCCAGGGGTAACTGTCTCCGCATTGCCATGCATGGGTGGCTACCGGGCAAACATATTCTATTTTGACGACGTCAAGGTAGGCGATGACGCTATCGTCGGGCAAATAAACCAGGGTTTCTATCATGTCATGGCTACCTTTGAGTTTGAAAGGTCTAACACCGCCGGTGCTGTCCGGGCTAAGCGAGAGCTTCAAGAGCTCGTGCAGTTCTGCCGCGAGACCAAACGGAACGGTAAGCCTCTCATTAAAGACCCGTCGGTACGAAAGGCGCTAGCCAAGATGGCGATTGATATCGAGGTGCTGAGACTGGCTGCCTGGCGCACTGCTTGGAGATTTGGCGAGAGAAAACGACTTGGTCCATTGGACTTTGACCTGACCGGGCTTTTCAGCCGGCTAAATGGCATGTCCCACCCAACGTTGAAGATGAATATCCTTGGTACCTATAGTCAGCTCCGCATGGGCTCAAAGTATGCCAAACTGGCTGGCGCTATAGAACGCGAGTGGCAGAGGACCCGAAGCATGCACTACGCTGGCACCATGGAAGCAATCAAGATTGTGCTAGCAGGGCGAGTGCTTGGCTTGCCCAGAATACCCGCCAAGTTAAATACAACTATAATGAAAGCCCTACAAGAGAAAGAAAAATAGACCAGGCACGGTAAATCGATTCTGAAGAGGTGAGAAATGAACTTCGAGCTTAGTGAAGAACAACAGATGCTCAAGAAAGCAGCACGCGAGTTCTTGGAGAATGAGTGCCCGGAGCGTGTGGTCAGGGAGGCCGAAGCCAGTGACCTTGGTTACCCCCCCGAACTGTGGAAAAAGACCGCCGAACTGGGCTGGCTGGGGCTGGTCTACCCCGAGAAATATGGTGGCAGCGGAATGAATGTATTAGATATGGCTATCCTTTACGAGGAGATGGGACGGGCCCTATTCCCCAGTCCGCACCTTTCCACTGTAATTCTCTGCGGGCTGACTATTCTGGAGGCAGGTAGCGAAGAGCAGAAAGCTAATATACTTCCCAAAATAGCCAAGGGCGAGTTGATCCTGTCCTTGGCTCTGACCGAGCCCGAAGCAACCTGGGATGGCAAAGGCTGGCTAGCTGAAGGTATAACTGTGCCAGCGACTGCGGATGGTGATAGCTATATCATTAATGGTATTAAACTATTTGTTCATGATGCTCGTGCCGCTGACTACTTGCTAGTAGCTACCAGGACCAAGAAAAGCCGAAAAGGCACTGATGGAGTCACCATTTTCTTGGTTGACGCTAAGAGCCCAGGAATAACTTACACTGTGCTCCGGACTACCGCTGGTGATAAGAGGCAATGTGAAGTAGTTTTTGATCGGGTGAAGGTCCCTAGCAAGAATATCGTAGGCAAGCTACACAACGGTTGGGCAGCGCTGGAGAAGGTGATAAACATCGGAGCCGTGCTTCTCAGCGCTCAGATGGTCGGCTCTGCTGAGAAGGCTATGGAGATGGCTGTAAACCATGCTAAGACCAGGATTCAATTTGATATGCCAATCGGTATTCATAACTGGGTTCAAGAGTACTGTATCATGGCATTTGCCGATGTCCAGGGTACCAGAAACCTGGTTTATGAAGCCGCATGGATGCTTAGCCAGGGCATCCCCTGCGACCTTGAAGTTGCAATGACTAAAGCCCGAGCTAATGAAGCTTGCACCGATGCCCACTGGCAAGCTCATCAGGTGCTTGCTGGTGTCGGCTTTACTACACAGGATGGGGTACTACCGCTTCATACCAAGCGAGGTAAAGTCTGGCAATTGTACCTGGGCGATACCGACCACTGGATGGAGAAAGTTGCCCAACAGATAGAACAGTGGCCCGAGCCGGAAAAACCCAAAGGCAAACCATTAGGCATATTTGATGTACCGGAAGACCTGCAAGTACCCAACTGGGATGTCTGGGCAAATCAACTCAAGGCTAAAGGAAAGCTCTGGTAAGTGTCAAGCTAGCTGAAACCAGCGGCAATAAAGTATTGCCCTTATAGTGCTCTTGCCGTATATAGGGGAGCCTGTGAGTACTATGTCGCTTCTGTTTAGGCTCCAGATGAGGACTGTGTTTTTGTCTCCAATCCATGGTCGGGGTGAGAGGATTTGAACCTCCGACCTCATGGTCCCAAACCATGCGCGCTAGCCGCTGCGCCACACCCCGCAACAAAAAGTATAAAGCAACATGTCTGCTGAGTCAAAAGGGATCGCTGCTTAAAACAGATTAGCTATCGACAATTGGGACAGACATCAAAGAGACCTTGTGGTAGACCCCACTTCTTTGCAATATAGTCTAGCTGTTTCTCTGGCGCCCAATAATTGCCACAAACTTTGCACTTTTTCAGTTTGAACTCGACCTTCCAGTTATGAATTATGCGAGTATCCTCCCTGTCCTCCATCTTTATAGCGCCAGTGGGGCAAACGTAATAGCACGAACCACAACCAATGCAGTCTTTAGCAGGTTCATGAAACGGTGGTGCTGGATGCTTGTCTACCCCACGACTTACCAGACTGATAGCGCTGACACCAACAACCTGCTCACATACTCTGACGCAAAGACCGCAGACGATGCAGTCGTGGTCTTCAAGATATCCCTCACGGACAAATGTCCCATCGACACCCATCTCCGCTGCCAAATCTTTGATAACAGGGTTCTTCGAACATTTGGCTAAAAGTAGTTCCAGCAATATCTTGCGGTTGCTTATTACCCGGGGAGAGTCTGTCTTCACCTCCAACCCCTCCTCCACAGGATACAGACAAGAAGCTACTAACCTTGAGCGTCCGCCTTTTACAATCTCCACAATGCACATGCGGCAAGCACCATATGGCTCAACCGCTTCATGATAACAAAGGGTGGGGATCTCAATACCATTTTCTTTTGCAACCTGAAGTATGGTCTGCCCTCCTACAGCCTTCAGCTGGCGACCGTCGATAGTCAGGTTTATCACTCTATTTGACATCATTACTTAACACCTATAGCCTCTAGTTTACAAATATCGTAACAGGCGCCACACTTGATACACTTTGACTCATCAAGAACCACCGGTCTCTTTTTACCCATAAAAGTTATTGCCCCCTGAGGACATGCCTTGACACATAAACCACATCCCGGACATTTCTCCTCTATAACATAATAATGTATCAATGCCTTGCACACACCGGCAGGGCACCGTTTATCCTTAATATGAGCCTCGTATTCTTCTCTAAAATACCGGATAGTGGTCAAAACAGGATTAGGCGCAGTGCTGCCCAATGCACAGAGCGAACTGTCGATGAGTGTGTTCGATATTTCTTCCAGTAACTCCAAATCACCTTCCTGCCCCTTGCCCTCAGTTATGTCGTTCAAAATCTCTCTCATTCTCTTTATACCCTCACGACAGGGGACACATTTGCCACATGATTCCTCCTCAAGAAAGGTGAGAAAATACTTCGCCACGTCCACCATACATGTAGTCTCATCCATCACAATCATGCCACCCGAACCCATCATTGAACCAGCCTTGGTCAATGCATCGAAATCTACTGGGAGATCCAGCAAACTCTCCGGCAAACAACCACCTGAAGGACCGCCGGTCTGCACAGCCTTAAATTTCTTACCATCTTTGATGCCACCACCAATATCGAAAATCATCTCCCGCAAAGTGATCCCCATAGGCACCTCGACGAGTCCAGTGTTGTTGACCTTTCCCACAAGAGAAAAAATCTTTGTCCCTTTGCTGTTCTCAGTACCTATAGTCCGATACCACTCAGCCCCCTTGCTGATTATCAAAGGCACGTTAGCCCATGTCTCCACATTGTTCAAATTTGTAGGTCTATCCCACAGACCTTTTTCTACGGTATGCACATACTTGGCACGTGGCTCACCGATCTTGCCTTCTAGGGATGCCATCAGCGCTGTCGATTCACCACACACAAAAGCACCACCGCCTCTTGTTATGCGAACATCAAAGTCAAAACCCGACCCAAGAATGTTCTCTCCCAAAAGCCCCAGTTGTCTGGCCTGCTCGATAGCTATCCTGGCATTCTCCACAGCCAGAGGATACTCGTGGCGCACGTAAATATAGCCGTCGTGAGCACCAATTGCATAGGCACCTATAATCAATCCCTCGAGTACGCTATGCGGATTGCCCTCTAGAAGGCTCCTGTCCATATAAGCACCCGGGTCACCTTCGTCAGCATTAACGATTACATATTTGATGTCACCCGGCGCTTTACGGCAGGACTCCCACTTCACTCCTGTTGGAAAACCACCACCACCACGCCCCCTCAGCCCAGAACGCTTAACCTCTTCTACAACCTCCTCCGGAGACATATGGAAAAGCACCTTAGCAAGAGCAGAATAACCACCTATAGCTATATAGTCTTCTATGCTGGTCGGGTCTATCTCGCCATTATTCCCGAAGATAAGTCTCAACTGCTTCTTGTAAAAAGGTATGTCATAATAATTTGTAAACCTCACCCCTGTCGCAGAGTCACTGTAAAGCAACCTCTCCACTACTCCCTTACCATTAAGCACCTTATCCAATATCTCGCCCACATCCCCCGGACCCACACGCTGGTAAAAAATATCCCCAGGCTGGACAACAACTACAGGACCTCGTTCACAAAATCCGTGACAACCGGTTGTCTTTATGTCAACCTCACCACTCACCCCCTGTCGGTCTATCTCAGCCCGCAGAGCATCTGAAACCCTCGTGCAGCCGTAAGCCTGACATCCTGTACCGTGACAAACAGTTATCCTCGGCTTAATGCTCTTCCTGTTTCGCAATGTTTCCTCTCTAAAAAGCTCTAAACCTTCTTCACAATTAAGCCTGTCCTTCATTGCTGCTGTTTACCATCACACCTAGATTTCACCTACTCCGCCACAAACTGGCGGAGCATATGGTCAGCCTTCTCTATACTCATTTGCCCGAAATATTCGCCATCAACCCGCACTACGGGTCCCAGAGCACATGCCCCCATACAGTTCACCGTCTCTAAAGTGAACCGATAATCAGGGGTAGTCTCGCCAGATTTAATACTCAGGCTCCGCTCCAGTTTTTCTAGGACTTTAACTGCCCCCCTCACATGACACGCAGTCCCCAGACAAACATGTATCACATGCTTACCCCTCGGCTTCAAGCTAAATGCTCGGAAAAAGGTCGCTACATTGTATACCTGGCTCAAGGGGACTCCCAAAATCTCGCTCACTTTCATTAACGCCTCTTTGGGTAGATAGTTATATACGCTCTGAGTATCCTGGAGTATGGCGACCAATTGCCCTCGGTCGTTACTATATTTGTTGACTATAGCAGTAACCTCATCAGCCATCAGCTTATACGACCTCCAGCTTTGCGCTTAAGTTCTGTATACTCTTCGATAACACGCTCCTGAATCTTATCCATTGTGCTTTTATCAAGATGTCTGAACCTGCCCTGTAACTTAAGATAGTCTTCTATCGGGCGCAATCGTGCAAAGTCAACATTTAGGGTGTAGTTGCCATTTTTCACTTCATAAAGTGGAAAGACCCCCGTCTCGACTGCTAGGCGCCCTATTCGGATAGTCAAATCAGGAGACGCTCGCCAACCGGTAGGACAAACAGACAACACATGAATATACGCTGGACCTTCGACCTCAAGAGCTTTGCGGACTTTGTCCATCAGGTCAAACGGATAGCTATGACAAGCTGTAGCCACATAGGGTATACCGTGGGCTGCAGCAATTGCTGGCATATTCTTTTTCCATGTGGCCTGTCCGATACTTCTCTTACCTGCAGGAGCTGTCGTGGTGGAAGCCCCAAACGGAGTTGCTCCGGAGCGCTGTATGCCTGTATTCATATATGCCTCATTGTCGAAGCATATGTAGACCAAATTATGACCCCGCTCTAAAGCCCCCGAAAGTGCTTGGAGACCAATATCGGCGGTGCCACCATCACCACCCATAGCAACCACTTTTACCTTTTTCGCTGAATACTTCTTCTTCCGTTGCAAGACCTTTATTCCAGCCTCTATCCCAGATGCCACCGCAGCAGTGTTCTCGAACAAGGTATGAATCCACGGTACCTCCCAAGAGGTATAAGGAAGCTGCGAAGAAACTATTTCCATGCAGCCAGTGGCATTGGCGATTATTACATTCCTACCCAGAGCTTTACATACTAGTCTTACTGCCAAGGCTTCACCACACCCCAAACAAGCCCGATGTCCAGGAGCAAAATATTCCCTAGGCGTTACCAGGCGAGGGACATAAATAGCCAGGCTCTCCATTACTCTCGCACTCCAATCATTTCAAACTCATCAAGCTTACCCTGCTCTGCTCTTTTCACTCCGCGATGTATCAAATCCATAAAACCTTCTACAGAGATGTCCCGACCTCCAAGCCCACCAACGAAACTCACTACATTCGGTTTAACAGCCAGGGGATAAAGTGCCGCCTGGACTTCAGAGCAGACTGGTGGTAGTCCACCCGGAGAAATGGAACGGTCTAGGACAATAAGGGTCCGGACTTTTGCCACCGCTTGACGTAGTTCCTCTACAGGGAAGGGACGCCACAGACGTAACCTGATTAAGCCGACTTTCTCACCACTATCCCGCATCCTGTCTACAGCCATCATCGCCGTTTCGCTAAAACTACCTAAACAAAGCAGTAAGATTTCAGCATCGTCTGTCATGTAATTTTCTACTAGCTTGTAGTGTCTACCGCTCAACTCGCTAAATTGTTCAAAGATATCCTCGACTACTTTTTTAGAAGACCGTAATGTAAAATCCTGCGCCTTCTTCGCCTCCGCATAGATAAATGGCGGTCCAAAATCACCCATAGTCACTGGCTTATCAGGATGCAAGGCATAAGGATGCTGATATGGTGGCAAAAAACTGTCCACAACCTCTTGGTCAAGCAAATAGAGCGGCTCGATAACATGTGATAGATGAAAGCCATCAATATGAACCATCACCGGAAACAGCACTGACGGGTCTTCACCAATGCGAAAAGCACAAAGGACTAAATCAAAGGCTTGCTGAGCATTTTCAGCAAAAAGCTGAATCCAGCCACAGTCCCGCACTGCCATAACATCTGAGTGGTCCCCCCAAACGCTCAGTGGTGCTGAGAGAGCACGGTTCGCTACCACCATAACGATGGGCAAACGCATTGAGGAAGCAACATAGAGGACCTCGTGCATCAATTCCAGTCCCTGACCGGCTGTGGCAGTAAAAGTCCTAGCACCTACAGCAGAAGTCCCGAGACAGGCGCTCATCGCTGAGTGCTCTGATTCCACAGGTATGTACTCGGCATCTAGTTCCCCATTAGCCACAAACTCTGCCAGCCGTTCGACTATGTGTGTTTGCGGAGTGATAGGATAGGCAGCGATAGCATCGGTTCGAGCTAACTTAACAGCTTCAGCCACAGCAAAGGAACCCTCTAGACCCACTCTTTTCCTTAGCATAGACATGTCAACCTTCTTCCACCATGGTTATCGCTTGCGTCCAGCATTCCCGAGCGCAAATGCCACACCCTTTGCAATAGTAAAGGTCGGCTTCAAAATACCCCTCACTGTTCTGCTTTACGCATCCTTCCGGACAGAAGATGAAACATATTCCACACTTAATACACTTATTGTGATCCCATGTCGGGCGTTCGGACCTCCAATCTCCGGTGCGATAACTTCTAGCATTGCCAGGTTCGACAACCACACACCCGGGTAATAAGTCTCGCCATGAAGGCAATTTCTCCTCAGCAAATACCTGAGGTACCCGTTTTGAATCAGGGACAGCTTCTGCAATTTGGGCGCTATCGTAAGCTGCCTGACAGGCTTCAATGTTGCTCCTCGCCCTGGCACCGAATCGCTCCTCTAACGGCCCCACCAGGGAATCCAACCTGACTATACCGGTTGCTTTCACCAGCGCTCCGAGCATGGTCGTGTTAACAATAGGCGCGCCAAGCACCTGCCTGGCAATTGCCGTAGCATTAACCAGCGCTAACCGCCACGGACCCCCCAGCTTTTCTTTAACCTCATCCAGTCCTTTTGATGTATTCAGCACCAGCACCCCGTTCGTTTTAAGTCCCGAGGTAACATCAGTCACATAGGGCAGCCCCTGGTCAAGGACTACGACAACATCTGGGCTAACAATCGGAGCCCTTATGCGGATATGTCCACTGGTACTTACCCTGGTAAAAGCAAGGACTGGTGCCCCCCTCCTTTCTGGACCAAAGCTAGGAAACGCCTGCGCAAACTTGCTTTCGCTTATAGCTGCCAGCGCGACAAGCTCTGCCGATGTTACCGCTCCCTGTCCTCCTCTGCCATGCCACCGGATTTCAAAAATAGTATCACCTGTTGACAATTTATAAACCCCTAGATAAACAGAACGCCCCTGGAGGGACTCGAACCCTCGCACCCGGCTCCGGAGGCCGGCGCTCTCTCCCCTGAGCTACAGGGGCTTTGGCTATTCTACAGTCATCTGTCCAATCTGTCAAACAATCTTAGCGTGCACGATATACAAACACGAATGTTAGCGGTTGCGACTACGGAAATCGCCCTGTCCAACCCTTTTGCTAATCAACAAGAATTTCGCCCTTGGGCTCGCTCACCACTTCTCCAATGATAGCGGCATCTGCAATCCCGGCTTCTTTGAGCTTCTTAACAAACGCCCCTGCCGACACTGCGGATAATGAAACCAGCAGCCCCCCTGATGTCTGAGGGTCAAAGAGGATTTCCCTCAAATACTCAGGGGTGTCTTTTGAAAACTTCACCTTACCCCCGTAGAACTCCTTGTTCCGGTACAAACCACCAGGGCAGAGCCCCTTACTGGTGAAATCTTTAGCCTCTTCAAACAGAGGGACACTCATTGAATCTATCTTTATGCCCACCTGACTGTTTTGAGCTAACTGACAAGCATGACCGACAAGCCCAAACCCGGTTATGTCTGTACAGGCATGAACACCGAATTCCAGCATTAGCTCACTTGCCTTCTTGTTGAGTGCTGCCATGTGCCGTGTTACCCTGGCTATTGTCTCCTTGTCAGCCTCTCCGGCTTTTATTGCAGTGCCTATGATTCCTGTACCTAAAGGTTTGGTAAGGACGAGCTTATCTCCAGGTAGTGCTCCTGAATTTGTGACCAGACGCTTTGGGTGCACTGTGCCGGTTACTGACAGCCCGTATTTCAGCTCCGCATCATCTACACTATGACCACCGAGCAATACCACGCCTGCCTCTCGCATCTTGTCCACACCACCCCTCAAGATAGCTTGCAAAACCGATATATCAAGCGACTTAGATGGAAAACATACTATGTTGAGAGCAGTCAATGGTGTTCCGCCCATGGTGTAGACATCACTCAATGCATTAGCCACAGCAATCTGCCCGAAATCGTAGGGGTCATCCACAATAGGCGTGAAGAAGTCAACTGTCTGGATGATAGCCAACTCATCGCTTATTTTGTACACGCCGGCATCATCCATGCTCTCCATCCCCCGGAGCACATTTTCATCTGCCATCAATGGCAAGCCACAAAGAGCTCTGCTCAGGTCCCCCGGACCCAGTTTAGAAGCTCAGCCAGCCCCGGTGACAGTTCTTGTTAAATGGGCAACTAACTCTTCGTCCATAACAGAATCCTAAAGTAAACTAATTTTAACATTGGCGCCTAGATTTAGTCTATACAAGATACCCAATCGATACTTGACACTATATGGTATAATACAATTGAATGCACGATGGTGGGGTTCCTCTTCGTTGACCCATGTTAATGTACGCCGTGGTGTGCACTTAGTTTATGACAAAGGAGGTGAGGCTATCGAGAAATCAAGACCACATATAGACCCAAAAGCTACCCATAACTTACAAAAAGTGGAAGGAGGTCGATGTTTATGAAACGGATTGTTTTCTTATCTTTGGCATGTCTGTTACTAGTAGCACTTGCTCTGCCAGCTTGTGCTCCGGGCGCCAAAGAGGCAACTATTAAGATCGGTGTGTGCGGTCCCATGCAGTTTGCTCAGGGACAACACCACTGGATGGGTGCCACAATGGCGGCCGATAAGATTAACGCTGCTGGCGGCATCAAGATCGGTGACAAGACATATAAAATCGAGCTGGTAAAAGTAGACACTAACGAGATCCTCGACATTGCCGGGGCTGCCACTGCCGTAGAAAGAGCAATAACTGTGGACAAGGTTGACTTTCTCGTCGGTGGTTTCAGGACAGAAGCTGTGTATCCCATGTCCGATGTAGCCATGGACTATAAGAAGATCTTCCTTGGCTGTGGTGCTGCCACTACAGAACTCTGTACACGAGTTCAGGATAATTATAACAAGTACAAGTACTGGTTCAGGGTTACCCCGGTAAACTCCACCTTCCTAGTCACTACTGACTTCAAAATGCTGGGAATGGTGGCTGCGATTCTAAAACAACGGTACGGTATAGAAAAGCCTAAGGTGGCAATCATCGCCGAGAAGTTAGCCTGGGCTGACCCCATGGTGGCTATTGCCCAGCAGCGGTTGCCTGCTATGGGCATGGAAGTCGTGGGCACCTGGAGACCGTCTGATACCGCGACTGATGTCACTGCCGAGCTCACAGCTATAGCCGCAAAGGAACCTCACATCATCTTCACCACTTTCTCTGGTCCTGTAGGCATCACCTATGCCAAGCAGCTTGGCGAACTCAGAATACCTGCTTGCTCGGTAGGCATCAATGTGGAAGCCCAGAAGAAAGGCTTCTGGGAAGCTACTGGCGGCAAAGGTGAATACGAATTCACCATGAATACTTACGGCAGAGTGCCCATAGGTCCGATGACCATTGATTTCTACGACGAGTTCGTAAGACGGACCGGTGAAATTCCAACCTACAATGCAGGTACGTATGATGCCCTTTACATCCTGAAGGCAGCCATAGAGAAGGCACAATCGTTAGATGCTGATGCTCTGATACCTGTTATCGAAACCAACGAACTCCACCTTGCCGGTGCCGCTACTACAAAGTTTTACCCAACAACCTCCAAATGTCCGATGTGTCCGCATGACATTATGTACGGTCCTGGTTACGCTACCGGCATAGGTGTGCAATGGATAAAGGGCGACATGGTGGTAGTCTGGCCCAAGAAAGAGTACGGCACGAAAGACACATACGGCGATTGGGCATTTGAGTACCCGGGCACTGTCCCTTACACCGTACCGCCTTATGCAGATGAGAAATTCAAAGCCGCTAAACCGGCAGAGGTAGAGAAACCCAAAGAGGAAAAACCAGCAGCACCCAAACTCTCCTTTACACCAGCTGAATATAAAAATGACCAGCTTGGCTTCTCCATAAAATACCCGAAGGACTGGACAGAGAAAAAAGACCGCGAGACTGGAAAGATTATCTTTTATGCTTCCGCAGACAGTGTTCCAGCTTTGTCCATCTCTTCTGGTTGGGAAGGTGCCTTCGCTGATATAGAGAAACAAGCCCTCACAGATGCTGGCGGTACAGATATAAAGGTTGGCACACCCACAGAAACCACGTTGGCTGATGGCACTAAGGTCACAACCGCCAAGGTGAACTGGAATATTGCCGGGTACGATGCTGAGACCTTCGCCATGGGTGTACCGAAGGGTGGAAAGTGGATCCTCGTCAATTTGACCACTGTGACCCTCTACGGCTACAACGAGGCGCTTTTTAAAGAGATAGCCTTCACTTTCCAGTCCACGAAGTAATGTCTACTACAAAGCCGCCGGCGGTTAACAAAGCCGCCGGCGGCTTTGTTAACATTTTAAAAAGGCACCCGAATATCGGGGGTACTAAGGATTGGTTGGAAACAGCCCTGTGCGACTGTCACAAAGAGTCCAGTATAGAAGCACAAATAACCCTGCTGGTTTGCCGAAACCGGGATAAAGATATTAATTAGGAAGGAAAGATGGTTCAAGCTCTTATAATGCAGTTACTTCTAACAGGAGGTGTATACGCACTACTGGCGGTGGGGTTTTCCCTCATCTTTGGTGTCGCTCGCATGTTGAACTTGGCACACACTGCATTTTTTATGCTTACCGCCTACGGCATGTACTATTTCACTTACCGGGCTGGTTTAGGTCCAGTCCCGGCAATGATTGTTTCGGTGCTCGTCACCACCCTCATCGGTGCAGCAAGTTATAAGCTGTTCATCGACCGCATCCGAGAGCACCATGTTGCAGTGCTTCTGGTGACCATCGCCCTGGCAATGGTGTTCCAGGAGATTATGCTCCTGGGTTTCGGTGCCCATTTTCGAGAGTCTCCACCGCTTATGTCCGGGGTCTGGCAAGTATTTGGGGTCAGGATTACTTACCAGCAGCTTCTCTCTATAGGTATCATGCTTGCTACCCTTGTCATTGTATGGGCAATCCTGGCACGGACGAAAATGGGCATTGCCATCAGGGCTACAGCCCAGGATCCTGAAATTGCTGGCTTAATGGGCATCGGCGTACCCACGATACTACTTGTGACCATGACTATAGCCACAGCCCTGGCTGCTGTAGCCGGTGCCACGATTGCGCCCCTATGGACCACCTATCCGTACATGTGGATGTCACCACTGGTAATGGCCATGGTCATAGTGGTGCTTGGCGGTCTTGGCAGTATAAAAGGCAGCATCATCGGCGCTTTTATCATAGCTACTGTCGAAACACTGATCGTGTTTCTAGTTCCGGCAGGCGCCTTCCTGAAGCTAGCCTTCTCCCTGCTGATTATGGTGATAGTCCTCGTAGTCAGACCGGAAGGACTATTCGGTGTAGCTTTTGAAGAGGAGAGACTGTAATGATAAGGCGGTTACTTAAGGACTTCCAGGGCGATGTTATAGCAATTCCAGGCAGGTTAATCGCTCTGGTCTTCTTCTTGCTCATCTTCATTCTTCCTGCTATTACCCGTGACCCCTACATTCTCCGCATCCTCATCTTCACCAACATATTCGTTATCTTCGCCGTGAGCTGGGACTTCCTGTCGGGATATACCGGTCAGGTGAATTTTGGTCATGCATTGTTCTTTGGTGTAGCTGCCTATACCGCTGGATTGCTGAACCACTACTTCGGCATACAGCCATGGGCAACAATACCGATAGGCGCTCTTGCTGGAGTGATCATCGGAGTCCTTACCTGTTTCCCGGCTCTGAGGCTCAGAGGTCCATACTTGTCCCTGGTCACACTTGCTTTCCCGCTGATATTGCTTGCCATCATAAAAGCCTTTCCAGATGTGACCGGCGGTGAACATGGTATCTCCGGGCTTACTCGCCTCTCTGAGTCCAGAGTGACGGAGTATTATATCTCGGTAATCATAATGACCATCTCTGTGCTTATAATGTGGAAACTCACCGACGCTAAGAGCGGCTTGGTAAGGACAGGAATTATCCTCCACGCCATCCGCGAAGATGAGATCGCTGCCCGCGCTACCGGAATAAACACTATAAATTACAAGATACTGGCTTTCGCCATCGGTGGTTTCTTTGCAGGAATAGCTGGAGCCCTTTTTACCCATGCGATGAGAATCGCTGGTCCTTCTACACTGGAACTTACACTATCATTTAACGCCGTGATCTGGTCCGTTTTCGGTGGCATTGTCAGCATCTACGGACCTGTTTTCGGTGTATATTTTCTATACCCCCTCCTGGAAGGTCTGCGTGTCGTTGCCGAAATAAGATTCCTCATATTTGCCGCCATAATAATAGCAGTACTAGTGTTTATGCCCGAAGGCATTGCCGTATGGATAAGGGACAAGATTGAACGAGAATGTCCTCGTTGTAAACTGGCAAATACTGCCTGGCGAAAGGAATGCCGGGCTTGCGGTGCCTCATTGTATTAGTACCACCAGCAAGGAACAAAAATAGCGAGGCGTATTAAACGCCTCGCTATTTTATTTCCAGCACCAATGAAGAGCAAACAGGTTATTATAGTCCCAGATATGTCTTTCTTATGGTCTCGTCTTTCAATAAGTCACCTGCCGTGCCTTGTGCAATTATGTGTCCCCGCGACATTACATAGTTCCTGACCGAAAGAGAGAAGGCGAAACTAACGTCCTGCTCCGCAAGTAGTATGGTCACCCCGAGCTCGTGGTAAATCTCTTCAATCCGTTTGAACAGATCCTCTTTTAGCTTTGGCGCCAGACCGCTGGATGGTTCATCAACCAGCATAAGTTTTGGTTGGCGCATTAGCGCCCTGCCAATAGCTAACATCTGCCGCTCTCCTCCAGAGAGAGTCCCGGCTATCTGGTTCTCCCTTTCTTTCAACCTCGGGAATAGCTCATAGACCTTGGCAAGTCCGCGCTCCACTTCTTTCCTATCTTTACAAAGATAGGCACCGGCAAGCAGGTTCTCCTTCACCGTCATTTCGACAAAAGGTCTGCCTCTTTCAGGACAGAGTAGCAACCCCCTTTTAGCTATCTCAGCAGCCGAAAGCTTCTCGATTCTTTCACCTTCGAATTCAATAGTCCCGGTGAAGGTGATGTCACCCTTCCTCGTCCCCTTCAACACTTCTTTCTCCCAGTTTATCAACCCCGCCACTGCACGGAGCAAAGTTGACTTGCCAGCGCCATTGGGACCAACAAGCCCCACCAGTTCGCCTTTTTCCACATTTAAACTGGCATCATCCAGCACCATAGCGGTATCATAGCATACGGTCACATTCTTAATCTCGAGCAACGAGCACCTCCTTCCCCGTATATGCTTGAATGACCATAGGATTTTTGGCTATCTCTTCGGGAGTCCCCTGAGCGATCACTTCACCAAAATTAAGCACAATCACTCTATCGACGATTTTCATCAACTCAGCCAGCTTATGCTCGATGATAAGCATGGCTGGACCTTCGCTATGAAGCCTGCCAAACCGTCCACCTTTATGTAACCTCCTCATTGATTTAGCCACCAGTTCTGTCTCTGCAGGGTTAAGTCCACCGAAAGGCTCATCGAGAATGAGGAGTTCAGGCTCGGTGGCAATCGCTCTTGCTACCTCCAGACGCTTCAAATCGCCATGTGACAGGATAGAGGCTGGCTCCAGCGCTAAATCGGCTATACCCACGAACTCCAGAGCCTCTCTCGCCTTAGCCTCCACCCTCTTGACCCATTCACCACGCTTAGTTATCCTCGGGCAAAGGCAACCCACCATCACATTAGCTATTATGGGCAAGCGACGGAATGGCTTGACCACCTGAAATGTGCCCACCAGACCTCGCTGGACTATTTCCCAAGGACGCCTTCTAGTTATGTCTTCACCCTTAAAGATCACCTTGCCCGAATCAGACTTGAGTATGCCCAGTATGCAACGTACCAAAGTGCTTTTTCCGGCACCGTTGGGACCGATGAGACCCACTATTTCATCCCTGCCGATCTCAAAGCTGACATTATTGACCGCTACTAAGCCTCCAAAACGCTTGGTCAGGTTCTCTACTTTAAAGAAAGGTCCCATACTAAAGTTCCTCCTCCCTGAGTTCGCGGCGCGATACTTTACCCACATCAGTCTTGGGGACTTCGCCTCTGAACTCAACTATCTTGGGCACCTTGTAGTGCGCTAGCCTTTCTTCACAGTATTTAATGATGTCCTCTTCAGAAACTTTGCCTCTTGCCTCGGTTTCCAGAACCACTATCGCCTTCACCTTCTCACCTACCTCCGGGTCCGGAACACCAATGACCCCGGCTTCCTTGACTTGCGGATGGCTGGTTATAACCTCCTCAACTTCACGAGCAAAAACCGCCAGACCTTTATACTTTATCATATCCCGCTTTCTATCATAGAAGTAAAAGTAACCGTCCTCATCCATCCGTACCAGATCACCGGTCCGGAGCCATGTCTCGCCATCGATATTGATAAACATCTTTTTAGTCTCTTCTGGTTTGTTCCAGTAACCCTTCGCCACCTGCGGTCCTTTGACAGCAAGTTCCCCGACTTCACCCACAGGCAGGAACTTGTCACTATCGGGGTCAAGTATGCCAGCCACTGTATTCGGCAGCGGCACCCCGAAGGAACCAAGCTTGGGTCTACCATAAGGACTTGCAATGCCCACAGAACTGGTCTCCGTCATCCCCCACCCCTCATGGATTTTAGCACCAGTCCTCTTCTCCCAGCCTCTCGCTGTATCCTCGAGAAGAGCATCAGCACCGGAGACAAGGACCTTTAACCTTTTCCAGTTTACTCTATCAGTGCGATGGTAGTCCCGAAGGTATTCATAAAGTGATGGTACACTATAGAACATGGAAGCGTTGTAAGACTCGATGGCATTCAATATGTCATCAAGGTCTGGAGTGGTAAATATTACCAGAGTATAACCCTGACACAACCCGCCCATCATGATCACCGATTGACCATATATATGGTAAAAAGGCAAATACGCCAGTACCGTCTCCTTCCCTTCCTGTACCACATGGCTCCAGAACTTCTCAGCAATGGTACGGGCAGCAACCATATTATAGTGAGTTATCATCGCCCCCTTCGGTAGTCCGGTAGTACCTCCGGTATAAGGGAGAGTGACTATGTCATTCCTTATATCGAATTCAATCTTAGGCGGGTTTGGAGCATATTTCTTAATTAAGTCCTGGAGCCGATAGAAACCTTCCTGCTCATATATCTCAGCAGGTGGCGCCGCCATTTTCTGGTACACTGCACGCAACACACTCTGCCCCAAAAATTTCTTCATCGGCGGCAGATATTCTGCGATGTTGGTAAGTATGACCGCATCCAGCTTAACTCCAGCCCTTTCCACATTGTCATAAAGGATGTCCATGCAGATAATCATCCGGGCACCGCTATCTTCAAGCTGGTGCTTGATTTCCGGGCTCACATATACCGGGCTTATAGCAGTTACTGTAGCCCCAGCTTTGACTGCCCCGAAGTAAGCAACAATGAACTGCGGTGAATTTAGCAGCAACAAAGCAACACGGTCACCCTTTTTCACACCCAAGTCACAAAGCGCTGTAGCCAGCCTATCAACATGGTCCCTTAGCTCTTTATAAGTTATCTTTTTCCCGTAGAAGACAACCGCAGTCTTGTCCTTCCATTTTTCAGTTGCCTCATCAAAAGACTCGACCACCGATTTCTCTGGTATCTCGACATCCGGCGGCACATTGGGAGGATAAAATTTTAACCACGGTCTCGATTCATATATAGCCTTATTTGGATCTGCCAACTTAGACCTCCTTCCGTAAGCTGCGTATCTTATGCGAGAGTGATTAGATTATACCACAATTCCTGTCAGTTGCAACGCATACTTTATATCACACTACTAAAACGAGCTGCTAAGCTCTACAATATCCCTCATCGCCTCTTATGTCAGCAGTCCCCCTGCAGTCATCCCGCAGACGCTTCAGGACAGCCTCAATAATTGCATGAGCAAAGCCACGACGCTGCAAATAATGGTATAACCGGTTATGAAATTCCTCTTCAGTCAGGTTAGCAAAAACGCGCGCTCTCTGCAATCCCGCACGATATGCCAGCGACTCCTCGTCCAGACCTTCTGTAACCTCACTCGCTATTTCCGGAGTGACCCCCTTGCGCCTTAGTTCAAGGTTTATCAGCCTTGCGCTCTTTGGTCTGAACTGAAGACGGTTTTCTGTCCAATACCGAGCAAACGCTGCATCGTCTACCAAGCCCTTCTGTTCCAAACCCATTATAACCTTGTCTATCAAAATGTCAGAAAAACCACGCCTTAATAGGCGCTGCTTTAACTCAGCACGACTACGAGGGCGATAGCCCAACAGACGCAATGCAGCCTCGGAACACCGCTCGGTCACATCAGCCTCGATCAACTCCTTACCTCTTCAGAAGATAATTCTGACCCATGCCAGAGCACGCTCTGCTTGCCAGTCCAGCATTTATCCGAAAAGAGTAGATGCCATCAACAATGATATCTACCAGTCCATCTCTATACCCAGAGGCAGTAATCTCCCCTGCTAGCACCATTCCTCTGTATTCTGAGAATTATCGATCATAGGCTAAACGGTACGGCAAATAGTCCTCTATTCAAAAACCTCTTTAGAAACATCGGCACCAAGACCGGAGGTTCCTTGCGCCACTGTCCTTATCTTTTTTTCGATCTCAGATGCCAGGGCAGGATTCTGCCTCAAATAGTCTTTGACATTTTCCCGCCCCTGCCCTAGCTTTATATCACCATACGTAAAAAAAGTCCCTGCTTTCTTAATTACCCCCAACGCCACCCCTAAATCAACCAAATCACCCTCCTTGCTTATGCCATACTTGAACATTATGTCAAACTCAGCTGAACGAAATGGCGGTGCCATCTTATTCTTCACCACCCTGGCTCTCACTCTTGTCCCCACCACTTCAGAACCGTGCTTGATGGCATCGATTTTTCTTAAGTCGATCCTAACAGAGCTGTAAAACTTTAATGCCCTTCCCCCGGGAGTGACCTCAGGGCTACCAAAAACTATGCCAACCTTTTCTCGCAGCTGATTGATGAATATCACTGCCGTGTGGGACTTACTGATCGCAGCCACCAGCTTCCGTAGCGCTTGAGACATCAACCTCGCCTGCAAGCCTACATGCGCATCTCCCATTTCACCTTCTATCTCTGCTCTGGGCACTAAGGCAGCCACGCTATCAATAACAACTACATCTACAGCCCCACTCCTCACCAGTTCCTCCGTAATCCCCAAAGCCTCCTCACCATTGTCCGGCTGAGCTATACGAAGTTCATCAATCTTTACACCACAATTTGCCGCATATACAGTATCCAGAGCATGCTCTGCGTCTATGTAAACAGCGATGCCACCCAATTTCTGCGCTTCAGCAATTATATGTTGTGCCAGCGTGGTTTTCCCCGAAGCTTCTGCGCCAAATATCTCGGTCACCCTTCCCCTAGGCACACCACCAATGCCTAGGGCTAAGTCCAAACTTAACGAGCCTGTAGGAATAGCTTCTACCGGCATCTTCGATGACATCTCGCCCAGCTTCATAATCGATCCTTCACCAAACTGCTTTTCTATACGACTTACGGCTAACTCAAGCGCTTTCTCTTTGTCTGTAACCATGAACCCGTCCTCCTAGCTGCAATAAGTGGCTCACCTGCCATCATGCTGCATCATAACACACACGAGCTATCGAGGCAATGCCATCATGTCTATCCGATCAGCCAGTCCAAAAAGGCGGCAATAGCGGTAGAGACCTCTTATGCGCACTTTTTGCAATCATAGAATCGATCTTATCCTTAATTTCTCCTTCCGCTTGCCCGTTTGTTAAATAGCGGTCCAACTGGTGATAAGTGACACCTAGCTCAACCTCATCCGTCTGTCCTTCCCATAAACCTGCGGACGGAGGCTTATCAATTATCACCTGTGGAATACCCAAATATTTAGCCAAATCGCGTACCTGACTTTTCACTAGGTTGCCTAAAGGCATGATATCTACACCACCATCACCATACTTGGTGAAATAACCGACGGAAAGCTCGCTCCGGTTGCTGGATCCGACAACCAGATAACCGAGACGGTTGGCGAAGTAGTAAAGCGTGACCATCCGTAATCGAGGCTTTATGTTCGCCAATGCTAAACGAGCCACGGAATCATCATGTTCCCTCAAAACTGGAAACGCTTTCACCAAAGCATCAAAGACACTATCAAGAACCACGACCGCGAATGGTATTTGAAATTTTTTAGCTACAAGCTCAGCATGCTCTCTATCAGTCTCATTGCTGTGGCAGGGCATGATCACTCCCAGACTGCTCTCAGGACAAGCGCGCTTGCACAGTACCGCTACCACCGAGGAATCGATCCCTCCACTCAGTCCAAACACCACCCCCTTACTTGAAGCATTTGCAACCACCTCCTTCACCCACGAGATAATCGCATCAGCCAGTTTTGCATTTCCGAACATTGCACTTAACCCCATTCCATCATGTCGTGTCGCTATTATACTAGCCTGGAGTTCGACATTCAAAAGTAGAAACTCCCTCCGGCATAATCCTTAGTCCGCTCAGATAGATGGGTAACACACAGACATAGCAGAGCAGGAAGAGCACTGGCTGCTCTATCTCTCCCCTGGCGGTGACCCTGAGTGAGAGGGACTGCCCCGAATTCAACCATCACCTTGGTCCTCCACCATCAAAGCAGATAGAAAGACTAATGGGAGCTAAGTAGCCGCTTTCTGCCTTGAAAGTGATAACAATATGTGTCACTAATGTCTTGGACACCGCACAACAAATCCTTGACTTTGGGATAGCTCCCTAGCTAAACTTATATTGTATACGGAGGGAAGAAATGCCCATCTATGAGTACCTTTGTGCTGAGTGTAACCATAGATTCGAGGTGATGAGACCCATCAGTAAAGCCGGCATAGAAACACCTTGTCCTAAATGCGGGCGTCCCGCAAGGCGACTATTTTCACGTTTCGCCTCTTTTTCCAAAGATAGCAACGGCGTTTCCTCGCCCATTGCAGGTACAGGTTCCTCCTGTGCCAGTTGCACTGCCTCCAGCTGCGCTGAGTGCGGCTTATGAGGTCTATGCCAAGCGCCAGAAATAAAAAGCGCTCCCAGCCCCCGCCTTCTGTCTACTAAATAATCGTGAAGCATACAGGCTCACGCCCATAACTAACAAAGTAACTATCAGGACAGCACCAAAAACGAACAGTGCTGCATCATAGAAAAAACCTTCAGGAAACAGCCTGATCAGATAATCTTTAGCCGGATCAAGCATCCAGTACTCGTTGGAGAAACTCACAACATGAAATAAGTAGAAAAAATATCTGAAGCCGAGCCAGCACCAGAGAATCATCACTGCTGCCGCACTCAGTGTCAGTACACTGCCAGCAAACAGCCCCTTAGCCAGATTGGCCCACCTGTGCCTAGACAGAAACGACAACACAGATATACAGACCAGCATCACTGCTAAAGCCGATAACTGGACAATCGTATTCAACTGAATCAGACCCCTTACATCTTGTAAATGAATCAACTCCTTTACGCTAAATAGCCTAATCTCACCATCTCCACCGTTTATGATAACCTGGGCCTCATCTCTTCTAAAATTGAAGTAGTCAATCAAATCAAGAGCTACTTTCCGCAATTCCGGGCTGGATATCCCGGTATCCTGACTTACCCGATGTTTCTCAAACCCGTACTCATAGAGCCGCACTTCGTTAACTGCCCAACGAATAGCAGTGGTCACGAGTAGAACCGGCAAGCAACAAACAAATAGCCAGAATGCAACATATCGCACCGTCTGCAAGTTCACTTCTCCCCGGCGTCCAAAGACACCTTATGTGCTGATTAAAAGAGTTAACTACAGTTAGATTATATTCTAAACAGGATACAAGAACCAAAACCGGATAATACCAGTGGACACCCTGCAAAACAAGTAAAAACTTCACACCGCTAAAAGCCTAAACCAAGGCACCAAAAAAGCACCCTGTGCTATAATTTTTAGTAAACTGCACTTTCCAGACAAGTCTATGTTTACCCATTTACACGTACACACCGAGTATAGCCTCCTTGACGGACTCTGTCGCATTCCGCAACTTATCGCCAGAGCGAAAGAGCTGGAGATGGACAGCCTTGCTATCACAGACCACGGTAATATGTACGGTGCGATCGACTTTTACGTTACTGCCAAAGAAGCAGGGATAAGACCGATAATCGGCTGTGAAATCTACGTAGCTGAGACACACTACCAAAGCCGAACCACCAACGAAAAGGCCCCCTACCACCTCACCCTCCTCGTTAAGAACCACGAAGGCTACCGCAATCTAATTCAGCTGGTAACCAAAGCCCATCTAGAAGGTTTCTATTACAAGCCCAGGGTGGACAAGGTACTACTTGCCCAGCATAGCACTGGATTGGTCGCCCTGTCAGGCTGCATGCAGGGTGAATTACCCCGTCTGATTCTGGAGGGGCGTTATGACGAAGCAACCACTCAGGCTAAATGGTACAAGGACACTTTCTGCGATTATTACTTAGAGATACAGCGCCACCCCATACCTGAACTCGATCATATCAATAAAGGACTGTTGTCTATTGCTGCCAAGCTGGATATCCCCATCGTAGCTACCAATGATGTCCATTATGTAAATAAAGAGGATGCAGTCTTACAAGACCTGCTGCTCTGTATCCAAACCAATACCTCGATCTACGATGAGAAAAGGCTAAAAATGCACGGGGACTTCTTCTATTTGAAGAGCCAGCAAGAAATGGCAGAACTCTTTGCTGATTTGCCCCAGGCTGTAGAAAACACCGAGAAAATCGCCCAGATGTGCACATTTGAATTAGAATTCGGGCGCCTGCACCTTCCGCAAATAGACCTACCCTCTGACAAAACTTCCGACGAATATCTCGCTGAACTCTGCTGGAAAGGACTGAAACAGCGGTACAAACAACCAACCCCAGAAATCGAACAGCGTCTCCAATACGAGTTAGATGTTATCCGACAGACAAAATTCGCCGATTATTTCCTTGTCGTCTGGGATCTCGTCTCATTTGCCAGAAAGCGGAACATTCTTTTCGGCGTCCGTGGCAGTGCTGCTGCAAGCCTAGCGCTCTACTGTCTCGGCATAACCACCATAGACCCTGTAGCATATAAACTGGTCTTCGAACGCTTTCTCAATATCGAGCGCCGCGAGCCCCCAGATATAGACCTGGATTTCCAAGATGACCGCCGAGATGAGATGATAGCTTATGTTACCCAAAAATATGGCGCCGACCATGTGGCGCAGATCATAACCTTCGGCACTCTGGGGGCAAGAGCAGCCCTGAGAGATGTCGGCAGGGCGCTGGGAATGCCCTATGGGCAAGTGGATAGAGTAGCCCGTCTTGTTCCCGCCAGACCAAACGTTACCCTAGAACAGGCGCTTGCTGAAAGCCAGGAACTCCAGGATATATACCGTGATGACAGCACAATAAGGAATCTGATAGACACCGCCAAAAAGCTAGAAGGCATAGCCCGCCACGCTAGTACACATGCTGCTGGCGTGGTAATATCTAAAGAATCGCTAACCCACTACGTGCCACTACAACGAGTTACAAAGAGCAGTGAACAGGTCATCACCATGACTCAGTTCTCCATGGATAGCATAGCGCGCCTCGGGTTACTTAAGCTGGACTTTCTAGGTCTGGCTAACCTGACTATATTATCGAAGACTATAGACACAATTAATAAAACGTATGGCATCACAATCGACCTGCAGCATATTCCTCTCGATGACCCGCTAACTTTCAAACTACTTGCCTCCGGGGAGACCAGCGGTATCTTCCAGCTGGAAAGTGCTGGCATGCGTCGCTACATCAAGGAGCTTGGCCCAACTAACTTCAGCGACATTGCAGCTATGGTAGCTTTATACCGCCCCGGTCCTATGGAGCACATACCCACCTTTATTAAAGCCAAACGCGGCATACAGGATATTCGATATCCTCATCCATCCGTTAAAAAAATATTGGAGGAAACTTACGGTGTTATAGTCTACCAGGATCAGGTTCTCCACATCGTACGGGCTCTAGCCGGCTACAGCCTAGGGCAAGCTGATATCTTCCGAAAGGCAATGGGCAAGAAAATACCTGAGGTAATGAAAAGGGAAAAACAGAACTTCATAGCTGGTGCCGAGAAAAATGGCATTCCACCAAGTATCGCTGCCGAGATCTTCTCGCTTATCGAACCGTTTGCCGGATACGCTTTTAACAAAGCTCATAGCGTGAGTTACGCTCTAATCGCTTACCAGACTGCCTATCTGAAAGCTAACTACCCACTCGAGTATATGACTGCCTTCTTGAACACATACATCGCACACCACGACAAGCTGGCTTCAGCAATAGCCGAGTGCCGGCGGCTAGGCATCGCTGTGCTACCACCCTGCATAAACAAAAGCGAAATCGATTTTAGCATCGAACATGTTGATGAAAACGGCAGAGCTATTCGTTATAGCCTAACCGCAATAAAAAACCTCGGGCGCAGTGCCATTGAGCCCATAATTCAAGCTCGGAGCATAAGCGGACCTTACAAATCCATCGAGGATTTCTGCCGCCGCGTTGATCTGCGAAACATCAACAAAAAGGCTTTGGAAAGCTTGATCAAGGCTGGTGCTCTAGACTGCTTAGCCCCGAGAGGAAGCCTACTCCACGCCATCGACCGCATTATGGCGCTCGCCCAACAGGAACAAAAACTACGGGAATCGGGGCAAACAAGCATGTTTGACCTGTGGGGGGGCACTGCTCCGACACCGCTCCCGAGTTTCAATCTGGATCATTTCGACGTCAGCCTTAAAGAGCGACTGGAATGGGAAAAAGAACTGCTGGGTGTATATTTCTCAGAACATCCCCTTGCGGCAATAGCACCCAAACTAGCCACAACAGTCACTGCACTCTGTGGCGAAATAGGTGCTGAAATGGCAGGGGAAAAGGTGATAGTCGCCGGCATGGTCACATCTATACGACAGCTACACACCAGGGACATGAAACCCTTCGTGATTGCCACGCTAGAAGACCTCGTTGGCAACATAGAAGTTACAGTCTGGTCGGACATCTACAGTCAGACCAAAGATCTATGGCAAGAAGGAAATATCCTGCTTATCGAGGGTACTGTAAGATTAAAAGATGACCGCGTGAGCATCAGCTGTCAGAAAGTACGTCAGTATCAAGAAACCAGCACACCTGAGAAAAGCACTGAGCAAAAGCCGCCTGTTCAACCCAATGCAACACAACGGAAGATAGTTGTTAATATTACTCAAAGCGACGATGCCGATAAAGACATCAAAAGCTTTGAACAAGTGCTGGCTACTCTTAATCGTTACCCTGGCAAAGACCCGGTCTTTCTCAGCATAAACACGTTTAAGGAAACAATAAATATGAGACTTCCTAATAAAATCAATTTCTGCTCAGAACTAGCTTTGGAGATAAGCAGATTACTTGGAGAAAATAGCATTAAAGTAGAAGAATAAACGCCGAGCTCTCACAAATTCAATCCGTGCTCGAGGGACCCAAGCCCCGGTGATTAAAATCTCTTTCTTCCCACCACGGATAAAAGCTCGGCATGTCAGTGCTAGGCTTCATAGTAAAATGCGGGGGTCTTTTCTCAAGAAACGATAATGCGCCTTCGCTTGAATCAGGTTGCCGAAGCATCCAGGCAAACGCTTTTGATTCTATCCTGTTAGCTTCTAAAGGATGACCTGCACACGCCATTTTCCAGAGAAGTTGCCTCGAAAGTGCTACTGACACCGCTGAGGTATTGCTGGCAATATCCATAGCAATCTCTCGTGCCCTTGGGATTAATCTTTCTGGTGGTAGCACTTCATTGATTAAACCACAGGCTACGGCTTCCTGGACTCCAACTACTCTTCCGGTGAGCAGTAACTCAGCAGCCTTACCAAATCCTACAATGCGTGGCAAGAACCATGTGCTAGCCCCCTCCGGAACAAGCCCTCGTCTCGTAAAGACAAACCCGATTCTAGCATCTTGAGCCGCCAAGCGAATGTCCATCGCCAGTGTCATTGTAATCCCGACACCAACAGCCGGACCGTTGATTGCAGCAATCACCGGTTTCTTCAAATTATAAAGTAGCAAGGTGATTCTGCCAGCAGGGTCTCTGTATACTTCAGGATCCGTAAGTGTCGGCACTGTAGAAAATGGTGACGAACTCGCTCCAAGGTCAGCCCCAGCACAAAAGGCACGCCCTGCACCAGTGACAATCACTACCCGCACACTGTCATCTGCATCTGCTTTGCTGAAGATATCGACAAGTTCATCACACATGACCGGAGTAAAAGCATTTAACCTTTCAGGTCTGTTAAGCGTTATCATCAGAACCCCATCTGCCAGGTCACATTTTATCTGATTATATTCCATTGTGTCCTCCCTCTGATGCTGCTCTTGGATACTATCACCCAGGTCTCTTGAAGCAACTTTGTAGATTGTGAGTCGCTCCCAAGCCTTCTATCTGGAGCAACCGCCGTTTCAATTCTATCCCTCCACTAAAACCGCCTAAACTGCCATCGCTGTTTATCACTCTGTGACAAGGTACTACTATCGGCAATGGATTTTTAGCTAGTGCCTGCCCCACAGCTTTAGCCCCACCAGGTAACCCTAAAACCTTTGCCACCCACAAATAGCTTCGAGTCTGACTGTAGGGAATTTTTCTTACCACGCACCACACCCTTTTCTGAAACTCAGTTGCTGCCATCAAATCCAACCTATAATGGAACACAACCTCTTCACCTTCAAGATAATGTTTTATATCCTCAGCTAGCCCGCTAAGTTCGGGATACTTATTATCATCCAGGGACCAACTATTTCGAGATATCTGCTCGAGTATAGCAGACTTAGAACGGTGGGGTAAAATGACCCTTTGTAGCCCGAATGATGACCCTACAACTGCCATCCATCCTAGGCAAGTCTCAAAAACCATGACACAACACACTATCTATCAATACCACCCGTTGGACAAATACACCTATCGCCAGAACCCGGAGCTAATCTAGCCCTGGCATTCAATTAACTTGCTGAGATATGTATGATAAGTCCGAGTATCATAAAGGACGAAGCGTATTTCTTCCAATGAAGTTTCATAATTTCGCAGAAAATCGGCTACCGCCCTCAAGGCAACTTTTGCCGCTTCAGCGACAGGATAGCCATAAGCGCCGGTGCTTATGGAAGGAAAAGCTATGCTTTTCAAACCATGCCCAGAGGCAAGTTTTAAACTCTCCACATAGGCACTGGCTAAGAGATCAGCCTCACCCTTACCCCCACCACGCCAAACTGGTCCTACAGTATGAATCACGTGTCGTGCTCTCAACCTGCCCCCCGTGGTCATCACAGCCTTGCCAGTATCTAATCGTCCTATCCGCGCAATAATTCGGCGACACTCCTCCATAATAGCAGGACCGCCAGCTCTGTGTATAGCGCCATCCACGCCACCACCACCCATTAAGGCAGAATTAGCCGCATTAACAATGGCATCCGTATCTTGCTCCGTGATATCTCCCTGAAGCAACCTGATTCTTGTCTTGCCTATGACTAACTCGCTGCTTTCTGCCATGGTTATTACCTCGTCCACTTAAGATAACTTTGGCTCAATAAGACCATAATTACCATCATTCCGCCGATAGAGTAGATTGATAGAGTTGCTCTCGGAGTCAATAAACAGGAAAAAAGAGTGACCCAAAAGCTCCATCTGTTCTACAGCTTCACTCAAAGACATCGGCTTTATGGCGAAGCGTTTGACCTTCACTACCTTAGGTAATTTCTCATCGTGCCGGCTTTCCAGTACCTCTCCAGTCAATTCTCCGTAAGCAGGAGAATGCCGTGCCAAAGACAGTCCACGTCCTTTCTCATATAATCTACCCTTGTAACGCTCTATCTGACGATCTAGTATTTTGACCGCACTATCGACCGCTGCACGAACATTCCCTGCCCGCTCCTCACTCCGCAATAACATCCCGCTACTACTACTCAAGGTTATTTGGACACTAAAGCGATGATCAGGAGATTTCGCTTTTTCTTCAATAATTTCTATCTTCCCACCGGTGATGCTGGGCAAATGGCGTGCTAATTTTTCAACCTTCCGACGTACGTAACCTTCAAGCAAAGGCGAAAGTTCTGCATTTTTACTAAAAATATGTAACTCCATGTCTATAGATCCCTCCTTAGACCTCACGAGCAAAAGTTAGCCCCCACACCGAAGTAGCCCCAGCAATCTTGAGAGCAGCAGCACATGCTTCTAGGGTGGCACCAGACGTGCATACATCGTCAATAACCAGTACGGATTTGCCTTTAATCCTGCCATCAGATTGACAAATAAACGCTCCCTTTACATTCTGGTGACGAGCATCTACAGACGCAGCTTTCACCTGGGGTAAGCTATCCTTTACCCGACACAACACATTTTCGACGATAGGCAACCCCACTATGCTGGCTAGCTCACGAGCTAAAAGACTCGACTGATTGTACCCACGCTCTCTTAAACGCCGACGATGAAGAGGCACCGGGATCAGAACTTCACCTGGTATATGATTATGATAGAGGTAATCAGCCATTAATCCAGCCAGATATTGAGAAAGCACCCTCTGGTTGCGATATTTCAATGCATGGACAGCTTCCCGTACTACCCCTTCAAAGCGGAACGGAGACCGTATGCCGTCTATGTAAGACTGCCATCCCCAGCAGTTAGAGCACAGGATCCCAGTAGACTCGGCTCTGCCACACTTCTGACACAAAGGCGGTAAAAGGCGGGGCAGCTTCTGGCAACACGCTCGACACAAAAAATCGCCAATTTTTCCGCAAGCGATACACCGGCGTGGGAAGAAAAAATCAACCCCAACCCTTGCTATCTGCTTCGCTACAGCAACGAGAGCAACCACCGATAGCCAGTTTTTAAGTCAAGATACAGCTCAGACAAACTACAACCGAGAACGAGGACTAGGTCCTGTCCCACTAAAGATAGGCTCGTTTAGATATACGTCACCATTCCTGATCTTAATATTGTAGCCACAATCAGGGTTGGTACAAACCCAAGCCTTGTAGTGAATAGCTGCCCCTTGACTGCCAAAATCAGACAGCGGCACTAAATCACCGACCTTACACTTTAGACATTTGGGGAAGGAACTATTTTCCACTTTTCCACCTCCTCCAGAAGTCAATAGTATACAACAACCCAGCCATTTCAGGCAAGTCTTTCTTTACAAACCAGACTACGCTCTGCTAAACTCTATTATGCCTCGAAAAGAAAATAACTGCAAGGGAAAAGCCAAAGATGGGCAGCAGAGATTACAGGTGGAGAGAGCCAAAGAAACCCAAAAAGGGGGCTAGAAAACCAATCACCCCCATTATCAGCACACCACAAGTGGAAGTAGAAGTCATCAGGAAAGGCAAGAAGACGCCCCCTGCAGAGGAATGAACTCAGCTCCAACCTACTTGCAACTCCATCGGGACGGAAGGCTGACCAAGCGGGCAAGAGAAGCCTTAGACCTGTTACAAAATTGCCATGTATGTCCTCACTGCTGCGGAGTCAACCGGATAGCCGGCGAAACGGGTAAATGCCGCACCGGAAGACTAGCTATCGTATCGAGCTATGGTCCCCACTTCGGAGAAGAGTCGCCATTAGTAGGCACGCATGGCTCAGGAACAATATTCTTCACTAACTGCAATCTGAAGTGCATTTTTTGTCAGAATTACACCATCAGTCAGCTCGGTGAAGGGGCTATAGTAACCAAAGAAGGGCTTGCCAAGATCATGCTATCACTCCAAAAGAGGGGCTGTCACAACATAAACTTAGTATCTCCAACCCATGTGGTACCCCAGATCTTAGAAGCACTGGAAATCGCTGTGAATTTAGGACTCAGGATACCTCTGGTCTATAACTCAGGAGGCTACGATGCCATTGAAACGCTTAAGCTCCTAGAAGGCATCATCGATATTTACATGCCTGACATGAAATATTTCGATGACAAAGCTGCCGAGAGGCTTTCAAATGTTAAAAATTATCCACCCATAAACCAGGCTGCAGTTAAAGAAATGCATCGACAGGTTGGTGACCTCCGCATTGACGAAAAAGGAATAGCAACCCGTGGGCTTCTTATACGTCATCTGGTGCTACCCAACGGACTGGCAGGTACAGAAGGAATAGCCAAATTTATTGCAACAGAGGTCTCGCCAGATAGCTATGTCAACATTATGTCTCAATACCACCCTTGCTATAAAGCTTTCCAGGTACCGGAACTGTCAAGACGTATATCTCGAGAAGAATTTTTGCAAGCCCTCGAGTATGCCCAAAAGGCCGGGCTAAACAGACTGGATAGATTTTGCACCCCCTCTTCACTGAGGCTATCTGAAACCATGCAAAGTGTCTGATAAACAGTATTACTCAAAAGATTATTACGGAGGTTATGGAAATGCCTGAGTTGGCTTATCTCACCGCTACTGTATACGGTCATGTTCAAGGGGTCTACTACCGGGCTTTTACCTCGAGAGTTGCTAAATCCTTGGGTTTAAGGGGCTATGTTCGTAACTTGCCTAAAGAGAACGCTGTGGAGGTCCATGCTGAAGGTGATAAAGAAAAATTGGAAGAGCTGTTAAGGCAACTTGAAGTCGGTCCCCCAGAATCTCTGGTAGAGAAAATAGACGTTACTTGGTCCTCTTTTACAGGTCAGTTTTCGAACTTTGAGGTAAGGTTCTAGGCTAACCGAAAAACCAGTAAAAAAACCCGACAAATTGCACCCGTCGGCACCAGGCCTATTCTTCCAGTTCAGTTTTTCCGGCTCTGATGAGTTCTAGGTAGGCGATGTGAACACCAGCAGCACGTGCAGCTTCAAGGTCAACCTCATAGGGCTCGCCAATAAAAATCTTCCCGTAGTCCTCGACTTTACCCTGTGCTGGGTCATCACTCCTACTGACAAATTTTTGGCGAGCATCGACAATGCCTAAATCGAATGGTAATGTGAAATAAAGGTCAGCGATCACCTGGTCTATACCCAACTCATACAAAGCCCCCCAACCACCAGAGGCACTTCCTCTATATTTACTTACAGGCAGTAGGCTCAAAAGGTTAGGTATACTAAAACAAGCATTATCACCAACTAGCTTAAAGGGGGCTATGCTTATTAGATAGTCACTGGATAGTACAACATTTGGCACCCAGAAAGTAGTAACAGCAAAGGGGTGCGGCAAGGGGTTTTCCACTTCAACCCAGATACAATCCCTGACATCTAACATCAGTACTCTAGGAAAATCATATCCCAATGCCTGATAAATCGGATATATAGACTCACCACTGGGATTCCCTTCCATTATGATAATGTCAGCATCGCTAACCTTTTTAATACTTTCGATCACCTGGCCCAAAATTTCCCGACTGGTACTAACAGGATAAGGCATCACCAAACTTGCATCAGGTTTGATTAGAACCCGCCTTGCCCGTGATATTACAGGTGGTGGTATAAAAACAAACTCTGAAGCCTCTCTGATCACCAACTAATACCTCAAATGCCACTTAATTCTAAAACAAAACACCTGCAAATTATATGTTGTCCCAGTTGAGCACCATAACTTCAACTCTGTCACCTGACCTCACTTCACTTACTGTTTCTGGCACTATAGCTATACCGTTAGCACTAGCCATTGAAGTCAATATTCCGGAACCTTGTGGTCCAGTAAGCCGGGCAAAATACTTGCTATCCCGTCTACTAACTATGACCCTGGCAAAAATACGGCGAGAATCTTTATTTATTACTCCATCTTCCATTACAGCTACTATTCTTGGACGCGCTAACTCATGCGCACCCATCATCTTAAGAATAGCAGGACGAGCAAAGACCTCAAATGTTATCATCGAACTCACTGGATTGCCAGGTAATCCAAGGTGAGGTACTTTCTTCCCATTCCGCCCTCGGAGTATCCCGAAAGCCAACGGTTTGCCCGGCTTCATGCGTACAGTCCAGAAAGAAACTTCCCCTGCTGCAGCTAGCACTTGCTTAACTACATCGTAATCCCCCACAGAAACACCACCCGAAGTTATCAACAGATCACATTCGAGACCACTACTAATAGCTGCAGAAAGCTGACCAACATCGTCTGAGGCAATACCTAGAAGCCTTGGAATACCACCACACTCCATCACCTGGGCAGCCAAGCTATAGCTATTACTATTATAAATCTTGCCCGGTGGTAAAGGTGAGCCAGGATCGATCAACTCATCGCCTGTAGCCAGTATTCCCACTACCGGCTGGCGAATAACCAAGGCTGTTTTCTTCCCCAGCGAGGCTAAGACCCCGATATGGGCTGGGCGAAGTAAAGTGCCTTGACTGATAATGACCTTGCCTTTTGGGATATCCTCGCCCCTACGTCTGACATTTGATCCCGCAGGCAAACTAGCAAAAATACCGATCTCACCATCATATGACAAATTTGCCTTGCGCTTCAGTTCATCTGTGTCCTCGAAAGGAACCACTGTATCCGCCCCCTCTGGTAATAGAGCACCAGTCATTATCCTTACTGCTGTTCCCGGATCAACCCTTAGCTTGGAAACCTGCCCTGCAGCTACTTCACCTATAACTCGCAGATTTTTCGGTGATTCGTAAGTCGCACCTACAATACTCTCTGCCTGAACCGCATATCCGTCCATGGCTGAGTTATCAAGAGGAGGAACATCAAACGGAGCACGAATATCCTCCGCAAGCGCCTGCCCCAAACACTCCAAAATAGGCTTATCCTCGCGATCGAGCACCTGCACAAAATTCAGAACCTTGCTAAGAGCCTCTTCAACGCTTATCATCTTCCAACTTGCTCCTCCGCTACTACCGATCGCCCTTCCGTTAGTTTTCTGGCCAGTTCTAGGTCATGCAAAGTATTTATATTGAAAAAACTCAAGTGTCGTGGGTCGTATTTAGCTATCTCCTTGTCCTCCACATACCTTGTATTGACTAAATCAAATAAATTCGAAACCTTCAGCTTGTTTTGTTCGATTAGCTCCGCTATGAAAGGTAAGCAGCGTCTAGAATAGACTGCGTGCAGCGGTTCATACATCCTCCCACACCTAGGAACAACGATATCAAACCCTGGAGCTAAATCAACTAGATAACGGAGCAACGCCGCATTAAGAAAGGGCATGTCACAGCCTACAGCTAAGCTATACCTTGTACCAGCATTTACTAGACCGGTGTAAAGACCTCCGAGCACTCCTCCTTCCCGATACAAGTCTACTACCACCTTGACATCAAACCGTCCTACATCCACAAGGTCAAAAGTGGACTCGCTAAAAACCACTAATATCGACCGAGTAATGGGGAAAAGGCTCTCTATTACCAGTTCAAGTAAGGTTTGAGCACCTATCTTTTCTGTAGCCTTAATACGTCCGAGACGAGAACTCTTGCCCCCAGTCAAAACTATAGCTGATACCTGTATGTCCGAACCTCGATCTTCTACCGTTTCTCCGCCTCTTCCTTAATATTTTATCACCGTAGTCAACTAGCTGAAGAGTTCGTTAACGCCTAAAATCTAACAACTGGATAGTGGAAGGAAGAGAAATTGCCATATCGAAAGTTATAAATTAGATCTTAACATACTATCGACCTAGGAGTTAAAACTCCTTAGAAAGGAGGTGATCCAGCCGCACGTTCCCGTACGGCTACCTTGTTACGACTTCGTCCCAGTCACCGGTCCCGCCTTCGGCGACTGCCTCCCTTTCGGGTTAGCCCATCGACTTCAGGCGTTACCGGCTCCCATGACGTGACGGGCGGTGTGTACAAGGCCCGAGAACGTATTCACCGCAGTGTGCTGACCTGCGGTTACTAGCAACTCCGACTTCATGCAGGCGAGTTTCAGCCTGCAATCCGAACTGAGGACGCTTTTTTGGGATTGGCTCCGGATCGCTCCTTCGCTACCCTTTGTAGCATCCATTGTAGCGTGTGTGTCGCCCAGGGCATAAGGGCCATGCTGACTTGACGTCATCCTCTCCTTCCTCCACGTTTTACGGGCAGTCTCGCTAGAGAGAGTAACTAGCGACGAGGGTTGCGCTCGTTGCGGGACTTAACCCAACACCTCACGGCACGAGCTGACGACAGCCATGCAGCACCTGTGCTAGCTCCTGACTGGATACAGGTCGTCCCCCTTTCGGGTTCCTACTTCCAGCATGTCAAGCCCTGGTAAGGTTCTTCGCGTTGCATCGAATTAAACCACACGCTCCGCTGCTTGTGCGGGCCCCCGTCAATTCCTTTGAGTTTTAGCCTTGCGGCCGTAGTCCCCAGGCGGGACACTTAAAGCGTTAGCTTCGGCACAGAGAGGGTCGATACTCCCCATACCTAGTGTCCAACGTTTAGGGCGTGGACTACACGGGTATCTAATCCGTTTCGCTCCCCACGCTTTCGAGTCTCAACGTCAGGTACAGCCCAGAAGGCCGCCTTCGCCACTGGTGTTCCTCCCGATATCTACGCATTTCACCGCTACACCGGGAATTCCACCTTCCTCTACTGCCCTCAAGCTCTCCAGTATCAAGCGACCCCTCCTGATTGAGTCAGGAGATTTCACGCCTGACTTAGAAAGCCGTCTACACTCGCTTTACGCCCAGTGAATCCGGATAACGCTCGCCTCCTACGTATTACCGCGGCTGCTGGCACGTAGTTAGCCGAGACTTATTCCCCGGGTACCGTCATTATTCTTCCCCGGAAAAAGGGGTTTACAACCCGAAGGCCTTCATCCCCCACGCGGCGTTGCTGGGTCAGGCTTTCGCCCATTGCCCAAGATTCCTTGCTGCTGCCTCCCGTAGGAGTCGGGGCCGTGTCTCAGTCCCCGTCTGGCTGGTCGTCCTCTCAGACCAGCTACCCATCATTGGCTTGGTAGGCCATTACCCTACCAACTACCTAATAGGACGCAAGCCCCTCTTCAAGCGCCTTACAGCTTTAGTGGTACAAGCATCTGCCGTACCACCACATGCGGTATTAGCTCGCCTTTCGACAAGTTATCCCCCACTTGAAGATAGGTTACTTACGCGTTACTCAGCCGTTCGCCACTCCCTGATAGTCCTTGCGAACCAACAGAGCGTACGACTTGCATGCATCAGGCACGCCGCTAGCGTTCATCCTGAGCCAGGATCAAACTCTCAATACAAACTCTTCCTTCCACTATCCAGTTGTTAAGGTGCCAAAGTCGAAAACAAGTTTTATCTTAACACACCTACAAAACTGTGTCAATATCCAAATGTGCGGTGTCCAAGACATACTATACAGTTTTTAAGCTATGGATACTCTGAATATATTAAGGTTATACTAGAGCTTTTAAAACTGGACATTAGCAACTTGGAGTGGCAAAAGTATGAAACATGGACA
>Ga0315298_1000190_pt1 | contig 124498 bp, 104 predicted proteins | sample WHS_1_MG_FD_203077 | JGI IMG/M metagenome (GOLD analysis project Ga0315298, IMG submission 203077) | Extremophilic microbial mat communities from Washburn Hot Springs, YNP, Wyoming, USA - WHS_1_MG | ecosystem: Environmental > Aquatic > Thermal springs > Hot (42-90C) | place: USA: Wyoming...
ACGCGCGGACTTCTGCGTTGGATACTTCAACCTGCGCGGCTGGAAGGCGCTGGATTCATTCATCGAGGCGTGGTCGGGCAAGCCGGGGCACCAGTGTCGGCTCCTGGTCGGTATGCAACGATTGCCCCAGGAGGAGTTGCGCGACTTCTTCAGTTTGGTCAAGCAGGACGGCAACCTCGACAACCAGACTGCGATCCGTTTGAAGAAACGCCTGGCCGAGGAGTTTCGTACACAGCTCACGTTTGGCGTTCCTACCAACGACGACGAGGCTGGATTACGCCGTCTGGCCAACCAGCTCAAGGCAAATAAGGTCGTGGTGAAGTTATTCCTCCGGCATCCGCTGCACGCCAAGCTCTACCTCTGTTTTCGATCCGACCCGATCAACCCCATTGTGGGCTACCTGGGCAGCAGCAACCTCACTCTGTCGGGGTTGTCGCAGCAGGGCGAGCTGAACGTGGATGTAATGGATCACGACGCAGGGGTGAAACTGTCAAAGTGGTTCGAGGAACGCTGGAATGATCGCTGGTGTGTGGACATCTCCACCGAGCTGATCCAAATCCTGGAGCAAAGCTGGGCGCGGGAGACGCTGATTCCGCCATATCACATCTACCTGAAGATCGCTTACCACCTCAGCCAGGAGGCGCGAGCAGGGCTTTCCGAGTTCCGCATCCCACAGGAGTTTGGTAACAGGCTTTTCGACCACCAGATCGCCGCCGTGAAAATCGCCGCTCATCATCTAAACAAGCGCGGCGGAGTTTTGATCGGCGACGTTGTTGGTTTGGGAAAAACTTTGATGGCCACGGCGGTCGCCAAAATCTTTCAGGACGACCAGTTCACCGAGACCCTCATCATCTGCCCCAAGAACCTGGTCAAGATGTGGGAGGACTACGTTTCGGAATATCGGCTCCTGGCCAAGGTGCTTTCCATCACGCGGGTCATCCAAGAGCTGCCGAATCTCCGGCGTTACCGCGTCGTGCTCATTGACGAAAGCCAGAATCTTCGCAATCGCGCCGGACGCCGCTACCGCGTCATCCAGGAATACATCAAGGAAAACGAGAGCCGATGCATCCTGCTCTCGGCCACGCCCTACAATAAAAGCTACCTCGATCTGTCCAGCCAACTGCGGCTGTTCATCCCGGAGGACAAAGACCTTGGCATCCGCCCGGAACGACTGCTGAAAGAAATCGGCGAAACCGAGTTTACGCGGAGGCACCAGTGCCCTTTGCGGTCGCTGGCGGCCTTCGAGAAAAGCGAATACGCCGACGACTGGCGCGAGTTGATGCGCCTGTTCATGGTGCGCAGGACGCGGAGTTTCATCCAGGAGAACTACGCTCAGACCGATCCCACCAACGGGCGCAAGTTCCTGACCTTCCAGGACGGCACCCGCTCCTATTTTCCGCTTCGCGTGCCGAAGACCGTCAAATTCGAGATCAGCGATCACGACCCGCACGATCAATACGCCAAGCTCTACGCCCCGGATGTCGTGGCCGCGATCAACGCCTTGAGCCTGCCCCGCTACGGGCTGGCCAACTACGTGGCCGCGACACCGCACAAGCCGCCGACCACCGAGGAAGCGAAGCTGTTGAAGGATTTGTCACGGGCGGGCAAACGGCTCATGGGGTTCTGCCGCACCAACCTGTTCAAAAGGCTTGAAAGCTCCGGTGAGGCGTTTCAGCAATCCCTTCAGCGGCATATCCTTCGCAACTATATTTACCTCCACGCGATTGAGAATGGCCTGCCCTTGCCTATCGGCACCCAGGATGTGGCCCTCTTGGACGCCGCGAATTACGACGAGGACGTGGACGCGGAAAACGCCGCAGCGGAGCTGTTCGACGATGATGAAGACAACGGCGGCGGCAAGGCGAGCAAGCTCGACCTGAAGATGATCGATGATTTCAAATCACGCGCCGCCGACATCTACGAACAATACGCCACCCAGTTTAAGAGCCGATTTGACTGGCTGCGGCCCGATCTATTCGTCGAGGCCCTGGGCAACGATCTGGAGTCCGATGCGGTCAGTCTGTTGCAGGTATTGAAAAAGGCGGGCGACTGGAATCCGGCCACTGACGCCAAGCTCAATGCGCTCCATGATCTGCTGACCAAAAAGCACCCCAATGAAAAGGTGATCGTCTTCAGCCAGTTCGCCGATACCGTTCGGTATCTGGTAACCCAGCTTGGGCGGCGCGGCATCAAAATGCTGTCGGGTGTTACCGGCCAGGACGAAGACCCCACAGCCTATGCCTGGCTGTTCAGCCCGGAGAGCAACCAGAAGCGCAAACAAGTCCCACCAGAAAAGGAACTCCGAGTTCTGATTGCAACCGATGTGCTTTCCGAAGGTCACAATCTCCAAGATGCCGCCATCGTGGTCAACTTTGACCTCCCCTGGGCGATCATTCGCCTCATTCAACGCGCTGGCCGTGTGGATCGTATCGGTCAAAAGTCCGAGAAAATCCTATGCTACTCGTTCCTGCCAGCGGACGGTGTGGAGAACCTGATCCAGCTTAGGTCACGGGTGCGCCAGCGGCTTCGGCAAAACGCGGAAGTGGTCGGAACCGACGAGGCGTTTTTTGAGGATGAGCACGAGAAGCAGAAGTTGCTCGATCTTTACCACGAAAAGGCGGGCATCCTTGATGGCGACGACGAGTCGGAAGTCGATCTCGCTTCGCTGGCCTACCAGATTTGGAAGAACGCGACTGACCGCGATCCTGAGCTTCAGAAGATCGTTTCCGAATTGCCGCCAGTTGTTTTCTCCACCCGTCAACACCAGCCTGCGCCTGGCAAGCCGCCTGGCGTTTTGGTTTATCTCCGCACCGCCGAGGGCAACGACAGCCTGGCCTGGGTGGACAAGGAGGGCAACTACGTCACCCAGTCGCAGTTCGAGATTTTGAAAGCGGCGGAATGCTCGCCGAACACTCCAGCGCTCCCCCGCTTGGAGAACCACCATGACCTTGTCAAGAAGGGCGTGGAATACCTGGTTGCCGAGGAGAAAACGGTTGGTGGACAACTGGGGCGTCCCTCTGGTGCCCGCTTCCGCACTTACGAGCGGCTAAAGCAATACGCTGACCGCGTCAGAGGCACACTGTTCGACACACCCCAACTCGCCAAGACCATCGACGACATCTACCGCTATCCGCTGCGGCAGTCGGCCGTTGACACGCTCAACCGGCAGCTCCGGGCCGGGATTTCAGATGAGAAGCTGGCCGAGTTGGCCATGGCCTTGCGGGATGATGGCCGCCTCTGCAACATCCAAGAGGAGGAGCAAATCCAGGAACCGCAGATCATCTGCTCAATGGGGCTGGCAGACGTGGGAGGAAAACCTTAAGTATGAATATTGCCAGGCCATTCAACAAACCGGTCATCCAGCAACACCTGCACGGCGCGTGCAACCAACACCGTGCAACCTTCACAACCATTTCCAAAATAGCCAAAGCCAACCCTTCATAATTCATCCTGCATCCTTATGAACCACGAACGCACCCGCAAACTCCTTGAGGCGCTCGACTTCCACACCCTGTTCATCGAGGAACTCGGCTGGAGTGCCGCCACTGGACAGCGCCCCCGCCAGCTCAGGCTGCCTCAACCCATCGGCGTCGAGGTCACCGCCGCGCCCATTGCTGAACTTGGCGGACTCACCGTCTTCCGCCTCGACTGGCCGGGCGACCGCCCGCCCGGCGTCACCGCCCGTCGCGCCGTCCAGCGCGCCCTCGCTCCCATCCATGCCGAACATCTGGTCATTTACGTGGCCAATGGCGGCCAACAACTCGCTTTCACTTGGGCGCGTCGCTTGGGCGAGGGCCGGATCGAACTCCGCACGCTCCCCTACGAAAAAGACTCACCCGCCCGTACCACACTCGAACGCCTCTCCTTTCTTCAGTTCACCTTCGAAGAACTCGGCAAGTACCATGACGCCGCCCCACCCATAGCCGACGTTACCCGCAAGCTAGATGACGCGTTCAGCGTCCAGGCCGTAACCGACCAATTCTTCAAGCACTACAAACTCGTCTTCCATGATCTGCAAACCCGTCTTTTCAACTCCTACAGCGACAAGACGTGGGCGCACGACTACGCCCTGCAGCTCCTCAATCGGCTCATGTTCCTTTACTTCATCCAGCGCAAAGGCTGGCTCGGCGGCAAACCTAACTTCATCGCCTCCTTCTGGCGCGCCTACAAAAACTCCAACCAGCCCAAGAACACCTTCTTCAACAACTGGCTTTCCGTCCTGTTTTTTGAGGCGTTCAACAACAAATTCCACGGCGGCCATCGCCACTTCCCGGACGACATCCGCTCCGCCCTCGCACAAGCCCCCTACCTTAACGGCGGCCTGTTCAAGGGGAACTGTCTCGATGACGCGCACGACCCGGAACTGACCGACGACTTCTTCGCTTTGCTCTTTGACCAGTTCGATGGCAGCGAACCCGGTTTCCTCGAACGCTACAACTTCACCATCACCGAGTCCACGCCACTGGACATCGAGGTCGCCGTTGACCCTGAGATGATCGGCAAGGTCTATGAAAGCCTTGTCAACATCACCTTTGAAAGCCTCACCGAGGACGACAAGCGCGGCACGTCGGGCATCTTCTACACCCCGCGTGTCGAAATTGACCTGATGTGCCGCCTCAGCCTGGTGGACGCGCTGGCCAACCGCCTCGGCACCGAACATAAATCGCGGCTCTATGACGCCATTTTCGCCTACGACCCCGACGACAAAGAGGTCGCTGACCGCACCCAGGCAGCGCAAAACCTCTGGCCCACCCTCAACCAACATCTGCGCACCCTCTCGGTCTGCGACCCGGCCTGCGGCTCCGGCTCCTTCCTTGTTGGCATGTTGCTCGTGCTCGACGATCTCCAAGCCCGCGCCAACGCCCAACTCGGCGTCGAAGAAACCGCCTACGAACGCCGCCGCCGCATCATCGGCGAGCAACTCTACGGCGTGGATGTCATGGATTGGGCCGTCCACATCGCCGAACTCCGCCTCTGGCTGCAACTGGTCGTCGAAACCGAACTCAAACCTGCAGAACTAAAATTCCGCCCCCTGCTGCCCAACCTCTCCTTCAAAGTGCGGCACGGCGACAGCCTCTTGCAGGAAATCGGCGGCATCAATTTCGGCCTCCACCGCGCACATCTCGACATCCCCGCCCATCTCAAGGGCCGCATCACCCAGCTCAAAGGCAAAAAACTCCGCTTTTACCAAGGGGAAACCGGCCTCCGCGAAGCCGACCTCAAACAGGAAGAACTCAACCTCTTCCGCGACATCCTCGACCACAAACGCATCGCCCTCAAAAAAGAAATCGCCACCCTCACCCGCCAAATCGAATCCCGACTTGAACAAGGCGAACTGGCCGGCATCGCCACCGGCACCGCCAAACAAGAACGCCTCAAAATCGAAGCACAATGTCTTGCCCAACGCGAAGAAAAACAAGCCGACCTCCAACGCATCGAACAAGCGCTCAACGCCTTGAGCACCACCACCACCGTTCCCTTCGTCTGGGACATCGCCTTTGTGGAAATTTTCGAGGGCGACGCCGGCGGCTTCGACATCGTCATCGGAAACCCGCCCTACGTTCGCCAGGAAATGATCGCCCCGCCGCTGCTCGACGCGAAAGCCTTCGGCGGCGAAAACTCCACGCGCTGGAAAGAGCAGAAAAAAGCCTACAAGGAAAAACTCCAACAATCCGTCGCAGCCGCATGGCCCAGATTCTTCCACTACAAACCCGGCTCGCTCGACTTCCGCAAACTCGACGGCAAAAGCGACCTCTACATCTACTTCTACCTCCACGGCCTCGCCTTGCTCAACCCGCGCGGCAGCTTCTGCTTCATCACCTCCAACTCATGGCTTGACGTCGGTTACGGCGCGGATTTGCAGGAGTTCCTGCTCAACCACAGCCACGTCAAACTCATCCTCGACAACGAAAAGAAACGCTCCTTCGCCTCCGCCGACGTCAACACCATCATCGCCCTGCTCGCTCCGCCCGACGACCGCCGCGAAACCGGCCTCGACCCGACCGCCCGGTTCGTCATGTTCAAAGCCCCCTTCGAGGAGATCCTCCGCGCCGGCGTCTTCAAACAGATCGAATCCGCCGCCGAACGCCGCGCCACCGACCAGTGGCGCATCTGTGTCTGCCCGCAACGGCAACTGCTCGAAGAAGGCCTCCAGCCTGACGAAACCGACGAGGACGCCGACCAGCCCAAAGCCACAGCAAAGAAATCGCGTGGCCCGCTCATCAAAACCACCCGCTACATTGGCAACAAATGGGGCGGCAAATACCTGCGCGCACCGGACATCTTTTTCACCATCCTCGAAAAGGGCAAAGGCAAGCTCGTCCGCTTGGGCGACATTGCCGAGGTGCGCTTCGGCATCAAGACCGGCGCCAACGAGTTCTTCTACCTTGAGCCAACACGTAAGCCAGCCTCCAAAGGTTGTCTCCACGTCCGCAACGCCGCTGGCTGGGAAGGCGAAATCGAGCAGGAGTTCCTGAAGCCGGTCATCAAAAGCCCGCGTGAATGCCGCAGCATCCTTATCAAGCCCGAAGACTTGCGCTACAAGCTCTTCATGTGCCACAAGGACAAGCCCGACTTGAAACACACCGCGGCGCTGGAGTACATCCGCTGGGGTGAAAGCCAGGGCTATGACGAGCGCCCAAGCTGTAGAGGGAGGCAAAGGTGGTGGGATGTGGGGATCAGAGAAATCCCAGATGGAATTATTCCCTGTAGTTTTAGGGAGGTCTTCATTGTTTTTCAGAATGCCGGAGTATTTGCCGATAAGCGATTATACGATTTGATTACAGATAATGCAGATGTCACGTTGGCTTGCCTGAATGCATCTACCTTGCCACTTTTTGTAGAAATGCAAACTCGCAGCTATGGCGGAGGAGGGGGACCCATTGATGCTACTGTTTATGAAATCGCAAATGTCCATATCTTGCAGCCCCATTATCTTGCCTCGGTAGAAAAACATGAGCTTGTGCGTAGATTTGAAGAGATTCGAACCAGAGATATTAAAAATGTCTTCGCTGAAATTCGTCAGCCCGACCGCCGGGCTTTGGACGAGGTGGTGTTTGACGTGTTGGGGTTGACGGCGGGCGAGCGGGAGGCGGTCTATGAGGCGGTGGTCGCGCTGGTCCGCGCCCGCCTCGAAAAAGCCCAAAGCGTGTGAAAAGACAGCATGAACCGGGACGACATCAACGAGCTGCACTACATCACGCCCATTGCCAACGTGCCATCCATTCTTCAGCACGGACTGCTGTCGCACAGCCGCGCCCAAAAAGTCGTTCATCGTTCCGTGGCCATGGCGGAAATCCAGCAGCGACGAAGCGGGAAATTCGTGCCGGGCGGACGGCCGTTGCACGATTACGTGAACCTCTATTTCCACGCGCGCAATCCGATGCTTTACAAGCGCAAAGCGCAACATCAGGAGCTTTGCGTGTTGCGGATCAGCCCCGAAGTACTCGACCTTTCCGGTGCGATCATCTGCGACGGAAACGCCGCCAGCGATTACACGCGTTTTTGGCACTCGCCGGAAGGTTTGCAGTTCCTGTGTCGGGATGACGTGTTCGCGGAATGGTGGACGGACAAAGACATATTTAAGAAATGGCGAAAAACGCGCGCCAAGTGCTCGGAAGTCCTCGTCCCGGACCGAATCGAGGTTCGCTACATCATTGGCGCATACGTTTCGTGCCAAGCGGCACAGGGAGCGCTCGCGGAAACCGGCTTCAAACTTCCGATAAAAGTGGACGCGCATCTGTTTTTCCTGTAAAATAACGGAGACAATATGATCCGAGTGCTCATTGGCGACATGTTTCAGTCTCAAGCGCAGACGTGGGTGAACACGGTCAACTGCGTCGGCGTCATGGGCAAGGGGGTTGCTTTGGAGTTCAAAAAGCGTTTCCCTGACATGTTCGAGGATTACGTCGCCCGTTGTAAGCGGGGTGAAATGCAACTGGGCCGGCCTTATCTTTACAAGCGCACTGTGTTGCCGTGGATTCTGAATTTCCCAACAAAAAACCACTGGCGCGAAGTGACGGACCTGCGAGCGATCGAGCGTGGGCTTGAATATCTGCGCGAACATTACCGGCAATGGGGCATTACATCGTTGGCCGTGCCGCCGTTGGGTTGCGGACAAGGACAGTTGGAGTGGCGCATCGTCGGGCCAACCCTGTATCGGTTGCTGGCAACGCTGGACATCCCCGTTGAACTTTACGCGCCCTACGGCACGCCGCACGTGGAGCTGCAGCCGTCTTTCCTGGGCGCAGCAGGGCGCGAAGGCGATCTGACGGTAACGATGCCTAAACCGCAGTGGATACGGCCGGCGTGGGTGGCCTTGGTGGAAATCCTGCGGCGGTTGGAAGCTGAGCCGTATCACTGGCCCGTTGGCCGAACCACGTTCCAGAAAATCGCTTATGTGGCAACTGAAGAGGGATTGGATACCGGACTCAACTACGAGCGTGGTAGCTACGGCCCGTTTTGCAGCGAGGTCAAAAGAATGATCGGGCGCCTGCAGAATCACGGTCTGATCCGAGAAGAACAGCTCGGCAGAATGTATCAAGTCCGTGTTGGCCCCAGCTATCCAGATGCCAGGAAAGCCTACGAAGACACGCTACGGCAGATGGAACCCATTATAGAGAAAACCACTGACCTGTTCTTGAGGCTGAACACGCAGCAGGCTGAGTTGGTGGCGACTGTGCTATTCGCAACCCGCGAGTTGCGGCAGCAACTTGGAGGCCCGCCCAGCGAGTGTCAAGTGCTCGAGGCCGTCATGCAATGGAAGCAAAAACGACGACCGCCGCTTGATGAGTCAGAGGTTGCACTGGCCATTCGTCAACTTGCCGCTATTGGATGGCTCGATGTCACCGCCAGCGCTGATTTGCCGGTGCCCGAAGATTCGTTGTTTGTCGCATAAGTTGGTGGTCAGGACTTATGCCCGGCCGATCTTCAATCTCTTTATGGCCGGTGCCGCGAACAAACCGCCAACGGACAAGCAACGATGAAATCAACGCGGCACATGACGGCAAAACGGGCGGACGCGGTGGTGGACGTTTCAAATTCGTGGAGCAGGGCGTGAAATGAACCGTGCCACCCAAACGGCGCTGCTGGCTGCACACTCCCTCGCCGCAGCCATCATGAGTTGCAGGACAACTTCACCGCCTGCGGCAGCCGCATTCAGTATTTCAGCCGCCGCGCTACGGCCAATGGGTTGGTGGCGCTGACGACGTAGCTGGGTAGTTTCCGGTAGCCTTCGTTGACGCATTCGCAAATCCCATTGGCGCGAAAGTCTGCGATCAAATCGCTCCAGACATTATGCGCGAGTTTTTGGTCCCTGGCGGCAAGCGCCCATATCACCCAACCTGAGGCTGTGGCCCAATAGGCGCCGTTTTGGTAGCGCTCAGGTTCCACCGGCGCAAGCAGTCGCTGCCAATATTCGCCCTTAAACAGATGCCGCACCTGCCCGCGCCAGAGGTAACGGTCGTGATTTGCATGGAGAAAATCCAAAACGCGTTGTCGTCGCCTGGACAAAGGGAAGTCGAGCCATATCGCGTATGCGTTGCCCCAGATATCAAGTTGGCGGCAATCGTGTGTGGCGGCGAAGAACGCCCCCGACTTTTCGTCCCAGAGCACGCCCAGATTCCGCTCAATTAGATTTGCCCGCAGGCGGTATTCTTTTGCGCGAAGGGAATTGCCGGCGTCTCGATGCCGAGTTGCCATTCGCCTGGACGCGGTCCAGTAAAGAAGCGATTCGAAAAACAACTCGCCCGTCTTGCCGATGGTATCGGTGAATCCATAAGGCGAATGAGGCTTGGCCGGATTGTTTGAAACCAGCCCCGATGCGCTTCTCGGAACCCAGTCCATCGTCTTGTCAAGCGCCGCGGCCCATTCATTGAATAGATTTTCGGCATGTTTGCGCGGCAATCGTTTCAAATATTCGTCAACGGCGATGATTAGAAATGGCGGGTTGTCCAGGTTGGGTTCACCGAGTGGATGATTCACCGGCCCGCCGGCATAAACAGCCAGGCCATCCGGTTGAACTCGGTCGGGCGCGGCGCCGTCGGCGCGGATGCCATTGATGAGATGGCGCAGGCAGGCTTCCACTTCCTCTTGCGGCATCAGGTCGCCGGCGTTCTCAACCATGTAAGCAAAATCCCGCGTCCAGAGCGCCTTGTAATTGCCTTTTCCGTCCGGAGTATAGAGCCAGGAACCGTCATCTGCTCTGACGCGTGAACCGATCAACAGTTCACTGGTTTTGGCCTTGAGCCAACCGGTGTCAGAGATGGGAGCGGTGGTGGCCGCGGCATGGGCGCACGGTGTGCCGGCCGCGAGACACCCGGATGCAAGCGCGATTGCCAATATCCGGCGCAATCCAAAGTTGTTCATGGAAGTGGACCAAACCGGATTGTCCGGTTAATCTGCCGAGAAAACCGCAATTTCTGCCAGCCCGATGTTGGGGCTTTTCGGCTTCACTGTATTGACGATGAACAGAAGCCACTTCACCGATTTTGGTTCAAAAGAAATCTCGAGTCCTTTTTTGGCATCGTCCGGCAGCGCGCCTGTTTTGATTGTTGTTCCGTCGTCAAATAAAATCATGCCGGAAGTTATCTGGTCGAGGTCATTCGGCCGGTCGAAAAGCCAGATGCGGTTGATCTTCTGCGGCGAGTCCCATGTAAGGCGAATCATTGCCGAATCGCCCTCGCCGTTGCTTGCCCATTCATGCTGGGTATTGCCCGGATAGCCGCCAACAACTCCATCCACAGCCGCGTTGAGGGAATAATCCTTGTGGACGGAACTTGCGGAGACCCGCGCGGTCAGCGCGACATTTTTCGGGGAATTCAACTCATCGTTTTCGAGCCTGTCGCCGGGCGCGAGCAGTTTGACTTCATGCAAACACATTCCGTATCTGCTGCCGGGCGGGTTCGATTTGAATTTAACTCCACCCCATCCGGAACTGAAATTCGCCGCGTAACACAACCAGAGTGTTCTGCCGTCCTTGCCAATGAACTTTGAGGGGATATTAACAAAATAAGCCTGTTCGCCGAAGCGTTTCATATAAGTTACAAGCCGCCATGGTCCGGTGATGTTGTCCGATTCAAGAATGTATGTATTGAAGTAATGCACCGTGTTGCCGCCGTCGGTGACGCACATGAGATATTTTTTCAGAGGCTCATTCCAGGTCATGGTAACGCACCCCATGTTGTCCTTCCATTCCGCGATTGGCTTGATCTTCTTAAAGTCCCTGCTCCAAATGGGCTTCCCGTTTTCGTCGTGTCCGGCGAAAAATTCGTATTTGGTGGCGTCGTTCATGTTTTCGATGGAGGGCTTTACGCGGACCAGGTAAATCTCATCGCCGGTAATCCATGAATTATAGGCATATCGCCTGCCATCAGGCCCCCTGGACGCCCCGTGGGAAACAAGGTACGCGTAACCATCCGGCGAATGCTGCATGTTCCTGCCGAAATCCACAATGTGCGGCGCGCCGATTTTCACCGGCTCGCCGTTCAATGCGCTTTCGCCGAACAACGGTTTATCCGGAGTGCAGGGCGTTTGAGTCCATGTTTTGCCAAAATCAGTGGACCAGCGGAAACCCACAAACGGCTCGAGCCATGGCCAGTTGTAATTGATCCCATCTTTGGGAACTGAACCGGACGGATGCAGACAATAAGTGCCGTAATACCACACACCGTTGTAAACGAGACTGCCGCACGGATACCGTCCTGCGTAAGGCGAAGGGTCGCTTTTATAAATGCCCTGATTTGTGATAACAAGATTCATCGGGTCGTTGCCGATGATTGTGGCGTGCCCTGTTGTTGCGTTTTTACCGCCCGAACTTGAATGAAGTCCGTTCACTGAGCCATCTGTCCATGGCGAATACATGTTATCATCCGAAGCCCAGCTCGGATACCATGTATCGGCGCCGGTATAACTCTTGTTTTTTCCGGTGAAACCAATCCCGACCAGCGTTTCCGATTGTTTGAACGGACAATCTTTTGGCGGTTCGGAACGCCACACGCGATATGGCTGGGCCGGCGGCACGTCAATTAACCGCTCCGCGCAAATTACATCCTGATTAACCAAAAAAGCACCAAACAACAACGCCGATGCATGTAGAGTTTTCATAAAGTTTCACGATTCAACCCCGGATTTTGCATTTTGGCAAAAGAATTCAGCCCAAATTTCCCATGGAGTTGAAGCAAACCGGATTGTCCGGTTAATCGCATTGATGAAATTTCGGCCTCCCAAAAATCATCCTGCCCGATTTCGTCGTGAATTAATTTATGCTAATTCGGAGCTGTTGATTTTGCGCAAACATTGGCGTGATCAGTAGGAAATGGCGTCTTAGCGATAGGCTTCAAGCTCGGCCACGGACATCTGGTTCCCCGGCTGGTTGGGACCGTCGGGCTTGAATGACATGACGCGAATGTAGCGGGCGGGTACCGGCTCAAATTGCACCTCGACTGGCTTGCCATCGTGGCCGTCCTTCTGTGCGACTGTTTTCCACGTCTGCCTGTCCTCCGAAATGCGAATTTCCAGCTTTGTCGGATATCCCCGTCCGAATGTGACCTTGATCCGCCTGAGAGGCACTGTATCCACCAAATCCACCTCGTAAGTCCAGGGCCATTCATTGGCCCCCTGCGCCACGGTATTCTTCCGCCCGTCAACGCCGAAGCGTGCCACGTTGTTCGCGCTTGGCGGAAGCTCACGCCTGCCGTCCAGGCTGAGCAACCGGCATTGGCGCTTGTAAGCGAGGTTGCCTGGGGGAATCGGCTGGAGGGGCTTGCCGGAACGGAGCTGGCCGATCGCGGCCTTCAGCAACTCCACTTGCGAGCGATCGAGGGAGCCGTCCCTGAAAAGCATAACGTCTATGGAAACCACGCCGCCTCTTTGGTTGACCTCAACCAGATAATCTCCCAATTCGCTCTTGGAATAGGCGCAGCCGGGTTGTGCCCAGGATTGGGGCGAAAGATAGGAGAGAATATGCCACTGCTCGCCATCGAGCCAGCGTTCAACCGGCACATCGAAAAAACGTTTCTGCTCGCCGGCGGTGAAATCCTCATGGCGTGTGTAAGGTAGCACCTTCGGGTCCACGCCGCGGTTCAGGGCAATGATTCGCTTGGGATTGCCGGCCTTGAGCGCACGCGCCATGATGCCCAGTTTTTCATCGTTGTAGCCGATAAACGGATACATGCCGTCCACCCAATACCCGACCACCTTATCGCCATATCGAAGGCCGTACTCTTCGACGACGCTGGCCCATTTGCGCACGAACTCCGTGCTCACGGGATTGCCGCAACCAAATGCAGGCCCGGCTTTGGCATCGGCCCGAGGCCCGTCGCCTGTCCAGTAAAGCATCAACGGAATGCCCCGTTTGCTGAGCGACTTGTATAGGTCAAGCACAAGATCGCGCATGGCGCAGGCCTCTCCGGGCTTGTAGCCGGTTATGCGGTCAAACGTGGCGTTGGGCGCGATCATATGGCGTGTGATTTGCATCACCGTGAAGATCACATATCCGGCTCCAACCTCCTTCATGGTTTCGGCGAATTTTTCCGTGTCGAACTCGCGGACACACTCATCCCAGCTCGTTTGCCTTCCGAGGCTGTGGAGCTGTTCGGCATTGTTTTGGATGCTGTTCAAATAGTGCACGAACACCCCTGCCCCGGCTTTGACAAACCAGTCAGTATTCGGATTGCGCGGCTCGGCCCTGCAGACAGTTGCAAGGACAACCAGGATGACAGAAACAAAACGCGATGTATTCATATCAGTTGAACCTCTGGAGGCTTCATAAGGGCTGACGGTTTGAACGTCAACCACCAACCAAAATATTTTCGCTTCCCAGACTTTGTCCGCGTTGAACCCGAAAAACTAAGTTAAAGAGGTTTTCATCCTGGTTGGAGTGGATCGACTCAAGTTGAAAGGCTTCAGTTTGGGCTGTTGGAATCGAACATCTCCGCAGTTGGTTTTTGCCGGCACAAGATTGCTTCCCGTAACGACCTGCACCGTTCCAATCCGTCCCAATTCAGTGACAAATGCAGCACCGGTTCATGCACCCCGCCCCAAATTTGACCAACACAAGAACACCTGCAGCCGCCGGCGTAAGATGGCGGACAAGTATCTGCCGCCTTACGGCGGCAGCTACGTGGATAAAAAGCTTCAACGCCGTTCCAAAAACAATGTAGCCGCCGGCGTGAGCCGGCGGATTTTCGTCCACTAATCCCGTGGGGATGGCATGCTTAAAGAAAATTTTCCAGCCCCATAGAGGCGGCATGTTTTCGTGGCCTCATTGTAAACGGGGAAAATATCAACCGGCTTACGCCGGTTGCTACGAGCTTGGTCATAACCCGTAGCCGCCATCGTAAGATGGCGGATGAATCGCACCCATCTCTACCGATTGCGCCTGCATTCTTTTCATAAATTCGCGTTCATTCGCGTGCATTCGTGGTTTCAAATTTTCTTTTTTAACCGCGAATTACGCGAATAAACGCTAATGATGCCATTATGATTTCAGGCCCCTTACGGCCGCAACTACGTGGATAGAGGAACGCCTTACATGCCGTACCGAAAATGGCCCCACGCTGCGCTGGATTTCAGAATTTAGATTTGAGATTTAAAATTGTAGATGAACAGCTTCGCTGGATATGGGATTTGAATTCAATATTGGGAGCAGATTTTCTTTCCAGGTGAGAGGATAAGTTGGGGGATTTTCTGCAGCCTTAAGGCGGCAGTTGCACAAATTGACGTTCCTCCAAGAGTTCACCCCAAAGACACAAAGAAGTTGAAATTCGATAAGGCAATTGGTGGTGACTGTATGTGAAAATGAGCGCGGTGGAACACGCCACGCTTCGCTTGATTTCAGATTTGAGATTTGAGATTGCAGAACGAAAAAGAATGTATCATGCCACTAATAGAGGGCTTTTTTTGCGTAACAGCAATCGTGGGATGGATTATGAATCGCACCTATCTCTACCGATTGCGCCTGCATTCTTTTCATAAATTCGCGTTCATTAGCGTGCATTCGTGGTTTCCAATTTTCTTTTTTAACAGCGAAGTACGCGAATAAACGCTAATTATGCCATTATGATTTCAGGCCCCTTACGGCGGCAGCTACGTGGATAAAGGGCTTCAGCACCGTTCCAAAAACAATGTAGCCGCCGGCGTAAGCCGGCGGACAAGTATCTGCCGCCTTACGGCGGCAGCTACGAAGATAAGGCGGTTCCGTTTTTCGTAGCCACCGGCGTGAGCCGACGGATATTCGTCCACTAATCCCGTGGGGATGGCATGCTTAAAGAAAATTTTCCAGCCCAATAGGGGCAGCATGTTTTCGTGGCCTCATTGTAAACGGGGAGGAAATCAACCGGCTTACGCCGGTTGCTACGAGCTTGGTCATAACCCGTAGCCGCTATCGTGAGTTAGCGGATAAATCGAACCAATTTCTACCAATTGCACCTGCATTCATTTCATAAATTCGCGTTCATTAGCGTGCATTCGTGGTTTCCAATTTTCTTTTTTAACCGCGAATTACGCGAATAAACACTAATGATACCCTTATGATTTCTGCCTGCTTACGGCCGCAACTACGTGGATAGAGGAACGCCTTACATGCCGTACCGAAAATGGCCCCACGCTGCGCTTGATTTCAGATTTCATTTGAGATTCCAAATTGAAGGAGAATTTTTTATGCTCCCTCCCGCCACGCTTTTTTTAACTCAGATTTTCGGGTTGAATCGAATCGATCAAATTGTGATTTTGAAAGCAGCGAATTTAGATTTGAAAACAGACAGAAGATGCATAATAGTAGGAGCGGACGATGACTTAGGGGTCAGTCCTAATTATGATGTAGTGTTTGACGCTTGTTTGTTGGCTCAATGTTCGTCTATCCTAAACAATACGATGTTATTGTTGTCGGCGCCGGCCATGCCGGTGTCGAGGCTGCCCTTGCTTCAGCCAGAATGGGCTGCTCCACCCTGATGCTAACAATCAACTGCGATACAATAGGCCAGATGTCGTGCAACCCGGCAATTGGTGGTTTGGCCAAGGGGCACCTGGCAAGGGAAATTGATGCCATGGGCGGCGAGATGGGCATTGCAACCGATCTGAATGGATTGCAATTCCGGATGCTAAACACCAAAAAGGGCCCATCAGTCTGGGCACCACGGGCACAGTGCGACAAAAAGGCTTACCAGTTTTATTTGAAGTGGGTATGTGAACGCCAGGCGAATTTGGACCTGAAACAAGGCCAGGCAATGAAGCTTCTCGTCAAGGATGGCGAGGCCTATGGTATCGAAACAGCTCTCGAAGTCCAGTATCTGGGTAGAACGGTAATTTTAACAACTGGAACTTTTTTAAGGGGACTAATCCACATTGGGATGAAGCAACAAAGCGGGGGAAGAGCAGGAGAAGCAGCGGCGCAGGGGCTATCGGGATCGTTAAAGGAAGCCGGATTAGAATTGGGCAGGCTAAAAACTGGTACTCCCCCAAGACTCCTGAAGAGAACCATTGATTTTTCAAAGATGCAGCCTCAGCCGGGCGATGAACCGGTGCCGTGGTTCACCTATTGGAAAGATCAATTGTTCCACGTGGAACATGGGCTGACACGTTTTGCCGGAAATGGGAAGTCTGGGGGGAAGTATCCGCCAGGCTCAATCTTGGATTTGAATGGCGGCCAAGTACCGTGTTACATCACTTACACAACTGACGCCACGGCCAAAATTATTCGGGAAAATCTACATCGTTCGCCTCTCTATTCGGGTATTATTGAAGGCGTTGGACCGCGTTATTGCCCGTCAATAGAGGATAAGATTGTGAAATTTCCGGAAAAACAGCGCCAGCAACTTTTTCTTGAGCCTGAAGGGATCGCGACGGATGAGTATTATGTGAACGGTTTTTCAACCAGCTTGCCTTACGAAGTGCAGATTCAGATGGTTAAAACGATCATTGGATGCGAAAATGCGGAAATAATGCGTCCAGCTTATGCGATTGAATACGATTTTGTTTATCCAACGCAGCTTTATCCGACACTCGAGACGAAACTCATAAAAAATCTGTTCCTGGCCGGGCAGATTAATGGCACCTCAGGATATGAAGAGGCTGGAGGGCAGGGTTTGATGGCCGGGATAAATGCTGCGCTAAGAGTCAAAGGCAAAGAACCGATTGTTTTAAGGCGTGACCAGGCGTACATCGGGGTTTTGATTGATGACTTGGTGACGAAGGGGACAGTTGAGCCGTATCGCATGTTTACATCGAGGGCGGAGTACCGGTTGCTGCTGCGCCAGGACAATGCAGACATGCGGCTTTGTGACATTGCATATTCAGTGGGGCTGTTACCGGAACACAAGTACCGTCAATTTTGTAAAAAGCGAGATGCCATCCATGCGGAATTGCAGAGGCTGAAGAACACCCGCGTCGGTTCGGAAACGTTGGAACAGATATTGCGAAGGCCGGAAGTAACCTATAAGGATTTGCCCGGTCAAAATCCGGATTTAACTGAGGAGATCATCCAGCAAGTAGAGATCGAAGTGAAATACGCCGGCTATATCGAGAGGCAGAAAGAGGAAGTAGCGCGTTTTGCTGCACTGGAAGAGAAACAGATACCGGAGACATTCGATTTTGCCCAAGTACCGAGCTTGCGGACGGAGGCGAGGCAGAAACTGATGAAAATCCGGCCACGGACAATTGGGCAGGCATCCAGAATATCCGGCGTATCGCCGTCCGATATCAGCATACTGTTGGTATGGCTGAAAAAGTATGGCGCCAATCAGCAGAATGGGAATTGAACGTTCCACGTGGAACTTTCCAAGGCTCTGGTACGTTTAACCCGAAAAAACGAGTTAAAAAAATCCCATCTGTTATCAAGCGAAGCGTGGCGGGTTCCACCGCGCTCATTTTCACATACAGTCACCACCAATTGACTTATCTAATTTTAACTTCATTGTGTCTTTGTGGTGAGCTTTTCCAAAGCCAGTTTCCATCCCAGCAATTTACGACTAGGTGTAGAAGCCGTTCCTTTATCCACGAAGTTGCCGCCGTAATGGCATCATTAGCGTTTATTCGCGTAATTCGCGGCTAAGAAAGAAAATTGGAAACCACGAATGCACGCTAATGAACGCGAATTTATGAAAAAAATGCAGGCGCAATCGGTTGAGATAGGTGCGATTAAGCAGCCAACCCACGATCGCAATTACTCAAAAAAAGCCTTGTATTAGCGGCATGAAAAATTCTTCTTCAATCTGCAATCTCAAACTTCAAATCTGAAATCAAGCGAAGCGTGGCGGGTTCCACCGCGCTCATTTTCACATACAGTCCCCACCAATTGCCTTATCGAATTTCATCTTCTTCTTGTCTTTCTAGTGAGCTTTTTGATCGCCAGGTTCCACACAGGCTATTTACGGAACGGCGTTTAAGGCGTTCCTTCATGCACGTAGCTGCCGCCGTAAGGCGGCAGAAATCATAAGGGCATCATTAGTGTTTATTCTCGTAATTCGCGGTTAAGAAAGAAAATTGGAAACCACGAATGCACGCTAATGAACGCGAATTTATGAAAAAATGCAGGCGCAATTGGTGGAAATTGGTTTGATTTATCCGCTAACTCACGATGGCGGCTACGGGTTATGTCCAAATTTCGTAGCAACCGGCGTAAGCCGGTTGATTTTTTCCGTTTACAATGAGGCCACAAAAACATGCCGCCGTAACGGGGCTGGAAAATTTTCATTGGACTTTGATTCTGTAAGCGTGCCATCCATACGTGATTAGTAAAAGAATATCCGTCGGCTTACGCCGGCGGCTACGGAAAAAACAGAACGGCGGCAATTTCAGAGCGCCATGTCTTCCTAGCTCCCGCAGTAAGGCGGCAGAGACTTTTGCGCCGGCTTATACGCCGGCGGCTACAGTGGTTTTTGTGTGGGGCGAGCTGGAACGGAGCAAGTTGTTATTGGAAGCGATTTGTTTTTCAGGTTGAGTCGTTGGGGCAGGATATTCAGGGCCGGAACACGCTGAAGGACTGAGCTTGGTGAAGGCGGCATTTGTGCGGAGGCGTTGCGGCGGATTTCAAAAATAACGGGCACGGCTGGCAGAAAAGATCGAGACTGGATATTCATGTTGACATGCTAATATATTACAATGTGATAGTATAGCATATTATGTTAATTACTTAAATCAACACCGCGCTACCGGCGGCATGGCGGCAGTTGTTGAAGATCACCCTGGAAAAGGGCGCGATATCAACCTGCGCGGAAAATGGCGGCCACTGTGGAGAATGCGGACAACGCGATGCGCTGGCTGCCATCTGCGCCCAGGCAGGGACTATGGCAATAACCCCGACAAACATGGGCAAAATGCAAAAACTAGCTTCTGGGTTAAGGCGGAGGAAAAGCAATCGCATGCCGCAGGCTGTGTGTAAGTGAATAAAGATAATGGTATGATATAAATAAGTAACACGCCAATGGCAGGCATAAAAATAGTTGCAGGTGAACCGGACTTGAATTATACTAGGCGAAAACATTTTATGAAAAGAGCATCATTCAAAAAAATCTCACGTCGTGAGTTTTCCAAAGCTATTGCCTTGACGGGGACGGCTGTGGCATTTGGGAATTTGAGGTTAATGGGTGCAAACGAGCGCATCAGGCTTGGGTTTATCGGGCTTGGAAACAGGGGAGACCAGGTATTGGATGCCTTTTTGGAACATAAGGATGCCGAGGTTGTGGCGCTATGCGACATATACCAGCCGTACATTGATTTTGCGGCGAAGAAGGTTGGGGGCGCGCCAAAACAATTCAAGGATTACCGCAAACTGTTGGAAATGAGAGAGTTGGATGCGGTTGTGATATCCACACCAGATCATTGGCATGCCATTCAGACCATTCATGCCTGCCAGGCAGGAAAGGATGTCTATGTTGAGAAACCGCTTTCGACTTGTGTGGCAGAGGGGAGGAAGATGGTTGAGGCGGTGAGGAAGTATAACCGTGTTTGTCAGGTGGGCATTCACAGGCGCTCGGTGTCGTTTTGCCAGGAGGCTGCCGAAGTGGTCCGCAGCGGGCTGTTGGGGAAAATAACGGTTGCTCGAGCATTTCACATTCAGAATGAATGGCCGAAGGGGATTGGGAATCCTCCGGACACAGAGCCACCGTCGGATGTTGACTGGGAGGCGTGGGTTGGGCCGGCGCCGATGCGCAAATACAACAAGAACCGGACATTTTACCGATTCCGTTGGTTCTACGATTATTCTGGCGGGCAACTGACCAACTTTGGGGTTCATTACATGGACTTTATTCACTCGGCTTTGGGGAAGGATGCCCCGGTGGCAGTCACGGCGTTGGGCGGGAAATATGCGTTGGAAGATAACCGGGAGATACCGGACACGTTGGAGGTGGTATGGGAATATCCTGGTGGGACGATAGTGACCTTTTCGCAGTTCGATGCCACGGCATCGCCGGCCTCGATTCGAAATGCGGAGGTTGAAATACGCGGGACAAAAGGGACGCTGTTTTTGATGAACAATGGATATGAAGTGGTGGCTGACAAACTGACGCCGAATGAATTTCCGGCGCGCACGCCATTGACGCGTGAGCAGGACAAAAATTGGCGTGCTGGGGAGAAGGCTGAAATCGAGCCGAAAAAGGTTGTTGCGAAGGAAAGCTCAGGCAGCACGGTGCCGCACGCGCGGAATTTTCTCGATTGCGTGAAGAGCCGCCAGAAACCGAATTGCGACATAGAGATTGGGCATCGGAGCACGAGCACCACATTGATAGCGAATATAGCGCATCAGATGAGGGCGTTGCTGGAGTGGGATGCGAGGGCGGAGCGGTTTGTGGGCAGGTCGGATGCAGACCGGCTGCTGTCGCGGCCGGGGCGCGGCCCATGGGCATTGCCAGAGAAGGTGTAGGGCGGATCCGACTGATCCGACGGATCATGAAAGAAAAAATCTTGCTTTGGGTGGTGGCGTGGGGATACTACGCGCCGAGTCACCACGAATATTATGAGCACAGAAGAGAAAAAGCAGGTTGCCAGCAATGCCATGGGCGTTTTGCCACGGCGCGATTTTCTAAAGAGAACAGGTGCGCTTGCTGCGACAGCGGCGGTGGCCGGAGTTGCACGGCCGGGTTATACAGCCGGTACCGAACTGATAAAGCTTGCTCTGGTTGGCTGTGGCGGGCGCGGAACAGGGGCGGCGCAACAGGCGCTTTCGACACAAGGCCCCACGAAGCTATACGCCATGGCTGATGTCTTCGAGCACCGGCTGCAGGGAAGCCTTAATGGGTTGAAGGCCAAATTTCAGGACAAAGCGGATGTTCCACCGGACAGGCAGTTTATCGGTTTGGATGCGTTCAAGAAGGCGATAGACAGTCTGGACAAGGGGGATGTAGTGTTATTGACCACACCGCCGGCATTTCGCCCGATACATTTTGAGTATGCGGTTCAAAAGGGGCTGCATGTGTTCATGGAAAAATCATTTGCCGTGGATGCGCCGGGGATTCGGCGGGTGCTGCGCGCCGGAGAGCTGGCAAAGGAGAAGAATCTAAAAGTTGCCGGCGGGTTGATGAGCCGTCATTACAAGCCGCTGGAGGAGGCGATTGAACAAATCCACAATGGAGCGATAGGCGAGGTAATCACGGCGTGGGCGTACCGGATGCATGGGCCGGTGGGGATTGGCAAAAAGGAGGGGCTGAGCGAGCTGGCATACCAGATTGCGAACTACAGTTGCTTCACGTGGTTGAACGGCAGTTTCATAGTAGATTGGCTGATTCACAACATAGACGTGTGCTGCTGGGTGAAGGGGACATGGCCGGTAAGTGTTCAAGGGATGGGCGGGCGGCAGGTGCGGCAGGCGGCGGATCAACTCTTTGACCATTACGCGGCGGAGTACACATTCCCGGATGGCACCCGAATGTTTGCCCAGGGGCGGCACATGACGAAGTGTTACGATTTCTTTGGTGACATCATACATGGCGCGAAAGGCTCGGCTGTATTGGGCGAGGGCATTCCCAATCCGCGTTTGTTCAAGACCCATCAACAGACAGCGGACCAACTGCTCTGGAAATACAGCGGCCCGCCATGCGATGCCTATCAGAGGGAGCATGATTTGTTGTTTGATGCCATCCGAAACGACAAGCCATACAATGAAACTGAGCGTTGTGCCAAGTCCTGCCTGACGGCGATCATGGGCCGGATGGCATGCGAGTCCGGCAGGGTGATAAAATGGGATGAAGCAATGGCGTCGAATCTGGAGCTGGCGCCCAACCTTGAGAATTTGCGTTGGGACGGCCCGGCGCCCGTGATGCCGGACAAGGATGGCCGTTATCCCATAGCAATGCCCGGGCAGACTGAGGTATTGTAAAGCAACGCGCCATTTTGCATGCGGCTGGCGGGTTGATGAAATCTACCGTGGCGGCGCCGCCGGGGATTGTGCGGGCAAGAGGCGGGCGGAATCATGATTTGGGCGCAAAACTACAATCCGTTGGGGAGCGCTGCATTGTCCTCGGTGGTGGCGAGTTTGCCGATTGTTCTATTGCTTGGCTCGATTGCGCTGTTGCGGCTGCGGACACACTTTGCGGCGATACTGGGTTTGGCGGCGGCGCTGGCGGTTGCCGCCGGCGCGTACCGGATGCCAACCGGGGCTCTGGCAGCCAGCGCGGTCTTTGGGGCGGCGTTTGGATTTTTCCCGATTGGCTGGATTATTCTAAACATCCTTTTTCTCTACCAACTAAACGTCAGGAAGGGCGCGTTTACCATATTGCGGCAAAGCCTGGCGGCGGTGGCGCCGGACCCGCGGATTCAAGTCATTCTGATTGCCTTCAGCTTTGGGGGGTTTATTGAAGGGATGGCCGGTTTTGGAACGCCTGTGGCCATCACAAGCGCGATTCTGATTCAGCTTGGCTTCCGTCCTTTGCACGCCTGCGGGCTTGCGTTGATAGCGAATACTGCGCCGGTGGCGTTTGGCTCGCTGGGAATTCCAATTACAACCCTTGAAAAAGTCGCTGATTTGGATGCCATCAAGCTCTCGGCCATGGTTGGGCGGCAGTTGCCATTTTTTTCGTTGCTCATACCGTTTTGGGTGGTGGTGGCGTATTCGGGCTGGCGGGGCATGTTGGGAGTATGGCCTGCGGCGCTGACAGCCGGTGTGGCTTTTGCCGTACCGCAATTCCTGGTCTCCAATTTCCATGGGCCCTGGCTGGTGGATGTAATTTCCGGGGCATGTTCAATTGGCGCGCTGGTGTTGTTACTGCGATTTTGGAAACCAAAAACCCGATGGCCGCTCGAACAAAACAACAATTTGCCGGCATGCGATTCCGAGGGTGCAGCGCAGACTCCAGGCGCGGGGGCAACTCCAAATTATTCCAGGCGTGAAATCTTTCTGGCGTGGCTGCCGTGGGTGGTGCTGACCTGTTTTTTGTTATTTTGGGGGCTTCCGCAAACCAGAAAATGGATGGATTCGGTAGTTGCTCTCAAATTAGAAATGCCGTTTTTACACCAGGCGGTTCAACGCATGCCGCCGGTGGCGTCTGTTGGCGCGGCGCCGGAGCCGGCGATTTTCAATTTGAACATATTATCAGCGACAGGCACAGGGATATTGTTAACTGCGGCAGTGGTAGGATTGACAATGGGCTTTTCGCTGCGGGAGATGTGGCGGACGTATCTGGAAACTGTATGGCGGGCGCGTCATTCGTTGCTTACGATAGCGGCGATGCTGGCCTTGGGCAACGTGACGAAGTATTCGGGTGCGGATGCCACGCTTGGGTTGATGATGGCGCAGACTGGCGTGTTATATCCATTTTTCGGGACGTTGCTGGGTTGGCTTGGTGTGGCGCTGACCGGCTCTGACACATCATCCAATGTCCTTTTCGGCAGTTTGCAACGAATCACAGCCGAACAGACCGGCATCAGTCCGGTTTTGATGGGGGCGGCGAACAGCTCCGGTGGTGTGATGGGCAAGATGATAGATGCCCAAAGCATAGTTGTGGCGAGCACGGCTACAAACTGGTTTGGCCACGAAGGCGACATCCTGCGGTATGTGTTTTTCCACAGCGTGGCCCTGGCAGTTCTGATGGGGCTGCTGGTGTTGCTTCAGGCGTATTTGCCGCCTTTCAGCGCCATGGTGGTGAGATAGCGGGCAACATCGGAGGCATTACTGCCTTGAGAATGAGATCACGTAGTGGTTGCCAAGCGTGTCGTCGTAGGCCATGTGCAGCATCTGCACATCTGACCATGAGATTGGTTCAGTCAGGACGTGGCTGGTAACAGTGGGTAAGTACTCATCGGAGTCGTAAATCCGGTTGCCCATTGTTCCATCTATTTGAACTTGAATACCTGTAATATAGGTTGGCGGGCTTGGTAGCGTGGCGCCGGTTGTCGGATTCTTGTAAGCCCAATTTACCCTCAGCAAGATTCCGCCGCTGACAGTAACTGTGGGCAACGGTAACACGAGCCGTGCAGCAGCTTGCGGGTCCGGAACGTTAAAACTCAGATTCGTGCCCTTGTAACTGATTCTCCAGGTGCCGCCAGGGGCGGTGGCAGGATTGGAAACCTGTGGAGACTGGTAAACGGCTTCAAATTCATCAATCCATGAATTGAACCCATCTGAAGGTGCGTTGGTTAATCCGGAGCCAGCAGGGCCGGTAAAGAGCACGCTGGCAGGGGAAGCAGGCGGGTAATCATTGGCCAGGTATAATTTGGCGGCGTAGTTCTGGAGAATCACCGGGTAGGATGGTTGCGGGGTGTATCCGCTGCCAAAACTTCCGCCATAGGCAAATTCCATAAGCCAGAAGTCAAAAGCAGGCCCGGTGGTGAAGCCAGCTATGAAGCGGTAAAACATGCGCGAACCAGTCATTGGTGATCTATCCAGAACGGATAACAGATTGGTGGCGTCGCTGTTCACAATGCCTTCATTTTTCCAATCTGCGAGGTTGGTTGATAACGAAGCTACGTAATTGATTCCTGGAACCAACTTGATTTGTCCGCCGAAATGGCCGTTGCTGTGGATGGGATTAAGAAATTCGGGTGGAGTTGTGCTTTTTGGCAAAAACCGCCCATGAACATCGCCGCCATTAAAGCCGACGACATCACCATTACCATCGAATACAAATGCGCCATAAGTTGCCGAGAGCAGGAATTGTGTGCCGCTGAAGAATGCGCCGTTCAGAGGTAACAGCGGCGGATAATTACCACGAGGTGCAAACGGGGTGAAAATCGGCCCGATGGGTGTGCCGGATCGGTTGAAAAAGCGGGCGTGGATGGCGACATCCCGGTTTGTAGTATCGCCATTATAGCTCCATAGTAGCAGGTAGTTGTTGCCGTCGAAGGCCAATGCAGGAAATGCCGCCTGCTCCGTCACCAATGTCAATTCTGTGCCCAAGGGCGTTCCGTTTTGGCTCACGAAGCGCCCGCACAAGTTAAAATTCGGCCAGCCGCCCGGATTCTCGCTGAGGCTCCGATTCCAAACAACGAGGAAATTTGTTCCGTCGAAGCCGATTGCCGTGGGATTCCGATCAAGTGAACTTGTAGTATTGATTTGCACCTGGCTGCCGACGGCGCCGGATTTTGAAATCGTCCGAATGAAAGTGTTGTGATTACTGTTTGAGCCGCTCTGCCATGCAATTAGGTAATTGGTTTTGCCAAAAAGCAGCGCTAAATCTGCGCTCCCAACTCCGCTGATTAGGAATTCCGAGCCTGACAGCGTGCCATTGGCGGTGACGAGCTGGCCATAGGTGTTGTTTTGCGTGTCGTCACGCCAAACTGCCAGGAAGTTTGTGCCATCGGATGCTGCCGCCTGGATGATTTGGATACCGTGCGAGCCAACAGCGGAAAGCAAAGGAAAAGAGGTCCCTACTGGACCAGTGTTCACGGCCCATATGCGACCGAAGATGGTAACGCCGGTTCTACTGTTCAAGTCACTCCAGACAACCAATCCATTGGTTCTACCGGCAGCAATTGCAACGGCTGGCGGGAATCCGGGATTGACGCCGGAGGCGATGGAGACACGCCCGCCAAAAAGTTGTCCGCCTGGAGTAATGCGTTGTGCAAGTATGTTTGAGCCGGATACATACCCGACAACGTAATTTGTGCCGTCGCGGAAACCGCCGCCGCCGATTTCGATGTCGGAAGAATTGGTTGCAACCGGGAAGAAATCCTGGGCATGGATGGTGCTGGTCGCGCCCAAACATATTCCAAGCGCCATTGCCAAAATTTGCAATTCAGAATTAGTTTTCATAATGAAATTCAGCCTGACAGAAGAATCATTATACAGACAATCTGTCTGCACGCAAGCTTTTCCTGATGAAGGGAAAGTTATTTCTTTAACTCAAAGAACTCAACGCTGTAGCTCATTGGCAGGGTGATAACGTTGTCCGGGCCAATGACAGTTGGCGCGATTTCGACCAATTGCCAGTTGACTGGACGCAGCGATTGAGTCCGGTAGAGGCTGTAACCAGTGGCGGATGCAGGCCATGAGATGATGAAATTATTTCCTTCCTGGCGGCAGCTAAGACGCACTGGCGCAGCCGAAGGAACAACATCGGTGAAAGCGGAGCCGACAAGCAAGTTGTCCAGGTAGAGCTGTGGGATGCCGGTGGACTCGCGCAGGGTGAATTGATGCACGTTGATGGTGGAGGCGGAGTCGGTGGCGGTGACGCTGGTATCGTTTTCTGAAGTCGGATTTATCCAGAGCCGGGTTTTGGCGGTCGGCAGCACGTATTGAATTACAACCGTGTAGTTTGAATTGTAGGCCAAATCCATTGGGAAAATAGCGCTTGGCTGGTTCTGGGAGTTGGCAATGCCCAGGCGCAACATTCCGGGGGCTGCGCCATTGGTGGTGCTGAAGATTTTGCCGCGGAAATTGCTGCTGGCATCCTTGAAATGGGCGAAATAATCGTAATTTGTAATTGGCGCGTAAGTGAATTCGACGTTAAACGCGGCATAGAGCACCACGCCGTTGCTGGAATAATAAGGGGCGTTGGTGAGGCCGGCGGCAACGTCCTCTGTGTAGATGTAATCGAGCAGGACGCGTCCGCCGACAACTTGGATTTCATTTGTAGCTGCGCCGCTGGTATGGAACCAGAAATTGGTGCCGTTTGCATTGATGCTGTTGGCGACCAGCGGGCCATCCGTGTAACTGAATTCATCCGCGAGCAAAAGGCCAAGACGGGGGGCAACTGTGACGGTGAAGCGGTTTGTAACCCAGGTTATGCCGTCGGTCGCAATCACCTGGATTGTGCTGCTGCCGGTCAAGTTGGCGGTTGGCGTGAGCTGCAAGGAGCAATTGCCCCCATTCCTGTTGAGGGCGATGTTGCCGTCAGGTATCAGGCTCTGGTTGCTGGAAAAGACGCTCAGCGAAAGGCTTTCCGGTCCGGTCTCACTGTCGGAAATTGTGAAGGCCACAGGCCCGACCGGGACGTTGATGTAAGTGACCTGGTCGGGTATGGCGGAAATGGCAGGGGCGCCAACCACAAGCAGGAAAGTTCGGGAGGCGGTGTTGCCATCGCCATCCTGCACAAAGATGGTCACATAAGCGCTGCCTTGCGCGTTTGGCGCGGGCGTGAGGGTGACTGTCCGATTTTGTCCAGACCCTCCGAGGACGATATTGGCATCCGGTAAAACGGCTTGGTTGGATGATACGGCGCTGACAACCAAGTTTTCAGCGGGTGTTTCCTCGTCAAAAACAACGAATGGAATTGCCGGGGTGGGGTTGTTGGCTGGGATGCTTTGATTTGGGATGGTGGATATGGATGGCGGGTTCAAGTTTGCGCCGCCGCCGACAACATCAGAAAAAGAGGTGCCAACTTTAATGTCGTCAACGGTAAGCGTGCCGATGCCGTTTGCCTGACGCAATGCCAGGGCAACAATAGGAATGTAGGTTATGGAATCAGTGGCGACGGCCTGGTCAACGGTTGAGTCTTCTGAAACAGGATTAACCCACAAGGTGGTGTTTGAGGCTGTAGCACAATCATACCTGATTACCAAAGTATAATCGGTATTTGGGCTTAAATCGGTGTTCACCCAGACGGGACTATTAAGGCCGTTTGCGATGCCAACCCGATACATGCCTGGGGCTGCATTGGTGGTGCCTGTAAAAACCTTCGCTCTAAAGTTTGACGTTCCCTCATCTTTGAGGTGAATAAAGTAGCTGCCGGCGGCAGTTGGTAGGAAGGTGGATGACATGTTGATAACTACGCTGAAATACAGGTAACCGTTCGTATAAGGCTGCCCCGCCAGCGTGGTATTGACATCTTCTGTTTCACTGGCGGTCAAATTAACCCTGCCATTGGCGACATCAACTTGGCCTGCAGTACCGCTGTGAGTTACCCAAATCCCGCCGGAAACAGTTATAAGCGGGCCGTTGGCATAGTTGTTAAACCGTTCATTGAGAATAATTGCGGCGGATGCCGGCAATGCCAGCACTGCAGCAAAATAAAGTGCAACAAACATTCTTTTCATAATTGCATGGTATTTTCGGGTTTTCAAAAAACTTATTGAGGCGCATTCGGGAACGGGAACCAGTAAACCTTCCGTTCCCGGCTCCATTCCACATCGGCGCGGTCTTCGCCGCTTGCGCGGCGATAATCGTTTGTATGGGTGGCGGCGGCATGGCCGTCCACAAAGCATAGATTGGCGCGCATGTTGTGTCTTGCGGGGGTGTAAACGCCGGAGGTAGATGGATAATTGCCCTCGCTGTTTTCGGTGAACATGACGGTTTGTGAAGGCAGCAAAACCTGGCTGCGTTTGAACTGATCGGGGCCGTTGGGGTCCAAGCGGTTGTTGAACCCGTACATGAAATATGGATTGGCGGCTGTTGGCGGCGTTGCGGGCGGGTTGTTTGCGGTGGGGCAACTGAACAGACTGCGTGTGCCGGGCAACGGCGGGTTGCCCTGTGCGTAGAGGTCCATGAGCTTCGTCTGGCCGGCGTAATGGGTGGCCACATTATACCATGCCGTCAGATTGAGGCCGCTGCTTACATCGCCCGGCTGGCCTTCGTATGGGAAATAATCCTCGTAATCATCGCAGTACATGATGAAGGCAAGGCCCCATTGTTTCATGTTGTTAAGGCAGGTGATGGCCTGCGCCTTGGCCTTGGCCCTTGCCAGTGCAGGCAATAAAAGCGCCGCCAGAATCGCTATGATGGCAATAACCACCAACAGCTCGATCAAGGTAAAGCCAAAGATTTTCCTCTGCTTCGTTTTCATGCTAAAACTTACTCATGCTTTTTGATGCTCGCAAGCTGTGCAAGCCTAGACTTCAACCAGTTAAAATCAAGAAAGTACCGTGTCAAATTTGTGTAAAGTTATTGAAAACTTGTTCACATTTTGCTGGCGCAACTCAATTCCGGGTGTATCTTTTCCGAAGCACTGGACTTTTCCAGAAAATTTATGAAATTTCATGTTCAATTATTGGCGGTAGGGGCGGCGGCTGTTTTTGCAACTTTCTGGTCTCCTGCACAACAGGGCGAAATGCCGGCCATGGGTGGCCCGTCCGGCATGGATGCGGCCATGATTCAATTTTTCGGGGATATAAAGGAGTTTTCCGCATCCGCAGACATTACAGTAACCACGGGCAATCAGACAGCCGTCATGCCAACGAAATTCGCCCTTCTGGACAAGCAAATTCGCATGGAGATAAACCTTGGCCAGGCCAAGGGACAACAACTCCCGGCCGATGTAGTTGCGCAGATAAAACAGATCGGGCTGGACGAAATTGTGGTGTTGGCGGCGCCTGCAAAACAGTCAATTCTTATGATCTATCCGCGGCTGAAGTCCTACGCTGAAATGAAAATCCCGCCGGAGAAGGCCGCGGCAGCCGCCGAAGATGCAAAGGTCACAAAGACGGAGCTTGGAAAGGAAAAGGTCGGCGGACAGGATTGTGTGAAAAACAAGGTGGTTGTAACTGATAAAAACGGCAAGCAACATGAGGCGACTGTGTGGAATGCACCTGCGCTTAAAGGCTTTCCAGTTCAAATCAAAATGAAGGAACAAGAAGCCGATGTGGCGGTTTTGTTTCAGGATGTCAAGCTTGTCAAACCCGAGGCCAAACTTTTCGATACGCCTGCCGACTACACCCGCTACAACACAATCCAGGAATTGATGATGGCGGCGGCAATGAAGATGCTGCAGGAGAAGTAGAAGAGCCTTTTTACAGCCGGTTTAAGTGTGTTCCTGTTGGCTGATACCATTTTAGATAGAACAGCGGGCACCGTGGGAGCGGTGCCCGCCGCAACCCAAACAACCAAACACCTCCTTTTCCTGCATACCCAGCAGGCTCTGCCACTGTAACCTCAGGCGGTAATGGTGGGAACCGCCTCCTTGGTTACACCTTAATAGACGGAATTAAGCCAAAATTTGTTCATCATTTTTGCAAATTATTTTCAGCAGCGATGGGATTAAGTTATGTTAATGATTATCAACGGGTTGTAAACCAGCCATACTTTCCCTGGACAATTTTCTGCTCAAATTTGAATTTTGACTGGCGGGTGTGAATTTCCATCGCTATTTTCGCCGTAAATATGCAGCGAGGTGGTTATTTTTATTTAGTACTATCAGCCACGCTTGCGCTTTCGTTGGCAGGAGCCGCAGGCGCGACTCCTGCTGCGGCACAAACAAATCTGTACTGGGGCGGGTACACGCCGAACCTGCCCACCATATTTTTGGAAGCGCCACAGGAATTGAGCAAGGAGCAGAAAGTGGCCGGCAAACTGCAACTGGTGAATCCAAAAGGGCGTGCACGGGAGAACACCGCGCCGCTGGCTGTCAATGTTCGTTACCACGGGGCGACCTCGCTTGGTTATCCGAAGAGATCGTACGCGATTTCGTTTGATAAGCCGACAGCCCTTTTGCAAATGCCGGCCGGGCAGCACTGGGTGTTGAATGCGTCATTTATTGACCGCTCGCTTATGCGGCATAAATTGTCGTACGACCTGTTTTTGTCTCTATCGCGCTCTGGCGCGCCGCGGCATGCTGCGCGAAGCAGTTGGGTGGAGGTTTATTTCAACGGAAAGTATCAGGGCGTGTATCTGTTAATGCAGAGGGTTGACGGTGAAATGCTCGGGCTGCGGCCCTTTGAGAAAAACGCGCCGAATCCAGCCTGCCTTTACAAGGCGGTTGATCATGCGGCCAATTTCGGTCAGGCCGGCCACGCCGGCTATGAGCAGCGGGAGCCTGACCCTGTGCAGCGCGCATTCTGGGAGCCGCTGGATGAATTGAACCGGTTTGCAAGCCGTGCGCCGGACAAACAATTTTTTGATGCGCAAACTGGGATTGCCTCGCGGCTGGATTTGGAAAATGCAATGGATTTTTACTTGTTGGTGCTGTTGACAAGCAACAGCGACGGCATAACGAAAAATTTTCTGATAGGCAGGGATGCAGTTTCGGGGGAAGGGCCGCCGCCGAAGTTCTTTTTTGTGCCGTGGGATTATGACGGGACATTTGGTCAGAACTGGAATGCGACGCCATATCCGCATGACGCGTGGCTGTCGAATCATCTGTTTGACAGGCTGATGTCGAATCAAGAGTACCGGCGGCGGCTGGCGGAGAGGTGGCGGCAACGGCGCGAGAGGGAATTTTCCGTAGAGACAATATGCTCACGGATTGACGCTGGTGTCAGGGCGCTGGGCTGGGCAGCGGACCGCAATGCGATCCGCTGGAAATCGGCGGCGGGTATCTACCCGAACCGGCTGAGCTTTGAAGAGGATATCGCGCGGATGAAAAAATGGATTGAGGCCAGGGTCAAGTGGCTGGATGCAGCAATAAAAAAGCGGGCTGGCAATTAGGATGATGTGAGTTGAGCGGGGATTTTTCTGCAGCGGCCACTGGAGCAGGCGTTCGGGCTGTTATGGCCGGCCTTATGAGCCGGGTTTCTGTGGTTTGGGGCCGAGCTGGACGGTGGCGGCGGCAAGAAGGGCGGCGGTCTTTTTGGCTTTTTCCTCGGCGCGGTCTTTTTCGGCCTGGAGACGTCTGTCAACTTCAGCGGCCTCGGTGGGATGAATCCGGTGGAAATATTCGTTGGGTTTGGCGAGGTCGGTTTTATTCAACAACAACGCGCCGAAACGGTCCGGGGTGCTGCGCTCGTAGGCTACATCCATTTTGATGGCGTCGAACGGGCAAACCTCGACGCAAATCTGGCAACCCATGCAAACGGAAATATCTATGTCGAAAATTTTGGGCTGGTTCTGCATTTTGCCGGTGTAATCCGGCTTTTTGACAGTGTCCTTGACAATGTAGATGCACTGGGGCGGGCACTCCTTTTCACAAATTTGGCAGGCCACGCAACGCAGTCCCAGAATTGGGTCAGGGCCGTCGTACACCAGAAACGGGAAGGTGCGCGCATTTTCTATCTGCGGCAGTTTTTCCTCGGGATACTCGACGGTGATTAAACGGTCGTCGCGGAAGTAACTGCCCAGAAAATTCCGGGCGGTTACCATCAAGCCTTTGACGATGCCGCTGCCCAACATAACCCTGAACAAATTAGCCAACAGTTGCAGGTGCGCCAACTAATTTTAAGCGCTCGCAGTCAGGGCGGCTCAGCGGTCAACCTCGCCCAGGACGATGTCCACGCTGCCCAGGATGACGACTGCATCGGCGACTTTATGACCAATGCACATGTCTTCAAGTATGGTGAGATTGATGAGGCTAGGCGGGCGCACACGATACCGGTATGGGTTTGCCGAGCCGTCGCTGATCAGGAAAAAGCCGAGTTCGCCCTTTGGCGCCTCTATTCTGGCATAAGCCTCGCCGATTGGCGGGCGCAAACCGCGCAGTCTTAGTTTTGGGTTGATGACCGGCCCGGACGGTATGTCGCGCAGGGCCTGTTGAAGGATTTTTACCGATTCGCGCATTTCAAGCACGCGTATCATGTAACGGTCATAAACATCGCCGTGCTCGCCCAGTGGTATGCGGAAATCGAACCGCCCGTACAGCCCGTAGGAGTCAACTTTGCGAATATCATAGTTGACGCCCGAAGCGCGGAGCATGGGGCCAGTGACGCCTGCGTTTATTGCAAGCTCTGCGGGAAGGATGCCTACGCCCTGTGTGCGGGCGATGAGAATTTCATTTTCGGTGAACAACGCCTCATATTCATCAAGGAATCGCGGGAAGTTGTCCACCACTTTGGCGACGCGCTCCAGCCAGCCGGGCGGCGCGTCTGCCCGACACCCGCCGAAGCGCATGTAATTGCACATCATGCGCGCGCCGGTAAGTTCCTCGAATAGGTCGAGGATTTTTTCGCGCTCGCGAAATGCGTACATCAACGGCGTGCCAAGAGCGCCCATGTCCTGCACCAGAAATCCAATCAGGCAGGCGTGGTTGAGCAGGCGGGTCAACTCCGCGCAAATAATCCGGAGGTACTCGGCGCGCTCCGGCACTGTTACGCCAGCAAGCTTTTCAACCGCCAGCGTGTATGCCCAGTTGTTGGTCAGGGAACAGAAATAATCGAGCCTGTCGGTATATGGGATTGAGCCGAGGTAGGAGATGTTTTCGGCGATTTTCTCATGATTTCGATGCAGGTAACCGAAGACAGGCTTGAGTTTGACGATTGTTTCACCGTCGAGCACCACATCCATGCGGAACACGCCGTGAGTGGAAGGATGATGCGGCCCCATGGAGACTTCCAGCACCTGCCCGTCCAGGCCATCGCCGCCTCCGGCCTTTGGACGCAGCTCGTAATTGGGCGCGCCGGCGCCGGCCGGCAAACCGGGATGCTCCATTCCGCCGCCATCATCGAGGTTCGCGATCATTCCTTGTTCTCCGTGGGGTAATGCCGCCTTGCCTTTTCCTGCACCGGGCCGTGCGGGGTTGGCTCGTACTCGTAATCATCGGGCGGGACGTAGTCTTTGCGCATGGGATGGTCGGTGAACTCGTCCCACATCAAAATCCGGCGCAAGTCCGGATGCCCGTCAAAAATGATGCCGAACAAATCGTAAACTTCGCGTTCTTGAAACTCGCAACTGCGCCATACGGGCGTCAGTGAGGCAACCCGCACATTATCCGTGCGGTTGGCGGTGCGCTGCCGCAGAATAACCGGGCCGGTTTTCAGGCGCATGGAGTACAGATGATAGACTGCCTCCAGAAAACCCGGCCGGACTTTTTCAATGACTTGTTCAAACTCCCGCTCCACGCCGTTGACCACCTGCTTGAAGTGGATTTTTTCGGTGATGGCTTTTTCGGGCCAGTCCACTCCGGTGACATTCGAGCAATAATCAAGCTGCAAGGCCGCATCGTCATGCAGGAATCGGGCGACCGCAAGCGCGTGGGCGGTATCCACAAGGAGCGAAGGCTGATTTGCAGGGCCGGGGTTGGGGATGATTTCCAACTTCGCGCCGGCTACTGCGGCTTCTATTCGCGCCTTGATTTGTTCGAGTGTTTCCACGTTGGTTTCAAGCTCCTGATTGAGACCGCCATGCAGGCGCGGCTCAGCCCTCGCGAATCACCACCGGCGGTTTCCAGACCTCCGGATTGTGCGAGGGCGTCAAATCGTGCGGGCCGTATTCAGGGACTGGAAATTCGCCTGGCTCATCCGGCTTGAGATGGCGCGGTGCCTTTGCGCCTCGCAGGGCGTCCTGTTCGATTTGTTTTTGCAACGTGATAAGCGCGTGCAACAGCGCCTCTGGCCGTGGCGGGCAGCCGGGGATGTGGACATCAACCGGCAGATAGCGGTCTATGCCCTTGAGCACGTTGTAGCCCTCCTTGAACGGGCCGCCGGAGATTGCGCAGGCGCCCATTGCGATGACGTATTTTGGCTCCGGCATCTGATTGTACAACCGCACCACTTGAGGCGCCATTTTCTTGGTAACCGTTCCTGCAACAATCATCAAGTCCGCCTGCCGGGGCGACGGGCGGAATACCTCGGCGCCGAAGCGCGCGATGTCGAAACGTGCCATCGAGGCCGCGATCATTTCAATTGCGCAGCAGGCAAGGCCGAATTGGAGCGGCCAGACGGAATTTTTGCGTCCCCAATTGTATCCCCAGGAAAGCAGCTCTTCGAGCGTGGTGGTGAACACGCCTTGCTTGCTCAACTCGCTGCGCAATCCTTCGTCAATGGCCATGGCATCTCCTATTTCCAGCTTAATATACCCTTTGCCCATGCCCATGCCAACCCTTCGACAAGGAGCAGCAGAAAAACAAGCATGGCCACGACCGCGCCAACCGGCAGCTCCAGAAAGGCGACACCAAATGGCAGCAGAAAAATCGCTTCGATGTCAAAAATTAAAAACAGAATGCCGTAGAGATAGTAATTCGGTTTGAATTGAATGGCCGCGCTGCCTTTCGATTCGAGGCCACATTCATAGGTGGCGTTCTTCCAGCGGCCGGGCTTTGGCGGGGCGAAACGCTTCGCCCACAACTTTGCCAATCCAATCGGCACAAGCCCGAAAGCCGCGGCGGCAACCACGAACACGGCCAGGAACCAATATGGATCGTATGCTGTCACCGGCGAATCTCCCGGAATTCGGTTTGCAGCAGGTTCAATTGTTATGCGGGCAATGCCGCTTCAGACCGACTTCATGGGCAATATCGTCAAACTCCTCGCGGCTGACATCGTCAAGTGTCTTGCCCTTGGCCTTGAGTTTCTCGTTGATCTTGATGGCCTTCTCGGTCATCTCCTCGTGCGTCTCCTTGCTTCCGCCCACGAGGGCAAAATTTTCCCCCACGGTTATCCGCTTGGAGCCGTCGGAGTCGAGGCCGACGCCCAGCAGCATGGCCTTTTTCTTCTTTGATTTTTTTGACGGCGCTTGCGCCATACCTTCAGCCTAAACATCAAAACCAAAAGGTCAAAGAGTATTTTGCGATTTTGGCGGGATTAAACTGGTTATTGGGGAGCCGTCAGGGACTGGCCGTTGTTGTTTCTGTTTAATTTCAGCAGAAACGGAGCTGCCTTTTTCGCCCACTGTTCAGCCGTCGGATATTGCAGCGCATTTTCCCCAAAGCATTGCTGCAACATGTCGGTGTTAATTATGCCGGGATTCAGCGCGATGGCCGCCATTCCATCCGGCAGTTCCTGGGCAAACGCCTGGGTAAGCCCCTCGATTGCGTATTTGCTGGCGCAATATGGGGCGACATTGGCATCGGTTGAGCGTCCCCAGCCGCTGCTCAAGTTGACAATCACGCCGGCCCGCCGTTCCACCATTGCCGGAACGAAATGGCGTATGACATTGACGACACCTTTGATGTTGATGTCCACCAGCCTGCCGAATTCATCGGCGCTGATTTTCCAAAGCGGCGCCAGCCGGTTGATGATTGCGGCGTTGTTGAGCAGCAAGTCCGGCGGGCCATAAGCCTCAAGCAACCGTTTGGCCCATTGTTTTACCGCCGCGTCGTCGGCCACGTCCACGACCGAAAAATCATGCGGCGGACCGAGCTGGCGGCGCAATTGCTCGATGGCTTGTTCAGTCCGGGCGCAACCCAGGACCATGTTCCCGGCACGTGCAAACTCGAAAGCCAGCGCCCTGCCCAAACCACGGCTGACTCCCGTGATGACAATTTTAAGTTTTTTTGACATAATGTCCCTGCCGTGAAATTAAAGCATAAGAAAGTTGCTTCAGCCAGTTCCCAACATTTGGCAACGCCATGCACATTCACGTTGGTTTTTCAATTTACGGATTTGTCCAATGCAGCGCTGGATTACATTGACAACTGATTTTGGCGTTCAGGATTGGTTTGTGGGAACCATGAAGGGCGTCATTGCGTCCATTGCGCCGCAGGCGCGAGTCATTGACATTACCCATGAAATCTCCCCTGGCGACATAACCGCCGCGGCGCTTGCATTGGCCGCCAGTTACAACTATTTCCCGCCCAAAACCATTCATATCGCAGTGGTTGATCCCGGGGTGGGCGGCAAGCGCGACGCGCTGCTGATTGAGACCGAAAGACATTATTTCATTGGCCCGGACAACGGCATCTTCACGCTTGTGCTGCGCCACGAAAAGAAACATCGCATCCGGCGGCTGGACAATCCCTGCTATTTTTTGCCGGAAGTGAGCCGCACTTTTCACGGGCGCGATGTCTTTGCGGCAGTCGCGGCGCACCTCAGCAGGGGCGTCAAGCCCTCTGCAATGGGAACATTGAAGGCTGACTGCAGCCAGTTGTCATGGCCGGAGGCAGTGCGGTGCGGCACCCGTGCAGAGGGGGCAATTATCCATTTTGACCGCTTCGGCAATGCCATCACCAATCTGCCCAACACATGGTTGCCCGGGGAAATGCAGCTCCAAATTGGCAGGCGGACTGTGCCGGTTTGCAACTGTTATTCGGCGGTTCAACCGGGCCGGCTGGTTGCGGTGCCCGGCTCGGCTGGATATGTTGAAATTGCAGTAAACCAGGGTGATGCCCGGCGGCAACTGCATTTGCGCCGTGGCATGAAAGTGCGGCTTGTACCGCAACGCATGTAGCACGACTGGATTGGATTTTACGCTGAAAGATTCATCGCCATGAACTCAAAAGCCGCCCGTGGAGAAATTATTGCGCGCTGGTACGCCAACAACGATCCCTGCAGGTTTTCATGGGAGAAAGGCCGCGTAACGGCTTTCAATTGGATCAAGGACAATCTGCCCGACTACCCGGTTGTTGCGCCGGCCTTGTTTGATCTGCAGATCAATGGATACGGCGGCGTGGATTTTCAACAGGATGATTTGACCGTCGAACATCTGCTGCATGCCGCCGCCTGCCTGCGGCGGGATGGCTGCGCCCGCTTTTTTGTGACGCTCATAACCGATGAATGGCCGCTGATGATGGCGCGTTTGAAACATCTGCGGCAATTGCGCGCCAAATCCGCAATTCTGCGCTCGGCGATAGCCGGCTGGCATATCGAAGGGCCGTTTCTATCGGCTGAACCGGGCTATTGCGGCGCGCATAATCCCGAAAAGATGATTGACCCGTCGCCACGGCATTTGCGCCAGTTGCGGCAGGTGGCCGGAAATGATTTGGTTTTGATTACGCTTGCGCCGGAGCGCAAGGGCGGCTTGGAGGCAGTAAAGCTGGCGGTGCGCCTCGGCATGGTCGTCAGCCTTGGCCATACCAATGCGCCTGCTGACATTCTAGTGGAGGCGTATGCAGCGGGTGCAACTGGCTTTACGCACCTTGGGAATGGCTGTCCGCGCCAGCTTGATCGCCATGACAATATTATCTGGCGCGTGCTTGATTTGTTTTTTATCACAGTCGGGCTTATACCGGACACGCATCATGTTTCTCCCGCCCTGTTCCGGCTGTTGCACAGGGGGCTTGAAAGCAGCGAAATATATTATACTACCGATGCCATGGCTGCTGCCGGAGCCCCTCCGGGCAACTACAGGCTGGGCCGGCTCGAGCTTGAAGTTGGGGCCGATGGTGTTGTGCGGCTGCCGGGTCAGAGCCAGTTTGCCGGATCGAGTTTGACGCCGGTTGAGGGGGTGCGGCGGGCGGTGGCGATGCTGGAGGATCAATGTGACTGGCGGGATTGTTGGGGGCGTTTCTCGGAAACGCCAGCACACTTTGCACGCGTGGACATACTGCCACGGCCGGGAAATCCCGCCACATTTTGCCTGATTGATGAGCCGCGCGACGATGGCGGCATCGCGCCGGAAATTTACGTGGACGGTTTGAAGGTTTGAAGACCGGCTGAAGACGATGTCTCAAGGCGATTCAGGCTCCTCGACCGGCTGCGGGTGATGCGGACGAAACAGCCGCTGACGGTTGCGCACGAGATAGGCCACAATGGCCACGTTGATAACCATGAGCACCAGGATTTTTACGGATGGACGGCGCACCAGTTCATAAACTTCCAGCGGGATGAAAAATGCTGTTTCACCGATGGCCAGCCATGCAGCCCACCATGAGCGCAAAATCAGGCCGGTGCTTTCCACGGCCAGCAAAACCGAATAGAGCAACAGCCCGATCGCCACAAATTTCACACTGCCGGGTGTGATTTGTGACAGTTTTTGTCCGAGGGCCTCGAAGAATTTTGTGCTGGGGTCAACATGAATCCAGCGGAGGAAATGATCAAACTGCACATCCAAATCCTTTCCCACGAGGCTGAAGAAACCCACCGCAAGGGCAAGCAACAGCAGCGACTTGCCCAGCTTGATGGCGATGATTGTGTAAAGGCCGGCGGCGCGCTGTTTAGGCGCAGCATCAGGCCTGGCAACGGGCTGGCTCATCAACGCAGTTTGGCGGTGAGCAAATCAACCAACTCGGAGATGTGCACGCGTTCCTGCTTTGTGGTATCGCGCTCGCGCAGGGTTACGGTGTCTTTGAGGGCGGGGCCTTTTTCGCCCAGGGTGTCAAAATCCACGGTTATGCCAAATGGCGTTCCAGCCTCATCCTGCCGGCGGTAACGCCTGCCGATGGCGCCGGCCTCGTCGTAAAAGACGGTCATGTGCGGGCGCAGAAGGTCGCGCACTTCGCGCGCCTTTTGGACCAGCTCAGGCCGGTTTTTGAGGAGCGGAAATATGCCAACTTTGATTGGGGCGACCCGCGGATGAAACCGCATTACGATGCGTTTTTCAGGACGGCCTTTTTCATCGGGCACTTCGTCCTCATGATAGGCATGGCAGATGAGCGCCAGGATCAGCCGGTCAACTCCCGCGCTGGGTTCGATGACATGCGGCACGTAGCGGACTTTGGCTTCTTCATCGAAGTATTCCATGGATTTGCCGCTGAATTTCTGGTGCTGCTGCAGATCGAAGTCGCCGCGGGCGGCGATGCCCTCAAGCTCCTGTGTGCCGAATGGGAATTTGTACAGGATGTCCACGGTTGCCTTCGCGTAATGGGCCAGCTCCTCCTTTTTCTGCCAGTACTCTTCGAGGGAACTGCGAGGCAGGCCGATGCTTTCATACCATGCCAGCCGCTGCTCGACCCAGTATTTGTGCCAGACCTCCCAGCCCCAGTTGGGCTGAGGTTTGGACAAATCCGGCCCATCGGCCAGCCGCGCAACTGAACCGGCGACTTTGGCCACAACTTCATCCGGGCGGATGAAATATTCCAGTTCCATCTGCTCGAATTCGCGGGAGCGGAAGGTGAAGTTGCGCGGGGTGACTTCATTACGAAACGCCTTGCCAATCTGGCAGATGCCAAACGGTACTTTCTGGCGGCTTGTTTCGAGGACGTTTTTGAACTGGACAAAAATGGCCTGGGCAGTTTCCGGGCGCAGATAGGTCAGCGCGGCGTCGTCCTTGACCGGACCGACATGCGTTTCAAACATCAGATTGAAAGGCCGCGCCTCTGTTTTTTCGCCGTCGCATTCGCCAGCCATTTTGCTTGGTTTAAGCGGGCAGGGTATTTCGCCCAACTGATCAGCCCGGAAGCGGCCCTTGCATTTTTTGCAGTCAACCATCGGGTCGCTGAAGGTGTCCACGTGCCCTGATGCCTTCCAGATCATTGGGTGCATTATGATGGAGGCGTCCAGCCCTTCAATGTCCTCGCGCATCTGGGTCATGCTGTACCACCATAATTGGCGCACATTCCGCTTCAACTCGGCGCCCAGTGGGCCGTAGTCCCAAAAACCGTTCAAGCCGCCGTAAATCTCCGAGGATTGAAAGATAAACCCGCGGCGTTTGCACAACGAAACGATTCTTTCCATCAATTCATTCGATTTCGCATCGCCCATAAGCGGCCTACTCTCATGGAAACAGCGCCAACATGTCAAGGACTGCCAAATCGCATCCGCCCTTGCCTTTTTGGCTTTGTGCCGATAAAGGTTTCCGCAGAGACACGGTCGGGCTGGAGCTGAGCGGATTCCGCCCGGCGCAACCGGTGCTGGTGAAACCAGGACAAATAATCGTCATGGCCGCCGGCTGTCTGGCAATGCTGGGCGGCTGGGGCATGGCTTTGACAGTTCCGCTGGCGCCGCGCCCTCCGAGGACTGAACTGGCGCCCGGTATTTTTTACACCAATTATTGGTTTCCGAACTTTCCATGGTTGATTCATGTGGCGCGGCTGGACCGGCGGGGTGGATTTGCATTTCACAGCATTCATGCTTACGACCGGGTTTGCGGGTTGTCGCCTGCAAGCGAGCTGGCGGAAATCGCAAGGCGGTGGGGCGAGCCGGTGGCGGTACTGAATGGCGACTTTTTCCAAGTTGAGCATTTTGGGGCGGGCGACCCGCGCGGCTTGCAAATTGTCGAGGGCAACCTGTTGAGCGGCCCGAGTGGAAGAGCGGTCTTTTGGGTGGACGAGAGCGGCCAGCCGCATTTGGACCAGGTCTGGCCGGATTTTTGGATTCATTTTCCGGACGGGTCAGTCAAACCGTTCCGTTTGAATGAGGAGCTGCATTCAAACCGGCTTGTTTTGTACACGCCGGACTACGGTTTTTCAACAGGGACAACCAATGTCCGGAATGTAACCGAGCTTGTGTTGGAGCCGTTCACGTCAGAACCCGGCGTCTTGCTGCGAGCCGGCCAAACTATTCAGGCGTGGGTGCGTGAAGCCGGAAAGTTTGGCGACAGCATGTTGGAACCGGGGCTTCTGGTGCTGGCGGCGGGTCCGAAGGTGGATATCAGCGGCGTTGAGGCGGGCATGCTGCTGGAAATTTCAACTGCCACACGGCCTGACCTGAGCCGCGCCCGCGCTGCGATCGGAGGCGGGCCTATTTTGTTGAAGGACGGCAAGATTGTTCCACTTCCAAAGCCGCCGTTCAAAAAACGGCGCAAAATGTCGAATGAAATTCGAGCGTGGTGGGAGAGGCATCCGCGCACGGCATTGGGCTGGAATGCTGATTCCTGGTATCTTGTTGTCGTGGAGGGGCGTTGGAACGGAATTTCAGCAGGCATGACCCTCGATGAGCTGGCCGTTTTCATGCGGAAACGGCTCGGCTGCACCGATGCAATCAATTTGGACGGAGGCGGCTCCTCGACATTGTGGCTGAACGGCCAGGTCCGGAACTACCCCAGCGACGGCGTGGAACGGAAAATCGCAAACGGACTGGTAATAGTGCGCCCAAAATGAACTTGCGCGGCGCCTTCATGGTTTGAATTGGAAAGAACAAATGAGAACGGTTGGGTTTTAATTAAAATGAGCGCTTGCCGGGTAAAGATGCTGCGTAATGCCAGCCGATGTGTGGCAGTGGCGGCTTGTATTCTTTCACTTCTGCCGTGCGGCGGGCTGGCAGCCGTGGCGGGCCGGCCGGCCAGCGGCCCGGGGTTCAGTTACACTCATGACGTTGTGCCCAATGTGCCGTGGTCAATTCATATTGTAAAAATTGAGCGTGGGCATCCGGCGCTGGAGCTGTTGCCGTTGCCTGCGCATGGTTCGAGGCTGGGGTTGGCGGTTGTTTCGCAAATTGTCCAGGCAGTGCCGAAAGAATGGGGCCAGCCGCTGGCGGCAATAAATGGCGACTATTTTTATAGTGAAAAACCTTATGCTGGCGATCCGATGGGCCTGCAAATACTGCGTGGCGAGTTGATAAGCGGGCCATCGGATGAGCGGGCGTGCCTGTGGATGGATTCAAATGGAAATCCAACCATAACAAATCTTTTTCCGCGATTCAGTGTGACGTGGCCGGATGGCACGGCAACACCGGTTGGCCTGAATGAAATGCGCGGGGCTTCCTCGGCCGTTCTTTACACTGCCGCGATTGGGAAAAGCACCCGCACCTACACCGGCGTTGAGGTGGTATTGGAGCGGAATGGACAGGAGCCGTGGCTGCCGCTGCGGCTGGGGCAGCGTTTGAAAGGCCGGATACGCCAGCTCAACCATCAGGGAAGCACCGAGTTGAAGCCTGACGTCATGGTGTTGTCAATTGGGCCGAAGCTGGCCTCAAAACTGCCAAAGCCCGCTGTCGGGCAGGTGCTGGAAATTTCAACTGCGACCAAGCCGCTTGTTACCAATGCATGGATGGGCATAGGTGGAGGGCCGGTTCTGGTGCGAAATGGGAAGGCGGTTCCGTTTGAGGGAATTCAAATCCGGCATCCGCGCTCCGCCATTGGTTGGAATCAAACACATTTCTTTTTGGTTGAAGTGGACGGTCGCCAGCCCGGGTTGTCCGATGGCATGACGTTTGATGAGCTGGCACGGTATATGATAAAGCTCGGCTGCCAGCACGCCCTTAACCTTGATGGCGGCGGCTCGGCAACGATTTGGGTCATGGGGCAGGTGATGAACAGTCCCTCCCCAGGCGACGAGCGACCCGCAGCCAATGCTCTTGTGCTCATTCGCAAAGCCGGCAAATAACGGCTCATAATTCCGCCCCCGGAGCAGTTCATCTTTTCAGTGCAAAGACGCAGACTTGCCTGGCGCCCTGGCGCAGACTGCGTGAGGGCAAAATCTGGATGTGAACAATGAAACTAATGGAATTACTTGGTCGTATTCGAAAAGTTGAAACCAAAACAGCCGGTTGGGCTGCCGCGTGGTTGCGTGATAATGCTGGAATTGAACAACTGGCGATGATTGATGCGTACCGGCAATCGAGCTGGGTTTATGCCGCCGTCTCTGCGCGGGCCACAAAACTTGCCCAGGTGCCGTTCAAACTTACGATTGGCGTGCGGCAGGGCGAAATGGCCGTCAACAGCGGGCCTCTCTTTGAGTTGTTCCAGCAGCCGCATCCGCAACTGGATAAATTCGCCTTCTGGGAGCTGATTTCCACATGGCTGGATTTGCGCGGGGAGGCTTTTCTGGTTGGATTGGACGCAGGCGGGCGGGTGGTAAATTTCCGTGAGCGCGGCCGCGAGCGTCCATGCCGGTTGCTTGTTCTTAATCCGGACAATTTCCAGCACGTTATTGAAAATCATGCGCTGGTTGGGTGGCGTTATTCGGATGGGAACAATTCGCCCATGGCTGGGGCCATGCTGCTGCCCGAAGAGGTCATTCACATCAAACTGCCCAATCCGGTGGACTTCTGGCGGGGCGCATCGCCGCTGTCGGTTGCAATGCTTGCAGTGCAGACCGATTACAACGCCGGCCAGTTCATGAAGGGCCTTATGCTCAACAACGCCGATGCAGGCATACTTGTCACCGTCAAGGAACGGCTCAGCCCGTCGCAAATCGAGCAAATCCGTTCCATGCTTGCAGAACGAAAACGCCGCGCAGGCGCCGCCGACCGGCCGCTGTTGTTGCCATGCGACGCAAAAATCGAAAAGCCCGCTTTGTCGGCTGCGGATTTGCAGTTCCTTGAAAACCGGAAATTCCTCCGCCAGGAAATCTGCGCGATTTTCCGCGTGCCGCAGACCGTGCTTGGCTTTACCGAGGATGCCAACCGGGCTGTTGACCAGAGCCAGTGGATTGGCTGGATTCATCATGTGATAGCGCCGCTGTGCGGGCGTCTGGAGGCGGCGTTCCAGCCTGTAATCAGGCTCTTTGCCGGCAGGCAGCCGGTTTACGGCTGGTTTGACATCGAAGATTTGCCGGAAATGGTGGCGGCGCGGCGCGGCAGAATGGATGCGGCGGAAAAATTGTTTGCCATGGGCGTGCCGCTAAATGACATAAACCGGACGCTTGACCTTGGGCTTCCTGTTTATCCGTGGGGTAATCAAGGTTATGTGCCGGCGCAAATGCAGAGAATTTCCCAGGATTAAATTTGCCTGATTTGAAAGCCGCAGAATGGCCCCTGCTGCGTTTATTGAATTTTGACTTTGGGCGCTTCGGGCAATGTTCGCACCTCAGGCGCCTTTTGGTTCTGTCCGCCACAGCAGTCTGCGACTTGCTGTGCTGGAGGCGGAGGCGGTTTGTAGAAAAAGGCCTCGTTCGGATTGGCTTCGGGTTTTGACGAAGCCGGTTGGGCGGAGGCTACTTCGTTGGTTGAATTTGCCTCAGTCTTTTTCGCGCCTTCGATCGGAGAAATTACCGGCACCAGTTTGTAGCCGCCTTCGGTGTCCAGTTGATAACTGCGTGTGACACACCTCTCAAACTCGGGCCGGAGTATCACTGGACGGACGATCTCCGGCTTCAGAAAGACGGGTCTGACGAAATCACTTTTTTGCTGTTCTGATGGCACAAAGTCCGGCAAATCTTTCAGTCTTTTCTGAAAGTCGGGAATGTAAAAACTTGGGAGCAGGAACTTTGGCATCATGAAGCAGCCACTGTACTGTGCCGGCTCTTTTTCGGGCTGCTGCGGCACAGCATCCTCCTGGGCAATGGCAAGGCTTGCGCCAGCCATCAAAATGGCGCATCCCAGGGCAAATCTGGCCTGCTTCAACGTCACAACCTCCTTTCATAGCATAGGTTATCCAGAAATGGCAACAAAAATTTTGACAATTTTTTCCGGGAACGAGCAGCCGCCCCAAACCGTCTCATTCCCGTAGTTGGCGCCGTGAGGCAGTAGAAATACCAAATCCCCGTAGTTGCCACCGTGAGAGCTTAGAAACATCCGCCTTCCAACTACGAAAGTGGCTGCGGGGATTTGAGTTTCTCCAATGCAGCGTGGCGCCGGGCCTTTGGCATTTTGGCGAGGCGCTTGCACTCCGAATAAAACGCCTCCATGTCATTCCGGTTTTGAGCCATCAATGCGCGCAGCGCAGGCACGAAACGATGATAAGCATCTTCACTGGCCAGTTTGGCATTGTTGAGCTGGTTTGACGCCCAGCGTCCGAACCGGCTTCCGCCTCCCAGTGTTTTATCAAGCCGGGCACATTCAGCGCGCAGCCAGTCGAAAGTGGCGGCCTTTGCCTTTCGCCGGGCTTCGATGGAATCTTGTCCGGGATTTGCCGGCAACGGCGCTTCGTAAATTTCCCGGAGCTTTTGGCGCGCCTGTTCAAGCAACTTTTGGAATTCGTCATTGGCCAGAAGTTCCTGTTCAAACCGGCGCAAGGCTTCGGTTGCGCCATTGGTGGCAAGCCAGCGCCGGACGCCTTCCTGTTCAACAACAGTGGCGAATGCCTCGTTAAAATCAGTGTCGCCGCCGGCAAAAAGTTTTTCATGGGCAAGCTCGTGGAAAATGATGCCGGCAAGCTCAGGTTCCGGTTCGCGTATGAACGTGCTCAGCACCGGCTCCTTGAACCAGCCCAAAGTTGAATAGGCATCCACGCCGCCCACATACGTGTCCCACCCTTTTTGTCGAAGTTTTGCGGCGCAGCGCAGGGCGTCTGTCTCAGCGAAATAACCGCGGTATTTCAAGCGGCCAACGACTGGATACCACCATGTTTTTGCTTCGATTGAAAACTCGGGCGCGGCATAGACATTCCAGAGCACATGTTTGCGGCCAACATCCACAAAGCTGACATACTGGCCCTGTGCCGGCAGCTTGAGCTGATGTTGCGCAAAGTCGCAAAGCCGGCCGACAAGCAGGAGTTTTTCCTTCAATTCGGCGTCGGTTTGGGGCGAGGCGAGCACTCTGGCAATTGGCTGGCGGTAGGCAAGCAGATGCCACTGCCCTTGAATTGCCTGACCGTAATAGGTGGCGCGGCAGCCGCCGGCAAAAGCCAGCACGCAGCCCAGCAAGAGCAGTCTCCGCCGCCATGGCTTTTTCCGCGGTTTCGCGCTGTGGCATTCGTCTGCCGTGTTGTCAGTTCTGGCTTCGGGCATCGTGACTTTTTGTTCCAGCTTTTGCACCCGCGGCAGGGTTTCTCAAATCGCGGCCAGAATCAAGGGTGGCGTTTCTAAGGGGTGTGGGACGATGACAAATGCGGAGCGGAGGCGTTCGAGGGCTGATGCTGCCGATTTGCCATCGCGGGCATGCACGCGGCCCATCAATGCGCCTGCCTCAAGCCGCTCACCCGGTTTGGCAAGGCAGTCCAGACCGACTTCCGGATAAATCAGACTTTCCTTGGTGAGACGCCCGCCGCCGAGGTCACGGACAATTTCGCCTATGACACGGGCATCGAGCGAGGATACGAATCCGGGGGCATCAGCCCGAAGCTCCAGCACAACCGGCGCCAGATTGCCGGCGGCAAGGCGGCGGCGGTATTCGGCCATGTCTGCGCCTTGTGCCTGGAGAAGCTCCTCCCATTTGTGAAGCGGCGCGCCTGATGCAAAGCAGTCGCGGATTTTGCGATTGGCGGCTTCGGCATCAGGCTCAAGGCCGGACAGAAGCAAAAGCCGGCGCGCACAAGCGGTGACCAGTTCAATGACGTCCGCCGGCCCGCGGCCTTCAAGGTAGTCAACTGTTTCGCGGATTTCGAGCCAGTTGCCTGCGGCCCGGCCGAGTGGGAAATCCATGTTTGAGATGATGGCTCCGGTTTTAACGCCGCATTTTTCGGACAGCTCAACGAGCGCTTCAGCCAGTTGCCGGGCTTTTTCGATCGCTGGCATGAACGCGCCGCGCCCGCATTTGATGTCCAGAACGAGGTATTGAATGTTTTCAGCCAGTTTCTTGGAAAGGATTGACGCAACTATCAACGGAATGGATGGCACCGTGCCGGTCACATCCCGCAATGCGTAAAGTTTTTTGTCGGCTGGAATCATGGTCTCGGTCTGGCCGGCCATGGCAATGCCAATGCGCTGCACCTGATCAACGATTTGAGCCGGACTCATGGCGGTTGACAGGCCGGGGATGCTTTCAAGCTTGTCGAGTGTCCCGCCGGTTATGCCAAGGCCGCGGCCAGAAATCATCGGGACGCGGAACCCCAGGCAAGCAAGCAGCGGCGCCAGAGGCAGCGACACCTTGTCGCCGACACCGCCGGTTGAATGTTTGTCGGCCAGCGGGCGGGTGTCAGGCGGGAATTCCAGCTTTTCGCCGGAGTCGCGCATTGCCAGTGTAAGCTCGCGTGTTTCCTCCGGTGCAAGGCCCTGAAAATAGACAGCCATGAGAAAGGCGGCCATTTGATAATCAGGGATGCGCCCGGCGGTGAACTCGTCCACAAGCAGGCGGATTTGCGCGGCATTCAACGGGAAACCATCGCGTTTGGCTTCGATCAATGAGACAAAATTCATGTGTCAAATGGCGGTTACTTTGGGCCGGTGAATCTTGAAGACATTGGGGCAAGCGTTGTGCCATCGGGAAGGACATACGGTTTGTCGCCGAAATTGACGGTTACAACATGGCCTGAGGCGAAAACGGTTTGTTGCACATCGCGGTTTGGAGTCAGGAAGCGGTGATCAATCATTTCGACATAGCCGACCTGGCGCGCGATTGGGCAGGTGGCCTTGTAACTTTGGACGAACCGCTCCTTGTTTTGATTCCAGAGTGCGCGGTTGAACATGAACATGGGCGGGGTGCCATACAGTGCATTGAACAAATCGCGTTTATCCCAGAGCGCCGGCAGTTTGTTGTTGTAATCGCCCCAGTACCATTGTGCGATGACGCAGTCGTGATACACGAGCTCCCATAGCGGCAGCCGGTAGCGGTGGCCGAGTTGGAATTGGGCCACCTTGGGAGGGACATTTGTCCAAATCTGGCTCATGCGGCGGCCTGCATCCGGCACACGATAAGGCCCCAGACTCAACATCCCTTCAAAGTAATGCAAAAATGGCACCGCGGCCTCGTGGCCGGTTTCGCTTCCGGTGACAAGGCGGCAGTCTTCAGAGACATATCGGAGCAATTCCATCTTCCAGTGGCGGCTTTCGGAGCGGGTCATGGGATGGTCAGGGTGATAACACTCGCGCCACGGCGAGGCTGTTGTGGTGTCAATGAACCGGCAGCGATATGGATGCGTGGCCAGCTCGGCGGGGATTCTGCGCTTTGCGTAGTCCGGGGCGCGTTTGTCGCATAGCACGCCACAGGGAATCATCTGGCCGTCTTTGGTTTCAACCTGCCAGCCTTTTATCCAGTCGCCAGCGGCGTTCAGCATGATATCCTTGGGCCAGCCCTCGGTTGTCCAGTCGGAATGAACACCGCGCAGGCGGCTGAATTGGGCGGGGTCCATCAAATCCTGATAAATGTCATAGCGGCTGGTGAGGACATTCAATTCATTCAGGGCCTTGAGGTTTTCCGGAGTTTGGCGGTTGCTCCAGAGTATGCGCTCGATGCCCGCGGCTTGCATCTCCCTGGCCAGGGCCACGCTGTCTTTTTCCCAGCACCAGACGTTGACTGCGCCAACCAACAAATCAACGTTGGGATTGGCGAGCCGTTTTTCAGCAAGTGTCTTCAGCAGCCCGGTTTTTTTGGCGTGTTGCCGGTAGCGTTTTGCCATGGCAACGTGGCCGCCATCGGCGAAAAACACATAACGCAACCGGCGCGTGTAACCCCATTGTTGTTTCTGCGGGTCCCATTCGGTGCTGATGTCCAGCCTGCCATCTTTCCGGTTTAACTTTATGGCGGCATCATCCGGTGTTTCAAAAATTCCCATCACGCCGCGGCGTCCATCGGTGACGCCGAAAAATGCCATGCAAATACCGTGCCCGCCGTAGGCAACAAGGCGGTACAATTCAACCGAGGCATCTTCCACCGGATAGGAGATGCCCTCGTTCATGGGGATGACAAGCCAGTCGCCTGGCTCAGTTGCAAATGGATGCGGCCAGCGCAATGGTTGCGAGAGAGGGCCGTTTCCGGCCAGCTCAATCAACAGCTCCGGCGCGTCTGACGCCAGTTCAACCGAGGCATTTAATTCAAGACCTGATGAAACATGCATCAGCCCCAGTTCAATTCGATCATTTTTCTGGCTGGCTTTTGTGACAATCACCTCCGGCGAGAGCGCCCTTTGCCGCCAGATGCGTCCCGCCGCCCTGTCAAAAACGCTCATGGTTCCTTCGGCGGTGTTCAACCTGAGCGTCAACCGCCCGCCGGGGCCCGTTTGGCCCAGTGATAACTCGGCTGGAAAATCTCCACGTCGGCTTTGTACGTTGAATTGTTTGGTGATCGAATAATCATCAACCCATATTGCAACCTGGCCGTCGCCAATGAGACGCGGTTGGATTTGGGTGACTCCCTGGGGCACGACAAAACGGCTGCGCAGCTTTTGCCAGTCACTTCGGGGCCTGGCGGTGGAAGCGCCCAATGACCACTCGACTGGTTGCTTGCGTGCGTCCCAGCTCGACACGCAGAGTGTGACGGTGCCGGCGCCCTGCCCCTTGAGCCACACTTCCAGCTCCCAAACATCGCCGGGCTGTGTGTCGAGCCGTTGTAATGGCTCAAGACTCCAGTCGCGCTGGCCCCGATGCTCCCAACGGGCGGAGGCGTGTCCTGAGTGGAACACCGCCGAATCGAGTGCGAGCGTGCCCATCTCCTGTTCCCGCGTCCATGAGCGCCAGCCTGAGAGGCCGGACTCAAACCCGCCGTTTGTGATTGTGGCCGCGCCGGCCGCATGAAGCGCCAGCGCACAAACAACTCCTGCCAGCAGGCTGCCGGCAGGGACAGGAAAATCAGTGCGCATATTGTGCCAATGATTGAATCATTCCCATTGCCTTGCTCATCACATTCATTTTCGCTGCCGTTTGCAATACGGCGCAAGAATAAAAGAAACTGCACAGGACAGCCGTATCTTCGTAGCTGCCGCCGTGAGGCGGCAGAGATATTACCAGGACCTTTTTCGCCGCGGAAAATAGCCTGTTATTTTTCCAAAATGTGCCATTGCGGGATTCACCTATTGCTGTTAAAATGTTAGATGTTAGTCGGTTTGAGGGCGAGGTTTGTCCGCGTAATTTAAGTGTCGGGCGGGCGGATTTGTGATTTGGGATAGGAAATGTCAGTACCATGATTGGCGAATTGACAGCGGAAGAGAAGATGCAACTGGAGCAGACCATCGAGATGTTCGAGGTCATAACCCAGTCGCAGCCCGATGACGTCCAGTCGCTGGAGATACTCAAGGAGGCATATAGCAAACTTGAGCGCGAGCAGGATGCATTGCGTACAGCCAAGCGGATTGCCGAGGCGTACCTGAAGCTGGGGCAGCTTTCCTCGGCGATACTTGAATACGAGAGCATCCTTCAAAGATTCCCGGATGATCCGGATGTGCGCAAGGCCCTTGCGGATATCGAGATGCAGGCCACAAGCATCACCCAAAGACCGGCTGAGGCGGATTTGGTAGCCAGGACGGCTCCTGCGGTTCCTGCGGCTGTTCCAGAAGGACAGCCGAAGGAGCGCGTGCCGATGTTGGACGACGGCCGGGGCGCCATGTACAAATTATTCGTTGACGGCAAACATATTTCCGCGGGCGATTTTGACCTGTGCTGGACGACCGTTGACCATGAAACCCCGGAAGGGAAACTGATCGAGCCTTTCCTGATGGTGCTGCAAGACAAGGGGATTTTGCCATTGGACAAGTCGCTGAAAGTGCTGTGTGACAAGTCGCGCCTGGCTTTCATACCGCTGGACAAATATGATGTGGATGTGGAGACAGCGAGGAAATTTCCCAAGAACACATGCCTTCGATGGTCTGTGCTGCCGTTTGACCGGATGAGCAAGACGGTTTTGGTTGCCACAGCCAATCCGTTTAATCAGCAGGCGGCAAGGGAGTTGTCGGAAGCGACTTCCGAGAGGATAATATGGTACCTTGCATCGCCGCCGGATTTGGTAAAGTGGTTGAAACGAGTTTTCAGATAGAGAATTTGAGCCATGCCGCCACCAGTCAAATCATTTGGAGAACGCATCGCCGACGCGCTTATCGAGGACGGGCTTCTGACACAGAAGCAGGTTGAAGATTTGCTGGCCCGGCAGAAAAAGGAGGGCAAGCGCCTGCTGAATTTGATATCGGAGGAAAAGCTCGTCAGCGATGTTGATTTGTCGGTGAGTTTGGGACGGGTGTTGAACACTCCGCCGGTGAATCTGGCGCGGCTTGCGATTGAAAAAGAAACCGCCGAGCTGGTTCCGCTGGATTTGTGCAAGTCGCAAAAGGTTGTGCCCACGGCGCGGATTGCGAACCGGCTTTTCCTGGCGATGGCAGACCCGCTCAACGTGCTGGCGCTCGACGCGGTAAAAAATGCCACCAAACTTGAAGTTACCCCGATGATTGCGCCGGAGAAGGCCATTCTCGACAAGCTTTCCATGATCGAGTCCGGCCAGGGCGCATCCCTCTCCCAAATAGTTGAAGAGGCTGAGAAATCCTCCGAAGTGGCCGAGGACGCCGAGAAACTTGAGGTGGCCAAGGAATCAATGGAGGAGATCAGCATTGACCAGATGGAGGCCGCCGGCGAGGAGGCGCCGGTGATAAAACTGGCCAACATCATTCTGGTGCAGGCGATCAAGGACAGGGCGAGCGACATCCACATTGAACCGTTCGAGAAGATGGTGAAACTGCGCTACCGGATTGACGGCGCGCTTGTCGAAATGCCGCCCCCGCCCAAGAGCATGCAGGTGGCGCTTACATCGCGCATCAAGATCATGAGCAATCTTGACATTGCAGAGCGACGTCTTCCGCAAGACGGGCGCATGCGCGTCAAGGTGGGCGGGCGCGACATTGACCTGCGTGTTTCATTCCTGCCGGTGGTTCACGGCGAGAAATGCGTCATGCGCATACTCGACAAATCCAACCTTTCGGCAAGCATGGACAAGCTGGGGCTGGACCCGGACAGCTTCAGGCGTTTGAAGGCCGCGGTTGATGCGCCGCATGGGTTGATCCTTGTGACCGGCCCAACCGGTTCGGGCAAGACCACCACCTTGTACTCGTGCCTAAATGAACTTAACAGCCCGCAGTACAACATCATCACCGTTGAGGACCCTGTCGAGTTTCAAATCCCGGGCATCAACCAGGTGCCTGTCAAAAAGGAAATCGGCCTGACTTTTGCCGCCGCCCTGCGCTCGATTCTCCGTCAGGACCCCGACATCATCATGATCGGGGAAATCCGCGACGAGGAAACAGCGGAAATTGCGGTTGAAGCGGCGCTGACCGGCCACCAGGTGCTCAGCACCATGCACTGTAACGACGCCCCGGGGGCAATTGCGCGCCTTGACGACATGGGCATCGCGCCGTTTTTGATTTCGTCCTCCGTTATTTTGTCCTGTGCCCAGCGGTTGATGCGCCGCATTTGCAACGCATGCAAGGAAGAGGTCACATATCCGCCAAAGATGTACCAGGACTTGCAGATTGACCCGAAGATGTTTGACGGAGTCAAACTTTACCGTGGCCGCGGATGCGAACGCTGCAAATCAACAGGCTACGCCGGGCGCGTGGCGATCATTGAGTTGATGACCATCACCGACGAAATCCGCAAGCTTATCATCAAACGCGCCAGCGCGATGGAAATCGGCAAGGTTGCGGTGGAACAGGGCATGAGGACCCTGCGAATGGTTGCGCTGGACAAGGTGCGCGAGGGCGTTTCAACGCTGGAACAAACCCTGGTGGTGACGGCCGCCCATTAAGATGGATTTGACCAACACAGCGCGCGCAGCCGCAACTGGTTGGGCAGGCTCATCCACCGGCCTTTGCTTTATTCAAGGTACGAGCAGACGTACTCGCAAATCCCCGAAGGCACTTCAATTTCAAAGCTCGATTTTGCCGGCACTTCAAACGCCGCGCCGCTCTCAACCAGCCGCGCTTGTGTTTCGCCGTTCTTTTTGACCATGCATGAGCCGGACGTGATTTCCATCCGCTCGGCCTTGTCGGTCTCGAATTTGTAGCGTCCGGGAAAGATTACGCCCAACGTTTTCCGCCGCCCGTCTGGAAAAAGGATGGAATGACTTACCACGCGGCCGTCAAAGTAGATGTTTGCTTTCGCAATGGCCGTTACTCCGACATATTGCAACGGAATCGTTGACATAACGGGCGCAAAGTTTTGCCCTTATTGCACAAATGTCAAGCTGCCAGTGGCATGAAAAATTCGGCAAACACATTAAATTTTGTATCAAGCTGGAAAGATGCGCCCGCCCCAATTTTTGCAATGCGGAAAAGCCGGGTAATGCGCCTTCCATGAACCAACGGCAATTTCGCGCCGAATACGAAGCGAGTTTTTGCAGATTGTCCCTCTTGTACTAAATTCAAGGCCGGTATGGACCGATACAATGACAAGACCAACGCGGCAAACACCGGGTCTTGGAATGGTTTTATTATCATGAACCAATTTATCCTGGAGCATATTCGGACAATTGAATTGATTGGGGTTATAATGCGCATCGCAAGCTTTGCTTTTGTGAGCTGGCTTGGCCCCAAGAGTCCATTTCTGCTTATCTGGACTATTAACACGACTGACGCGATTATGCTCTCCTGGTGTGCCATTCTTAAAAAGGACCTCGCTTATTCCATACTCAACGTATTCTGGGTAATCATCGGAATCATTGGCATTTGCCGGGCTGGAGCTTTGATTCATTGAAATTAAATTGTATCCGCATGGCAGCCCGGCAAGGCGCGACGCAATATCTTATGCTGGCTGGGCCAGAAGGTATTCGGAATCTGTTTTGGCTGAAATGCGCGTCCTGCCCAGGGCGGCGGGCAGCAGGCAGAACTGGCCGCGGCTCAAGTTCACTGTATCCGGTTGGCGCCCCACCTCGAGCAGCCCGTCAACCACACCAATGACAAGTGCGCGTTCAAGGGTCAAATCATGGGTCGCGCCCGCTTTCAGGCGGCAGGCGCTGACGCGAAAGCACGGCGCGTCAACCAGAGTCCGCTCACTTCGTCCTTCTGATTCAACAGCCGCGGATGAAATACATGCAGGCTCGCAATCGTTGAAATCAATGCTTGCCAGGGCCTCGGAGATGTGGAGTTGGCGGGGGCGTCCGTCCAGACCCAGCCGGTTCCAGTCGAACACCCGGTAAGTAGTGTCGGAGTTTTGCTGTATTTCAAAAAGCACAACGCCCCTGCCCAGCGCATGGAGCCGGCCAGCCGGCAGGAATAGCGCGTCGCCGGCTTTTACTTTTAACTGGTGCAGGCATTCGGCGACGCTGCCGTTGGCCAGCTTTCGCTCAAATTCGGCACGTGTTACACCGGCCTTTAGTCCGGCGTACACCGCGGCTTCGGGATCAGATTCGGTGAAAAACCACAACTCGGTTTTGGGTTCGCCACCAAGCGCTGCTGCTCGTGAGGCAGGCGGGTGCACCTGAACGGAGAGGATTTCACGCGCATCAATGATTTTCACGAGCAACGGGAAGCGCTCGTTGTGATCGCGCGCGGCGCCGAGCACCGCCTTGCCGTGCTGCTGCATCAGCCAATGCAAATCCCTGCCTGCCCACGGGCCGTTGGAAACCACGCTCGTTGCGCCGGGGCGATCTGTGATTTCCCACGATTCGCCAATCGGCACGCCCGGAGGCAGAGATTTCCCATAAAGCGCCTGAAGACGGCGACCGCCCCATACGCGTTGCTGGAAGATGGGCTGGAAAGTCAGTGGATAAAACATGCCGCAGTCAAGGTTGGCTATTGTGGCGGTTCAAGCAGCGGGTTGCGGCTCCAGGAAATGTCCAAACGAGCGGAATTTGGCGTAACGCTGTCGCAAAAGCTCTTCAACCGGCAATTGACGCAACTGCTCCAGGTGTCTGGCGAGGGCTTCCTTCAGATTTGCCATGGTTGTGGCCGGGTCTATGTGTGCGCCGCCCAGCGGTTCAGGGATGATTTCATCCACCAATTTGAACTCGAACAAATCTTTTGCGGTTATTTTCAGTGCTTCGGCTGCCTTTGCGGATGCGGAGCGGTCTTTCCACAAAATTGCGGCGCAGCCCTCCGGGCTGATGACCGAGTAATAGGCGTTTTCCAGGATTAGGACGCGGTCGGCCACGCCGATGCCGAGGGCGCCGCCGGAGCCGCCTTCGCCCAGGACAGAGGCGATGATTGGCGTTTCCAAAACCATCATCTCGCGCAAATTGATTGCGATGGCCTCGGCGATGTGGCGTTCCTCGGCGCCAATACCCGGATAAGCGCCCGCGGTGTCAATAAACGTCAGCACCGGCAGACCGAATTTACCCGCCAGTTGCATCAGGCGCAGCGCCTTGCGGTAGCCTTCCGGATGCGCGGAGCCGAAATTGCGCCGGATGTTTTCCTTTGTGTCGCGGCCCTTTTGGGTGCCGATGACCATTACTTTCAGGCCGTTGAATTTTGCAAAACCGCCAACCACGGCCCTGTCTTCGGCGTAGAGGCGGTCGCCGTGCAACTCGCTGAAGTCGGTGAAAATGGCGTTGATATAGTCGAGGGTGTATGGCCGTTTTGGATGCCGCGCAAGTTGCACCCGCTGCCACGGCGTCAGATTCGAGTAAATTTCGCGGCGGCTTTCCTCGATTTTTCTTTCGATAGCCTGAATTTCCTCCTCGAAATTCTTGGAGTCAGGGTGCGCCTTGAGGTCGTCGAGCCGGCGCTGCAACTCAGCTATCGGTTTCTCGAAATCGAGATGATGTTTCATAATCCAAGCCCTTATTTTAACCGCGCGCCGGCCTTGCAGGCAATGTTGAATATTGGCCGTTTTTGCCCCGGACAATTTTTATGGCATGCAAATTTAGGCTGCCAAATCGGCATGAAATTTGGAAAATGGATGCGCCATGCAAAATGCGCAGGGCATAAAGGCCATTCTGGCGGCAGCATTTCTTGCCGTGCTTGCAGCGGGGCTGTTTGTTGTTTTCGCAAGAAAAGCCGCCCGCAGTGAAGCCGGGATTGCGCGGCTTGAAGGCAAACGCGCTCCGACCCGCGCGGAGCTTGCCGAGGCCGCCGACCGGTTTTTCAACGCGCCGGTCGTGCGCTGGTTTGACATCGAGCTGAAGGAGCCGCAGGAGAACGCACTGCGGCAGGATGCGCGCGCGTATGTCCGGGCCAACGTGACCATTGACGGCAGGCGCATCGAGAACGTGGGCGTGCATCTGAAGGGCCGCGGCGGAAGTTTCAGGCGGCTGGATGAGAAGCCGGGTTTCCACATCAAATTTGACCATTTTACCCCTGATTTGCGGTTTGAGGGATTCAAGGGGCTTTTGTTGAACAATTCGCGGCAGGACAAGACATTTTTTCGGGAAATAGTGGCACGCGGCGTGTACCGGGACGCCGGGTTGCCAACGCCGCGGGTCAGCCATGCCAGAGTAAAGCTGAATGGAAAGTATCAGGGGCTTTATGTGTTGATGGAAGTTTTGAACAAAGATTTCCTGGCGCAGTACTTTGAGCGGACGGATGGCAATCTCTACAAGCCTTACGTTCGGGACATATCAATGCCGTTGCCGCAGGAAAGCGGAAAGGATTGGAGCGGCGCAGATGTAAAGAAGCTGTTGGCCGCTTGCGAAGTGGAGGATGCCCAGGCGCGCTGGAGGGAGTTGCACAAGGTGCTGGATGTGGAGCAGTTCATCAGATTTGTTGCGGTTGAAATGCTGGTGGCCCATGGCGATGGTTATGTGCTGAACCGCAACAACTACTTCCTTTACAATGACCCGAAAACCGGCCGATTCAACATCTTTACGCACGATTTGGACGGGGCATTCAAGAATCCACAGTTGGGGCTGGTGCCCGGCTGGCGCAGCATCATCACCCGCGCCGTCCTGCAATGCCCCCAGGGCCGCTGGGAGTATCGGCGGTGTGTGGACAGGTTGTTCACCGAATTTTTCATTTTGGAGCGGCTTGAAGGGCGCTTGAATGAAGCTGCCAGGCGACTACTTTCCAGCACCACCAACTCGGCTGAACTGGCTGAGTACCGGCAGAACATCGAGGATATTCGCCGGCAGATAACCGAGCGCCACCAATACCTTGCCGACCTTTTGGGCAGGGCCACGCAGCAATTGCTTCCAACACCGGGGAAACCGGACGCACCATTGCGCTGGACATCACGCGCAAAAACAGGCTCGCCGCGGCTTGAAAGCTCGGCTGCCACACTGAGCATCGGTATTACAAACTCGCCGGCTTCGGGCGGATGGGCTGCGGATGTTTTTCTTCCGCCGGGCCGTTACCGGTTTGAAGGGCGGGTTCAGCTTGTCGGTGTGGGCGGCGGCGCTGGAAGCAATACGGGCGGCGCCTGGCTTGGCGCTGCTGGCAAAAGCTCAGCCCATGTCAAAAGCGCAACGGGTGACACGCTGCTTGGCGTTGATTTTGATGTCAGCGAAGGCGACAAGGCCCTGGAGTTGTTTTGTGGTTTTGAAGGCAAGGCGGGCGAAGCCCAATTCAGCCGCAAATCGCTGAGAGTCGTAAAACTGCCGTGATTGGCGGAGCAAATCCGGACATCAACAGACACTGAAATCAACCCGCACGCGCCCGACCGGCCAGCCGCTCATTGAGCGGGCTGCGCCCTATTGTGGCTTTGGCATCTGGAAAGTTGACATCAACGCCTTGCCGACTTCCTCCATGTTGGCGTACTTGCCGTTTTTGATGTCCGTGGCCAACTGCTGGAAAGTCATGGTAAGCAATTGCATCATTTGCTGCATGGCGGCGGCCTCGGCGGGTTTCCGGGAAACCGCGTTGGCCAGATCAATTTTCCAATGCCCGGCCACGAGCTTCATCTTTTGCGGATTCTTTGGGTCGCTTGGGCTGAACAACATGGCGGTGTCGCCGTTTATTTCCTCGCGAGCGCCCTCGAACTCCGCCCGGATTTTTTTCAAAATCTCGTCGGTGGGCAGCTTTACATCGGCGGCGGCCTGCGCGCCGAACTTGTCCGTCACGGCCTTGTTCAAATTATTCAAGGAAGCGATAAAACTGGCCTGTGCGTCCAACAGCGCCATGCCGCGGGCGTCAGGCAGGCAGAAACTCTTTGCCTTGGCGGCGTCGCCCTCCATCAAGGCTTTTGCGAAGGCCAATCCGGTTTCCTTCGGCGAAAGTGCCGGCGCCTTGGGCGGAGGCGGCGCGAGTGTGACTGGGGCTTTTGCCGGCTCGGATGAGCTGGAGGCGGCGACTGGCCTGGCATTTGTTTGCGCCTGTGCCGCCGCAAGTTTTGCCTTTGCAATCATTTCGGGCGTGATTTTCGGTTTTACCCAACGGACAACCCCTGCCACATTTGTCTGGAAAAACCGGAATTCCGGCGGGCGCTTGTTGTTCTCCTCGTGGAATTCCTCCAGCGTGGCCACGAAATTGGTGCGCACATAAGCCGGCTTGCCATTCCAGGTGAAGAAAGCCCGGTCGCCCTCTATGCGCTCGATTTCAAGCTGCACACCGCCGTCCATGTACAAGAAGTCCACCGGCGCGCCATTGCGGTGGTAAAAGCACTCTGGATTTGGGTCAATGATGACCATTGTTTTGGTTTGCGACGGCGCGGCGGCATTCTCGGCGGCGCCTGCGCCGGCCACTGAAACAAACAGCAAGGCGGCCAGGCAGGCGGCCAACTGCTCCGACAAACTGCCACCGCGGGCAATGGGTTTTCGCGACTGCATGCGACCAATTTACCCTGCTCCACCCATCATGCCAAGTTCAATTCGCACGTAGTTGTCCCGTTGTATTTGCTTGCGATTGACCGGAACTGATGCCAGACGCCGGCGAAGCAGTTTGGCAATCCTGCACATTACTTTTAAATTTTGATTTGTTTATTCAGACAGGGCGGATAAGCTCCGCGCCTGTCAGCCCGATTAAATTACGCCAGAGCCAGGGCAAATTGACGGGCATAAGAATGGAAGAACGAAGGCTGTCAATCGTAGAATTTGTGATGCATTTGGGCATCAACCGTGATACCATCTGGCAATGGGTTAAACAGAAACAATCATTCGCCCATAAAGTTGGGCGGTTGCGGAAGTTCATGGCGCTTGAAGCAAAAAAAATAACTTCGAGCCATGAAAGCGGCGGAATAAGAGGCCGGGAAGTGATAGCCTGGGAGCGGGAGATAGATGAGCGGGTGTATCGTCTGTACGGGCTGACGAAGGAGGAAATTAAAATTGTGGAGGAGGGCGCGAAGCGGTAAGGAGGAAGCGACCCTATGCACCTGATCTACATTGATGACTCGCGGGATGAGCATGCGTGCGTATTCTCGGCTCTGGCGATTCCAGCCGACCAGTGGCGGGCGGCCTTCCAGAAGGTGCGACAATTCCGCCGCGATCTGAAGAAGTCCGATGGCATCTACGTGTATCAGGAATTGCATGCGTGGAAATTTGTTTCCGGACGCGGCAACATTGCGGACCGGGTTGTGCCGAAGGGGCGGCGCTGCCAGATTTTCAAAGATGCGCTGCAAACGATGGCCGGCTTGCCGGGGGCGCGGCTGTTCAACGCGGTGTTTCCCGCCAAGGAGGACGAGCGTGCTTTTGAATGGCTGGTTAACCGCATCAACCGGACAATGCAAGCGTGGGACAGCCGGGCAATTCTGATCTGCGACGAGGGCAAGGAGGCGGCTTTCACTCGTCTCACGCGACGCATGGGGGTTTACAACCCCATTCCGAGCCGGTTCGGTGTGTGGCGGGATACCGGGGCTACGGCCAAGAATATCCCCATCGAGCGAATCATCGAAGACCCATTTTTTCAAGCAATCCAGCGAGTCGTACTTCATTCAACTGGTGGATTTTGCCGCTTATGCCCTGCTGCGACGGGAGGTGCCGGTGGCATCGAAAACGAAGTATGGGCTGGACCAGGCGTTTGCAAGTTTGTCATCTATTCTTGTGAGAGAGGCACGACCTGGTGATCCCGAAGGCATTATCCGGCCATGAAAAATCCCCGCACGAAACGGGGATTTTTCAGAGCAGAGCCTACATCCGCCACCAAGGGCGGGTTCGGTCCTGCATGGCAACTAATAGCACAAGCCGCCGGTCATGCAAGCCTAAAATCGCGCGCATATTTGCGGCGAAGGGTGGCACAGGCATTCCTGCCTGTGCGTCCGCCGCAACACAGACAAGATTGTCTGTGTCACAATGGGAGCGGGTGAACCGGCTGTACGGGCTGACAAAGGAGGAAATTAAACTGGTTGACGAAAGCGCCCGGCGGGTTTAATAATACGTCTGCAGTGGCGGGGTGGACGGGCATTACATTTGCTCGTACCTTGTTGCGTAAAGGCAGAGGACAAAACATGAACAAAGTCGAAAACAACGTCGTTCGTGAACGCCCGGCGGAATCACTTCCCAGTGAGGCAATGGCCGAGCAGATTCAACGTGCTTTGGACATGATGAAGCGAGTACGGGCAGTCAATGCCGAGCAGGAGGAACGGGCGCTGGAGGAATCCGCCGGTAACAAGTACGTGCTGCCGGAGCCTGTCGTATTCCACGTCGGCGCGGCTAGCTGAGCGTCATCGAAACGTCTGAGCTTTCGATCAGCTTGGCTTTGGGAGGTGCGGACTTCAGAAACACCTCGCAGCGCACGTACAGTTCCCACAATAACTGCCAGAACTCGTCTTGTTCGGTCAGTTCCACCACGTTCAAGGCCGGCGTGGTGTGTTTTTTGAGTTCCTTGGCTGAGATCAGTCGTCCGTGCGTGATGTGCTCCACGACGTTGCTGAGAAATTGAATCACCCGGTCGGCCTGTTCTTCGGCTTCTTTCGGTTGCGCTCCGCTGGCTTGGAGACGGCTGGCGATCCACTTCTGTCCCAGTTTCTTGGCAAAGGTCATCAATTGATCGCAGTGCGTCACGAAGATGGGATCAATCGCGGCCAATTGTTGCAGGTAGGCTGCTGGGTTTTCGTGCTTGGCCAGAGCCTGATTAACCTTCTCGACCAGCGCGTCTCTGGCGCGAATGAACGTCCAAGCGGATACCAGTTGCGGGGCGTTGCTGATGACGATGCGGATTTGTGGGTCAATCGGGCCGAGTTCGGAGCAGTAGCCCATCACGATTTTGTCCGCGCCCAGCGCAATCAGCGTGCCGGCGCTCTTCGCCATGTTTGGCACGATTACGCGAAATTCCCCCGCACAATGACTCCGGCACATTTCCACAATTTTCTCGGCAATCTCTCCGGAGCCACCGAAGGTATGAATCACGAGATCAAGGTTTTTGACCTTGCCCATCGGCGCGAGCGCATCGCCAAGCGGAACAATCTCTGCAGGACCGACGGCACTGGCCGGGTGATCGGTATTTGCCACGTACACCAGCAGCCGACGCGGTTCTGCGGGATTTAGGTTTTCGATGCGCTTGATAAGTTCTTGCCGGCTTTTGGTGCCTTGCTGCGCCTGCTGCATCTCCTGCAAAACGCGAGTGAGATGCGGCTGCAACCGATGCTGTTTGTTTTGTGGTTCTGCCATACTTCGGTCTCGTCTTCTGTCGTGTCGCTTTTATAATGCAAACAAATTCAATGAGCCAGCGTGAAAATATCAAAGGCGCAGCAGTGGAGGGGCTGGTGGAGCGCATCCTCGCGGCGAAGGGTGGCACAGGCATTTCTGCCTGTGCATCCGCTGCAACACAGACAAGATTGTCTGTGTCACAATGGGAGCGGGAGATAGATGAGCGGGTGTACGGGCTAACACCAGAGGAGATCAAGATTGTGGAGTACGCCTCCGCCAAGGCTACGGCGGGCAAGGGTGAGAAATGGACGTGGCGCTGACCGTGGATTCGCTGTGCTTGCCGACGGTAGCGCGCCGTCCGCCAACAAGGCACTGGCAAGCGCAGCAAGTCGGTGCTATAACCGCGTCATGAAAAGCCCCATGCTTCCAAAAGACCACCAAGCAGCAGTGCGCCGGGCGCTGGAGTTGGGTCGCAGCGGCGATCCGGCAAAGTTGCCGGAACTGGTGGCCATGCTGCGCCTCCCCTCGAACGAGGTGCAACGGCTCGCGGTCTCGGCCATTGGGAAGCTGGTGGAGTTTGGCGCGGATGCGGAAGCGGCGGTGGCAGCGCTGCTGCCGATGGCGATCCATGGCCGGCACCCGCAGACGCAGCAGTATGCCATCCGGGCACTGAGGAAGTGCGGCGCAGCAGCCAAGGGATGCGTGCCAGATTTGCGCGACCTGGCGCGTAATCCCACTCAGCGCGATTATGTGCGAGCGGCCGCGGCGACGGCAGCCGACGCCATCGAGCAGGCCGCCAAGGACGCGCTGGCCGGCGTGAAGCACCGTTGTCAGCGGTGCGGCGCGGCAGTGACCGCCGAGGAGCACGCCCGCTCGCACCAACAGTTTCAGCGCAGCTATTGCGACCGGTGTTTCGATGAGGTGTTTCTGGAGCGGCGGAACTTCGAGATTCAGGTGGAGATCAACAAGACCATCGAGGCGCGCGACGGGACGTTGGTGCAGTCGGAGGGGGAGCGGCGGATTGCGGAGTGGCTGACAGCACACGGAATCGCGTACCGGTATGACGCGAAGTTTCGGATCATCGCGGAGTTTCAGATTCGGCCGGACTTTTACCTACCGGAGCTGGACGTGTATATCGAGTACTGGGGGCTGGACACGCCGCAGTACAAGATGAGCATGTACAAGAAGCAGATGCTCTATCAACAAGAAGGCAAACGCCTGATTTCAGTTTATCCGCAAGACTTGCCGGGCTTGGACGTGCTGCTCACGGCCAAGCTGCGGCGTTACGGGTATTTCCCATGACGTTGGCGCGCGCAGCAAAGCAAGTCCGCCATATTACGACCGCGGTTAACTGTTCTTGCTCATTTGGCGTTGTCGGTCCGCAACAGGAACAATCCTTCCAGCGGGCCAAGCGTCACAGTGGCGCCAATGTTTTCTCCGTTGTTGGCCTGGGTGTCCTGTCCGGCAGTGGCCTGCAAACGGCGATAGCTTCGGCCCGGTGAAAGTTTTGCCAGATCAAATGCGTAGGAAGAATGACCGGGATTGGCCAGAACAATTCCGTTTTCAAAGATGCGATACATGGCATCGGGATGAGAGTGGGCCGTGATTTTCTGGATGGTGACTGGCTCGGAGCCTTCAATATGAAAGGTCAGATCAACGGTTTTGGAGCGCAGTTTGCGAAAATAAAACGTCGAGGCAAAGAAACGATCGTTGAGCCAGGTCATATAGGCTTTCGGAGGCGTCAACATCTCCTCCCGGATATTTGCGCGCACAATCTTCACGTCGCCCCAAAATCCATGGTCGGTTGTTGCGTTATTCATGGGGCCGCAATCGGCGACGAATTTCAGCCTGATGCGTTGATTTGCCCAATCATCGAATTTCCAATCATGGATATTGGGCCATCCTTCGCTTTCAATGCCATTAAGAATATTGAATGCCCGTTGTGAGCGGACGCCGCCAGGGCCGAGCGCGCCATCGCCTTGAATGATACGATTGGGGCCAAGCTGCTTCCGAAGTTGCCGCGCGAACTCCACCATGCCGATGCCATATTGATTTGTGCCTCCAATAATGCCGTTGTCTTCTTCGCCGTCGCCGTTGGTGTCACCGCGTGTTACATTGAACATCACATCAAACTCAATTCCGTCGAATGCCTCGAGTTTTCCGCCTTTTCCAAACCATGCCGCGAGGTCATCCAGCAGCCGGTCGGCGCAAGTTTTTCCTTCGGCATCCCTGGGACAGTGGGTCGTGAAATTATAGAACCAAAGCAGGTGGTTGTTTTTTCCCCATGGCCCTTCGGTTTGATGCGCAGCGGCGCGTGCTTTGCCTGCCTTGAAAGCCAGCGGTTTTGTGCCGTAACACCCTCGTTTTACTCGAATTGTGCTGGCGTTCTGGTCAACGGAAATCAACTGCACCTGCTCGCAATAATTCCAGTCATGTTTTCCATCGGGTGTGACGCCGAAAAGCGCGATATCATCGTTGGAGGTGCGATACCTGCCGGTACCGACATGGAAATCCCGGACGTTCTCCACTTTTATCACGGTTTCTCCGGACGTGGCCGGAACATCGGAGATAATCAATGTGGCTTTTCGATAAATCCAGTGTCCTGGAAAATACTTTTCGGTTTTGTAAAGCGGATCACGGGCATTGCCGTTGAAATGGAGCAGGACAACTTGATTTGGGTAATCGCGTTTGAAACGCGAAAACCATTCTGGATTATTGGCCTCCCTGCCCAGCACCTCCTCATCAAGGCATTTGCCAATGATGCCGGACAGACGCCCAAATTCCGCCGCCCATTTCTCATAGGTCATTCTCTTGTTGGACGGGCCTGATTCGCAGGCGCGAAAGAAGAAAGCGCGGGGATAATCCGGGCCGAGGATTGTGAGGTTTGCCGTATTTTCCGCTGCATTTACCGTCATGGACGGAATGGGAGCTAGAAAGAGGGCGGTGAAAGCATATTGCAATATGCCCTGGCAAAAGAGTCTTTTTGAATCGCCAATTTGCGCTGCCACAAACTTTGAGAGGCTGCATTTATTCATGGGGCATTTCCAGGGAGTAGTTTTGAAAGGAGATTGCGGTCCAGTTCTGATGTTGGCGCAAAAGCCGGCGAGTCAATATAGCGCAGCAGGCTGTGCATCAATTGGCGCGCTTCCGGATAATCCTGCAGAGCCGGCAGGTCAATTGCGCAGATCAGCAGTTTGCCCTGTCCTGCTTTGGTTTCGAAAAGCAGGCCGAGTTTGTGATTGCGCGCGAAGTTGTCAATTACATGTATGATTGGACGATAGTCCGCAGGTGTTTCGTCCAGGATTATAGGCCGGGATTGCTTGACCAGCCGCCACCATTGCCAGTTGCTGTGGAACTCGGTGGGGAACTCGGCCAGCGCCGGATGTCCGGGGTTGCAGAGGAAGCCCTGCGTGCCGGGCGGTGGTTCGAGTTTGCGCTGTTGTGCGGCCCTTGCAAACATCGGCCAGCACCAGAAATCGGTTGCGAACGCGCCTTTGACGCAGTGCTTGAGTTCATCGTGCCTGGGAAACAGCAGTACTTTGCCGCCGTTGTTCAGATGTTGTTGTGCTGGTCCGTCAAGGCGGTCGGTTATAATGACGTTAGCGGGCTTTGTGGTGTCAACTTTTGGCGGATAAACCCATAGATCATAACCGTTGCGATAGCGTGTTCCATCGAGGGCAAGAACAAGATGCAGCTTCCGCGGTGCTTTGATCTGTCCAAGCGGCACGTGTATAAAGCCAACAGGGAAAACTTCGCCCTGCTTTATTGTAACCGGCCCCAGCACGCCGGTTGCAACCGCCGAGCCTTCGCCATCGTTGAGAGTCCAGGTCAGGCGGGAATTTGGCATGTCAGCCGCGCCATAATGTGCAACCTTGATTTCCCCATTAAAGGTTTCGGCGGTAGTCCATGTATATTTTTCCATCAGTAAGAGCGGGACGGTTTCGGAACAGAACTGCCGCCATTGCTCAGGGGGAACAATCCCCTTCGATTCCATGAACACATTCAGCATCCCAACCAGCGCGGTGCCTTGGCCCGGGAAATCCTGCAGATCAAGCCAGTGAAAGCCGGCAAGTCCGGGCGTGCGGATTGCGGCCTCGATATCTTCACGAGTACAGATGGCTGCCAGGGCGCCTGATGCCCGCATGAATTCGTGTGAGAGGTCCAGCATGTTGGCGTCCTGCAACCGCTGGCGGAATATCTCGAGATTTCGCGCCTTGAGCACGCCGGTGTATTTGGGAATTTCGCGAAAGTCGGGTGTGACCTCGAATTCGCCGATTTCGTGACTTATGACTGGCACGGGCACATCCTTGATTGACTGGGTGTAGTCCACAAGTGTGGATGGGGGGCGGTTCTCGATGTGTCCATTGGAATAGTCTCCTGAGAAAAATGCGCCTCGAACCGGAAGGTTTTTGCCTGTCTTGCAGGTTACCCAGAAATCGTCGCCATCGGCGTAGCTTGGTTCCCAATGCATATTGTTTGACCCCTGGGCATACAGATGGCGCGGGTCGCGCTTTTTGAAGTGGCTCACCAGCTCGAACATCGCCGGGTTGCGGCCCAGTTCGTTTCCGAGGGTGAACATTACAAAAGATGGGTGATTGCCGAAGTGACGAAAAATCAGCTCGCCCTCACGCAGTGCATAGTCGAAAAGCGAAACGTTTGTGCCTGAGGATGGCAAGTCGAGATAATCAGCATTCCACCTTGCAGCCTCTTTGCTCTCAGGGGCCTTGAAAGCGCTGCGTTTGTTTGGAAGTTCTACTTGGAAATAGATCCCAAGTTCGTCAGCCGCTGCGAAGGCGGCTTCGGGCGGACACCAGGAATGAAACCGGACATGGTTCAGCCCCCAATCTTTGATTATTGACAAGACTCGGCGCCAGCCGTCCTTGTCCATCGGTGGATAGCCAGTCAGCGGGTAATTGGCGCAGTCTATCCGTCCGCGTAGAAAGACTGTGCGCCCGTTGATCTGAAGACGAGGGCCGGCCCTCTTGAAATCGCGCAAGCCGAAGCTCGCCGTCCGCCTGTCGGTGCAAAGCCGTCCGCCGGCGGAGGCTTCCAGCGTCAGCTCCAGGCGCAGCAAAGCCGGGTTAAACTCGTCCCAAAGCGGAACCGTGTCGCCCGGCTGATAATTGAACTCGAGAACGCTGCGCCGTCCTTCCACCCGGATTTCCATTGAGTGTTTCCGGAAAGTTTCCGGTCTGGCGACATTAAAACTCTCGCAATTGGCGGCCAGACGGCCGGTTGCCGGCTGGCCCGTGATGTTGCCTATAATAACCCGGACGCGCGCCTGCTTTGCCGATGCGTCTGGATAAATTTGAACATCCTCCAGCCAGACTGGATCGGTGGCGCGCAACTCGATCCTGCCTATGATGCCGTTCCAGTTGGACTGCGTCCTTTCATCAACGGCGTGAGCGGGACCAACAGGCGGAAGTTTGGCGTTGTCAACCAGCACGCTGATTGTGTGCCGGCCAGGCGTGAGTGCGGCGGTCAAATCGAATACTTGCGGAGCGCTGAGAGTGTCTTCAGAGCCGCAATCCTTGTCGTCAACCCAAACCCGCGTGGTTTTGGAGCGTTCAAGGATCAAGGTAATCCGCCGGCCTTTCCAAGAGTCAGGAACGTCCACCTCCCGTTGATACCAGGCGGGGCCTTTCCAGTACCAGACGCGGGAGAGTCTGTCTATGGCCTGTTCGTCCTTGAGAACGCCTTTTTTGTTGGTGTCAGTGGTGCCTGGCAAAGTCACCGAGTCATCCAGCTTTTCTGCAAACCACCTTTTTTCGACGCCGATGTTGTCAGGGTCGAGCCGGAACCGCCATACACCATCCAACGAGATGATATTTTGCGGCTGGCCGGCGTCCGATCCGAAAACATTTGCGACGCACAAAAGCGCCAGTGTGAAGAACCGTTGCATTGACGGAATTTTCACCAGGCTCAACTTCATGTCAACGGAGCATTGCGGCGAAAATCCAGTTGGTTCATGCAGCTTGAAAACAAGTTTTCACAAAATATCCAGGTGTACATTAGCTTGGCGTGATGGCTAGGATGGAAAAATAAAAAGCCGGCGGTTTCATGGTGAAACCGCCGGCTGAAAGGAGGAGTCAGGCGATTAAATGCCCTTTGCGATCATGAGCTTGAGCAAATCGCCAACGCGGCAACTGTAGCCCCATTCGTTGTCGTACCAGCTTACAAGCTTGAAGAAGCGCTTGTTCAGCCCGATGCCCGAGCCTTGATCAAATATCGAGGAGAGCGGGCAGTGGATGAAGTCGGTGCTGACTACCTCATCCTCGGTGTAGCCAAGAATGCCTTTGAGGTAGGTTTCACTGGCCTTCTTCATGGCTGCGCAAATTTCGCCGTAGCTTGTTTCCTTTACGGTGCGCACGGTCAGGTCAACAACCGAAACAGTCGGCGTCGGGACGCGGAATGCCATGCCCGTGAGCTTGCCCTTGACTTCCGGCAGCACGAGGCCGACGGCCTTTGCGGCGCCGGTGGTGGACGGGATCAGGTTGATGGCCGCGGTGCGCCCGCCTTTCCAGTCCTTTTTGCTCGGGCCGTCCACGGTTTTTTGCGTGGCTGTATAGGAGTGGACAGTGGTCATGAGGCCTTCTTCGACGCCAAAGCCTTCTTTGAGCAACACATAGACCAGCGGCGCAAGGCAGTTTGTGGTGCAGGAGGCGTTGCTGACAATGTGGTGTTTGGCCGGGTCATAGGTGTTTTCGTTGACGCCCATGACAATGGTCGGGCAGTCGCCCTTGGCCGGAGCGGTGATGATGACCTTCTTTGCACCGGCGGCCAGATGGCCTTTGGCCTTTTCCACGTCAGTGAACAAGCCTGTGGATTCGATGACCAGTTCAACGCCCATGGCCTTCCACGGCAGTTCAGCCGGGGTTTTGGCGCTGACAACTTTCATCTTATTGCCGTTGACAATCAGGATGTCGTGGTCGGCTTCTTCGGGCTTTTTGCCGGCGTCAGTAGCCTTCTTGATCGCTTCAGGAGAGGCTTCACTGTCCACCGTGCCATTGAAACGGCCCTGTGTGGAGTCATATTTAAGCAGGTAGCCGAGGTTGTCAGCCGGGACGATATCGCCAACGGCAACAACTTCGATGTCCTTGCCAACCATGCCTTGCTCGACAAGGGCACGGAATACCAAACGGCCGATGCGGCCGAATCCATTGATTGCAACTTTAATAGCCATAGTATCTCTTTTTTAATTCAATGTTATTCAGAAGGGCCAGCGGCCCAAACCAAACGCAGAATGTTAGCCAGTCAAATTGCACCGTCAACGCTGAATTAGAAAAAATTTTGATAAATGGCGTTGATGATTAAGCTCAGGCTGGTTTATCCAGTGGTTGGCTGTCGTTTTCCAAACCGTCATTTTCCACGAGGCTTGGCGCAACCTTTTGCACCAGTGCCTGGGCTTTGGAAAGTATTTCAGCTCCAGACTCGGATTGGAGGGCGAAGTCGGCCAGATTTCGTGCTTCGTCGAGCCTGAGACGGCGGATGAGATATTTTACCGCGGGCACCTGCGCCGGAGCGGCGCTTAATTCGTCCACGCCAAGGCCCAGAAGAATGGCGGCAAGAGCCGGGTCGCCGGCCATTTCGCCGCAGACGCCCACCCAGAGGCCGTGGCGATGGCCGGCGTCAATGGTCATTTTAATCAGACGCAGAACTGCTGGATGAGTTGGCTCGTAGAGGTAGGCGACCTTTTCGTTGTTGCGATTAACTGCGAGTGAGTACTGGATGAGGTCGTTGGTGCCGATGCTGAAAAATTTGCAATGTTTTGCAAGGCTGTCGGCAACCAGTACCGCGGATGGGACCTCAATCATGGCTCCGATTTCCATGGCATCATCGAATGGCTTGCCCTCGGTGCGCAATTCCTCCTTGCATTGTTCGACAAGTTCGCGCGCCTGCAAAAGCTCGTTCAGGCCGGAGATCATCGGGAACATCAGTTTGACGTTACCGGCGGCGCTTGCACGCAGGATGGCGCGGAGCTGGACGCGAAACATTTCCTTTTCGTTCAGGCAAAAGCGAATGGCGCGCCAACCGTAGAAGCAACTGGTTTCAGGCGTCACGCTGACATGGGTGAGGAACTTGTCGCCGCCCAGATCTAGCGTGCGTATTACAACCGGCTGCGGTTTGAGCGCTTCGGCGACTGTGCGGTAGGCTTGATATTGTTCCTCTTCGGACGGGACGGTTGAGCGGTGCAGGAAAAGGAATTCAGTTCGGAAAAGGCCCGCGCCTTCGGCGCCGCTGGCTTTGACAGCCTCCACATCGTCGGTGGTTGCGATGTTGGCCGAGAGCAGCACACGCGTGCCATCCAGCAACACGGCGGGCAAATCACGCAATGCCAGCAGTTTTTCGCGCAATGAGACTTGATGGCGCACCAACTGGCCATACTCGAAGAGCGTCTTGTCTGTTGGATTGATGACCAACAGGCCGTTTACACCATCCAAGAGCACGTGCTGCCCGGTGGCAAGCTCGTGACTGGCCGACTCAAGCCCCACCACGGCGGGAATCTGGAGGGAACGGGCCAGGATGGCGGTATGCGAGGTCTGGCTGCCGACATCGGTTGCAAAGCCCAGGACTTTTTTCTTGTCCAACAGTGCGGTGGTGGAAGGGCTGAGGTCGTGGGCTACCACGATGCAGGGTTCGTCCAGCAGATGCAGTTGCTCTTCGCTTTGACAGCCGAGAAGGTTATCCAGGAGCCGCGCGGTGACATCCTTCAAATCGGCGACGCGTTCCCGCAAATAATTGTCCTCAACCGCCGACAGGGCTGCGGCGTACTTGTCCGAGGCGGCTTTTACGGCGTATTCGGCGTTGACTTTTTCCTGCTCAAGCAGGCGTGTGATTTCGCCCAGGAGCATCGGGTCTTCGGTCAGCAGCAGGTGAGCGTCGAAAATCTGGGCGTCCTTGTCACCCATGGTTTCGGCCACTCTGCGTTGTATATCAGAAATTTGCCGCCTGGTTTGAACCAGCGCATGCTCAAGCCGCTGGATTTGGGATGGGACATCGGCATCTGTGAGCTGCACACGCTCGATTGGCTGGCCGCGTTTTCCCAGAACAATGACTTTCCCGCGCGTGACCCCTGAGGATACAGGGATGCCGCGCAGGACTCTTTCACCAGTTAACAATGGAGCCGCCATCGTGCCTGAATGTGTATAGCGCAGTCGCGAGGTAATTGAAAGAATCTTTTACGAAAAACATCCTGAAAGGTAACATTTTAGCGGCGCCGACCTGGCCGAAAAAAGGCGACATGGAAGGTTGTGGTAAAATTTTGGAAAGATGAGCCGTCCGGCAGGATTGTCTATTTATCAGCGATGGCGCCTGTGCAGCCGGCGCAACTGTTGAAGATGCCGCTGTTCAGCTTGCTGTTGTGCGCGCAGCGCGGCATCGCGGGCTTTGCGGTCCTGATCGGCAATTTTTTTAAGCTCGGCCTCAAAGTCTGTCTCAACCGATTTGAGTCTGGAAATCAAGTCAGAGAGTTTGACATGGCGCGCGGCGGCGCTGTCGGCCCATGTGCGGGTGGCGTGCTCGGCTTTGATTTGGTCGAATGTGGCCCCTGATTCTTTAGCCAGAACGTTGGCAACCAGCAAATCGCCCGGGCCGAGGGCGGTTTTCTGGCGTTGTTCGGTTATGGTGCCAACCGGCACACGTGCAGCCTTGGCGACGCTGTGCTCCAGGACGTTTTTCAATGCCGGCGTTGAAGCCTGCGCATCCAGGCTGTTGACTCTGGCAATTTCCTGTGACAACTCCAACTGTTGGTTGGATGTATTGGAAGCAGCAGCCGCCTTTCCATGCGCCGGCAGGCAGGCCAGCGCCGCGATTGCGAGAACAAATTGCAATTTCATAGGCCTTTAGGTGGTACTATAATACACGGGCGGATTTAATGCAAGCAATCGCGGATTGAACTTTTAGCTGTCAACGCCTATAAAGGCTGCATGTTGCCGAGTTTGTTATCGTCTGGCGGCCCGATGAGCTGGGTGCTGCTGATTGTTGGCGCGGTGGCGCTGACGGTGTTTATTGAGCGGTTGCTGACCTACCACAGGGCGCGCATCAACACGGCCGAGTTTCTAAGCGGGGTGCGCACGGTGCTGAAGCGCGGGAACACGGTGGAGGCAATTTCGATCTGCGATGCCACGCCCGGGCCTGTGCCGCGTCTTGTCAAGGTGGCGATTCTCAATGGCGACAAGGGGCGTGATGCGGTAAGAGCGGCACTGGAGGAGGCCGGCCAGTTGGAAGTGCCGCAACTTGAGGCGCGCTTGAATTTTCTGGCCACGGTGGCGCAGACGGCGCCGGTGCTTGGTTTGCTGGGGACGGTGCTGGCGCTGATCAATTTGTTCGAGTCCGTGATGTATCAAGGAATGGCGATAACGCCGCATGACTTTGCCAAAGGGATGTATGGCGGACTCTGCTCCACGGCGCTGGGGCTGGCCATTGCCGCTTTCAATTACATTGCATACAACTACCTCGTGGGCCGTGTGGACATTTTGGTGCAGGACATGGAACGCACGGGCACCGACGCCCTCAACATGGTTACTGAAAACAAACAATCGCAATGATACGGTCGGATATAAAAACAAGGCTCAAGTTCCGCCGCCATTGCCAGCCGTTCCGTGGCGCGTTTCCAATCAGCGCGTTTGCGGCCGTGTTCCTTCTGCTGCTGGTTTTTCTCACGTTTGACAGGCCGTTTGTCTATCTGCCGGGGATTCCAGCGCGGCTGGCGGACTATTCGCCGCCGCTTGAGTCGAACCAGATAAGCGTGCTGCAAATCATTCCGCCGTCGTCATTCCGTTTCAACGGTGAGCGGATACAGGACTTTGAGAGCCTGGAAAAACGGTTGCGCGCGGAGGTGCAGACCAACCGCCAGTTGCGATTGTTATCCATACAGGCGCCGCCTTCGGTTGAGCCGGGGTTGATGCGGAAGGTGGCGGAGATGGCGGTTGCATTGCAGCTACTTGTGGATTTGCCCGGCAGCCGCATAGATGTGCCTTCCGCGCAAAACCTGGCGTTGATAACAAACCGGCTGGCGACAGTGTTGGTGAATCTCAGCGGCCAGATTTATTATGAGCATCAAGTGGTGCCGCCGGAAAAACTGAAGGCGCAACTGGCGGCTGCACAACGTCAGGCTGGGCGTCCGCTTACACTGTTCGTGCTGGCAGACAAGGCGGCGCCTTACGATGTGCTAGTAAAGATAGGCGATGCCGCAAGGCTGGCAGGCATACAAGAGATGCTGCTTGCCACGCGCCCGGAGCCGTTCATCCATTCAAGGCCATGACCAGCGCACAGCCAGCATCTACCTGGAGTTTCCGCCGCTGGGTGGTGACGGCGGCGGGGATAGCGGTGGCGCAAATTTTGTTGATATGCCTGTTGGGCCAGCGGGTTCAACCTTCGCAACCGCCAAGACCGCTGTTTCATCTGAACTGGCTTGAACAGGCGGGCAAGATTCTGGCGTTGCGCCCCGATTTTGATGATCCGGCATTGTTTGCGCTGCCAACGGAAGAGGGATTTTCCGGAGCAGGCTGGATGCGGTTGCCCGATCTGGAACATAAATTCCACGAATGGGTTGAGCCGGTCAACTGGCTTGGCTTCCGGCCTTTTGATGTGCAGCGGGAATTGGACGAATATTTACGCGCCCACAGGCAGGCGGGGATTGCGATTGCAGAAAAGCCGCCGCCGGTTGTGGCAAAAGTGGGCGAGCCGGCGGACCTCGAGCTGCTTGCCCAGGGATCGTATTTCAGCCTCGATGAAGAGCTGGCTGCGCGCGGGTTGACTGAGGGAATAACGAGCCTGCCGGTCTGGAAACATCCTGACACTCTTGCTGCAACTGTGGTGACGGTGGTGGTGAATGCAGAAGGCCGTGTCTTGTCGGCAGTGCCGGTCTCCGAGAGCGGACTGCCGGCGGCTGACAAATGGGCGGTGGATGCCGCCCGCGCCCTTCAGTTCAAAGCGCTGCCAAAGGTTGGGGCCGGAGCCGGGTTGACGACCGGTCAGGTGGCATTTCACTGGCGGACGGAGCCGCCGCCGCAATCGCCGGAGCTGGATGGCGGCGCGCCAAAGAACAGCCTTAACCAACCATGAGCACCGTCGCCATTATTACAGGTTATGTTATCGCCGGCATTGTAGTGCTGGGTTTACTGGCGATTATTGACGAGCGCCAGCGCCGCCGATTTATGGCGACGCCAAGCCCCGACCACATCTTCCGTTGCAGCCGGTGCGCCTATGTGTACACCGATGACAATGATGTGGACCGTTCCCGCTGTCCGCAGTGCGGCACATTGAACGAAGAAATCAAATTTTAGACGCCGCCAAGATGTGTCAGGCATCTGGGGCTGAAAGGCTTGTGAGTCAATGTGGTTTTGGGCCAGCCGCCAACACCTGGATGCCGCGGGCGCTTAAATTTTCCGCAAGCATCTGGATGGTGCGCTCGACAGCGCCCAGGTTTTCCTGCACCACTGAGAGTGCGTTGCGGCCCATGGCCTCCCTCTTTGCCGAATCAGTCAGCAGCTCTTCCAAGGCGTGCTCCAGGTCGGCTTCGTTTTGGACAATTCTTGCCCCCTGACGGCGGACCAGCTCGGCGGCGATTGCAGCGAAATTTTGCATGTTAGGTCCAAAAACAATCGCCTTTCCAAGTGCGCCAGGCTCGATTGGATTCTGCCCCCCTTCGGCGGTGAGGCTTTTGCCGACAAATACAATATCAGCCCGCTCGTAGAAAAAGCGCAGCTCGCCGGTCGTGTTGACGATCAAACAATCAATTTCGCCGGGTTTGTAACTTGAGCTGGCGGTCAACTGGGTTTTGAAGATGATTTTCAGGCCGGTGGATGCAACGTCCCGGCCTGCATCCTGTGCGCGCTCAAAATGGCGTGGAACAAGAACAAGAAAGAGGTTTGGAAAGCGCTTGCGCAAGCGCGCATAGACGCTGGCCAGAATGCGTTCCTCGCCTGCGTGTGTGCTGCCGCCAACGATGATTTGCGCATTGTCCGGGGCGCCGATTTGTTTTAGCAAGGCCGCAACATCAACCATGCGGCGCTCGGTAAGTTGGGCCGCGTCGTATTTAAGGTTGCCAACCACGCGCACGGCCTCCGGCCGGCAGCCAAGCTCGCGGAGCCGTGCTGCATCGGCCTCGTTCTGGCAGCCAACGCCTGCAAACTGCGCAAAAATCGGCCGGAACAGAAGGCCCCAACGTTTGTAGCCGGCATAGGAGCGCTCGGAGAGCCGGGCGTTGACCATGAAAACTGGAATGCCAAGCTCGCCGGCGCGCCATAAAAAATTCGGCCAGATTTCAGCCTCCACCAAAATGATTGCCACGGGGTGAAACACCGCAAGTGCGCGCCGTACGCACCGCCGGAAATCCACGGGATAGTATATTTTCAAAATGTGCGACGGCAGCCGTTTTTCCAGTTCGGCCATTCCGGTGGTGGTGGTGGTGGATACGACAATTTTAAGCTTTGGAAGGCGCGGCTCCAGCGCTTTGATCAACTGTGTGCAAATGTTGACCTCGCCGACGCTTACGGCGTGGAACCAGATGACATCGCTGTTGGTGATGGCGGCGCGTATGGCGCTGCCATAATGCCCAAAACGCTGACGGAAATTTTTCCGCCAGTTGCCGCGCCGCCACATCTTCAAAAAGTAATAGGGCGCGCTCAGCAAAAAGCCGGCTGTGAACAATATGTTGTAAATGAACCGCATGAAACCGGCGGCCATTTTGATGCTGAACCATGCCTGCACGCAAAGTTTTTTTGCGCGGTGCAGCCACACCGGCAGGCGTGAAGGCAAGTTGGCGACCGCGGTTTTACACCATCCTGTGGAGCGGCGCAGCAAAGCCGGGCGCCTTTTCAGCCAGCACTCCAGCCTTGCTCTTCACCGGCGGAAGAAAAGCAGGCCGATTATCAGGAGCATTGGCAGGAGAAATGGCAGGGTGTATTTGAAAACGTAACCTAGAAATGTGGGCGTATGGACTTTCTGCTGGTCGGCTATGGATTTGACCATGAAATTTGGGCCGTTGCCGATATACGTGGCTGCGCCGAAGAAAACCGCCCCCACGCTTACAGCCAAAATGTAGTGGTTATAGCTGGCGTTACCCAGCAGGAAGGCCACTTCGATGTCTTCGATGCTGATGCGCCCGGCGGCAACGGCGTCTCCGTGGTATTTGACCAGGGTTGCAAACGTTGCCTGTACCGGCGCGGTGGCGGAAGCGAGGTCTGCGCCGCCATTTTGGAGCAGATGCTGTACCTGGCTGATGGTGGCTGGATCAACAAATTGTCCCATGATGGCGCTCAGGAAAGTCAGATAAGTGGGGGCGTTGTCCAGCACGCTGGAGAGCGAGCCACAAGCGAAGTAATAAAAGGCCGGACCTGCTGAGCCGAACTGGGAGGCGTGCCCTTTAAGCCAGTCGAGCGCCGGCATCATGGTTGCAAAGATGCCAATAAATAAAATGGCGACCTCTTGAATCGGATGAAAGTTGAAATGATTGGCTTGGTGGATGGATTTGCGGGTTGTGTAGTAACTCCCGACAGCCGCGCCAAGCATCATGGCCTCCCGCACAAACACCGGTTTTTGAATGAATACAGCCACGAGAATGATTCCGAGGAAAACAAGATTCCACAATCCTTCGATGCGGTATGTGTCACGGCCTTCAGCCAGTTGATCGCGGACAGGTTTTGGCGCGCGCAGGTAATTATGCCGGTCAACGGCGTAAAAAATTGCCAGCATCATGCCCACGCCCACGATCCACAGCGGCCAGCCGTGCTCCAGCACCCACCAAAAAGGGATGCCTTTCAAATAACCTAAAAACAACGGCGGGTCTCCTATCGGCGTGAGCATCCCCCCTACGTTCGACACGATGAAAATGAAAAAGACAATATGATGCGCGGTGAGGCGGTATTTATTCATGCGCATCCAGGGGCGAATCATGATCATCGAAGCGCCAGTGGTGCCCACAATATTGGCAAGCACGGCGCCGATGGCCAGAAAGACAACATTTTCCCTTGGTGTGGCCTCCCCTTTGACGTGAATCAACAGACCGCCGGAAACCACAAACAGCGAGCCGATAAGCGCTATGAAACTGACATATTCAAGCCCGGTGTGCGCCGCCGTATGCCGTGCTTCGCCACCCAGGAAAAAGAGGTAATAGGACAGCGTCACCGCTCCCAGGGCAAGCGACACCTTTGGATAATGCCGCCCCCACCAGTCCGGAAAAAACAACGGCCCAACCGCAATGATTGCCAGCAACGCGCCAAAAGGAACAATCATCCAGGGGCTGACCTCGTAAGGCACAACCGACATGGCCGGCAGCTTAGCGGCTGGAGCGCGCGCCGGTCAATGCGAGTTTGACAGGCGGCAGCTCGACTTTCCATGCCTGTTCAACCGGGCCGCCCAGAAATTGAGCGGCTACGGCTTCAAACCGCTCCGGGTCATCGGTTACAAAAGAATGCAGCAACCCCCGCCTTTCCTGCCGTGGATGCAGAAGGCCGGCTTGGGAAAGACGCGCGGCCACAAATCGCGCGCAACATTCCGCTGAATCAACCAATGCAACTTTTGGCCCTGTCACGCGGCGAATAAGCGGCTTGAGCAGCGGATAATGTGTGCAGCCCAGAATCAATGTGTCAATTTTCTCCCTGAGCAGCGGGCGCAGATACTCCTTGAGCACCGCCAGAGTGACTGGATGCCGCAGCCAGCCTTCCTCCACAAGCGGTACCAACAGCGGGCAGGCTTTTGGAAAAACGCGGGCCTTCGAGTCGAGGCGGTTGATCGCCACTTCATAAGCGCGGCTGCGGATTGTTGTTGCGGTGGCCACCACCCCGATCCGGCCATTCCGGGTTTTTTCCAATGCCACTTGCGCCCCCGGCTCTATGACGCCGAAGATTGGCAGTGTGAGCCACTCCTCAAGGGCAGGCAACGCCCATGCCGATACTGTGTTGCATGCCACTACCAGCGCTTTTACGCCGCGCTTGACCAGAAATTGCGCATCCTCGCGTGCAAACCGCGTGACGGTATCCGGCGATTTTGTCCCGTAAGGAACCCGCGCAGTGTCCCCCAGATAAATCAACTCTTCAAAAGGCAGGGCGCGGTGTATCTCCCGCACAACCGTCAGCCCGCCGACGCCGGAGTCGAAAATGCCAATCGGCCTTGTTGCCTTGCGATTCATCCTTCAACAGCTTTTTTGTAAGCCGCCAGCCCCGCGGCAATTGCCTGCGCCAGTTTTTTGCGCTCGGCGGAGTCGGTTGCCTTCTTGCAGTCGGTGGCGTTGGACATGAATGCGCCTTCGATCAGAATGGCCGGCAGCGTTGCATTTTTCAGCACTGCAAAGCGTGCCCGGCGCACGCCGCGGTCCGGCGACTGCAATTTCTGTGTCAACTGCCGTTGTACGTGCCACGCCAGAATTAAATTGCGGGCGTCATTCTTGTTGCCTGGACAGGCTCCGGTATCTGCGCCTTCGCCGCGCGCATTTGTCGAGCTGGCATAGGCCGGCGTCATGCAATAGGTCTCACAACCCGCAACTGAGGAGTCGCTTGAAGAGTTGTAATGCAGGCTTACAAAAACATCGGCTCGTTTCCTTTTGGCGAGCGCCGGACGGTCAGCCAGCTCCATATACACATCATTGGTGCGCGTCAGAAACACCTTGAAGCCCGTCCGCTCCAATTCTTTTTTCAAGTCCTCGGCCAAAAGCAAAGTCAGCTTTTTTTCCTGAAATGTTCCTTCGAGATTGCCGGGGTCGCGCCCGCCGTGGCCGGGGTCAAGGCAGATGGTTCTGACTTTGCCGCCTCTGGCGGATTTGGGCGGAAACAACAACGGGTGGACGGTTGTTCGCAAATCCAGCGTCGAGATGTACGGGGTTGCGCCGTGCCGCGCAACAGGGATTGACAGATAAACCGTCACGCCATTGATTTGGGCTTCGCGCGAGTCAACCGTGAATTGAAGCTTCGCGCCATTGCCGGACACTGTAATCTCTTTTTCTTTGCGGCCCCAATCCCACTGCAAACGGTACTGTTGCGCCCAATCCGAGAGCCGAACGTATTCGTGACCAAACAAGGTAACCCGTTCGAGCTGTGAAAGAAATCCAGTCGCGCCTGTTGCGCTCAACAGGCTGCATGTTAATGCCAATATGACCGCTCCTTGCCGGACCACGGGCAGAATCTGCCTGTTTTTACGGCCGTTGGCAATGTTTTAATCCGGACTGTCCGGGCGGCTCAGCTCGCAGATGCGGCCGGCTCGGCTTCGGCGGCTCGCGGTGCATTCCATTCGCGCAGGCGCGCCTCCACTTCATCAATTACATTGTCCGGCGTTGATGTGCCGGCAGTCAGCCCCACCACGTCTGTGTCGTGGAACCAGCCGGGTTGCAAATCCGCAGCCGTCTGGATGTGATAAACCCGCGGGCAATAACGCGCACATGCCGAGACCAGCTCACGTGTGTTGTTGCTGTTGGCGCCGCCAACCACAACAACTGCATTGCATTGTCGCGCCAATTCAACAGCCGCAGCCTGCCGCTGCTTGGTAGGCTTGCAGACGGTATCAACCAGCCTCACTTCCGCGTCCGGAAACCGGCGGCCAATCAATTCCGCCAGTTGCCGGACACGCTCCAGCGGCTGGGTGGTCTGCGCCACAACGCCATAACGCTTTTTCGCCGGCAGCTCCAGAATGTCGTCCTCATTCAAAACAATATTGTACTCTTCCAAGTCGCCGGTCAGCCCGCGCACTTCAACATGCTGCCGCTGGCCAATTACCACCGGATAAAACCCATCCGCCACAAGCCGCGCAAGCGCCTGATGCGCATAATGCACCAGCGGACAGGTTGCTTCGGTTACCTGAAATCCGCGTTCACGCGCCGCGTTGATCGTCCGGTTTGAAGCGCCGTGGGCGGTAATCATCAGATGGGGTGTCTTGACATCTTCGAGCTTGCGCTCAATGCGCACGCCGTTGCGACGGAGCTCTTCCAAAACGGTCTCATTGTGGACGAGGTCGCCCAGTATGGTCAGCGGGTTGTTGGCGGCCTGCTGGAGTGCAAGGGCGATGGCGTTGCGGACGCCGAAGCACATGCCGAGGTGATGTGCGCGAATAATTTTCATGGCAAACTTTGTATCACAAAGCATGTGACCAATCCAGTCATTTTGCGTTCAAAAAAAATTCATTTCACAGGCAGTTTGCGGGTTTGCTGCACGATTTTTTCAAGCATCGAGACATATTCCGCGAACGCCTTCCGTCCGGCGGGCGTCAGGGCGCAGGTCGTAAGCGGGCGTTTGTTGAAATAGGATTTTGTAACCGAGACATACCCCGCCTCCTGGAGCGTGCGGATGTGCGTTGTAAGGTTGCCATCGGTCATGTTGAGCGTATCGCGCAGCTCGGTAAAGGACAGCTCCGGGGAAGCGGCCAGCAGCGACATTATTGCAAGCCGCCCCTTCTCGTGGATCACGCGATCCAACTGGAGCATTAATTCCGGATTCACGCGCTAATTTCCTTTGATTCAGTCAAATAGAGGTAAATCCCGTAGGCGAGGTGAAGGCCGCCAAAACCCGCGCCCATGAAGAGGTGCAGCCTGTGGTCCAGGATGTTGGGCGGGCCGTGCAAAACCCAGTAATAACCAATGGCAAGGCCGGCAAGCGTGAAAATCCAGCCCAGCAGCCGTATGCCGCGCCGCATGAAGAAGCCGGCGGCATTGAGGGCAAACCCGTAAAACAGCAGCCAGGAAATGATTAAGATGCCCAACTGGCTGGCTTTGAAATCGGCGATGATGAACAACAATCCCAGGGCCACCCCTGCAGCAAGGGGCAGTGCAACCGCCTGCGCCACACGCCGTGTTGGCGGAGACCAAAACGGCTCGGCTGCACGGAATGCCTGGCGGCGTACCAGAAGCAGCGCCAGCGCCAGAGTGACCGCGCCCACGCCCATCCAGTAACCGGCGAATCCCGCTGGCTGCCCGAGTTCAAGCGCCCAACCGCCGGCGCCGGCGGCCAGCCCCAAAAAGCCAGCGAGCGTGGCGACTGGCGCAAGCGCGCGGCGGTAGAGGGCCGAGCGCTCCATCAAGGTCCGGATGGTCTGGATTTGTTCGGCTGCCCATTCGGTGTTCATGGCGGCACTTTGCCTTGCAAAGCGCGATACTGCAAGCTGTTTTTGGAAAAAGCTTTTCCACTGGTTGCTTTGAAAAATCACGAGGTTTGTCGAATCCAGTCCCAGAATCCCAATTTGTCCAGGCGCAGGCGCAATTGTTTCAACTGTGCGGTTTGCCAGCAGGTGCGCCGCCTGTTTTTCCACTGCCGACAGGTTCAACGAGCCGTCGGCACGGAATGGCGTGTGCGTTGCGGCAACAAGGTTGCGGAGTTTGAGTTTTGAATTTTGCGTATTTCTTTTCATTGGATCATTTGAATTGAATCAGCATTGCAGCGGCGTTTCAGCCTTTCTCATTGACCAGTTCGGGTTTGGGCCGGATTAGCAGCACCAACACAACTGAAATCAGCGCTACTGTGGCGAACACGCCGAAAATCATGTTCAACGGCACGTGATGGTCGCGCAAGGCGCCGAAACCCCAGTCTGCGGCCCCGCCGCAGCTTATGCTGACAAGATTCATGATGCCGTAGCCGGTGGCGCGCAAATCGGGTTTTACGATCTGACAAAGGATGGGCATGTTGTTGCAGTCAAAAAATCCCCAGCCTAATCCAAAAAGGAGCAGGAAACAGACGGCCACCGCCAGGGTGCCGGCATTTCCGACACCAAACATGGCCGGGATGATCATGCTCATGCCGATTGCGCTGATGTAAATGCGCCCTCGGATATTGCTGCGCATCCAGCGGTCCGCCAGCCATCCGCCTGCGACTGCGCCAACAATTGCGGCAGACTGCCAGTAAATTGTGGCTGAGACTCCGGCCTTGCCCTGCCCGATGTTAAATTGTTCCTTCAGGATGGCCGGCATCCAATCCCGCACGACCCAGCCTGCGAGGGCCGGCAGTGTAAAATAGAGCACCAGGAGGATGAAAGAGCCGTTGGTAAGAAGTGCTTGGGCCGAGCGCGCTATCGTGGGTTTTGCGGGCGCGCCCATGGCATCGTTGCGCGGCGCATCGCGCAACAACAGGGCAAGCGGGATTGCGTAGAGCACGCCCACAATGCCGCATATATCAAATGCCATGCGCCAACCAAGATTTGGGGAATCGGCCACGTAACCGCTGAACCCTCCCACAATCACGCCGAAGTAAATGGCCATCTGATGAGTGCCAACGGCCCGCGAGCGTGTAGCGCCGGTATGGTAGTCGGAAATGAGCGCCAGCGCAGCGGGTATGTAGAAGGCCTCGCTGATGCCCATGAGTGAACGCGCCCACAACAAACCATTGTAAGTGGTTACGTGGCCTGTAGCCCAAGTCACCGCGGACCATACAAACAAACTGCCGCAGATGGTGAATCGTCGCCCGAACCTGTCAGCAATGTAACCTCCTATCGGGCTGAACACGGCATAGACCCATTTGAACTGGCCGAGCATCCGGCCCCAATTGGCTTCGCTGCCGATACTGGGGATGTCGGCCATGACGGAAAATTTCATCGAGGCCAGCATCTGGCGGTCCAGATAGTTCAACAGTGCTACCGGCCATAGCAGCATCACCACCAGCCAGGCGTAACGGATTATTTTCCCGTCGTTTTGGTTCATTATTGCGAGACAAGTTTTCCCCTAATTCCGCTCATAAAGGGAATCTTATTTTTGCGCTGCACCGGCAGACCACTCCCAAACTTCGGGCGAACGGATGCCCGGGCGCACCTCGCCGCTGGGAAACACAAAGCGGCCCCGCCCGCCCCTTAATTAGCAGACTGTCACCGGTAACTCCGGCATAAACCCCGGCAAAGCCTTCACGGTCAGGCAGCGAAGGCAGCTTCCACCATGTGGACACAGAAGAAATAGGGAGCTAATAGCGTGAATCTGGCTCGAAGCGGGCGGCCACGGCGCGATGTTGGGAGCGGCGGCCGCTCTCGGTGCGGCAATCGGTCACGGTAAAGCCGCGTCCGGCAAAACAATAGTCAATCCGCAGCCATGGCCCGAAACCGGTCAGCGGATTCAAACTGTAGCCCGGAAAAGTGAAACCATAGCCGCGTCCACGTTTTTCGAAGGCGTCAACCAGTTCACGGCTGAACATCCGGTACAAAAAGCCGTGATTTGGCATGTTGAAATCGCCGGCCACAAGGAATGGGAGCGGCTCATTTTTGAGACGCTCAAGCAGGGCACGCGCAAGCTCGATGCGGTTTGCCCATGCTTCGGCAATCTCACGCCGGAATCGTCCGGGAGCGGTCTGTTCCTGGCCAATGCCGGCCAGCGCGATCAAGAGGCCGGCGCCGCGCAGCCGGAAAAGCTCGCGCCTGGGTGTCGGCAGATGCACCGAGTAAACCGCCACTCGCCGACCCTGCCATTCAATTTCGAAACGTGCCGCCACCGGGAAACGCTGCTGGCCGGGCAACTCGACGACCTGGGAGTTCATGATTGGAAATTTGCTTAACATCACGAACTCGGCCTGCTCGGCCATCTGGTATTCGGGGAAGCTGCGCTGGTAGCGGGAGCCTCGCGCGCGTGCTTCCTGCAACAATACAATATCCGGGTTTTGTTCGTGCAAAAATTCAGTGATGCTCTGGCGGTTGTTCTGGCCGATGTTGTTGGTCATGAGCACGAGTGACGGCCCGCGGGGAGGAGGCCGCCATGACCATTCCGGGTCCATGTAAATGAAAAGTACAAACACGCAACAGCCCAGATGCCACCAGAGCAGGCGCCTTTGAAAGGCCAGTGAAACCGGCGCCAGAACCAGCAGGGGCAGCAGCCATGCCTGCGCCGGCACGTACAGACAGGTTGCCACCAGCCAATTGCGCTCCCCAATCCATTCCATTGCACCCAAAAGCAGCGCCAGCCCGGCTGCATACAGCCACGTTGCCCATGCGCTTAACCGCGCTACCCAGACTGCAGCCCGCCCCAGCGGCTGCACCTGACTGCCCGGTTTTTGCGGTTGTTCATCCATAGCCATGGATGCGCGATGATAAGACCATGGCCCGGTTTGTGCCAGCCATATTGCCTGCGGGCGGTTTTGAAAAAGGAATCCTGCTTGCCATTGATTTGTTTTGTTGGATGATTTCCCATGAATTTGAAATAGGATGGCAGACATGAAAAAACTTTTTGCGCATGCAACGGCATTGCTGGCGGCGGCGTGCCTTGGAACCGCAGCGGCTGCAACGGCTCCGGCGGCGGGCGGGCGTCCAAACATTCTATTCTGTTTTGCCGATGATTGGGGGCGGTATGCCGGCGTTTATGCCAGTTTGGAGAACCGGCCAACGGTCAATCAGGTGGTTAAAACCCCCAACATAGATCGAATCGCCCGCGAAGGTGTTCTGTTTCGCAACGCTTTTGTGCCTGCGCCATCCTGCACTCCGTGCCGCTCATCGCTGTTGTCCGGACAGTACTTCTGGCGCACCGGTCTTGGGGCGATTTTGCAGGGGGCACGCTGGGACCCGGCGATTCCATCGTATCCGCTTTTGCTGCGCGATGCCGGCTATCACATCGGAAAGAGTTACAAAGTATGGAGTCCGGGCACGCCTGCGGATGCCCCTTATGGAGGCCAGCAGTTCGCCTACGAAAAGGCTGGGCGCGCTTTCAATAACTTTTCCGAGGAAGCCACGAAGATGGTGCGTGAAGGGATGAGTTTCAATGAGGCACGTGAGAGGATACTTGAGCAGGTGCTCCGGAATTTCGAGGCGTTTTTGGCGGACCGCAAACCCGGTCAGCCGTTTTGTTATTGGTTCGGGCCGACGTTGACTCATCGGGCTTATGAAAAAGGCTCCGGCAAGGCTCTTTGGGGCATAGACCCGGATTCGCTCAAGGGCAGGCTGCCGAAGTTCATGCCGGATGTGCCGGAGGTGCGGGCGGATTTTACGGATTACCTTGGGGAAATTCAGGCATGGGATGCCGGCGTGGGTGTTTTGTTGCGAAAGTTGGAGGCAATCGGTGAACTGGACAAAACGCTGGTTGTCATAAGCGGCGACCACGGCATGCCGGGTGTGCCCGGCGGGAAGTGTAACCTTTACGATTTCGGCGTTGGTGTGGCTCTGATTGCGCGCGGTCCGGGGATTGCCGGGGGGCGTGTTGTTGATGATTTTGTCAATCTGATGGATTTGGCGCCGACCTTTTTGGAAGCTGGCGGTGTAAAACCGCCGGCGGTGATGAACGGCCGCAGTCTTATGAATGTTTTGCGCTCTGAAAAATCCGGCCTTGTTGATTCAAACCGAACTTATGTGATAACCGGTCGCGAGCGTCATGTTGGCGCGGCTCGCGATGGGAATCTCCCTTATCCGCACCGTGCAATCCGAACGGCAGATTTTCTCTACATCCGCAATTTTGCGCCGGAACGCTGGCCGATGGGCAGTCCAAAATTTACTTCGCGGGAGGATTTGCCGTCTGTCGAGGCGCTTGAGAAAAACACGTATGTGGCATTTGCGGACATGGATGCCAGCCCAACCAAGGCGTGGCTGGTGAGCCAGTTTGGAATTCCACAATGGCAATGGCACTACAACTACGCCTTCGGTTTGCGCCCGGAGGAAGAGTTGTACGATTTGCGAAATGACCCTGAGCAGGTTAAAAACGTGGCCACTGATCCGGCCTATGCAGCCAAAAAAAGCGAGCTGGCAGCGCGGCTTTTGAAGGAGTTGCGCGATACTTCTGACCCGCGGGTCATTGACGGCGGAAAAACATTTGAAATGCCGCCTTTTACCGATTTGCCTGCCGACAGGCAGCCCGCCCGTGGTGGCGGTGGCGGCCAGCGTCGCTGAAGAGAACCCGCCGATAAGAATTGGCGCAAATTGGTGATGAAAACCGAGCCTTCCAGTCCGGATGCATGCCGTGCCAGAAAGCCGCCTGTGGCGCTGGTGACGGGCGCGGCCGGCGGGCTTGGGTCTCAAATCGTCAGCGAGTTGCTTGCACAAGGCTGGCGGGTGGCTGCCGGATTTCATCACCGGCCGCTGGAGCGCAAGTCAGATGCGCTTCTGCCGGTGCGGCTGGACGTAACGAAAGAAGAGGAGGCCGCGGCGGCAGTTGCGGATGTGCTTGCCCGCTGGGAGCGGCTTGACCTGTTGGTGAATAACGCCGGCCTCATTGCCGATGCGACACTCTCCCAGATGAGCGAGGCGCAGTGGGATGAAGTTATGGCGGTTAATTTGAAGGGCGCTTTTATATGTGCAAGGGCCGCCCTCAAACCAATGCTCCGCCAGCGCAGCGGACATATCATTAATATAAGCAGCTTCTCGGCAAGGCGCGGGCCGCGTGGACAGGTCAATTACGCCGCCGCAAAGGCCGGCCTGATAGGACTGACCCAGTCATTGGCGCGCGAGGTTGGCGCACGCAACATCCGGGTAAATGCCGTGCTGCCCGGACTGCTCCGCACTTCTTTGACATCCGGACTGACACCGGCCCAATGGGAGACGTTGGTCCGCGCCAACGTCTTGGGACGCATCAATGACATGGCCGAGGTGGCTCGATTCATTGTTTTCCTGGCCGGCATGGAAAATGTCTCCGGCCAGATTTTTCAACTCGACAGCCGCATCAGCCGCTGGACGTGATTTTTTATGCCGGGCGCAGACAATAAAAGCGGGTTGGACACAGTATTGCAGGCGGAATTGGACTTGTTAAAGGCACAGGGACTGCGCCGTGTCCTGCGCCGGCTGGATTCGCCCCAGGGCATCCATGTTCAACTGGATGGAAAATCCCTGATTAATTTTTCATCCAATGATTATCTTGGGCTGGCGAATCACCCGCAGTTGAAGGAGGCGGCCCGGCTGGCAATTGAAAAGTTTGGCGTGGGCGCCGGCGCCTCGCGGCTCATCAGCGGCTCGCTTGGGCCGCATCATGAACTGGAAGCGGCCCTTGCGGAGTTCAAAAATACGGAGGCGGCCCTGAGTTTCAATTCCGGCTATGCAGTTGCCACGGGTGTTCTACCGGCTTTGCTTGGAAAGGGCGACTACTTGATTTTGGACAAACTGGTTCATGCTTGCATTGTGGACGGGGCGCGGCTTTCCGGAGCGAGGTTGCGGGTGTTTGCCCACAACGATATGGCAGGATTGGAGGAGCGGCTGGCCTGGGCGCGGCGGCAGGCGGAGCAGGCCGGCGCAGATGCATCAGGGCGTTTGCCGCGGATTTTGGTTGTAACCGAATCTGTCTTCTCAATGGATGGCGACTGGGCGCCGTTGGCTGAAATTGTTGCGCTGAAGGAACGTTATGGGGCGTGGCTGATGGTTGATGAGGCCCACGGTACCGGACTTTACGGCCCAAAAGGCCGCGGGTTGCTGGCGGAGCTGAATCTGGATGGACGGGCTGAAATCCAGATGGGCACGTTGGGCAAGGCATTCGGCGCTTCCGGCGGTTTTATTTGCGGTTCACGGGCGCTGATTGAATATCTTTTGAATCGCGCACGCAGCTTCATCTTTTCAACGGCGCCGCCTCCGGCTGTTGCTGCGGCGGCTTTGGCGGGAGTAAAACTGGCGCAATCATCAGAAGGCGACCAGAGGCGCAGAATGCTCTGGGAGCGGGTTGAACAGTTGCGCAACGGACTGGCTGGCCAAAACTGGCGGCTGCCGCCGGAAAAAAGCGCGATACTACCGCTGATTGTGGGAGAGGAGGAACGCGCCGTCCGGCTTTCCCGGCAATTGCAGGAGGCAGGCTTTTTTATCCCGGCGATACGGCATCCAACCGTCGCGCGCGGGCAGGCGCGGTTGCGTTTGACTGTTTCGGCCAGCCACACCTCCGGCGAGGTAGCAGGATTGCTTGAGGCCATGAGCGGCCAGTCAGGCGCGCATTAAAATGTTGTGCGCGACCAACCTCTGGCTGTTCCTTGTAACCTTTTGCGCCTCAAAGCTGTCTTTTAATGGTGGATGCGGGGCGGCAAATTCATTATCTGAATAATTCGAGCGGCGGCGCGTCCAAATTGGAAAGTGATTTATGACGAACCGGACGTGGTTTTCACTCATCTTACTGGCGTTGGTGGCAGGCGTGGCGATATATGTGCACCTTGACTGGCTGCGCCCGCCTCCAATTCAAATTACACCGACGATTCGTCCGGGGCAGCGCTCGCGGCTGAATCCTGATGTCTATCCGGTATCATTCATGCTCGACGGGAAATATGAGCTTACGGAAGTCAAAGTGGTGGCGGTGGATGACATCAAGACCAACAAATATCCGCATGCCCTTTGGCACATGATTTCCGATTCACACTCAAAGCCGACCAAGATCATTGTGTACGGCATGCCGATTCCGGGAATGAAGCCAAGCGTCCCGCGTGGCCGTCCGGAGCCGCTCCAGCCGAATGTGCCTTACCGGCTGATTGTCAAGGCGGGCAAATCACAGGGTCAGGCGGACTTCAAGACCATGGAAGTGGTATTGCCCACCTCGCCAGACCCTCCACCTCCGAGGTAACTCCAGGAAAAAAATTCTTTTGCCTTGCAGACTGGCGGGGATTTGTGCCTTAAATGAAGGGCGCGATTTGCAACCGTTAATGCGCCTCGATGGATGCCCATGAACAGGCAGCGCGTATGTGTTTATTACTCCGGACATGTCCAGGGAGTAGGTTTCCGCTACACCGTGCGGTCGGTGGCGCGGGGCTTTGAGGTCACCGGCACGGTGCGCAACCTTGCCGATGGCCGGGTGGAATTGATTGCCGAGGGTGAGTGCGAGGAGCTTGAGGCGTTTTTGAACGCCATCCGCGAGTCGGAAGTGGGCTATTTTATACGCGGCACGGAGATCAAATGGAGCGAGGCCGCAGGCGGGTTGCGTGGTTTTGAAATTGTGCCATGAGGCATAGCGGCAAAGATGAAGTACGCCATAATAGCTGACATTCACGCCAACTTGGAGGCGCTCCAGGTTGTGCTTGCAGATATTGAAGAGCAGAAATGCACGCATATCGTCTGCCTTGGGGACGTTGTGGGTTACAACGCCAATCCGAAGGAGTGCCTTGACATCATACGCCAGCGCAACATCCCGTGCATCAAGGGCAATCATGACGAGTATTGCTCGTCGGACGAGGGCATGGAGGGCTTCAACCCACACGCAGCCGAGGCCATTGACTGGACCCGGAAGCAGCTTACCGAGGATGACCGAAAATGGCTGCGCGAATTGAAGTACATCCGGCTGATTCATAATTTCACCATTGTCCATGCCACGCTGGACGTGCCCAAGCGCTGGGGTTATGTGTTTGACAGGCTGGCGGCTGCCGCAAGTTTCACCTATCAAAATACGCCGGTTTGCTTTTTCGGCCATACGCATGTGCCGGTTGCATTTGTGCGCGATACGATGGTGCGCGGCGGCACTTATTCAAAGTTCAAGATTGAGCCTGGCAAAAAGTACTTCATCAATGTTGGAAGCGTCGGCCAGCCGCGGGACAACATTCCCAAGGCCGCTTATGTCATTTACGAAGTCGAAGAGGGCACCATTGAGCTGCGCCGCCTCGATTATGACATTGCAACCGCCCAGAAGAAAATTCTTGCTGCGGGCCTGCCGCAGCGGCTTGCCGACAGGCTGGCGCTGGGCAAATAGGCGCCGGGCAAACAGGCCGGCCATCCATCTCCCCGGCGCGTGAAAATCCTGATACTAAAACCAAGCTCGTTGGGGGATGTGATTCAAGCGCTTCCGGTTCTGCGGCTTTTAAGGCGACAGTATCCCGACAGCGAGATTTATTGGTGGATCGAAACTGCCTTGATTCCGCTTCTGGAGGGCGACCCGGATATCGCCGGTTTGATACCGTTTGAACGGCGGCACTGGACTTCGCCGAAAAACTGGCTTCAGCTTGCCAGCGGGATAATGGAGTTGCGCCGGATGCAATTTGACTGGGTGCTGGACTTGCAGAGCCTTGCTCGCAGCGGCGCGGTGGCATGGCTCGCAAATGGCGGGCTGCTTGTCGGGCTGGATGATGCACGTGAAGGCGCCCGCGGTTTTTACGATATCATTGTTCCGCGGCCGGATTGGTTCACGCACGCCGTTGACTGGTACCTGGGGGCGCTGCCGCATCTTGGCGTGGCGGTTGACAAACGGTTTGAGTGGCTGCCGCCACGGCCGCATGTTGCCGCGGCTGTGCGTAAAAAATGGAATTTGGATGAGCGGACGCCGTGGGCGATTTTCGTGCCCGGTGCGCGGTGGGTCAACAAGCGGTGGCCGGTTGAATATTTTGCTGAAACAGCCCGGCGTATTGTTGCCGGGCATCCGGAGCTGCGCATAGCGGTCATTGGCGGCGCCGATGACGGGCAACTGGGCAAGGCAATCGCGGAGGCCGCGCCGGCAGCCGTCCTTGATTTGACCGGAAAAACCGACCTGCCAGAAATGATCGAGTGGATTCGGCTGGGGCGTGTTGTGTTGACGAATGATACCGGCCCGATGCACGTGGCGGCTGCCCTGGGCAGGCCGGTGGTGGCGTTGTTCGGCCCGACCGAGCCACGGCGTACCGGGCCTTATGGCCAGTTGCATAATGTTGTCCGGCTGCCGCTCGAATGTGTGCCCTGCATGAAAGGTGAATGCCGGCTTTCACCGCCGATGCAATGCATGAGCGGGATATCTCCCGGGATGGTTTTGCAGAGGCTTGAGGCTGCGCTGGCCGGCAATTCAACCGGCAACAGGCAGCCGGATGGTCCGCTTCAACCGCAAAAAATGCAGCCATAGATTTGTTGCGGGCCGGTTGTAAATCCGGCTCATTGCCAGACCGTAGATTTGGAGTTGTGGCTTGTAGGCCAGCGCCTTTTCATCGGCGTCATCCGCGCTGACAGCGTCCGTTTTGAAGTCCAGCACCCATAGTTCAGCGGGCAGCAGGACAAGCAAATCCACCACGCCCTGCACCACCACAAATTCACCCTGCAGTCCGCCACACGTTGGTTTGAGGCAGAGGCGTGGAAAGTCAGCCGTGTCCAATCGCGCCGTAAAAGGGGCCTCTCGCTGGATGCTTTCACGGTGTTGCAATATTTTCCTGCCTGTTTCCGAATTCCAAAATGCAGCAATCGCCTCGAAGTCCAACAACCTGGCTTCAGCCTGCTCCAGCATGCCGTTTTTGACGAGCCGCGTTGCCTCCTCTTCGAGACGGCTTGGAGAATCGGCGCAGCTCAAATCCATCAGCTCCAAAAAATGATGCTGTGCAAGGCCGGCTTCGAGCCGCAGGCTGGTTGCGCCTTTGTATGCGCGCGCAAACCTGGGAGCGGGCAGGAAACCGGCAGGCTGGCTTTCCTCCGCCAATTCCTCAAGGGCGCGCCTGCGCAGAAGTGAAACTGTGGTTTTTGCCGGCTCAACGGTGGCTGCCGCGTACGGGTAGGTGAATTCGAGGCGGCGGACTGTGTTTTCCCAAAGAGCAGCCTGACTTTCGGTTTCGTCCGGTGTCGCCGTTGGCGTTATGGCGGCTTTCCCAGGAGGCGCAAGGCGCGAATCATCCCAATCATAGAAAGCCCAGCGAAGCAACGGGCCTTCGCCCGCCGGTTGGTTGAGCCAGTCGGCGCTTCCGCAGACTTCATGGAGCAATGGGCCTACCCAGTCCAAATAACAATTTGCCGAAAGCACGCGATACCATGCAGGGCGTTTAGCTTGCAGCTCACTCCAGCGAGTCTTTATTTTATTGCCAATGGTTGCGGTGAGAATCAGCCGCTCGGCGGCGCGGGTCAACGCCACATAAAGCAGGCGCATCTCTTCGCCAAGCGCTTCAGCCTTCTGGCGTCTGGAGCAAAACCAATGTGCGACACTCGGATAGGTGCAGCCAATGCCGGGCGGTTTGACTCGTGGGCAAAGCCCGTGCTCTTCATCCACCACCCACGACTCCCAGATATCTTTCAAATTGAATGTGGCGTCCAGTCCGGCAAGCACAACCACGGGAAACTCAAGCCCCTTGGCCTGATGAATGCTCATCAACCTGACGGCATCCTCAACCGGCGCGGGCGGAGGTTTGACGGCTTCTTCGGCTTCGATCTGTTGCTCGATGGTTTTGAGAAAGCGTCCCAATCCCTGCCGCTGCCACGGGTCGAATTCACGCGCCATGTTCAGCAATTTCCGGACGTTTGCCACGCGCATGGCGCCGCGCTCCCGCGAACGGCACCATTCGATGTAATGCGTCTCATCGAGCACGACTTCCAGACAATGCGCCACCGGTTCCTGCCGGGAAAGCGCCCGCCATCGCGCATATCGTTCCAGAAATTCATTTACACGCTCGAACAACCGCCCTGTTTTCGGGGCCGTCTGATGCCACCGCATGAGCGCCGTCCAATATCGGGTGCGCGGTGCGGCCAGACGTATTTCAGCGAGTTCATCCAGCGACAGCCCGGCCAATGGCGAGCGCAACACGGCCAAAAGCGGCAAATCCTGCAACGGATTGTCCAAAATCCGCAGCAGGTTCACCAGATCAGCCACCTCTATGCACTCGTAAAAATTCCCCTCCAATGCCGAGAGCGGGACGCCGAATCTTGAGAATTCCTTTGCGAAAATTTCAGCCGCTGTTGAGGGTGCGCGCAGCAGGATTACCATGTCGCGGTACTCCGCCGGGCGCAATTTTTTCTGACGCGAGTCCCAAATCTGGAGATTTTCTTCTTTGAATTTACGCAGGCGCCATGCAACCAACCGCGCCTGTCGCTCCCAACTGCTCAGCTCGGCGAGGGCATCCGCCTGATCGGATTCTTCGTCGTCGTCATTGTCTGGGCTGCGCAACAGGTGCATCTCGACGCGGCACGAGTCTGGCTGGCCGGTGTTTCGCCGCTGTTGCGGGCGCGCGTCAGGCGCGCCAAACAGAAGCCGCGCGGAATCGTCATACTCGATGCCGCCGGCCTGCTGAATCATCAGCTTGCTGAACAATGCATTTACGGCGTCAATGATTGCTTCGTGGCTCCGAAAGTTATCCTGCAGCGGTATTACGCGGCCGTCTGCGCCCGGTTGGCTCCAGTCGCGCGCATACCGCTGGAAAATATGCGGCGCGGCGCGGCGAAATCTGTAGATGCTTTGTTTGACATCGCCGACCAGAAAGCGGTTTGCTTCAGGACCGCGGCGGCTGATTGCCGACAGGATGGCATCCTGGGCGTCGTTGATGTCCTGATACTCATCAACAAGGATGAGGCGGAATTGTTTTTGCAATTCCTGTGCAACCGGGCTGGGCGCGCCATCCGGCCCATCGCTCAACAATTGCAGGGTGAACTGTTCCAGGTCCGAAAAATCCAGCAGCGCCTGATTGCGCTTTGCGGAGGCATAAGCCTGGCTGAACTCGACCGTCAAATTCAGCAATGCAAGCCCTTGCAAGCGAGTCCATTCCCAGTCCTGCAGCAACGGGTCCTGCTGTTGCTTCGGCAAGAAGCCGATCAGCGCTTCAGCTTCTTCAAAACATTTTTTGATTGGCCTTGAATTTGCAGTCTTCGACCCGCGGGGGCAGACTGTGTCCGGGGCGTTGCACAAATCTTGAAAAATTTGCAGCAAGGAGTCAGGCGAGTTGTCTTTCAGACCTTTGCGAAGCAATTCTGCGCAGTGGCCTGCCAGCGGGTTGGCATCGGCAAGTGCTTCGCAAATCTCAAGCCACTGGCGCATCCAGCCTTCAATTCCTTCCCGCCTTAATTTATCCCAGGACTGCGGTGTTTGCCGTTCAAATTCGAGCAACTGCGCATCGAGCCATGTTTTTGGATTTCGCAGGGAGCGGCTGTAGTCATGGAGCCTGAAAACCAGATTGCGAATCAAATCATCACAGCCGCGCGCCCTGTCGAGCACCAATTGCTGGACGTCCCGGGAGATGGGTGTTTCGCTGGCGTAATGCCGGTTGATGATATCCTGAAATGTTTCGTGCATCAGGAACCGTGACTGATTTTCGTCCATCAGATTGAACTGGGGGTCAAGCCCCAGCTCGTAGAAATGTTGGCGGACGAGTTTATGACAAAAACTGTGAATGGTGCCGATATTTGCCGCGTCAAGCAGCGCCAGTTGCTCCGCCAGCCGCGGGTTTCCGGGCTGTGCACTCCATCGCCGGAGCAGTTCATCCCGGATTCGCTGGCGCATCTCGGCGGCGGCTGCTTTTGTAAAAGTGACCATCAACACCGCGTCGAGCGAGCCGTGCTCGGTTTCGTCCAGCACCCATTCGACACAGCGCCCGACCAGTGTCCGCGTCTTGCCGGTGCCTGCGCCGGCCATGATCAAGACATTGCCACGGGCTTCGATGGCGGCTCGCTGGGCTTGTGTGGCTTCGCTCATGATTCAGTCGCCTCCTCCGCAGGTTCCTTCAGAATCCTGAATTGATGAGTCCAGACATCAATCCGGCAGATATTCTGATAGTTGCAATTGTTGCAGGCCCGCTTTCCATTCATTTGGTACGGATCAACGGCGGCACGGCCTTGATAAATATCGTTGCCCATTCGTTTCAAGCACTGTTCGATTTCCAGCAGCAATTTCTGAAAATCGCCGGTCTGCATCGGATCCGGTGAATTTTTGCATGGGATGCCTTTCCTTGTTAGCCTGAATTTGAACTGATCGCCCGTGGTTTTGTCCGACCGCCTGTCCAGAAAATCAAGGTAAGCCAAATTAAATCTGCCTGTATGTTGATAGGCTTTGCGGCGCACTTCATCAGTGTTTCCCAGAATTTCATCGCGCGATTTTCCGCTTTCGTATTTGCCGCGCAAAGCGACGTAAAAAGCGCCTGCCGGCTCCAATTTTTGAGCGCCCAACTGCTTTGCAGCCTCCTCCGATTGCATCAGAAAGCTCAGGTAAGCCGGCAACTGCATCTGGATGCCGTGCGCCAGCAGCACCGGGTCCAGATTCTTCGCGCTGGATTTGTAGTCAATCACCACGCACAACTTTGTCCCTTCCTTCGGGCCGTCGCAGATGTCCACTCGATCAATTTTGCCGCGGAAGATCAGCCGCCTGTCATTGTCCAGTTCCAGAATCCATGGCGGAAGGTCGCTTTCCTCGGTGCCAAATGCCCATTCAACCTTCACCGGATCAAACCCGTAATTGCCCATCCAGCCGATGATTACGGTGATAAAATCCTGCAAAGCCTGGACGAGCGCCCGCACCGCGAATTGGTTTGGCGCGTTTGCGGCAAACAGACCGTGGCTTTGCCGGGCGGCTTCCTGCCCGGCAATCTGGCTTATCATATCGGCGGCTTGTTGGGGCGTAATATCGCGCCACCGCCTGCCGCTGGCCGCAAGTTGCAGGTGAAATTCCTCGAGTATTTTGTGTTGCAATGAGCCTGTTTCGCGCCTGTCTATTTCAAAGTACTTGCGTTCCTCGGCGCGAAGGCCGTGGCCGATGAAAAACTTGAACGGGCATGCGCCGTAATCTTCCAATGCCGTCACCGACGTTTTCAAATCAGGCCCGTAAAGCCGCCGGGCCATATCCAGCGAAAGCGCATCATTGGCCTGCCATGCTTTGATTTTATCAAGCTGTTTCCGCCATTGTTCCAGACCGTGGCTGAATGGGAAATCCGCCTGTGCCAGAGCGCATAGCAGCTCCGATGGATGCTCCGAGTTCTGCCAGTCTATTTCGCCGTTGAACTCTTCGATGGGCGCATCGGGAAACATCCGGCGTAGATTTGCAAGCAGCGGCGATGGATTGAGCGGGTCGCCTTTTGAATCCATGCGCGACCATGCAAGCACCAGCCGTCTGCAGGCGCGCGTGCATGCGATGTAAGCGAGGTATCTCTCGCGCGCCATCCGCTGGCGCGTGTTGAGTCCCAACCACGCCTGATGTTGTTCCAGCAGCTCGCGTTCTGAATCGCTCAACAATGACGTCCCGGATGGCGGCTCCGGCAGCAAACCCTCGTTGAAGCCCAGGACTACCGCCGTATGCAAATCCGGATTTCGCGAGCGGTCAACCGCGCCCACCAGCACCTGATCTAGCGCCGGCGGAATGACCCCCACCGTCATGGTTGCAACCCCGGCCTCAAACACCGCCAGCCAGTCAGGCAACGCGAGTTTTTCGCCTGTGAAAGCGCGCTCAAGATTTTCCAGCCATTCGGACATCTGTTCCCAAACGGTGGCATGCACCGCCGCGGGTGATGAACCGCGCTGCGCAATGCCTGCGGGGCTGGACGCCCAATTTTCAAGTGTGCCGGCCACGTCCAGCTCATCCCATAGCCGGCGGATTGCGCCCGCCAGAGTTTCCCCCGCTATTTCGGAATTTTCCCGCAAAACGCCGGTGAACGATGCAAAAGGCGGCACCACGCGCCTGCGCAACGCCTCCAATTGGCGGAGTTGGCTGTCATCATCGAACTCAAACTCTTCCTGCCATGTTTCACCTTCCCAGCCGCGCTCAAGGGCCTCGTTTTCCAGCCAGTCAACCTCCTCCTCCGAAACATTGATCATGCCGGATTTCAGCGCACCAAACCAATCCTCCTGTCTCCAGTTGAACGCTGCCATGCGCAGCGCGCTTCTCGTCAGCTCCACAAGCGGGTGATGCGCCACCGGCTCGCGCTGGTCCAGAAAGAAGGGGATGTCATACCGCTTGAACACGCGCCGCAAAACAGCCGCATGCGTCTTGAGATTTCTCACAAGCACCGCCACCTCACGGTAGCGCCCGCCTTCGCGGACGTGCCGCCGGATTTCGCGCGCCGCAAGCACGGCCTCGGCCTCCGGATTCGCGCAAGCCACAAACCGCACATCTCGCGCATCGCCTGCGCCAGCCGTTCCTGTTGTTTCCGGGAACGAGGACGGAATCGTGCTCCATCGGCTTTCAAGCCACGCCAGCCCTGGCGAATCCTTGAATCGCGGCGCGGTACCGGCATTGCGTTTGAGATGCTCGATTTGAATATTGCACCCCGGCACGGCCTCCAGTCTGCCGCGGCATTTGGAATAGGTTTCACGCACTGTCGCCCATGTTTCAAAACCGCCGCTTTCAGATGGCGCTTCTGTATCCAGACAAAATGCAAGTGTTGAGCGCGCTGAATTTGGGATTATGGCCGCCAGAAGTTCAAGTTCCTGTGGCGTGATTTCCGTGAAACCGTCCAGCCACAAGCCGCCAAGTTGAAAAGCCGCGCTGCCTGCCATCTCATGCATCATTGATGCCGCCAAATCCAGGAGTTGCTGCGCGTCCTGCAACTTTCGCGTTTCAATCCATTCCATGTAGCCGGCCATCAAATCCGCCACATCGAGCAGCTTGTTTGCGAGCGGCGCGGGAAGGTTTGCCCGGCCGGCAAGCGCCTGGAGTCTCTCCGGCCCCAGCCGGTGCCGCTGACATTCCTGAAGCAATTCATTCAACTGTTGCGCGAAACCGGGGAGACGCGCAACGGAGCGAAAAACTCTCAGCCGTTGCTGTTGCCTTACTAGCAGGGCGCGAAGCACCATAAGTCGCCCCTCCTCCGAAAGCAACGGCGGCAGTGCGCCGGCGAATCCCTCGAAACAGAACCGTGCCAGCCGTTCAAAGGACAAAATTTGCAGCCGCGTATAGCCGGCCAGTCCCGGCCCGGCGAGCAACTGGCGTTCGAGCTGAAATGTGGCCTGTTTGGGTGCAATGAAAAGAAGCGGCGGCCCTTCAGGACGCGCCATCAATTCCTGGCGCACTTCTTCAATGCAGCGCCATGTCTTGCCGCTGCCAGCCGGGCCAAGCAGAAAAGTCACCATCACCGGTTTATCATCAGGTGTTGCGTTTGCCATGTCGTTGACATTCATCGTCAGGTTTGCAAAGCGATACGGCGCCGAAAAAGCGATCAAACTTCCACGCGCTCCCCCGGCTTTGGCTGGATGACTTTGATTTTTGGCCAGCGCTGCCGGATTTGTTCCTCAAACCACTGCCGCGCAGCATCGCTGCCGTGTCCGAGCAAGACCGTCCGGGGCGAGACTTGCCCGACAAATTCGAGCAAGTCTTCCCGCAGTGCGTGCGCGGTGAAGTCAAACTGCTCGATGATGCATCTGCGGGTCAACTCGCCTGCCTGACGGCTGAAGTGGATGGTTTCGCCAGGCTTTGCCACACGCAACCTGCCGCCGGGAGTGTCGGGATCGGTGTATCCGACGAAAAAGATTGCCTGTCGCTCATCCCCGGCCATGCGTACCGCCAGATCGTGTGCCGCCGTGTTTTCCGTCATCATGCCTGCGGTGACCACGAACAGCTTGCCGCCTGTCAGCCGCATTTGTTCGGCCTGCCGTTTCTCCAGCACGATCAGATCAAGGGCCTCATGCAGTTGCAGATGACTGTGCTGCCGGTATGTGCGATGCGCCTGCAAATCGTAAATCTCGGTGAACACCCGCCCAAGCCCACCGATATAAACCGGCTGACGGCGGATTCGCTCCTTTTCCATCAACAAGGCCAGCATGGCCAGGATTTCCTGTGTGCGCCCCAGTGCAAAGGTTGGTATCAACACGCTGCCGCCGCCTTCTTCAACACGTTCCAATGCCTGGGCGAATCGCTCCGCTTCAGACTCGCGGGAGAATCCTTCCGGCTGGCCGCGCCCGCCGCGTGTTGTTTCCATGATCAAAACATCCGCTGTCACATCCTCGAAACGTGCCGCGCGCTGAATCGTCTGATCCCTGAAACAGACGTCGCCTGTGTAAAAGAGCGTTTCCTTTTCACCGCGCACCATGATGCCGGCGCTGCCCAGGGCATGGCCGGCGTCGTAAAATTCCAGCGTTGGCGATGGTGCATTCCCGCGCTTGCGCTCGAACAGGCGCCATTCGATTTCGCGATTGTAACGGAAGCCCTGGAACGCAGGCGCCATTTCATCCACCTCATCATGCGTGAACAGCGGATAATCGCGTATCCCAAGCTCATCCCGCTGCCGCGTCATCACATTCACGGAATTATGCAGCACGCGCTCCACCAGAAAATAGCTCAACTCGGTCATCAGCACGTGCGCCTCCGGATACCGCCGCATGGCCACCGGCAGCGCTCCCACATGGTCATGATGGCAGTGCGTTATGGCTATGGCATCGAGCTTTTCATCGCCTATCAAATCCAGCATCGGCAGCGCCTCCAGACCGTCGCGCTTTGGATGTATGCCCGCATCCATCAGCAGCCGGCGTCCGTCTATTTCAACCAGCCAGCCGCTGGCCCCGATCTCGGTGTCGGGATTCAAGTTGGTTATGTACATGCAATTTATTCTAAGGCTTCAACCGGATTGTCGAAAGCCAAAAAGCCGGCGGCTGCTGAAAATCCATGCGGCGAGGCAGAGACATCAACCGGCCCAGCCAGTCCGGCTGATTGCCGCGCACGCGGCATTGTGGACGGCAGGCTTTTTTTGCGGTTTTTCGTTGCTTTTTCCCAAAACGAGGCATCAATTAGGGCAAAAGCCTATTTATGCCTATGAAGACGAATCCCAATAAAACTTCGCGCCGTGAATTTCTGAAACAAACCGGCCAACTGGCCGGCGCATCAGCCATCGCCGGAATTACGCTTCCCCATGTTCACGCTGCCGCGGATGAGACAATCCGGCTGGCGCTGATCGGATGCGGGGGTCGCGGCAGCGGGGCCGTTGCAAACGCCTTTGAGTCGCCAAACGGGCCGGTGAAATTGGTTGCGATGGCCGATTTCTTCGAGGACAGACTTAACCGTGCGTGGCAGTCGCTGAATCAAAAATATGCGGCTCAAATGGATGTGCCGCCGGAGCGGCGATTCAGCGGTTTCAGTGCGTGGCGGCAGGCGATTGATTGCCTGCGGCCCGGCACAGGCGACATTGCGATGCTCTGCGGCTACGCCGGCTGGAGACCCGGCCAGCTTGAATACGCAGTCTCGCGCGGGATAAATGTTTTCATGGAAAAATCCTTTGCCACGGACCCTCCGGGCGTCAGGCGCGTCATCAAAGCCGGCGAAGAGGCCGACAAAAAGGGCGTGAAGATCGCCGCCGGCCTGCAATGCCGCCACTCGCGAAACCGGCACGAATTGATTCGCAGGCTCAGGGCGGGCGAGCTTGGGGATGTGCAGATGATTCGCGCCTACCGGATGCAGCCCTGCGGATGGCTTCCGAAACGCCCGCCCGAACAAAACGAATTGCACTGGCAAATCCGAAACTTCACCCATTTCTTATGGGTCTCAGGCGGTTTGTTTGCGGAGATGAACATCCATCAGATTGACGAGATTTGCTGGATCAAAGACGCCTACCCTGCCACCGCTCATGGCATAGCCGGGCGCTCACCGGAAAGCACCGATTGCGGACAGAACCTGGACGCGTTTACCATCGAATGGACATTCCCCGACGGCACAAAGGCCTTTGACATTGTGCGCTGGCTGCCAAATTGCCACACCGATTTTGCCACTTACATCCACGGCACAAAATGCGCCGCACAATTCTCCGGCCCGCATCACGAGGGCACCGTACATATCTATAAAGACCAGCGTTGCGCCGCCGATAACATCGCATGGCGCGCACCAAAGGAACCGGTCACACCGTGGCAGGCCGAGTGGGACGATTTGCTGGATGCAATACGGAAAAACAAGCCTTACAATGAGGCCAAACGCGCCGCGCTTTCAAATCTGGCCGACATCATGGGCCGGGCAGCGGCACATTCCGGCAAGCTCGTCACCTGGGAACAGGCCATGGCTTCTAACTTTTCATTCTGCCCGAATATAGATTCGCTGACTGACGACAGCCCGCCGCCGCTTCAGGCCGGAGCCGATGGCCGCTATCCCGTGCCCGTGCCGGGCAGGTGGAATGAACTTTGAGGATTTGCGCCTTGGCTAAATCTCGAGCGTTTTTTCAAACCTGGCCAGGTTTTTCGGGCGCGAGCCGTTGATCAACAGCACATCGGCCACGCGTACCTCGCCAATCTCAGGATACACCAGCCCGGGTTCAATCGTGATGACGTGGCCGTCGCAAAGAATATCGGCTGAATCCGGCCCGATATTTGGCAGTTCATGAAGTTCAAGGCCGATGCCGTGTCCGAGCTGGCGGCAAAATCCGCGGCATTGTCCGTTGCGCCGGAGCGTCTTGAAACCCTCCTTCGCAAAGACACACGCCGCCGCCTGATGCGCCGCCGTCGCAGGCGTGCCTGCGGTTGCCTTTTCAACGGCGGCCGCTTCTGCGGCGATGACCGTGTTGAACATCCGCCGGACTTCTTCCCCTGCCCGGCCTTTTACAACGGTGCGGGCTAGCTCGCCGAAATAACCGGTTTTGATCGAACGTGGGAACAGGTCTATCAAAATTGGCTCGTTGGCCTTGAGCGTCAACTGGCCGTTTGAGTTGGGACTGCCGCCGCGGCGTCCTGCCATGACAACCGGATGGCAGACCACGCCCCCGGCCTGCATAATCGCAGTCTGCATTATCGCGCGCAGCCGCTCCACCGTCAGCGGCGTATGCCGGTATATCAAGCGCCGGCTCTTGTCCACGCGCGCGCCCTTCAACGCCAGAAGTCCTTCCGCAAGCCCGACTTCGGCCATCATAACCGCGGCGTTGATTTTCTTGACCTCATCGGCGGTCTTGAACTCGCGGCTGGGGAAAAACGGCTCCGTGCCAGCCTTCAATTTCAAGCCCATCCGGCGCAACTGCCGCGCAAGGCCATGCGGAAAATTGTACGGGACAACGATCTTTTTTATCCGGTGCTTGCGGAGAATTTCGCGAATTATTCCCGCCATGCCGGACAGGGAACCGCCGCTTTTTGCCAGACCCTTATTGAACCGGCTTAACGGCAGGATGCGGCAATGACGCGCATGCCGCCGCAGATTCGCCGCGCGCAAATCGTCAACCGCTATCAGATGCCGCCCGCCAAGCCTCAAGTATGCCATGGACTCAGGCACAGGCACGCCCACGGCATAAAGCATGTCGGGATCGCGTTCGCTGTCTCCAACGATCAATAAATTATCGCGATTCATTTGGGCCGGATGACAAGAGAATAAAAGGCCGGCTTTGGTGTAATGTCAAATAAGAACCGGATTTTTTTTACAACGGCAGGGCGGGCGGCAGGAAATAGAGCCGGCCTGAACGCAGCTTCGGCGGCGCAACGCCCAAATCCAATTTGATCGCAGGCGCCTCGGTCTTGCCGAAAAATCGCAGCACATTCAGCAAGTCAAACGGCACCTGGTACTCCACCAAATTTGCATTGCTGACCGCCGCCAGTGATTTGGCCCGATCCACTGCCTCCTCAAACACCCCAACCTCATCCACAAACCCAAGCTCATAAGCGCGCCTGCCGGTCAGTATCCTGCCGTCGGCGTATTCAACCCAGTTTGGAGAAAGCCTCCGCCCCTCGGCGCGATTGCGGCGGCTGGCCTCTTCGCGGCCCTGTTTGACAACGGTTTTGAACCGTTCAAACGCCTCGTCCACCATCGCCTGCACCATCGCCCGCTCCTGCTCGTAAAGCTCGCGCTCTGCAGGCGTCATCTTTTCAAGGTCTTTTTCCCCGCTGAGCATGTCCTTGAACTTGCCGCTCTTGAACACTTCAGGGCGCACCCCGACCTTGTTCATCAGCCCGCGGTAATTGTAGCCGTGCATGATTACGCCGATGCTGCCGGTTATGGTAAGTTCATTGGCGGTTATCCAACGGCAGGCAGATGCCACATAATAGCCGCCACTGGCCGCAAGCGCCCCAAGATACGCCACCACGGGCTTGCCGGTTTCCTTTTGGAATTTGTCTATCTCACGGTAGATGTCATCGGAAGCCAGAACCTCGCCGCCGGGCGAGTCTATCTTCAACAAAACTGCTTTTATGCGGTCATCCTCCCCCGCCCGCTTCAGGCACGCCTTTACATACTCCGGCAACGAGGGCATGCTGCCATCACCATTCCCGAAGATGATGCCCTCGATCCGCAGCAAAAGTATTTTGTCACGGGCGTCGTTGTCTTCCACCACCGCTTCAACCAGCCGCGGCCCCGCGTGGCCGCCATGCATCGGCCCCCCAATCCCGACAAAGCTGTGCGCAAGCGGCAACAGGCCGGCAAAGAAAATTACGCCCAAGGCCACCAGCGCAACCACAACTGCAACCAGCCACCTGTGCCTGCGCTTCGGCGGCTCCGATGGCGGCGGCGGCTTCAACGGAGGCGGAATCTCCGGCCGCGGTGAATCGGCCGCCGGAGGCGGCAGCGGCGGAGGCGTTGGCGGTATCGCCGGCGTTTGTGCTTCGTTATCCATAATCGCCTGATAAGCTAATACAGCCGCCTTTCATCGGCAAGCGGCTAAATGCCCGTGGGAAGCTGCGCTTATTCGCTCCGGGCCGGCTCGCAGTTGAACTGTCAGCCTATCACAAGCGTGCCGACCTTTTCACCCATCACAACCCGCTTGAGATTGTTGTCGTCGAAAATGTTGAAAACGATGATTGGCATCTTGTTTTCCGCGCACAGTGAAAATGCCGCGCCATCCATCACCTTCAACCGTTTCTGGAGCGCCTCCTGGAAAGTTATCTGATCGTACCGCTTTGCATTTGGATTGAGCAGCGGGTCGCTGTCATACACCCCGTCCACCTTGGTTGCCTTCAGGATAACCTCAGCGCCGACTTCGTTTGCCCTCAAGGCCGCCGCCGTGTCGGTTGAGAAATACGGATTGCCGGTCCCGCCGGCGAAGATTACCACCCGCCCCTTCTCCAGATGCCGCACTGCCCGGCGCCTTATGAAAAGCTCCGCCACCTGCGAGACGGCGATTGCGCTCTGCACGCGCGTTGGCACCCCCTGCTTTTCCAGCGCGTCCTGCAACGCCAGCGCGTTGATGATTGTCGCCAGCATCCCCATGTAATCGCCGGTGGCGCGTTCTATTCCGCTGGCCTGCCCCTTTTGACCACGGAAAATGTTGCCCCCGCCGATTACTATAACCACCTCCACCCCAAGTTCGCGCACCTCCCGTATTTGCCGGGCCAGCTCCCGGATGTGTTCGGGGCAAATCCCCTCGCCATTCTGCCCGCCCATTGCCTCCCCGGACAGTTTCAACAAAATCCGCCTGTATTGGGGTTGTTTAGTTGTCTTTTTCATCAACGCCGGCTGCGTTTCTAACAGCCGGCCCCCGGCGAGTCAAGCCGCCGCAGGGGTTTAATCCGGCAAAAGTTCCTTCGATGCGCGGGTCAGTTCATTTCTCTGGTGTCATCGTAGCAGCGCATCAACCTGGCAACGATCTCGTCAATGTCGCTTTTGGTAATCAGACCCTCATACACCGCCCGTACAATCGCCTCCGCGGCTTTTTCGGCTCGAATGTTCAACAGCTCATTTTCAAGCCGGTCAATCCGCTCGTACAACAGATCTATTTGCCAGTTGGTATCAACCTCCAAAATCTTCATCTCATCGTCATCAGGATAAAATTCATCCTCAGCTTCCAGCTCCAGTTCAGCCTGGAACATTGTCTCGTCAAACGCTTCCTGAATCTCTTCCGGCGTGGCGTCGTCGTCGAGTGCAAGCAGTTTCAAAACCATCTTGCGGTAATCAGGTTCGTCGTTTTTGTGAAATCGTTTTGGGTTTATTTTGTTATTTTTCATGTTGATTAAATCTCCCATTGTGCAGCGTTTTTTTCAAATTCAATTTAAGACAGAAAAACGTAAAATATTTACATTGCCTGAATATCAGGAGAAGCGTAGCAGGATGGCCGGGTTCCACCCCGGCCATCCAAGTAGCTGCCGCCGTGAGGCGGCAGAAATCATAATGGCTTAATTAGCGTTTAATGGACTGGATGAACAGGCACGGACAGGGGCGGAGCCCCGATTGTCTTCGCGTACCGTCTTGACGATATGGCTGCTTGGTGCGCAGTGGCGCAAATACTTCTTTAGCCTAGGTTGATATGGTTTCGCCGACTTGGAAGCGGACGAAACGGCGCACTGTGATTTCGTCGCCGAGTTGTTTTGCGATTTGGGCGATGTGGTCGCGGACGGATTTTGCGGGGTCTTTGACAAAGCCCTGTTCGAGAAGACAAACGGTCTGGAAATAGGCGTTGAGTTTGCCTTCAACGATTTTCGCAACGGCCTGGGGTGGCTTGTTCTTGAATTGTTCGGCGGCGATTTCCTTCTCTTTTTCGACGAGTTTGGGATCGATCTGGTCGCGGGAGATTGCGACCGGATTGGCGGCGGCGATTTGAAGTGTGATGTCCTTGACGAGTTCCTTGAAGGAGTCGTTGGACGGGGTGGTATCCTTGCCGCAACCGACTTCGACGAGGACGCCGATTTTGTCGCCGGTGTGGATGTAAGAGGCGACGAGGCCGTTGCCGGCGACGTCGAAGCGGCGATGCCTGGCTACGCGGATGTTCTCGCCGGTCTTGGCAACGAGGGCAGTTCGTTTGTCTTCAAAATCGGCGTTGGGATTTGAAACGAGTGTTTTGGCGACTTCATTTGCGAATGCGCGGAACTCCTCGTTTCGAGCCACAAAGTCTGTCTGGCAGTTGATTTCGACGATGATGCCGGTTTTGGAGTCAGGGGAGATGTACTTGGCGATGACGCCGTCACGGGCCTCTTTGAGGGCCTTGATATTGGCGGTGGCACGGCCTTTTTTGCGGAGGATTTCAACGGCCTTGTCGAGGTCGCCATTGGCTTCGGTGAGGGCTTTTTTGCAGTCCATCATGCCGGAGTTGGTCATGGCGCGGAGTTTGGCAACGAGTTCAGGAGTTATTTGAGCCATAGTTAAAGAGTTAATTGTTGTTGGTTGTTGTGCATTTTGTGTCAGCGATTGCTGGAAAATGGCAAGCGGCAATGCCGCCGTTGCTATGAGGCCGAGTCCGGCGCCGCCGCAACTGGTGCGGCAGGCGGGATTTGGGCCGCGGGTGTTGAGTTCAAGGCTTCAGCCATTTCCGGGCTGGCGGCGGCGGCTTCATCGGTCTTTTTGGAGCGGCCATATTTGGCATGGTGCTCGGCGCGACCGGTGGAGATTGCCTGTACGACGGTTGCAAGGATAAGCCGGACAGAGCGGATGGCGTCATCGTTGCCGGCGATTGGATAGGTGATGGGTTCGGGGTCGCAGTTGGTGTCAACGATGGCAACGATGGGAATGTTGAGGCGGCAGGCCTCGGCGACGGCGTTGTGTTCGCGGCGCACGTCCACGATGAAGAGCGCGCCGGGCAGTTTGTCCATGTTACGGATGCCGTCGAGGTATTTGAAGAGGCGTGCGTGTTCGCGCCGGAGTCTGGCGCCCTCCTGTTTGCCGAAGGTGTCGATGGTGTTTTCGGCCATCATTTTTTCGATGTGATTGAGGCGCGCGATGGAGTTGCGGATTGTTTTGAAATTGGTGAGTGTGCCGCCGAGCCAGCGTTCAGTGACAAAGAACTGGCCGCAGGCTTTGGCGGATTCTTTGACGGCTTCCTGGGCTTGCTTTTTGGTGCCCACAAACAGCACGGAGTCGCCGTTGGCGGCCAGCTTGCTGAGAAATTCGCAGGCGGCATCGAGCTGTGCCAGGGTCTTGCTGAGGTCAATAATATGGATGTCGTTTCGGGAGTCGAAGATGAAAGGCTTCATCTTCGGGTTCCAACGGCGTGTTTGATGGCCGAAGTGAACACCCGCTTCAAGCAGTTCTTTGATTCCAATACCTATCATTTGCGTTATTCCGATTTGTTACAAGCCTTCCGGTTGCAGCCGTCGGGCCATCCCGCGGAATCCGGGATTTATGTCCGATGTTGTTATGGCCGCCGCGCCTCCACAGGAGCGGACTTTTACAGGCCGTTACTTTCTTCAATTGCGCGCATGGCGCAATAGAAGTCGGGAGTTTAGCAGAATTCGGGAGGAGCGCAATAGGAAATTTGAGATTTGAGATTTGAGATTTGAGATTTGAGATTTGAGATTTGAGAACGGGTTAGAAGTGCATTCTGGCGGCTTTGAGCAAAAGGATGATGCGGATGCCAAGGACGGCGGCGATAAGCAGGAGCAGCAGGCCGGAGAGCCGTTCCATGCGGAGGAGAGTTTGGTCGGAGAACCTGCCTTTGCCGCGTGATATGGCAAAGGCAAGCGGGAAGAACCAGAGGAGGCATCCAACCGCGACACCTGCGACACAGGAGATTTTTTCGTGCCAGTTGTCCTGAACCCATTCATGGGCGGTGAAGCTTGCCGAAAGGGCGATCCACATGAGCAGCACGCCCGGATTGGCAAGGACCTGGATGAAGCCGTCGGCAAATGCGGAGTGGAGGTGGAGTTTTTGTTCGAGTTTGTCGGCGCTGGGGTTGAATTGCTGGATGGTTGTGGTGCGCAGGTATTTGATGCCGAGGAAGAGCATGAGCAGAAAGCTGCCCAGCTCCATGATTGCCTTTAGATTTGGTTCAGCGAACAGGGAAGCGAAGCCTGCAAAGGCGACTGCGCAGTAGATTACTTCCATGGCGGTTGAGCCGAGGCCGATGAACAGGCCGTGGTAGAAGCCCTGGCGCGCGCCTTGATTGATGATGGCGACATTGACCGGGCCGGGGACAAATGAGGCCAGAAAACCGCTCAGCAGACCGACAGCGAAAGCAACCAGGATGTGTGGTGGGGTTGGCAAAAGGCCTGTCATAGTCGGTTGTCAGGACCGGGTCTCCTCGTCAGGCTCTTCTTCTTCCTCGATGTTTTCGCGGGTTTGGCGCGGCAGGTATGGGCGGATGAATCCGTATAAAAGGTAGGCGGTAAAGAGCACAGGCAGGATGAAGTAGAGGATTTTTTCCTGCAGAACAACGATGCTGCCGATGAACAGGACTGCGACAACAAGTTTTGTGAAGGGGCTGCGTGTGCGCAAATCGAGTGTTTTGAATGAGGGATAGCGGACTTCGCTGACCATCATCCATGAGAGGAAAAGAAGGATGCCCGGCAGCAGGAAGCGCCACGGACTGTTGCGCACGAGTGTATCGTCCACCCATAGCATGAAGAGGGTGAGTGAGGCGACAAGACCTGCCGCGGCGGGGATTGGGAAACCGACGAAATCCTTGCCGCCGCCCTGGTTGAGTATGGAGAGGCAGTTGAAACGGGCCAGCCGCAGTGCGCCACAGACGAGGTAAACGGAGGCGATAAACCAGCCAATGCTGCGGTTGTCGGCGAAGACATCTTTGAGGACGATGTTGTGGACGAGGAATGCCGGGGCCACGCCGAAAGAGATGAGGTCTGCGAGTGAGTCGAATTCACGGCCGAACGGGCTTTCGGAACCGCCCCAGCGGGCGAGCCGGCCATCCAGCAGGTCGAAAATGCAGGCCAGAAGGATGAAAGCAAGGGCGACGCGGATCGTGTGTGGATAGGAGGAGGCTCTGGAGGGGTCGGCCTCGACGATTTTTGTAAGGGCGACAAAGCCGCAGAAGAGGTTGCCGGCGGTCATCAAGTTTGGCAGGAAGTAGATGCGGAGGGCTGGCTTTTGTGCCGCGGAGCTGTTCGCCGGTTTGTCCTGGGATTGGTTGTTCATGGCGACATGTCAACAGGCGGTTCAGGAGCGTCTGGCGATGATGGTTGTGCCACCGACGGCCTTGTCACCCACTTTAACGGCCACCTGCCAGTTGAGTGGCAGGTAGATGTCACAGCGCGAGCCGAATTGAATGATGCTGATGCGTTCGCCGCGGGCGACGGTATCGCCATCCTTGACCCAGGGGATGATGCGGCGGGCAAGCACGCCGGCTACAAGGCGCAGCGCGATTTTTTCGCCCGGTTTTTCGGCTGATTCAAGGCCGATGAACACGTTTTCGTTGTAGCGGCTGCAATCGGTGCGCATTGCAGCGAGGTATTTGCCCGGCGTGTGGCGGACAATGGCGATTTTGCCCGCCACCGGGGCGTATTGAACATGGACATCCAGTGGAGATAGAAACATGGAAACACGGCGGCATTTACCCTGAAGGAACTCCGGCTCGTCAGTTTCTTCGATGACATCAATTTTTCCGTGTGCGGGCGAGATGATGACATCCTTGTCGGCGGGCACGTTTGGCGTCGGGTCGCGGAAGAAGTAAAAGACAAAAGCGGCAAAAATGAACCATAAGGCAAATAGAAATGGCCAGGCCCATGCGATGAATTCGCTGAGATAGCGGGCGATGATGCCGATTGCGTAGATGCCAATCAGCAGCAGCAGCGACCAGATGACCAGTTTCAAGGCGGCCTTGAACGCCTTGCCGGAATGTTTCATGTGTCCAAGACTAATGGGTTTGTCCGGATGTTCAAGGCTGAAAAATTACAGGGGATGCTTTTAGCGGTGAAAATGGTTTTAATTGTTAATGTTTTGGTAATGTTTGATGTGCGAAAAACGGCGGCATGAAAACGAAAAAGGAAAAAATTGAACGGCAAAATCGGAATATTTTTGGGAGCGCATCAAGCAGGCTGTCAACACTGGTTGCGTGGGTGGCGTGCGCGGGGTTGATGTTGCAACCTGCCGCCTGGAGCGGGACTGGCACGGAAACACTGGAGAATGTCGCCGGGCCTATTGTGATTTTGAAAGTGGCGGACTTGCATGTCACCGGTGCGGACAGCATGGCAGAGTTCAAGGAAGTGATAGCGTTTGCGAACGCGGCGATTCATCCGACGCTGACATTTATAGCCGGGGACACGCCGCACAACGGCGCGCTGGCCGAATACGAGGCATACAAACAGGTGCGGGACACATTAAAGGGGCCGGTGTTTGATGTTGCCGGGGATCACGAGGCCAAAGGCGGCGGGCTTGAACATTACCGAAAGGTATTGGGCGAGCCGACTTATTCATTTGCGCTTGGAAGGGAATGGCAGGTGGTTGGGCTTAACTCGGCGGCGATTGACGATGCCCAGATTGAGTGGGCGCGAAAGGAGCTGGAGGCGGCCAGAGGCAGGAAGCGGGCCGGGATTATTTTCATTCATCACAACTTTGCCGGTCTGAAGGACAAGACAGTTCAGGAGAAGCTCAACCGGCTGGTGAGTGAAGGCGGAGTGAAGCTGGTGCTGGCGGGACATACTCATAACAACAGTGTCATCAATGACGGGGCGAGTGTGCAAATTACAACCACATCCATCAAAGAACCGAGGGGCAGCAGTCCCAGGGGCTATGCAATCATCACGCTGGATGAAGGCCGCGCGGCGTGGCATTTCGTCCCGCTGGGGCAGCGTCCGGTGGTGGCGGTTTGCAATCCGGTTGACAAACTAATGGTAACCGGGCCGGAAGGTGTGGTAAGCGGCAAGTGCGAGTTGCGGGTAAAGGTTTTTGATTCCGGAGCGGTGCAAAAGGTGACTGCGAGTGTGGACGGCGGGGCGGCAATTGAATTGAGCCGTGGGAAAGATGGGCTGTGGACCGGCCAGTGGGATTCGACTGACGCGCCGGATGGGGAGCATAAACTTAAGGTGGAGGCGATTGGGGCGGATGGCAAAACCGGAGTTGAGGAGCTTGCATTTATTGTTTCAAAGACGCGGCAGTATGTGGCTGCGCCGGCGACAATTAGCGACGCGAAAGCCGGTGGCGGCAAGGGGCCGAAGGCAGGCGGGCCGCCCGATGGCGGGCAAAAGGGCAAAGGCAAGAAACAGCCGGTCAATGCAAGCGAATTGCCTGCGGCGGTAAAGGCGGCGCTTGAGAAGCGCGCCGGCAAGGTGGAGTTCAGCAAGCTGGAAAAGGAGAAGAAGGGTGAGCAGGAGATTTACACGGCCAAATGGGGCGCACAAGGCGGGGACCATGAGGTGAAGCTGGACGCTGCCGGTGTGTTGGTGGAGGAGAGGGAGATGGTGGTATTTGAGTCTCTGCCGGCCAAGGTGCGTGATGCAGTGCAAAAGCGGCAGGCGGATGCAAAGACGTTCGAGTGCAAAAAAATCGCATCATACTCCGGGGACAAGGCGACGGTGGTTTACGAAGTGCGGGCGCAGGGTGAAGGCGGCAAGCAACCGCCGTTGCGAGTCGGCCCGGATGGCGAATTGATGGAAGGTCCGAAGGGCAAGGCGAAATAGTCCAGGCCATGATGGGTTTCAATAGTTGTCATGAAAAAGGCAATAATTCTTGTGGTTGCATCGTGTGGGGTTGGATTTTATGCGGGATACCTTGTGGTGGGCAACCAACTGTTGAAGGAACACAAGGCGGAGATGGCGAAGCTGCAGGCTGCGTGGGAGGCCGAGAAGGCGTCGCTGGAGGGGCGGCTGTCGCGGTTGTCGGCGCAGGCGGCACGCGCAGCAGGTGGCAGTGAGCCGCGTACTGCCGCAACACCGGCGACGGCATCTGAAAAACCCGTTGTTGTGTCGATGGCGGCGGGCATGCAGTCGCCTGATGAAATTCTAACCCGGCTGAAAGCGCTGCAGTTGCAGGGCGCAACGCCGCAAAGCAAGCGGGAGATGATTCGGTTGCTGGATGATTTGGTGAGAAGCGGAGCGGCGGCGCTGCCTGCGATTGCAAATTTTCTGGCGAGCAACAGTGATATTGGCGTGGCGCCCCAGGGAAAAGGCAAGGGCGGCCCCGGCGGGCAGTTCAGAGGGTCGCTGCGGTCGGAGTTGTTCAAGGTGGTGCAGGAAATCGGCGGTGAACAGGCCGAGCAATTGTTGGCCGGCCAGTTGCGCGGCGCCACAAGCCGGGATGAACTGGTGGCGCTTGCGGAATCTCTCGAGGCGATGGCGCCGGGCAAATACAGGGAGGCGACAATAGCGTCGGCGCAGGCGATGTTGAACAGCATGGCTGGAACTGATGCGCAGGGAAAAGGGGCCAAGCAACTGTATGACATTTTGGCGATGTACGGCGACAAATCATACGTTGAACAGGCCATGGGGCAACTGGTGCAGGCAGGCGGCAGGCTGAACAAGGATGCACTGGATTATTTGCAGACAGTGCTGGGGCAGGAAAGCCTGCCGCTATTGCAACAATTGATGCAGAATCCGCAAATCACGGACGCAAAATCAAGGGAGGAGGTGGTGAAAATGTCGGCTGGCCTTGCGGGAACAAGCCAGGAGGCAAACAGATTCTGGTTTGATTTGGTGAGCAACCCGAATTTGGACGCACAAGCCCGCCAGAAGGCGATAGCAGAATTGGACAAGCGCGGATTTCAGAACAAGAACGAGCCGACGCCTGCTGATTTGCAGCTTGCGCAGGCACGGTTGCAATTGTTGGACGGTTTGCGCAATCAATTGCAGGATGCCGGGCTTGTGCAGACGCTGGACCAAGCAAGGGCAAGGCTGGCGGTTATGATTGATCCGAGTTTGCGCCCGGCGCTGCAGCCGGCGCCAAAGGGAAAGAAAGTCAACTAGCCAGCCGTGTCAGGGTTGTTGAAATTGAAATCAGAAGGCGGCAAAAAAACGTGGCGCGGCTGCAGGCCGTGCGGAGCGGGCGGTTGAATTGCAGCGTGACAATTTGCGTGGCGTTTCTTTATAGATTGTGACCGGGATGAAGGTTCTGGTTGTTGAAGATGCGCGGCATCTGCGGCAGGCCATCGTCAGCGGGCTGCGGCGCGGCGGTTACGCTGTGGACGGGGCTGGTGACGGCGCGGAGGGGCTGTGGTTTGCGGAGTCAAACGATTACGATGTGGTGGTGCTGGACATAATGTTGCCGGAGATGGACGGGCTGACGGTGCTGCGGCGGCTGCGCGAAAAAGGCAACCGGACGCACGTGCTGTTGTTGACCGCAAAGGACGCGGTGGAGGACAGGGTGCGCGGGCTTCAAGCCGGGGCCGATGATTACCTTGTGAAGCCATTTGCATTTGCGGAGCTTCTGGCGCGGATTCAAGCCTTGTGCCGGCGGCGATACGGGCAGAAGTCGCCGTTGATCAGCGTGGGCGATCTGGAAATAGACACGGCATCGAAGATGGTGCGGCGTGCCGGAGCGCCGATAGAGCTCAAGCCGCGGGAGTATGCGTTGTTGGAATATCTTGCGCTGAGGCAGGGCGAGGTGGTATCCCGCAGCGAGATTGAGGCGCATTTGTATGATGAGCAGGCTGATCCGATGAGCAACGTGGTTGACTCGGCAATATGCACGTTGAGGCGCAAGCTCGGGACGCCGCCGATCATCCATACAAGACACGGTCACGGGTACGTATTGTCAGCAGACGCGACATGAACTCGATTCGACGCCTTTTGACCAGCAGGCTGCTGCTTGCGTTTACGTTGATTTTGGGCATCGCCGGAGTTGCGATTTATCTTCTGGCGCGGCTGGGCCTTTACCGTGAACTCGATGCGCAATTGAAATTCAAGGCGCTGGCGATGGCGGCATTGACCAAGCCCGGCCGTGATTATGTTGATTTGGAATTTCCTGAGCGAATCGCCTCGGTCGCAGGCGGGGAGGGCGTGCCTGAGTACTTTCAACTTTTTGACGCGCAGACAAACATTTTGGCGCAGTCGCCGGGCTTGAGTAATTTTGTTTTTCAGCCGCAGTTTGGGGTTCTTGAGAATCCGGCATTTTGGAATTTGAGACTGCCGGATGGCAGCCACGGGCGGGCGGTGGGGGTTGAGTTTGTGGCAAAGCCGCCGGCGCCAAAGCCCAAACCCAGGCCAAAGGACAAGGAGAAGGAGGCAAAGCCGCCGCCGCCTGAACCAGTGCCGGTGAGGCTTGTGATTGCCTGCAGCAGCGAGAAGGTCAACGAACAGTTGCAAAGGTTGCTGTGGATTTTGGCAATAGCCGGCAGCGGGTCGGTTGCGGCCACATTAATTTTGGTGCCGCGGCTTTTGCGGCGGGGGCTAGAGCCGCTTCAGAAACTTGGTGAGCAGGCCGGCGGGATCAGCGCGGCGAGGCTGCAAGTTCGTTTCCCTACCGAGCGGTTGCCGGAAGAGTTGAGGCCGATTGTCAGCCGGCTGAATGAATTGCTGGCGCGGTTGGAGAGTTCATTTGAGCGCGAGCGCCGGTTCAGCGCTGATCTGGCTCATGAACTGCGTACGCCCATTGCCAGTTTGCGCGCGACGGCGGATGTTGCGCTGCAGTGGCCTGAGCAGGGCGGACGGGAGTCGTGGGAAGCGGTGCATGAACTGGCGGTGCAGATGGAGGCAATGTCAGAGCAACTCCTTGCCATGACGCGCGCCGAACAGAGTGACTGGACGATTCAGCGCCAGCCTGTTTGTTTGAAGCCGTTGTTCAATTCGGTGTGGCAACAGTTGCAGGTGACGGCGGAAGGAAGGCGGATTTCATTGGCGCTGGACATGCCGGAGGATGCGTCGCTGGTTACTGACGTAAAATTGTTGCGCGCGATTATATCGAATCTGCTGGGAAATTCGGTTGAGTACGCCCCCGCCGGCAGCCGGATAGAGGTCGGTTTCCATGCCGTGGACGGAGGCTTTGAGCTGCGGATAGCAAATCCATCGAACAACCTGAAACCGGAGGACGTGCCGAAACTGTTTGATCGTTTCTGGCGCAAAGACCAGGCGCGCACGGCTTCGGGACATTTGGGGCTTGGGCTTTCGATCTGCAAGTCGTTTGCAAACCTGCTTGGTTACGAGTTGGGCGCGACGCTTTCCGGCTCAAACATTCTTGTGATGAGCCTGCGCGGCCGTTTTTCAAATGCGGCTTGAGGCCGTTGTTTGCCTCTTTTCAGTCAGCCGCGCCTTCCGGCGGCTGTTTTGTGGGCGGATTCATTTTTGCGATCAGCCGCTGGTTAAGCTCTTCGGCTGCGTTGTAGCCTATGGAGCGAAGTTTTGTCTGGAAGGCGGCCACTTCAACCAACCGCGCAAGGTCACGGCCCGGACGTACCGGGATTGTGATATGCGGGATTTTCACGCCGAGAATTGTTGTGTAATTTTCTTCCATGCCGAGGCGGTCAATGTCCTGAACCTTTTCCCACGGAACGAGCGAGACAACAAGGTCGAGGCGTTTTTCAGAGCGGATGCTTTTCACACCGAACATGGCCTGGACGTTGATGATGCCGATGCCGCGGACCTCCATGTGGTTGCGGGCCAGATCAGCGCTTTTGCCGACGACTTCCTGTCCGTCAACGAGGGTTACGCGGGTGACATCGTCGGCCACGAGGCTGTAGCCGCGCTCGATGAGCGCCAGCACGCACTCGCTTTTGCCGATGCCGCTTTCGCCGCGAATCAAGACGCCGACGCCGAGGATGTCAACCATGCTGCCCAGCTCGGTGCCGCGCGGGGCGAACAGCGCTTCAAGCGCAAGAGTGGCCTTTTGGATGAAACGAAAGGTGGCCATCGGACATTTGAAGACCGGCACGGCATGTTCATTGGCAAGCTCGATGAACCGCTTTGGCGGGGTAAGGCCGCGCGAGATGACCACGCAGGGGATTTTGAACTCGAAAAAGTTTTTGAACGTGGTTTCCTGCTTTTCGGGCGTGAGCGACCGCAAGAAATAAACTTCTGCATTGCCGATGACCTGCACGCGTTTGTAGGCGAAGTATTTGGTGAAACCGGCAAGGGCAAGTCCGGGGCGGTTGACCGTCGGCTCGCGGATGACTTGCGACAGGCCGGCCTGTCCGGCTATGAGGCGAAGTTCGAGCTTCTCCGCGTATTCATCGAAGAACCGCTTAACGGTGATTGTTTCATGGTTCATGATTCAAAATTATCGGATATGCGGCGTAAAATCAAAGGTTAAACTCCGGTCCAAGATAAATCTCGCGCGCCTTCGGGTCGTTTATGAGAAATTCGGCGTTGCCTTCGCAAACCACCTTTCCCTTGTGGATAAGATAGGCGCGATCCACGAGCTTGAGTGTTTCGCGGACGTTGTGGTCGGTAATCAGAATTGCGAGGCCGCGCTCCTTGAGGCGGCGGACGATTTTCTGAACTTCATAGACGGCGATTGGATCAATGCCCGCAAACGGCTCGTCCAGCAGGAGGAGTTTCGGGCTGGTGACAAGCGCCCTTGTGATTTCGAGGCGGCGCTGCTCGCCGCCGCTGAGCGTATAGGCCATGTTTTTGGCAAGCGGTGTCAGATCAAGTTCCTCCAAGAGATATTGGAGACGCATTTTGCGTTCGGCGCGGCTGATATCCAGCGTTTCCAGAATCGCCAGAATGTTCTCCTCGACTGTAAGCCGCCTGAAGATGGAGGGTTCCTGTGTAAGATATGCCATGCCGAGGCGTGCGCGTTGATGCATCGGCAGGCTGGTGATGTCACGTCCATTGAACTGCACCGAGCCTGAGTCAGGCCGGATGATGCCTACAACGAGATTGAACGTGGTTGTCTTGCCGGCGCCGTTTGGGCCAAGCAGTCCTACGATCTCGCCCTGATTGACGAAGATTGACACGCCGTCAACCACGCGCCGTTTCCGAAAGGATTTGACCAAATCTTTTGTTGTGATGATGGGCATGTGGTGCGCGGGGAATTGGTTCAACGCGGCTTTGTCGCCCGTGAAGAGCCTTGCGGCGTGGCGGCGTTTATTACAACCAGCCGGAATGGCCCGTTTCCGCGGAATTGGTTGGAGGCGCGATTCCAATGGAGTGCCTCGGCATTCTCAACCTTTATGCGCTGCGGCGGGCGGTTGCTTGCGCCGGTTTTTGATTCGACATAGTCGAGCCACGGCTGGCCCTGGAGCTGGACTTGTGCCGAGGCGTTGTCAAAAACCATTCGATGCCCTGCGGCGCGGCTTGAGCCTTGTTCGAGAAGCACGTGCCGCTCGGCCTCCATGCGCTGGACCTGGTTTGAGTTGTTGAAAGCCAGCCGCGCCGATTCGCAATACAACCGGGCCGGTGGCCCGGAAGTCGAGGCCGGCTGGTGGATGATGACATTCTGTTCGGCTTCGGCGTTTTCGAGGCGGTTGGATGCTGCAAGATTTGCGGTCAAAAGCCCGCTGGTAATCTGCCATAACAAATCGGCGCCGTTGGTGCTGACTTGCACGAGGCGCACGTCCTTTGCGGCCTGTACGTTGCGAATCACATCGCTGGCCTGTGGGTCTGTTATCAATACAAGGCGGCCTGCCTCAAGCCGCCACAGTGGCTCCTGCGTTTTTCCTGAAGCCGGAGTTTGTGCCAGCTTGATATCCTGTTCGGCGATAATTTTTTCGAGTCTGGGCGCGCTTTCGCCGGGTTGCATGAGCAGTTCCAGCCGGGCACAGGCCAGCTCCCAGCCGGGCTGTCCGGGCGGGACCTGGGCGGGGGAGACGAGGACATTTTTTTCCGCGATCATGCGCTGGAGCCGGCGGTTTTGGCCGGCGGTGTGCAAAACCAGATCGTCGCAGGCAAGTTTCCATTGCGGATCGCGCATGCGCACCGGCCCGCGGAAGCGGGCGATGCCTTCCTTGAAATCGTACTCCTCGGATTCAATCTCAATTGCGGAGCGTACAGCGGGCTGGGGGGCGTTTGGGGGGCCGGCGGCGCGCCAGAGTTTGAACCGGGCCTTGCCTTCGGCCTGGAATTCATTGAGTTGACGGGAGAAGGCAATTTTGGCGGCAGAGCCTTCGGCCTGAGGAGTCTTCCACGAAGCCTGGCCTGTCAACAGCAGCACGCCATTGGAGCCTGTGCCGGTATAGGTGGCGGCATCGGCGGTGGCGCGGACGTCGCCGCGCAAGATGACAACCTGTTGTTCGGCATTGATGAGGGCCTGCGGCCTGTTGGTTTGTGGAAGCAGGGCGGTGAGTGTGCCTGCGAAAATTTCGATGATTTCATTTGTGGCGGCAGCAGCGGGTGCGCGGGATGGCCCGCGGGTCTGTGGCTGCAATTTGGTGTAGGTGTTGCCTTCGGCGCGGAAGCGGTTGGCTCGCCGTTCGTAGATGAGCAAATCACCCTTGCCCTCGGCCTCGGCGGTGGTCCAGACGGCCTGCCCGGTCATTTCAACAACTTCGTTGGTGACACGATAAACAGCCTTGCCTGCCCTCGCCATGTTGGGCCCTTGTTCGAGGATGACATCCTGTTCAGCCTGGAGATATTGCAGACCTTTTCCGCGCTCGAGCAGCGCCTGGAGCAATTCGCACTTCAATGTAAGGGGCGCGTTTGTATCGCCGGGCTTGAGCAGTTCGCGCGCCCGCACATTGCCCATGAAAAGAGCGTCGGTTTTTTTGACATCGAAATCGAACCTGTCGGACTCGATTTGCACATCGTTGCGGGCCAGCCCGGCCGGCAGGTTGGTGCGGCCGGGACCGCCGCCATGGACGATCAGGCGCACCGCATTTGAGAGGTAAAGTTTTTGCTCCGCGGGTCTCCATTCGAAGCCCGTGCCGGAGAGCGTGAACTGGCCGGTGGTTGAGCGCGCTGCAAGCGCGTTTGTTGAGCGGGCGCGTTTTGTTGCCTTGTCATAAAAACACTCAGGCGATTCTACGATCCACGTCACTTGTTCGGAATCATCGTAGCTTTCGATGCGCAGCCGGCTCACCTGCCATGTGTCGCCGCCGATGCTGCGGGCTTCATCCCCCGTGAGCATGGATTTCTTGCGATTGGTGGCCTCGTCGAATTCAAATATGGTGAAGCCGCCCTTTACCACGCCGCCTGCAATTTGTGCGCGCACCGAAAATGCGGCCGGTAACAGGCAGCCGGCCAGCAGGCATTGAAACAGCCGGCGGAGGCAGGCGCGCGCCGGAAACGCAGGGCTTTCATCGGCTCGCATCAATTTTGCAATGCTCATTGGGAATAGTGATTGATGATGTCGCTCCATTTGTTTTGGGCTTTGAGTATCAATTCGATTACCTCACGGACGGCGCCGCGTCCGCCTCTGGCGCGCGTGACATAATGTGCGAGCTTGCGCACCTGTGGATGCGCATCCGGCACGCAAACCGCAACGCCGGCGCGCGATAATGCTCCGAGGTCAACCACATCGTCACCAATGTAACAGACATTGCTCCACGCACAACCGGTTTGATGCAGAATATTCTCTATCGCCTTGACTTTGCTTTCGTCGTCCTGGCTGAGAAATTCGATTTGCAACTCCGCCGCCCGGCGTGCAGTGGCCGGGGATGGGCGTGCGGAAATCCAGCCTGTCTTGATGCCGGCGTTGCGGAGCAGCTTGACACCGAGGCCGTCGAAAACATGGAACCGCTTGTACTCATCGCTGCTGCCAAAATACACCGAGCCATCGGTCAACACGCCGTCAACGTCGCACAACAACAGGCGCACCTGTTTCAACTTTCGGGTTAATTGTTGTTTGTTCAACATGCTGTGAATCCGTCCATGTTCAAGCTGCGCCTGATACTGCGCGCTTAATCCGGGCAAGGCTTTGCAACACGGATTTCATTTCGGAAAGCCGGATCATGTTTGGGCCGTCGCTGAGGGCCTTCTCCGGCTGCGGATGTGTTTCGATGAACACACCGTCGGCCCCTGCCGCAACCGCAGCCTGCGCCAGAATCGGCGCAAACTCGCGCTGGCCTGAGGATTTGTCGCCGCCGCCGCCGGGCAATTGCACCGAATGCGTCGCGTCGAAAACAACCGGCCAGCCGCTTTGTTTCATGATTGGAATGGAGCGCATGTCGGCAACCAGATTGTTGTAGCCGAATGTTGTGCCGCGCTCGGTCAAAAGCAGCCGGCACCCGCCGGCTTCGCGGGCTTTTTGCGCGACCTGGAGCATTTCCGCAGGCGACAAAAACTGGCCTTTCTTCAAGTTCACGATGCGACCGGTTCGCGCTGCGGCAACTACAAGATCGGTCTGGCGGCATAGAAACGCCGGTATTTGCAATATGTCCACCACTTCAGCCGCAGCCAGCGCCTGCTGCTCGGTGTGGACATCGGTAAGCACCGGCACGCCGTATTTTTGGCGGACTTTTGCAAGAACGGCCAGCCCCGCCTGAAGGCCCGGCCCGCGGAAGGAGTGTGCGCTGGTGCGGTTGGCCTTGTCGTAGCTGGCCTTGAAGACGAAAGGGAGTTTCAGTTCGCGGCAGATTTGCAGCAAACTGGCGGCCACTTTCAAACAAAGCGCCTCGCTCTCAATCACGCAGGGACCGGCTATTACAAAAATCCGGTCTTTTGCGTTCAACAGGCGCCATAATTGATCGGCAGACGGCAACACGCCCCTTTTCTACCAATCCCGGCCGGGAATGTAAATCACACTGATGGCCACAAAAGGGTTGTAACCGTTTTCATGTTGCAACCGTCTGGATTGAAAGAACGAGGTGCCGTGGGAACGGCATTGCTTTCGCGGCTTGGGGCGGAGACGCGAATGAAAACAAACGCCCGGAAAGAAACGAGACCCATGAAAAATCATATTGGACTAATCGGCAGGACAGCGCTCATTGCCGGGCTGGCGTTTTGCCTTGCGGCAGTGTCGGCAAACGCGCAGGCGCCGGGCGGCGGCCCGGGAGGCCGCGGCGGATTCGGAGTGCTTGACGATTCGCAGCGCAACGCATACCGGGAAGCTCTGCAAAAACAGAGCGATGAGATGCAGAAGCTGTCGGAAAAACTGCAGGCGGCCCAAAAGGAGTTGCTGAAGGCCGTCATGGCGGAGAAATACGACGAAAAAGCGGTCAAGGAGAAGGCGGAAGCGGTTGCCAAAATCCAGACCGACATTTCGTTGCTCCGTTGCAAGGCGTTTGCGAGCATAGTGCCGACACTCAAGCAGGAGCAGAAAGACCAGCTCCTTGAGTCGCGCTTTGCCCCCATGATGTTGCTCGGCGGCTTCGGCGGCGGCTTTGGCGGCCCCGGCGCTCCAGGTGGTCGTGGCGGCGGCCCGAATCGCTAATAGCAGGGCGCACAATTCATGGCAGACCGTCAGGTCTGCCGGCAGTGAGGCAGATTCCAATCCTGCAGAAAAGTGCTGCGGGTAGCAGCAATGGTTGGCAATCATCGGCAGGATGGAAGTCTGCCTCAATGTTTTTGGCGGTTGTTGTCAGGCTGAAAATAATTCTTGCCATCGCATGGCCGGAGCGGGAAAAGGAGCCATGCAAAAAAACTCAGCATTATCCCGACGTGATTTCGTTCGCGCCACCATTACCGCCGGCGCGACGATAAGTGTCCCAAATTTGATTGGCGCCGAAGCCAAAGGCACCGGTAAAACATTCAAGATCGGCCTGATTGGATGCGGCGGCCGCGGGCGCGGGGCTGTTGCGGACGCGCTGGAGGCCGGGAAAATCCTGGGCTTCAATGTGCAGGTTGCGGCGCTGGCCGACTACTTTGAGGAACGCGCCATAAGGGCTGGTGAGATGTTCAAGGTGCCGCCCCAGCGCTGTTTCGGAGGCGCGACGGCGTATCAGGCGTTGTTGGAGACGGATGTGGAAATAGTGTTGATAGTGGCCGCGCCACTGTTCCGTCCATTGCAACTGGAGGCGGCAATCAAGAAGGGCAAGCATGCTTTCATAGAAAAACCGGTTGCAGTTGACCCGCCTGGATGCCGTAGAGTGATTGCCGCCGGAGAAGAAGCCAAACGCAAGGGGCTGGCCATTGTGGCGGGCACGGAAATGCGGCATGATTGGAATTTCCGCAAGACACATCAGGCGGTTGCCCTGGAGGGCGCGTTGGGCCGATTGTACGCCGGCAGGGTTTCATTTTGCATCGGGCACATGTTTTCATCGAAGCCAATCGAGCCAAAAAACGGCGATGATCTGGTGAGGACATGGCAGAATTGGATTGCGTTGTCAGGCGACCACATTGTTGAGCAACATGTTCACAACATAGATGTGGCCAACTGGTTCTGCGGCAAACCGCCATTGAGCGCTGTTGGATTTGGCGGGCGCGCGCAACGGCAGGCCGGCGACATGTACGATTTCTTCAGCGTTGATTATGACTACGGGGACGGTGTGCATATCCATTCGATGTGCCGGCAGATAAGCGGGTGCTACAACTGGACGGGACATGATTTCGTCTATGAAAAAGGCCGCACCAACGGCAGCAATTATCCCAACCCGAAAACCTCGCCAATACCTGCGGACCTGCCGCAAGGCCCGTCGAGCCATCATCAAGAGCAAATTGACACGCTCTATTACGCCAATCGCGGTGAGCCGCATGATGAAGCCCGGGCCGTGGCCGAATCCACGGCAACCGCCATCATGGGGCGAATTTCAGCCTACACCGGCCAGCAGGTTTTCTGGGACGACATCATGGTCAACCCGAACAAAAAGCCGGAGTTGTACAATTTGACTTTGAAGCCCACTGCCGAGGATTTTGAGAAGGGGACAGTGGAGATACCGAAAGAGAACGTGGTGCCAGTTCCGGGCCGGCGGTGAAAGCCCCGGCCTTTCTAATGGGTTGGCAGTTTGAGCTGCGCCAAATCATCCGCCGCAATTCAGCCCAACAGTTGTTTCAAAGTCTGTGCATTGCGAAATGCGCAACCTTGAAAGTCATTGTTGAAATACGCCCATACTTCTGTTGCGCCGCTTCGTTTGATTTTTTCGGCCCATGTTTCAAGCTCGGTTTGGGAATAATCATGCCGATACCATTGGGTTGCGCCGTGGAAACGGATATAAATCACGCCACCGGTTGCAACAAGGTCATCTGGCAGCCGTGGCGCGCTGACAGAGCAGAAAACAATGCCCGCCTTCTCGAAAGCGTCAAAAACATCTTTATTCCACCAACTGCGATGCCGGAACTCGACGGCGTTGCGCCGGTGTGGCTCCAGTTGCTCCGTAATGGCCGTAAGCCGCGCCGGCGTGTAATGGTAACCTGGCGGCAGTTGAAACAGAAAACAACCCATGCTTGCACCCAGCACATCTGCAAACCGGCTGAATTCACCAATTAACCTTTTGGTTCCCTGGAAGCGCTTGATATGAGTGATTTGGCGGTTGACTTTGACGCTATATTGAAAGCCTGGCTTTGCCTGACGCGCCCAGTTTTGGACGGTTGCCGGTTTTGGCCAGTGGTAAAACGGGGCGTTCAATTCCACGGTATCGAACACGCTCTGATAATGTTCAAACCAACGGCTTGATGGCAGCCCGGCAGGATAGACGGTTGCCTTCCAATGCCAGTAGTACCACCCTGAACAGCCGACTTTGGCGCAAATGCTTTTCATCGAACACGCGATCGGCAACCGTCGCCAATTTATCGCAGAGCCGTCCTTTTATGCAAACCCACAAACAGGGTCAGGAAATGTATCAGGTGGCGGGCGGTTTCAAGAAAGCATGCAAGCCTGTTATGAAGGCCTTTGCCCCCTGGCGCGCTGGGCTTCGATATGAAAATAGAGGGCGTGGAGTTGATTTGAAAATCGGTAGCTGCCTGGCCCGGCGTGAATGGGCTGTACTCAGGGTTCATAGCCGGCGCCTCCAGGGAATGATCCCATCATCAACCTCTGGCCGGGGCAGGTTGTGCGGAAAAGCCTGCGCATTTCCAACCGGCGGCGACTGTCTTGCTCTCCAGCCTGCGGTTGTGCGGGAAATCTTAAAAGCAGGGCTTGCCCATCGCATACTTGGAATATTTGTAGTGGCAAAAACACCACTGGTCAACTTTAGTTTGAACCGCATCATAACATCCAGCGGTGCGGACGGGTGCGACCGTCCACAAACGCAAGAAATACCTTTGCTGCATTCCATGGGTTCAATGGAATCCTCCCCGCAGGTATGCGATCGGCCTGCAGCACGATTAGCTGCGAGTCACGCGTCCCCTGTGAGATGTCCCGCGCAATTGCGCCCAAAAACACAAACATGATGAAACGCTCTTTCCGGTTCATAAGCCAGCTTCCTATTTTAATTGCATCATGCGCCGATTTTGCGATGGACGGTTGGACAAAGACAGTCCAACCCACGGAGTGGAGTTGTTGACATTTTATTCACCGCGCTCTCGATGGATTTGGCTGCTCCAGAAGCGACGGCATTCCTCAACGACCGCGGGCGGCGTCAAATCTCAAAGTCAGTCGCCGGCTTGTTTTTGTCCGGTTTGCTCATGACCTTGACCTTGACATCCTCGCACACCACAAGCGAGCGCGGCGGGACGCTGTGTGAAAGGAATACGTTGGCGCCGATGGTGCTGCCGGCCCCTACAACGGTGTCGCCGCCCATGATGGTCGCGCCGGCGTAAATGGTGACGTTATCCTCAATGGTTGGATGGCGCTTTACGCCGCGCAGGCTTTGGCCGCCTGCCAGCGAGCGCGCGATCAAGGCCACCCCCTGATACATTTTGACATGATTGCCGATGACGCTGGTCTCCCCGATGACCGTGCCGGTGCAGTGGTCCACAAAAAAATGCGTGCCGATGCGCGCGCCCGGATGAATGTCCATGCCTGTGCGGGAGTGCGCCCATTCGGTCATTATGCGCGGGATGAGCGCAATTTGCTTGCGGTACAGCCGGTGGGCGACGCGCTGGATGCCAATTGCTTCAACAAACGGATAAGCGACGATGACTTCCTCCTTGCTGAGGGCCGCGGGATCGCCGTTGTAGGCGGCTTCAATGTCGGTTGCCAGCAGCTCGCGTATCTCAGGCAGACTGGCAATCAGATCGTTGACGACTTCTTTTGCGTACGGGCGGCGGTCTTTGGTCTTCAGGCCGTCAGGCGCATGATACTCCAGGCTTTTGAAAACTTCTTCTTCGAGCCGTCTTGAGACTGAATCAAGAAAGACCGCCGTGTGAGCCTTGAAAATTGAGGAGTGGGACAGGACTTCCTCGAAGAACCCCGGAAACAAAAGCCGCAAAAAATCAACTGCAAGGGCGGTCACAGTTTCCTTCGATGGCAGATTCTTGCCATCCAAATGATTTATGCCTCCGACTTTTTCATAGGAGGCCATCAATTGATCAATTAGCCGCATTCCTGCTCCATTCACAGCCGAAATATTTCACAAATTGTCACTAATGGCAATGGAAAGCTCCTGGAGTCATCCAACCCCATTTTCGCATAAAATCACCACCAATTGCCTTATCCAATTTTAACTTCTTCGTGTCTTTGTGTCTTTGTGGTGAGCTTTTGGAGGGACGGGTTTCACCCCGGACATTTACGGGACGGCGTGGAAGCCGTCCCTTCATTCGCGTAGCTGCCGCCGTAAGGCGGCAGAAATCATAATGGCATAGTTAGCGTTTATTCGCGTAATTCGCGGTTAAGAAAGAAAATTGGAAACCACGAATGCACGCTAATGAACACGAATTTTTGAAAAGAATGCAGGCGCAATCGGTGGAGATAGGTGGGATTCATCCGCCATCTCACGATGGCGGCTACGGAAAAGCCGCATTAGGGGCGACATGAAAAATTGTATTCCAAATTTGCAATCTCAAATCTGAAATCTGAAATTAAGCGAAGCGCGGCGGGGGCGGGATGAAGAAACCATTGGCCGTTGCAAAATTAGTCGTGCGTACGTGGCTAACAATTATGGTCCGCCGGCTTACGCCGGCGGCTACATAAAACAGAACGGCGGCCATTTTTGTCCGCCATCTTACGATGGCGGCTACGGGTTATGAACAAACTCGTAGCAACCGGCGTAAGCCGGTT
>Ga0315298_1000192_pt1 | contig 124151 bp, 90 predicted proteins | sample WHS_1_MG_FD_203077 | JGI IMG/M metagenome (GOLD analysis project Ga0315298, IMG submission 203077) | Extremophilic microbial mat communities from Washburn Hot Springs, YNP, Wyoming, USA - WHS_1_MG | ecosystem: Environmental > Aquatic > Thermal springs > Hot (42-90C) | place: USA: Wyoming...
CTCAGTGTGAAGGTGAGTCTGCGCAGGTAGTGGTGCGTGGCACGGGTCGTGAGACGCCTTTGCCAACCATGCTGCCGGAGGAGCATTTGGTGCTGGATGGGGCGGTGGTTTCAATCACCAATCTGACGGTGGCCAGTTTGATGTTGACCAATGGTGCGGTATTGACGCATCCGGCAGCGGGGCTTGGTGATGAACCACGGCTCGAGATTATAGCCGGGACAGTGGTGATTTCGGCCAACAGCAGGATTGACGTTAGTAGTCGTGGGTATTTGGGCGGTCGCAGCGGCGGGAACACTGGCAACCAGGGCCGCACAATGGGCAACACAACTGAAGGCGGTAGTCTGCGCAGGTGCGGCGGCAGTTACGGTGGCTTGGGCGCGTTTGGCAATACTGACCAAGTTGTCAACTCGGTCTATGGTTCGCTCCGAGACCCGAACGAGTTGGGTAGTGGTGGTGGGTCGGACGGCGGGGCAGGTGGCAGTGGAGGTGGTCTGGTGCGGATCACGGCTGGGAACTTGGTGCTTGAGGGGCAGATACTGGCCAACGGCGGAGCGGGTGGTTGGCTGGGCGGTGGTGGCAGCGGCGGAGGCGTCAAGATCAGTACTAGTAAACTGAGTGGCAGCGGCTCGATCCAAGCCAATGGTGGCAGCGGCGGTGGCGCTGCTGGCGGTGGTGGCGGTGGTCGTGTCGCGATCTATTACAAGGAGGCGGAAGGATTTGATTTTGCAAGCGTCCAGGTCCGGGGCGGGACCGGCGAGAACCAAGGTGCATCTGGAACAATCTTGACTCAGTGTGAAGGTGAGTCTGCGCAGGTAGTGGTGCGTGGCACGGGTCGTGAGACGCCTTTGCCAACCATGCTGCCGGAGGAGCATTTGGTGCTGGATGGGGCGGTGGTTTCAATCACCAATCTGACCGTGACCAGTTTGGTGTTGACCAATGGTGCAGTATTAACACATCCAGCGGCCCGCCTTGGTGATGAACCGCGGCTCGAGATTACGGTCGGAACACTGGTGATTTCAACCAACAGTCGGATTGACGTCAGCAGCCGCGGTTATTTGGGCGGTCGCAGTGGTGGAAACAGTAGCGACCAGGGCCGCACGTTGGGCAACACAACTGAAGGCGGGAGCTCGAGGCGTAACGGAGGCAGTTACGGTGGCAGTGGTGCGTTTGGCAACCTCGGCGGAACAATCAATTCTACCTATGGTGACTCGACAGATCCAAATGAGTTGGGTAGTGGTGGCGGATCAGACGGCGGACCAGGCGGCAGTGGAGGTGGTCTGGTGCGGATCACGGCTGGGAACTTGGTGCTTGAGGGGCAGATACTGGCCAACGGCGGGGCCGGTGGTTGGCTGGGCGGCGGTGGCAGCGGTGGAGGCGTTAAGATCTACACCGACACACTGAGTGGCACCGGCTTGATTCAGGCCAACGGCGGCAATGGCGGTGGCGCTGCAGGAGGAGGTGGCGGCGGCCGTATAGCCGTTTACTATAAGAACGCGACGAGTTTCACGGCAGATAAACTATTTGTTCTGGGCGGTTCCGGCCTCGGCTCTGGCGCTGAGGGCACAGCCTTGCTGGTTCAAAAGAGCACCTCAACGACACCCCGGCGTGGTTTTGCACCGGGCGAGTGGCAGGAACTTGAAATCCAGGTAATCAGCGTTAGCACAAGAACGGTCACCACCAACGGAAATAGGCATGCTAACCCGAGTCCGGAAATCCAGATCATGCTGTTGTGGGTTGCACCTAGCGATACGCCCGTTGACGTCGAGTTTTCCACCGACCTGCGCGAGTGGACCGTAATCCCCGCCGCGGCTGAGAATATCGGCCACAATCAGTATCAGAGCACTCTTCTGACAACTGAGCCTGTGTGTTTCTTCCGCTTGCGGGCCCGCTGATGCACGACAACCTCAGTTTCACCCAATTTTGCGTCACCGCAGCATGGAGCGTGGTGGGCGGGATATGGGGACAGACACGTGATTCTCATAACGGTGGAGCGCCAGTTGTTACAGCTATGAATAGGTTTACACTAGTAGGAGCATGTTTATTGGCAGCTGGAGTAATTGGGCTGAGCGTATGGCAGCTTTACCACCGACGGGGTTCACCAGATGGTGTGGCAAGTTCAGGGAGCTCTGGCCCTGGGACTGCCACGCAATCCACCCCAGTCCGGAACATAGGCCCTTGGACACATCGTACTGACGAGGGGTTGTCTGGCCACAGTGGTGAGTCTTCGAACAACCCGGCGCCGGCCGAAGACCTGCCACAGCATATTCGGCAGCGATTAGATGATCCTTCATACCACCCACGTTACGGTGAGGTGCCTGTACTTTCAGAAAAGGCCGAACAAGAGCTGATCGGGCGTTTTCAGAGAATCTACAGCATAACAAACAAGTGTCATTTGGCCGTTGTGCTGGCATATGGAGGCGGTGAAAGGCACTATGCGTGCTCAGCAATGCCCTGACTATGGAGTATAGTGGCAAGAGCCTCACAGCGGATGAAAACGCGCTACTTCCACTTTTGTTGATGCGTCTGGGAGTGATGGCCCGGCGTAGTGACAGAGCATTCGAATTCTTGAAGGGATGTGTTGAACCGGACTTTTGGCAGGATCATTGCCGGTGGAGCTGCACTGAAGAGACAAGGGAACGGACGGTGTTGCATCTGGTCAAATGCGCATTGCTCGGATTGGCTGTCTCAGGACGTCCTGAAGCTACAAACGTTTTTATCGAAATCTGAAATCGGCCGGTGGAGCGTTGGCCGAGAGAGTACCGCGGCCTTGTGGTGGAGGCTGTTTGGGCACATGGTCTATTTGTGCCAGGTGGGTTGCTGCGTGAAACCAACCGATCTAGCCAATCTTGGAGTTTCGCGGAAGATTGGCGCTTGTTCACGCAATGGCGGACTAGCCAACAGGCTCAGGTTTGGGGGCAGTGGGCCAGCCCGGAGAACATGCGTTGAGTCACGGAAACCCGGCAGGCGATTGCAATCCAGATTTGCCGGGGTAGAGTCAGCATCGAGCCGTGAATGCCGTTGTTCAGTATGGCGGTGGTCAGACCGAGACAGGCAAGGTCTTTGTGCCGCCGAGCACTGAAACATTCACACACGATGCAGACGGGAATTTGACCGCGGATGGTCGTTGGACATACAGTTGGGACGGTGAGAACCGGCTGGTGCAGATGATTCGTGACAGTGACAGTCCAACAGGGACGCGACAGAAACTGGTGTTCGAGTACGATCATCAGGGCCGGCGGATACGGAAACAGTCTTACACGTACAACAACGGCTGGCAGGAACAGACCGACACGGTTTTCCTGTACGAGGGCTGGAATCTCATTGCCGAGCTGAACGCCAACGCGGGCAACGCGAGAGTTCGAACGTATCTCTGGGGCACTGACTTGAGCGGTTCGATGCAGGGCGCCGGTGGTGTTCGCGGACTGCTGAAACTGACATACTACGGTACCTCCACTACAAACGCTTTTGTTGCCTACGACGGGAACGTGAATGTCACAGCGTTGATCGACGCAGCCAATGGCAGCATCCGTGCCCGATACGAATACGGTCCATTCGCCGAACCGATCCGATCCTCTGGCCAATTGTCCAAACTTCACCCGATTCGTTTCTCGACCAAGTACACCGACACCGGGTCCGGGTTCCTCTACTATGGTTACCGGTACTACAATCCCAGCACAGGGAGGTGGATGACTATAGATCCCGTCGGCGAAGCAGGAGCTATGAATTGTTTCGCGTTCGTCCTTAATCAACCGGTCCAGGAGTTCGATGTGTTAGGGTTAGCGGATTTTCCAGCCGAGGGAGGAACAGGCATGCCCGGCCTGCTGCTCGATAGGATCCCTGAAAGGAGTGCAGGCGGTTGGATTCAGGTCGAAGTTACCGCCCGATCTCTCTGCGTCTCAGGGCAAAAGGGTGAAGTGCACATCCAGATGTGCTTTCTACTATCACAAACGCGTCGATGCATCAATCACGAAAGAAGGAACGGCATCGACGTGGTCAGCGCGTAGCGACCCGTGAGGTGGGTGGCCAGCTCCGAGCTCAGCAGCCGAGAATTGCTGCCCGTGACCACGACCCTGCGGCCTTGACGCTGCAACCGGTTGAGCTTGATTTCGGCTCCCTCGACGTTTTCAGTGGGGTGATGGTTGTGAGCAAGCCGTTTGCCAAAAAGGATGCGGGGCCGTTTTCGCCGCCGGATGTTTCGCACACGTTCACGGTCCCATACCGCCTCCGTTGCTGGCTCGGCGAGTGTTGTCTGCCGATCCGTCACTGCCGTGGTAGCCGATCAGCCTTGCTCGAACTCTTCAAATCTGCTGTGACATAACTGGCAACAGCAAGCGCGTCGTACCGGCCCATCAATGGCTCAAATAAATTCCGACCACCCAACCCTTCTGTTCTCCCCCTGTACACTTATACTGAAAAATCGACCATATTTGCGAACATTTTCAGACTGCGAATTTACTCAGTTTGTCAGTATCTGCTTCTTTGGCAGCCGGCAGAGCGGTCACTACAGCGCGGCCTTTGGAGTATAATATCGGATAATCTTCGCGGAAATCGCAGGTCAGCCCGGGGTTCGAGACTTTTGCTTATGAACTGCTCGGCCACTGATCTCACTCGCATCTCGCTGTTGGGCGACGAAGTCGCGATTTTCAGCGCGGCGCGACACAGCGGTATCCCTGCAATCAGGACGATGCTTACGCCTCGATCATTTGGTTGCGGCTGCGCCGCGCTGAGGGGAAATTGCGAACAAACGTGCCCGGGGACGTTCAAATCCTTGCGCGGACCGGCGGGGCACGTGTTGAGTCCGCGAGGCGCCCGCAGCCCGCGCCAAGCTTCAAACACAAACCTTCCGGATGCACCCAAACTCGCAGTCGGAGAATCTTCGCAAGTATGATCGATTTCTCACTGCAATTATACAGACCACTTGATGAATTGTCCGGACATTGGGACGATGTGCCGCCGCGATGAGTAATACAAAGGAAATACTGGCAATAACGATTTTTGCCTTCACGTACCTGCTGATTAGCGGGCGGCGATTGAAGATTCTGCCGCTGTACCGCCCGGCGGCTGCGTTGCTTGGCACTGTGCTGATGGTGGTTTCCGGCGTGATGACACCTGAAGAAGCTTATCGCGCAGTTGACTATGACACCATCGTTTTGCTGCTGGGGATGATGTTGATTGCAGCGTACCTTGGAATGGCCGGTTTTTTCAGTTGGGCTGCGGACCGGATATTGCGCACGGCCAAGACTCCGCAAAGGCTGTTGCTTTACCTTATCATTGCTTCGGGAACCCTGTCGGCGCTTCTTGTTAACGACACTGTGTGTTTGATGCTGACGCCGCTGGTAGTGACCGTAATGGTCAGGGGGCGGCTTCCGCTGCCGCCTTACTTGCTCGCTCTGGCGATGAGCGCAAACCTGGGCAGCGTCGCAACATTGGTGGGAAATCCACAGAACATCATGATCGGTAATCTTTCGAAATTGCCATTCATTGAATTCGCCCGAACCATGACACCGGTGGCCGTGGTCGGGCTGGCAATTCAATACGCTGTGCTGAGGGTGGGATTTCGCAAGACTCTGCGATCAGCAAAGATTGAGCTGAGCGACAGTCCAACACCGCCTTTGGATTACAAGCTGGTCCGGTTGACAGTGGCTGTGCTCTTGTTGGTGTTCGGCGGGTTCATCGCCGGTTTTGATTTGGCATGGACGGCGCTTGCGGGAGGCGCGCTCATAATGGTTTTGGGGCGCCGCGACACGCACGAAGTGCTGAAGCTTGTGGACTGGCATTTGCTTGTGTTTTTTGCCGCGTTGTTCGTGGTCGTTGAAAGCCTGAACAAGACCGGCCTGCCGGATCAGATATACGGTCATTTGCGCGGCGTGTTCGGAGAAAACGTGACCTCGCAGGCGTGGAACCTTGCGTGGTTTTCAGCAATCGGATCAAACATTTTTTCCAATGTCCCGTTCGTGCTTGTTGCCGGCAAATGGATACCAAACTTCTTGAACCCGGCTTTGATGTGGAAAGTGCTGGCACTGGCCACGACGTTTGCCGGCAACCTCACGATACTCGGTTCTGTCGCCAACATCATCGTTGTGGAATCCGCCCGTGGCCATTGTGAGATTGGTTTCTGGGATTACGCCAAGTTCGGCGTGCCGATCACAATTCTGACGTCAGTTGCGGGCGTGTTTCTTCTGCTGCTTCTCGGATAACCGGGAAATCGCTCCGGCCGACCGATTGGTCACGCCCAAATGGTCATTACTGTAGTGCGCATTTGAAGTGCCTATTTGAGAATCTGCGCAGCAATCGCGAACTTCATTCTATCAGTTTTTGGAGAATCGTCGATGTGGATCGACCGGGAAGCCCTGGTAACACTTCGACGCGCGCGCCCATTTGTTCAATCAACCGGCGTTCGTCCTGGTTGATTGTTTCGATCGTATAATCTCCTCCTTTAACATAGATATCCGGCTGTGCAATGCTCAAGAATCTCAGGGCGTTTATTTCGTTGAATATGCAAACAGCATCAACGTCGGCGAGACCGGCCAGAACGAGTGCGCGGTCTTGCTCGGGATTCAACGGACGGTCATGGCCTTTGAGAGCGCGCACCGAACTGTCGCTGTTCAATCCAACCAGCAAACAATCGCCCAAACGGCGGGCGGCGTGGAGGTAAGCCACATGCCCGGCGTGGAGAATGTCGAAGCAACCGTTTGTTACGACCAGGACCCGGCCCTGTCTGCGGAGGTTTTCCCGCCATGCCGGCAGGTTTTCGGTGGCGATTACTTTCTCGAAAAGAGAAACTGGGGTAATCATTGCGGCTTGTATTTTTTTTGTCCGACGCGCAGGAGGACGCCAGCGTGACGCGGGACCTCGGCTGTGAAAGAAGACTTGAATTTGCCGAGGTCTTTTTGTCTCCAGACATCGCGCACGTACAGGTTTGGTTTAAGCCCGAGGTCGGTCCACCGGACCGAAACCGTGGCTGGCGCTTCACCGCGATTGAACAAACCGACTGCATGGCAGCCGTCCTCCATGTCTTTGACCATGACGAAAGTGTCCTCGTCCTTGTGGATGACGCGTGCGCACTGACCAAGCGGGTCCTGGTCGATTTCAATCACCTCCGGGTTGCAGAGCACGTTGAGGGTGAACGGGTCCAGCGCGCCCATGTCGCCGCTGTAGAACAGCGGGGCTGCCATGAGGCACCACAGCGACATGAAAGCGTATTGTTCATTTGGCGTGAGCGGGCAATTGGTTGGTTCGCCCATGCCGCGGGCATCGCCAATCTTGCCTATCTGTATGTAATCGGGATCATTCCAACTGCCCGGTTTCGACCACTGGCGGTGTTCGGCATTCTTGAGGGCGACCTCGAAGATGCGGTCCAGCTCGAAGCCGAGGTCACCCGCCGTTCGCCATGAGTGTCCGCCAACTTCAGCGCCCCATTCCCAGACATTTCCCATGCCGTACTGGCACAGGTTGAGAATGATGTCGCGCGGCTGTTGTTTGAGGAGTGTGGCCATGAGAATGTAAGGTTTTTTGAGTTTGACCGGCTCGGGGTCGGGATCGTTCTTTGCAATCTCGCCATATGAACACCAGTCGTACTTGAGCAGATCGAAGCCCCACTGGGCGAATTGTCGTGCGTCCTGGGCTTCGTGCTGGTAGGCGCCGGCGAATCCGGCGCACGTGAAAGGCCCGGGCGAAGTATAGATTCCAGCCTTGAGTCCTTTGGCATGGATGTAATCTGTGAGGGCTTTCATGTCTGGGAAATGTCGGTTTGGGAGAATGTTGCCCTGCGAATCGCGGAGCGGACCGACGCGCATCGGGTCCTTGTGTTTTGGTGCGTTCATCCAGCAATCGTCGATGCTGACGTATTGGTAGCCCACATCGGCCATGCCGCTGTTGACCATGGCGTCGGCGGCTTCGCGGACGAGTTTGTCAGTGATACGGTCATAATGCGTGTACCAATGGTTCCACCCCATCGGCGGTGTTAGCGCAAGCTTGTCGCCGCAAACAATTCTGAACTTGCGGCTTGCGGTTCCGTGGAGGTTGGTTGCGCGCAGGGTGACGACATATGTTCCCGGCTTGGAGATGCTGCCGGTTATGATGCCGGTGTGTGGGTCGAGCTTGAGTCCCTTTGGCAAGCCGGCCACCGCAAAATGGATCGGGCGTTCGCCGGTAGCAGGAATCTTGAACAAAAACGGGGAGCCTGGCCGGACTCCGAAGACGCGCGGGCCGTTGATGCGAGGACGGGGCGCCGGGGGCGGAGTCAGTATTATGGGTTCTTCGCGCGGTGGATCGATTGTCTTGGGTGCTGGGCCATTGACAACGAAGACAGCATCCGCCCAATCCGCGTGATCGAACTCGATCCCGTCTCCAGTGTCACTGACCAACAGTATCAATGTTCGGACGCCGCGGAGATCGACGTCAACCGGGATTGGGGGCTGGCCCAGCTTGACCGGGCCGGAGCGCCAAAGGGTACGCCCGTCGGCTACGATCTTGAATGCGACGGAAGCTTTGGGGCTGCCGGCGGCATCGTCAACGCCAACAAACGCCTTAAACCGTTTCGCACCGCCGCCAAGATCAACCCACAACACGCTCTTTGCGTGTGTGCCAACGCCGTGGTCAAACCGCCGCCCGCCGATCGACAGCGGCTGTTCCCGGATCGAACGGTCAATCTGCGGTTTGCCCCATCCTTGCCGCATCCTGGTCAAATCAAGAGATGACAGCCGAACATTCTCGGCGGCCGACACCGCGAATGAACAAACACACAATGCCAAAGTGAAAACAGCTTTCATATGCCAGCAAACCAACGATCCCGTCTCATGCGCGCGAGCGCAGTGACAAACCATGGTGTGCTGGCGGCTCTGTTTCTGCAAGTTTCCTGTGTTGTTGGGGCGCGCGGCTGGAGCGATGGAAGCATTTGCATTTTCCTGCTTTGAACGCACAGTAGGCCCGGCATGTCTCAATTGCGCACAGGCAAATGAAATGGTCATGGCGAATCGCCCGGATAGCAGGGATTGGCGTGCATCTTCACGTCACGCTCGTCATCTTGCTGGCGTGGATTGCGCATCGCTATTACGTGTGGCGGCATCAACCGAGCGATGTTCTTGACGCGCTGCTCTTTGTTACCGCGTTGTTCGGGGTGGTGTTGTTGCACGAACTTGGACACGCTTTTGCCGCGCGCAGGTTCGGCATCAACACAAGCGACATCACCCTGATGCCAATCGGCGGCCTGGCGCGCCTGAATCGGCTTCCCGACGAACCGCGCCATGAATTGCTGATTGCGCTGGCCGGGCCCGCCGTCAATGTTCTGTTGATAATATTGATTGTTGGGACAATCGGTCCTGCAGCAGCGACTGTTTTCCCAAGAGAAATCCGGCCTGCAAGTGGGCATTTCCTGTCGGGGTTGCTGTGGGCAAACATTGCAATGGCCGCATTTAATCTTGTGCCGGCCTTTCCGATGGACGGCGGGCGGGTGTTGCGTTCGTTGCTTGCTCTGCGATTAGGGCCGCGGCGCGCGACGAACATTGCAGTGGAAATCGGCCAGGCTTTTGCATTCGTCATAGGTGCAATCGGCCTTTACCGAATGAACCCCATTCTGGTTTTCATTGCGCTTTTCGTTTATCTGGGCGCCGAGGATGAAGCCGAGCTTGTCAGGGCGCGCTCAGCACTTGAAGGCATACCGTTGCGGCGAGTGATGGCGTCGAATTTCCGCACGCTGTCGCCGTCGGATCCGCTCCAGCAGGCCGTGGAACATACACTCGCCGGGTTTCACCTCGATTTTCCGGTGGTCGAAGGCGACCGCCTTGTGGGGATGCTGAATCGCCGGGACCTGTTGCGCGAACTTGCAAAGCGCGGTCCATCAACAAAGGTCGAGGAGATAATGCAGCGGGAATTCGCAACTGCAACACCCGACGAAGAAGCGCAACGGGCTTACATGAGACTTGAAACGGCAGATGCCACCTCGCTGCCGGTGGTCGAAAACGGACGTGTGGTTGGGATTCTGACCTCGGAACACATTCGCGAATTCTTGAGAATTCAATCTGTGTTGACGCCTGAGAGCTGCAAGCCATCGCCGGCATGAAACGCACGAGCTTGACCGCATGCAATCAATTGCTGCAGCGCGACACGCGATGAATACAAGGTTCGAGATCGTCGCCCATGGCGAAAACGAACCGGCTTTGCGCGCCGCTGCAGAAGCGGCGTTGGACGAAATCGAGCGGCTCGAGAGGCAAATCAGCAGGTATCGTCCCGATAGCGAAATTGCCCTTGTCAACCGCGATGCATGGCGGCGCCCGGTTCGAGTGAGTACAAACGTGTTCGACCTGCTCGAACGCGCCCGGATTTTATGGGACGAGTCCGGCGGTGTTTTCGACCCCACGGTTTGGCCTTTGCTCGAGTGCTGGCGGAAAGCGGCTTTGGAAGGCAAAACGCCCGGCGACGCTGAACTCGAACGCGCCGTAAAATCGGTCGGTATGGACAAGGTGGAATTGCAAAAGGCAACCCACACAGTTCGGTTTGCGGTTCCCGAAATGACACTTGACCTTGGCGCCATAGGCAAAGGTTACGCGCTGGACTGTGCAGTCGAGGTGCTGCGCGAGAACAATGTAGCGTCGGCGTTTGTTCACGGCGGAACCAGCAGCGCACACGGGATCGGCCGTCCGCCGGATCAACGCGGTTGGAAAGTGGGAATCTCGAATCCGATGCCGCCTGCGCTGCGCACGGAATCAGATGCCGGATTTCTCGCAGAGATCACGCTGCATGACCAGTCGCTTGGGGTGTCGGCGGTCCCGGGTATTGATGGCAAAACCGACCTCAGCGGAGCCACGCGCATTGTCAACCCTGTGACAGCGAAGCCGAACATGACAGCGGTTCTGGCCGCCGTGATTGCGAAGTCAGCAACAGATGCAGACGCACTTTCAACTGCTGTTCTTGCAGGCGGAGAAGCGTGCTTCAAGAAACTCGGCTCGATGAAGCCCGGCTGTTCATTTCTGTTGGCCTGCCATGTGCCATGCGATCAGACCTTGCAAATTTTTCACAGCGGATTTGCTTTCTCTGGACAAACAGAAGAGGCGAAGTGATTCTTTCAGCCAAAACAATCCGATAGAGAATGAAACAAAACACCATGCATTCGCGTCGCACTTTTCTCCGTGTCGCCGGTCGTGCCCTTGTTGGGGTCGGGCTTGTTGGTCAATTTGCGCCTGAAGCTTTTGCTGCATCATCGCGGCGTTTGCGAGTTGCCTGTCGGGACGTCCACCTCAAGTCCACCGGCGCAATCGACTGCTGGGCTGCAGCGCGCCAGTTGGGTGTTGCAGGGCTTGAAGTTGACGTGAACGACAAACTCGAATGCCCGGGATTGTATCACCCGGAGAATAAATACAGCGTTGAGGGTCGCGACTCGATCAAAACCCTCAAGCGAGACCTGCGCGCCAACAAACTGCTCATAACGGCGTTTTGTGTGCACAACAGGTTCGATGAACGTCTCGAAGAAGAAGTGGCGACCATGAAGCGGCTGGCCAGTGCAGCCAAAGAATTGGGTGTGCCTGTTATCCGGATCGATGTCGTGCCCCGGGCGATCGCACGTGAACAGTTTCTCCCATTTGCAATCGAGGCCTGCAAACGCGTCTGCAACGCCGTCTCCCACACACAGGTCAAGCTGGGAATTGAAAACCACGGAAACACCACCAACGACCCGGAGTTTCTTGACAAACTTTTTGCCGGGGTGAACTCGCCGCGCCTTGGACTGACGCTGGATGCCTGCAATTTCTACTGGTACGGCCATCCCTTGGACGATGTTTACAGAATCTGCGAGCGGTTCGCCAGCCGCGCCTTTCACACCCATTGCAAAAACATCAATTACCCCGAAGACCAGCGCAATCGCCGCAGAGCGATGGGCTGGGAATACGGTCGTTACACATCTCCAGTGGACCGTGGCGACATTGATTTCCGGCGCATCGCAGCGATTCTTCGCCGGGCCAATTACAAAGGCGACCTGTGTCTCGAGAACGAGTGCCTGAGCCGGTTCCCAAAGGACCAGCACCCTGCAATTCTCGCCCGCGAGATCGCTTTTCTCCGGTCAATTTGAATCCGTTCATGGTTGTGCATGGTTGACCTTTGTCCCGCGATAAGGGTCGGACGACAGCAGGACCAAACGAGTGAGATTCTCACTGCCCTGAATGGACGAAACTTCCGGGGCGGCTTCGTCGCCCGGCCCGGAATCGGCCGGAATTGCCTGTTGTCTTTCCCCGGGGTTGGCTGCTAGATTCTCGCCCGAACAACCGCCAGAACAAACCAGCAACGTGGCTGTTCGTTGGACTGAAATGCAACCACTGACTGCGCACCAAGATCACTTCGACGCTTCGCAAGCCCAAACCCGCCTGAATCTGGGGTACGTATGGACAATCTCACTTGTGGCGGCTTTGGGTGGACTGCTGTTCGGCTACGACTGGGTGGTAATCGGTGGTGCAAAACCGTTTTTCGAGAGGCACTTTCAGCTCGAGACCGGCGCGCTCAGCGGTTGGGCAAACAGTTGCGCATTGATCGGCTGTTTGATCGGGTCGAGTGTGACCGGTGGGTTGAGCGATTGGTTGGGACGAAAACGGCTGCTTGCTGTTGCAGCACTGCTTTTTGCCGGGTCGTCGGTTCTGACCGGCTGGGCATCGACGTTCAATGCGTTTGTCTTGTGGCGCATTGTTGGGGGAGTGGCAATCGGCATGGCATCGAATTTGTCGCCCATGTACATAGCCGAAGTGGCGCCCTCGCGGCTCCGGGGACGATTGGTGGCCGTGAATCAACTCACCATTGTTATCGGCATACTGGCGGCGCAGATTGTCAACTGGCTCATTGCCGTTCACATGCCGCATCCGGCCCAACCGGATAAAACGCTCGATGAGGTCAGGAACGCATGGAACATCCAGCAGGGATGGAGATGGATGTTCACTGCCGTAACAGTCCCATCGATTCTCTTTTTTGTGGGTGCACTGTTGATTCCCGAGAGCCCTCGATGGCTTGTGAAAAACGGACTGGGTGACCGTGCGAGGGCAACACTGACGCGCATAGGTGGAGCGGTGCACGCCGAATCTGAAATCGCCGAAATCAAAAGCACACTGGCCGAAAGCGATGTTGGACATGTATCGTTTCGAACGTTGCTCGAACCAAGGTTGCGTAAAATCCTGCTTGTTGGTGTTCTGCTGGCGGTGCTCCAGCAATGGAGCGGTATCAACTCGATCTTCAACTACGCCGAGGAAATCTACAAATCGGCAGGCTACGGAATAAGCGATATTATGTTCAACATCGTCATTACGGGCACAATCAATCTGGCTTTCACCCTTGTCGCGATCGGCACAGTTGACAAGTTTGGCCGGCGGATTCTGATGCTGATCGGGTGCGCCGGCATAGGGTTGTCCCACCTGCTCATCGGTATTGCGTATGCCTCGGGGCTTAAAGGCTTCATAGTTCTTCTCCTTACTCTGGCAGCGCTTGGGTGTTACGCGATGTCTCTGGCACCGGTCACGTGGGTTCTCATCTCGGAAATCTTTCCAAACCGCATCCGCGGCGCGGCAATCTCTGTCGCAGTATCGGCTCTTTGGATTGCGTGTTTCATTCTCACTTTCATGTTCCCGATCCTGCGGCAGAAAATAGGCATGTCGGGGACATTCTGGCTTTATTCGGCCATTTGCCTTGCCGGATTCGTGTTCGTGCTCAGGCGGGTTCCTGAAACAAAAGGCAAAAGCCTCGAAACAATCGAACACGAGCTGGTGCGGTAGGCTCGAGCTTGAGCCACGAGCCGATTGCGGTTTGTAGTCGCGCCTTTAGCCCGTATATTTCCCAGCCTGGCGTAGCCGGAACCAAAGTTCCTTGACGCGCAAAGACGCGGTGCATTCGCCCGTTGATCAGAAATCTCTGCGCCGCCGGGCTGGGAAATATCTCCTTCGACTTTGTCCCCTGCCCCCGGCTCACACCTCCCGGGAAAAATCCAGACACTGCAGATAGCAACGCCACAGTACAGACAGGCAAAACCCGGTGTTAGGTGTACCCGTAACTCCGTGTCTGTCCCCATATCCCGCCCACCATCCGCCCTTTCGGTCACCCCATTGAAAGTTGAGAGTTGAGCGTTGGACGTTAAACGTTCTTGATCGGTATATCGGACATCGTGTCTGTCCCCATATCTGGGTTCCGCAGCCGGCTTGGACCACCCAACCGGCGCTTGGACAGGTCCGCCGGGTCAAGAGTCCGATCGTCCAAATTGCGTGTCTGTCCCCATATCCCGGCCACCATACGCCCTTTCGGTCACCCCGTTGAACGTTGAGAGTTGAACGTTTCACGTTGAACGTTCCTGACCGGTATATCGAACATCGTGTCTGTCCCCATATCTGGGCGCCCCGCCGGCTTGGACCGCCCGACCGGCGCTTGGTCAGGTCCACCGGGTCAAGAGTCCGATCGTCCAAATTGCGTGTCTGTCCCCATATTCCGCCCATCATGCGCCCTTTCGGTCACCCCGTTAAAAGTTGAGAGTTGAACGTTTCACGTTGAACGTTCCTGATCGGCATATCGGACATCGTGTCTGTCCCCATATCTGGGCATCACAGCCGGCTTGGACCACCCGACCAGTGCTTGGACAGGTCCGCCGGGTCAAGAGTCCAGTCGTCCAAATTCCGTGTCTGTCCCCATATCCCGGCCACCATGCGCCCTTTCGGTCACCCCGTTAAAAGTTGAGAGTTGAACGTTTCACGTTGAACGTTCCTGATCGGCATATCGGACATCGTGTCTGTCCCCATATCTGGGCGCCCCGCCGGCTTGGACCGCCCGACCGGCGCTTGGTCAGGTCCACCGGGTCAAGAGTCCGATCGTCCAAATTGCGTGTCTGTCCCCATATCCCGGCCACCATACGCCCTCTCGGTCACCCCGTTGAACGTTGAGAGTTGAGCGTTTCACGTTGAACGTTCCTGATCGGTATATCGGACATCCTGTCTGTCCCCATATCTGGGTGCCGCAGCCGGCTTGGACCGCCCAACTGGCGCTTGCTCAGGTCCACCGGGCCAAAGTCCGGTCGCCCGAATTCCGTGTCTGTCCCCATATCCCGACCATAATCCGCCCTTTCGGTCACCACATTGAACGTTGAGAGTTGAACGTTGGACGTTAAACGTTCCTGATCGCTATATCGGACATCGTGTCTGTCCCCATATCTGAGCGCCGAGCCCGCCTCGACCGCCCGACCCGCGCTTCATCAGGTCCACCGGCCCAAAAGTCCGCTTGCTTAAATTTCGTGTCTGTCCCCATATCCCGACCACCATGCGCCCTTTCGGTCACCCCGTTAAAAGTTGAGAGTTGAACGTTTCACGTTGAACGTTCCTGATCGGTATATCGGACATCCTGTCTGTCCCCATATCTGGGTGCCGCAGCCGGCTTGGACCGCCCGACCGGCGCTTGGTCAGGTCCACCGGGTCAAGAGTCCGGTCGCCCGAATTCCGTGTCTGTCCCCATATCCCAGCCACCATGCGCCCTTTCGGTCACCGCGTTAAAAGTTGAGAGTTGAACGTTTCACGTTGAACGTTCCTGATCGGCATATCGGACATCGTGTCTGTCCCCATATCTGGGTGCCAGGGCCGGCTGGGACCACCCAACCAGCGCTGGGACAGGTCCACCGGGTCAAGAGTCCGATCGTCCAAATTGCGTGTCTGTCCCCATATCCCGACCACCATGCGCCCTTTCGGTCACACCGTTAAAAGTTGAGAGTTGAACGTTTCACGTTGAACGTTCCTGATCGGCATATCGGACATCCTGTCTGTCCCCATATCTGGGTGCCGCAGCCGGCTTGGACCGCCCGACCGGCGCTTGGGTAGGTCCGGCGGGTCAAAAGCCCGGTCGTCCAAATTCCGTGTCTGTCCCCATATCCCGCCCACCATGCGCCCTTTCGGTCACCCCGTTGAACGTTGAGAGTTGAGCGTTTCACGTTGAACGTTCCTGATCGGTATATCGGACATCCTGTCTGTCCCCATATCTGGGTGCCGCAGCCGGCTTGGACCGCCCAACCGGCGCTTGGGTAGGTCCGGCGGGTCAAAAGCCCGGTCGTCCAAATTCCGTGTCTGTCCCCATATCCCGACCATCATCCGCCCTTTCGGTCACCACATTGAACGTTGAGAGTTGAACGTTGGACGTTAAACGTTCCTGATCGCTATATCGGACATCGTGTCTGTCCCCATATCTGGGCGCCCCGCCGGCTTGCACCGCCCGACCGGCGCTTGGGTAGGTCCGGCGGGTCAATAGTCCGGTTGGTCAAATTACGTGTCTGTCCCCATGTCTAGTCCCAGGCAGATTATCCAATACAATACTTCGACGGCAGGACTGTGGTGACCGCACCGCTCGTTGCCAGAGAAGCAGATACTGACAAACTGAGCAAACTCAGCCTGAAAATCTTCGCAAAAATGATCGATTTCTCAATATAGTAATTCAACGAGGAAAACGCGAAGCGCATGGTTGAAGTTCTGAAGGATTTCGGTTTTGATGTCTCCGATCTGACACCCGATCTGTTTCTCCGCAAAGACAGGATAATTCGCATGGGCCTTCCACCAAACTGCATCGAAATCCAAACCGGTATTTCCGGCGTCGAGTTCAGCGAAGTGTACCCGCGGCGAGTGGTGGCCACAGTGGACAGCGTGCCAGTGAACATCATCCCGTTGGATGATTTAAAGCGGAACAAGAAAGCAATCGGCCGTTACAAGGACCTCGCGGATTTGGAGAATCTGCCGTGAGGCAAACCTGGATTGTGACTGGGCTGTCCCAATGCGCCAGCCCACACCAACCACGGTTCCGTCGGCTCGAAAACGAACGCCGTTTCATCGCCCTCGGTCTCCTGAAACATGGCGCGCTTGCGCCATATCAATCAGGCATGACTCTCGAGCATAGGCAATCAAACTTCCCTGCCCTAGCCTTTGGGCCCGACAGCAAACTCGATCTTGCGCCGACCACACAGGTAAGCTTTCCAGCCGGAGCGGCTCGTGCGCCAGACGTAATGCCCAAAAGTCCCTTCCAACATAACAGTGCCGTCCCACGCAAAGCTGCCTCCAGACCATGCTGCGTAGCCAAGGTGAAGGTTCAGGTCCAAGTTTTTTGCCGGCGGTGGATTAGGGTCTGTGTACCACGTGCCTGTGTACACAAAGAGCCTATCCTTGAAGACAAGGAAATGCGGATCGGGCGTGTCACGCTTTTTCAAGCTACGCGGCCTCCAGGCTGTTGCAAAGCCAGCCACAACGCCCGGTAGTATCGCATCACGCGGATCGGGTCGTTGCTCTCAGAGATTTCGGCAAGGCAAAACCCGGTGTAGCCAATCTCGTTGAGCCGGGTCAAAAGTTTCCGCCACGGATACTCCTCCAGATAGAGATCGCGCATGTGGACTTCGAAAATCTTGTGTTTCACCAGATCAAAGTTGTAATCGAATCCCTGGCCCTCGAGGTCGGTCTGATTCGAGTTCCAACAGACGCCAACGTTCTTGTGGTCTGCAACGTCAATTATCGTTCTGATCCGGGGCAAAAGCGAAGTGCCACTGCCGTGAACCTCGAGCCTGATTTGCTGGCCGTAGCCGTCGGCGAATTCGCCAAGCTCGCGCAATGCGCGTCCGATCTGTTCCAATGTTTTCTCGACGGGGACGTCCCGCGGCAGAGCGTTTGGGCGGACTTTGACACCTGACGCCCCAACGTCGTGGGCAAGGATGATGTATTCCTTGGTGGCCTCGATGTCCTTTTGCAGCTTTGCCTGATCCGGTGTGTGGTAATCAAACGCGCTCCCCAATCCCATCAACACAACCTTGGAATCTTGGAACCGGCGCCGCACTTCGTCGCGCTGCGCCCTGGTCAGTGTAACTTCAACACCATGCGCGTGTGTCGTGCGCAATTCGACCCCTTCAAACCCGGTTTGCTCGCAATTGCGAATTATTGTGGGGATATCCCAATCCTTGGCGAGATTATAGGTCACCAGGCCAAGCCGCATTTTGGGAGCCGCCGCATTGCCACTCCCGGCTGGTTGTTCGGCTGACTCCACCACGGCCTGCCCCAATCCCAATGCGCCTGCGGAAATCACGGCTTGCCGGATGAAACTGCGTCTGGAGGCTTGCATCTTCTGTGCCGGGTAAGATTTGGCTTCTTTGCTCATGCGCGCCAGCATGACGAAATCATGATCGTCTGTCAAAGCGCACGTGTCTTCCGCCGTCACCGGCGGCTAACTGCGCATGATTTTCTTAGACGTCGGCCCGTCAGCCAAGTCGTCCAACATCGCATTCACTTCGTTCTTGCGTCGCGCGGATCAAAGAATGAGACTCGATTTTTTTGACAGAGTGACAAACGCGTCGTTTTACATGGTGCTGATGAGCAAGGCTGTTCTGAAAGGGACGATTCTCGCATCCTGTGTGTTGCTTGTCTGTGGCTCGGGTTGCTCGATAAAGAGGTTGGCGGTCAACCAGGTGGGCAACGCACTGGCCGCCGGCGGCACGACGTTCAGCAGCGATGATGACCCGGAGCTTGTTCGCGCTGCAGTCCCTTTCAGTCTAAAGCTCATGGAAAGTTTGCTGGCAGAAACCCCAAAGCACAGAGGGCTCCTGAAAGCTGCGTCGAGCGGGTTCGTCCAGTACGCCTATGCTTTCGTCCAGCAAGATGCCGACGAACTCGAAGACAGCGATCTGGCCGCCGCCACCGCGCTTCGTGCGAGGGCGAAACGGCTTTATCTTCGTGCGCGCGACTATGGGTTGCGCGGGCTCGAGGTTGGACGTCCGGGATTCCGATGTCGGTTTTACGCCAACCCACACAACACAATGCTTTCAATGAAGAAATCGGACGTCCCGTTTTTGTATTGGACCGCGGTTTCATGGGCAGCGGCGATATCTCTCAGCAAAGACGATCCACAATTGCTCGCTGAGATTCCTTTGATGGAAGCCTTGATCGACCGAGCACTCGAACTGGACGAAGGTTACGGCCAGGGCGCAATCCACAGTTTTCTTATCACCTATGAAATGTCCCGCCAAGGCGCCGCGGGCGACGCTGCAGAGCGTTCAAAGATGCATTTCGAGCGCGCCATCGAGCTTTCGAAGGGGACATTGGCGGGACCGCTGGTCGCTTACGCCGAAGCGGTCTGTGTGCAAAAGCAGGACCTCAATACCTTCAGGCAATTGCTGGGACAGGCCCTTGCGTTGAATGCCGACTCATGGCCCGAGCACAGGCTCGAGAACCTCGTAATGCAGAGGCGGGCGCGCTGGCTCCTGTCGAAAGAATCGGATTTGTTCTTGATACCCGAAAAACCGGATTCAGACAGCAGTCGGAATCGGTGAACGCCTGCCGCCGGAATAGAATCGAATCCAAAGGAAAGTTGGACTTGATGACCAAAGTTTTCATCAGCTCGCGCGCATTAAAACTCAGCGCGTCGCAGCCGGAACCATTTGCGATTACTGCGCAGACTTTCCAACATAGTGCTACACGGGGTGTCTGCGCCGAACGCGCGAGTTTCCCCATGAGGATTTTATGAAATCATTCAAGTGCATGCATCGAGTTTTGGTTGGCACATTACATGTGATGTTGGGACTCATTGTATCGGGCATGGTCGGCACGCAAATCCACGCTGCCGACAGGATCAAGCTCGCAACATTGGCGCCCACGGGCAGCACCTACCACAAAAGCCTGCTGAACCTCAAAGACGCATGGAAAAAGCTTTCCAATGGGACAGTGGACCTTGTGGTTTACGCCGACGGCAAGCTTGGCGGCGAAGCCGATACCGTCAGCCTGATGAATGTCAATTCGATCCAGGCTGCGATGCTGACCGGAGTTGGATTGGCTGAAATCGAACCAGGCGTGGCCGGATTGCAGAGCATTCCAATGGGATTCCGCAACTTTGACGAGGTTGATTATGTTGGCGAAAAACTTCGCCCAATGCTCGAAGAACGGCTCGCAGCCAAGGGTTTTGTCGTGTTGTTCTGGTCCGATGCAGGCTGGGTGCGATTTTTTTCAAAGAAACCCGTCGCGCATCCCGATGACCTCAAGAAACTGAAGCTTTTCACGTGGGCCGGGAGCCCTGATCAGGTCCAGATTTACAAATCCGCCGGGTTTAATGCGACGCCATTGGAAACCGCGGATATTCTGCCCAGCCTGCAAACCGGGTTGATCGATGCAACACCCGCGCCGCCCGTTTTCGCACTCGCAAGCCAGATCGACACGCGCGCACCGTACATGCTCGAGATCAATTGGGCCCCACTGGTCGGTGCATGCGTCGTCAGAAAACCTGTCTGGGACAAACTGCCCGCCGATTTGCGCCAGCGCATGCTCGAAGCAGCCACTGCCACCGGCAAGGAAATCAAGGAAAGCGGAAGGAAAGAAAGCGAAGAATCAGTCCGCGCAATGGAAAAACGCGGACTCAAAGTCACCCACATGACACCGGAATTGGAATCGGAATGGCGCACGGCAGCCGAGGCTGCTTACCCGCAAATCCGTGGCCGACTTGTTCCGGCTGATATATTCGACGAAGCTTTGCGCCTCATAAAGGAATACCGCACAAGCCGAAGCCGGTAAGTTTTTTCTCTGATGATCGAAACGCCTGCATCGACACCAGTGGAAGACCGGGCTTGCGCAGGTCACCCGGCATGGACGGCGGCCCGCCGGATTGAGAATTTTCTCGTGGTGGGCGCGCTGGCGGCAATGGCATTGCTGCCCTGCGCGGAAATCGTGGCGCGGTTCGCATTCAAACGGGGCGTGCCGGCGTCGGTCCCGATCGTCCAGCATTTGGTCCTGCTGGTTTGCATGTTTGGAGGTGCTATTGCAGCCCGCGAGAATCGGTTGCTGGCACTGTCGGCTCTCCGCGGCCACTTGCCCCTGAATTGGAGGAACATTGCGGCATCGTTCAGCAATGCTTTCGCAGCAGGCATCACGGTCTATTTGGCTTTCGCCTCATTTCAGTTCGTCAGGGCAAGCCGGAAGATGGGGAAAGAACTTGCCTACGGGATCCCGCTGTGGGTGGTGCAAAGCGTCATTGTCATAGGACTGGCCCTTGTGGCGCTGCGATTGATCTGGCACGGAGGAAAGACATGGCGGGGGCGACTGGCAACCTTTGTTGGCGCTGCTCTGGTGGTCACAGTTGGATTGTTGTGTCCCGAAACCGGCTTGATCACGCCCGAAAAACTCAGGTGGCCGGCATTGGGCGTGCTGCTGGTAGCAACAGCATTGGGCGCGCCAATATTCACTGCCCTCGGCGGCGCAGCGTTGATCCTGCTATGGTCCGGCGGCGAAGCCATAGCCGCCATCCCGACCAATCATTATCGGCTCACCACGAACCCTACTTTGCCGACCATTCCATTGTTTACACTTGCAGGTTACCTCCTTGCCGAAGGCGGCGCAGCGCGACGTTTGGTCGCTGTGTTCGACGCTTTGTTCGGAACAGTCCGTGGCGGCCCCGCCATAGTTACGGTGTTGGTCTGTGCATTCTTCACATCGTTCACAGGCGCTTCGGGAGTGACAATTCTTGCGCTTGGCGGATTGCTGATGCCCATTCTGCGTGGTGCGGGTTACAGCGAGAGATCGTCACTTGGTTTGCTGACCGGAGCGGGATCTCTGGGATTGCTGTTTCCGCCATGTCTTCCACCAATTCTCTATTCCATCGTGGCGAGCAGCAGCACCAACACCAGTCTCAGGATGGAAGAAATGTTCCAGGGCGGCCTGATACCCGGCTTGTTACTTGTTGGGATGTGTGCATGGTGGGGTGTTATGGCAGGGCCCAAATCAACAGGCGAAACCCGACGGTTCGAGGTTCGCGTCGCATTGGCTGCCGTCAATGAGGCGAAATGGGAATTGTTGTTACCCGTGGTGGCTCTTGTAGCCTTGTTTGGCGGCTTTGCAACGCCGGTCGAGGCTGCGGCTTTGACCGCTCTGTATGCGTTTTTCGCTGAAACGGTGATCTACCGGGACCTCCGCATCTGGAGAGACGTGCCCCGTGTGATGACCGAATGTGGATTGTTGATTGGCGGCGTCCTGCTGATTCTGGGGCTTGCTCTCGGTTTCACGCATTACCTGATCGACGCGCAAATCCCCGATCAGGCAGTCGCATGGGTCACAGGAACCATCAAGTCAAAGTACCTGTTCCTGCTCGTGGTAAATGTCTTTTTGTTGGTGGTGGGATGCCTGATGGACATCTACTCGGCGATCGTGGTTGTTGTCCCGTTGCTTGTGCCAATCGCCCAAGCGTTTGGAATCGACATGATCCACCTTGGCATCATGTTCCTTGCAAACCTCGAACTCGGCTACCTCACCCCGCCTGTTGGAATGAACCTGTTCTTGTCCTCGTACAGATTCGGCAAACCGATTGGCGAAGTGACCCGCGCAACTCTCCCGATGCTTGCGGTGATTCTGACAGGCGTGCTGCTTATAACTTACGTGCCCGCACTTACTACATGGCTCCCGCACTGTCTGCGCGGAAGTTAAGCTTGAGGTATCTGGCTCTTCAGCTCGAAAGCTTTGACCAAGTAGAGAACAAGCAGCACAAGCGCAGCAAGGCCCCCCAGAATGCCAATGTACGGAATCATCGAGCACGCACAGCAAATCGCGTACGCAAGCCCAAGGCCACGCCCACAATCCCCAACATCGCTTCTACCCCGGGCCGTGAAATAGGACAGGTAGGATTCCGACAGCCTGGGGAACACAAAGAAATTCCAGACAACAGAAAAACACGGGATCAGCAACAGCCAAACCAACGCCGGTTCCATCTTCCGGTGCTCCGACGGAATGCTCTTGAAACACGACATCAGCAGAAAACAGACGACCACTCCAATTGCTATGGTGATGACGACGACAGCCGTGGCAAAACCGACAATCAAACCCAGTGCAGTGGCATCTGAATTCTGCATGCCGCATATGTCTCACAAACCACACTGAAGAATCGAGCAGAAAATCGGTGCGGAGCACGCCGGAAAATCGGCCTGAAAGTCACACTTTAAAAGTGCCTGTCCTGCTCAAACTCCGACGGCAGTCGGGCCAGCAAAACTTCGAGTCTGACACTTTATTCATAGGGTCAAAAAGCGTTGACAATCTTGCGGAGATCTGGTAAGTGCACATTTGTAATGCGATTCCAGCCCGCGGTAAGGCCGAAGTCGCGGCGACGTAACGATCTCCGTTAGGGCAAGAGGGAGAGATTCCGGCGAGGAACAGTCGTATGCTCAAAGATTCAAATGGAGGAATCAACCAATGAACGCTCCCATTCTATCGAGGTTTGCAAGCTTGGTTTGCGTGGGATTTGGCACGCTGATTTTGGCTTTCGATGCAGCCGGGGATTGTGTTTCACCGCCCACCGGGGTGGTGGGGTGGTGGCCTGCGGAAGGATCTGCGGCTGACGCTGCTGGGACGAACCACGGTGTCGTGGTGGGAGGCGCAAGATTCGTCCAAGGAATGGTTGAAGAGGCGCTGGAGATTGCCAGGGACGGGCAATATATACTTGTTCCGAACAGTGACAGTTTGCGCTTCACAAATGCCATGACTATTGAGGGTTGGATCAGGCCGATGGACATTTACACGGACCAGCACATTGTATCAACAGCCGGTGGGACTGGACCATCGCCATCCGGCCATGACTATTTCTTGAATATTGTCGATCGAAAGATGGGGTTCGGGATCAACGGTAGTCCGCTTCTCACATCAGCAGTAATCACGAACGCAGGGCAATGGTATCATGTCGCTGCGACTTACTCCTCAGCTGACAGAATACGCAGGTTGTATTTGGATGGCGTATTGGTCCGCCAAGCTCCTTATACGTTCCCAATCAACACCGGCCACACCGCTGTCACAATCGGTGTCAACGCACGCAACGCTGCCTACGCAGATGGCTTCGCTTCGTTCAAGGGGCAACTCGACGAGATTACTCTTTACAGCCGGGCTTTGTCCGCTGACGAAATCAAGGCCATATATGACGCGGGAAGCTCTGGCAAATGCCGACTACCGGCTGCGCCGACCATTGTGACCCAACCAGCAAATCGGGAAGTGATTGTCGGAGCAATTGAAGCGGATTTTGTGGTTGGTGCCTGGGCCAGTCCAAGGCCTGTCTATCAGTGGCGCAAAGACGGCGTGGACCTCGTTGACACCGGCCGGATCACAGGCGCAACGACCCCCACGCTCACGCTCAGGAATGTTCAACCCCAGGACGCCGGGGTTTACACGTTAATGGTGACCAATGCGCTTGGCTCGGCAGTGAGCGATGGGGCGGTGCTCTCTGTTGACATGACGCCGGACTGTGTGCCATCACCCACAGGCCTTATCGCATGGTGGCCGGGTGAGGAGAATTTGGAAGACATTGCGGGTGCGAACAATGGAACTTGGAGCGGTACTCCTGCGTATTCAGAAGGTATCATCGGTAAAGCAATTGCGTGCCACTACGAGTATTGGGTCGTCGTTTCAGATTCACCGACACTTCGTCCGCGCAGCTTCACAATCGAAGGGTGATTCCGATTCAAGCATCCTCACAATGTGACGTTGGTCTCGAAAGGGCTTGGCTCTGGATCGGACCAATCGTTTGCAATCTCGTTCTATGGCACCTTCCTTTCTGCGGGTGTGAACAGGTTTTATCCGAATCGGAGCGCTGAGTGTCCCTTCACGGCAGAGCCGGGCCAATGGTACCACATCGCATTTACATTCGACGATGCAACGGACCAGATGGCTCTTTATGTTGATGGGGCATTGGCGGCGACCGCGACCTGTGCGTCAAGTGTTCAATACGACGACAATCCATTGGTTATCGGCGCCGAGCTCAGGGGGGGACAGGTAATCAATCAATTTCACGAAGGTTCGGTTGATGAACTGGCGTTATACAATCGGGCCCTTTCGCCTGAGGAAATACACGCCATCTGGCAGGCCGGAAGTCGTGGGAAGTGCCGAGCATCTCTCAACCCGCGGATTCTGGCTCAGCCACAGAGCCGCCGCGTGGCGGTTGGAGAAGCGCGACTGGACTTTTCAGTTGCAGCCTACGGTGTTCCCGATCCATCTTACCAATGGCAGAAGGACGGTGTGCCACTGGTTGATGGCACCCGAATAGCGGGTGTCAACACGCCGACACTCACAATCAGCAACGTCCAACCCGAAGACGCTGGAGTGTACACGGTGACGGTCAGCAACGTTTTGGGCACTGCCACAAGTGCAGAGGCTGTGCTCACGGTGACCCCGGGTCCTGTGATCCTGATACCGCCCCGGTCACAGACAGTTTGGGAGGCGAGCAGTCCTGTGTTGAGCGTAGTAGTCGAGGGTAACGGTCCTTTTTCGTATCAATGGCAAAAGGACGGTGTGGACCTGCGGGGAGAAAGCAATCAATCCCTGTTTTTCCCCGGCGTCAGACCGGAGGACAGCGGGAACTACACAGTGCGTGTGACCAGCCCCGCCGGGAGCGTGGCGGCTGCCGGCGCCACGCTGACGGTCAAGCCAATCCCGGAAGACTCCGCGGTGGCGTACTTTGGCACGAGGTATTTGGACGCCCGCATGATAGAGGATTGGCCTTATACTGCGTGGACAAATGTAATAGGCGTTGCGATATACGGGGAGCATCGTTTTGCCTTGAACCGAGACGGCACCCTGATGTACAACTACGGCCCTATTGCTCCCCTTCTTCAACCGCCCGCCGGCCTATCGAACGTGGTCTCTCTCGCGCTTAATGGTGATCACGCGCTCGCGCTGAAGCGGGATGGGACAGTTGTAGAATGGGGGCACGATCTTCCGGCCTCCTTGGTTCCTCCCAAAGGTTTGAGTAACGTCGTAGCCGTGGCTTGCGGCGCCGGCCATTCGCTCGCACTGAAGAAAGACGGGACAGTTGTTGCATGGGGCGTTAACGACTGCTTTGGGGGGGAGAGAGTTTGTGGCCAGGCGATCGTCCCCGAAGGTCTGCAGGGCGTAGTAGCCATTGCGGCGGGCTATGAACACAGCCTTGCGTTGAAGGCCGATGGCACGGTGGTCGCCTGGGGGCAGGATGCTGCTGGCCAGAGTAGTGTCCCCGTGGGGCTGAGCAACGTGGTCGCCATCGCAGCGGGCGGGCATCTCTCCTTCTGGGGCTGGAGCATGGCGTTGCGTGCGGACGGCACAGTCGTGTGTTGGGGGAATATCAGCAGCCCGCCTTCAGAGCTGACCAATGTAGTCGCAATTTCTGCGGGACAAAGGCATTCTGTTGCACTGAAGTCCGACGGGACCGTAGTCGGATGGGGCGATATGCACCCGCCGACGGATTACGACCTGGGCGAGCCTCTCGCGTGGGTCCCGCCAAATCTGAAGGATGTCGTGGCAATTTCGGCAGGCAGCGGGGCAACTTTGGCTCTTATGATTGGGCCGCCCGTGGTCGTCACACAGCCCGTTTCAACATTCGTAACTGAACACGGCACTTCGTGTTTCTACGTGAACGCGTATGGCTCAGACATTCATTACCAGTGGTATGCCAATGATTTGCCCGTCCAAGGTGCCACCAACTGCTTGTTGGTGATTTCGAACACGCTCTCCGCTCACGAGGGCAACTATTACCTCGTTGTCACGAATAGGCACGGTTCAGACAAGAGCCAGACAGTTCGACTGGCGCTGAACACGGGCGAACCAGGGGCCGTGGACAGCTCGTTTGCACCCAAACAGTTTGCCTTTGGCCCACCCCTAGCCCTCCAGCCGGACGGCAAGTTGGTTCTGATTGGACATGTAATCTGGCCTTACCCCTCAGTTATGCGGTTGCTACCCGATGGGCGCCTGGACACGAATTTCGTCACGGGCACGGCCAAAGGCCCGCTTCTGGGTAGTGCGCAAGACCCGGGAAGAATTGATTCCATTGCATTGCAAGCCGATGGAAAGATTTTGGCAGCGGGTGATTTCACAAGCTACAACGGTAGTCCGCATAAATGCCTAATGCGACTGAACTCCGACGGGACGGTTGACACCGCTTTTCTGGCGGGGTGCAGCGGCCCCAATGAGCCTTTGACCGTGGTCAGGGCCTTGCCGGACGGCAGGATCATGGTCGGCGGAAGCTTCACAGAATTCAACGGCGTTCAACGTGGCGGAATCGCCCGCCTGAACCCTGACGGTACAATCGACACAAGTTTCCTTCCAAATGGCGGCGGCGTGAGTGGGAGCTACCACACGGTATTTAACATTGCTGTCCTCCCGGATGGCCGCATGTATATCGGCGGGTGGTTTCACGAATTCAACGGTGTTTGGGTGGGTTACACTTCGCTGTGCAGATTGCTGCCAGACGGAACACTCGACACAACCTTCAATGCCGCGGCGGTTCCCGGGTACTTTGGGACAATACTGCCCATGGCCGATGGAAGGGTGATCGTATCTGGCAACGTCGGCGATTATTTCATCGTCAGGTTGAACTCAGATGGTAGCATCGATAACACCTTCAACCGTTACGCGGTAAACGGACATATTCAATCGGTCGTTCAGCAGCCTGACGGAAAGCTGCTTGTAGCTGGGCCGTTCCATAACTGTGGTGATTCGTTTCGTTTTGGCATTGCCCGTCTGCTTCCGAATGGCGAGTTGGACCCGGTGTTTGTGGAAGGTGGGCGCCCAACTGAGTGGCACCACTTCGTCACCGACATGCAGCTTACGGACGACGGACGTGTGTATGTCTCTGGTCCATTCACGAGCATGAGCGGAATAGAGGTGCCGGGTGTCGCTCGGCTTTTCTTGGGAACCTTGCCAACGATCGTGACGCACCCAGTCAGCCAGCGGATTGTAGTGGGTCAGCCGGTCACATTCAGCGTTGTTGCAACCAACGAGGCGCGTCTGTATTATCAATGGCGACGCGACGGAATCGACATCCCCGGTGCCACTAACGCAACTTTCACAATCTCCAGCGTGGAGACCGGGCATGCGGGTCGGTACGCGGTAGTTGTGCGCAACTCGACAGGGACCGTTACCAGTCAGGCGGCGGTACTGACTCCAGTTGTTGCGCCCACGGTTGCCGTCGATCTGGTGGCTCAGATACTCCGGGCGGGATCGAACACGGTTCTTTCGGTTACGTTCAACGGCACACCGCCGTTCAATTACCAGTGGCTGTTCAATGGTGCACCCATTCCCGGGGCGACCAACGCCACTCTGGTGCTGAACAATGTTGCGGACAACAACACCGGCTATTATTCGGTGCGCGCGGGTAACGAGGCCGGGACTGTTACAAGCTCGCCCGCTTTGATCCAGGTTTATTACGGCAGCGGGTATGTGTATCGTTGGATCTATCCTGATATTCCCGGGGGCAACGTGTCGGATCTCATCATTGATCCGTCATTTCCGACTTATCCGTCTGGGATTGAGAAGCTCACGAATGGTCTTGCTAGCAATTTGAGTGAGGGTGAAACATATGGGAGTTTGATCCAAGGTTACATCATACCACCCCTTACCGGCAATTACACTTTCTGGGTTTGTGCTGATGACGCTGCGGAGCTGTGGTTGAGCACGAATGATTCACCCGCCAACATACGGCTTGCGTCGTTCTGTTTGTTGCCGGTTGGAACAAACGCATGGGAGGTTTACCCTGAACAACGATCAGCTCCCGTCCATCTGTCGGCCGGGCAGCGTTACTACTTCGAGGTTCTTCACAAGGAGAACACTGGCAACGATCATGTGGCTATTGGGTGGGAACGCCCTGACGGCATTTTGCAACGACCGATCCCCGCAGCGTACTTGTCACCGCTGCTTGATCCCGTCACAGCGCCGGAAATTCGGCAACAGCCTCAACCCGTCGTGGTCGTTGCCGGGAAACAAGCGGCGTTCAGTGTGACGGCCGAGGGCGTACCTCCCCTTCGTTATCAGTGGCAAAAGGACGGTGTGGATTTGCCCCGACAAACCAACGCAACTCTCGTTCTTGGAGATGTCCAGACTGTAAATGCAGGATTGTACCGTGTGATTGTAACGAACAAGTTTGGCCGGGCGGTCAGCCAGGAAGCCGCGCTCACGGTACATTACTCTCTTACTGTGACTGCCCTAGCGGGGGGCACAGTGAAACGTGACCCGGATCTGATGAGTTATGCACCGGGAACAAAAGTCAGTTTAAGTGCAGAGGCGGACGCAGCCCACGTGTTTGCGGGCTGGAGCGGTGCAGTTAGCGGCACGGCCAATCCGATTGAAGTGGTGATGGACGGGAACAAAGTGATAGTTGCAGTATTCTGGCCGATCTGGACCCTGACCGTCACAACAAATGGTCCGGGCGGCAAAGTAATGCGCGAGCCCGCTCTTGACTATTATGTACATGGGACACAGGTGCAAGTGACCGCAACTCCAGATGCCGGTTATATTTTTGCCGGTTGGAGCGGCAACACCAACACGAGCATGAACCCGTTGGTCTTGGTCATGAACCGCAGTTGGGAAATCGAAGCGAATTTTCAGAGGGTGTTCTACCTGAACGCAATTGTCAGCGGCAACGGGACTGTTCAAATCGATCCCGCCAAGCCCTATTACCTGCCGGGTGAATCTGTGAACCTTACTGCGGTGCCCGCTGAGGGACACGGATTTGCCGGATGGTCGGGCGACAACACAAGTTCTTCACCAACAATTAGTTTTGATATGAACTCCGACAAGTTGGTGCTGGCGAACTTCAAACGACTGGTTACTTTGGCGATAACAAACATTGGTCATGGAACAGTGCGTGTCGAGCCCGCAGCAGAACAGTATCTCGAGGGGACTACGGTTCAGGTCACTGCCGAACCACAAGAAGGCTGGCAGTTCATCGAGTGGAACCGAGCACTCAGCGGCTCGCAAAACCCTGTGTCGCTAACTTTGGACGGCAACAAGGAGCTCGAAGCCGTCTTCAAGCAGTTGTTCCGGGTTACCGTCGAAGTTCTGGGATCCGGGACGGTAACGCTTGTTCCAAATCTCCCACAGTACGTTGACGGTACGGCTCTGACGGTGGTGGCCTCGGCACCTTCAGGGTACCGCTTTGTTGGGTGGGGTGGCGACCTTGAAGGTTCGACGACTCCCGCTACGCTGGTTGTGGACGGTGACAAACACATCACGGCGGTTTTCAAGCCCCTCTGGACGCTTACCGTCAACTCGACACGGGGAGGCACGGTCCAGAAGGTTCCGGACCTGAATCGTTACGTGGACGGCACGGCAGTCGAGCTCAAGGCTGTGCCCGAGCAAGGTTACGGGTTTGCAGGCTGGAGTGGCGACGTAACCGGCTTCGAGAATCCGCTCACGATCGTCATAACCAACAACATGACCGTCTTCGCTGAGTTCAGAACCGGTTGGACGTTGACGGTGACACCGACCAGAGGTGGCAGGGTGCAACGCTCACCTGACCTGCCTGTATATCCGGATGGATTGCTTGTGACGCTGACCGCAATTCCCGATGAAGGTTTTGTGTTTGTTCAGTGGACCGGCGACATCGTCAGCGCCGCAAACCCGAGAACCTTTGCCATGGATGGCAGCAAAGAGATAATCGCCAATTTCATCGAAATCGAACTGCAGCCACCCGTGATTGACATGAGCGGCTCGCAACCAACGGACGACGGTTTCCTTATCACAGCCAAGGGCAAACCTGGAGCCACATTTGAAGTGCAGGTTTCAGAAGACCTCAAACAGTGGACGACGCTGGGAACAATTACAATCGGCGAAGGATCACAAAGTTTGTTGGATCCGCAAGCTCTGAGTGCAGACCAACGGTTTTATCGGCTTGTCGAGGTGCCGTGATTGCAGTCTGTTTTCAATTCTCCGGCAAAGGGTGGGCTGTAGTTTTCACCCGGGTAGCACGAGTAGCCGGGGCCGTTCCAAATTCGCCGATTGGAACCGGCGTTCTTGCTGCGTATGCGCATCTCAACGGATCCGAGTGGCACATTTCGCAGCGCGGCGCAGCAGAACGCCGAGCTTGCGATGAACGCCTTTATCGCACTGCAATCATTCGGTTCCGGCTGCGCCGGGCTGTGGGCTAAGGGGAAGTCAGGCCAAGTTGGCGGGCGAGTTTGGCCGGGTTTTCACCGGACCCGAATGGGCGCAATCGAAACTGGTACTTGTAAGGCTGGCATGGGATCAGGAACTGCTCATGCGGCCACGCGCCCCAACTGTCATCGCCACCCACACCCTGCTGTTTCAAGTCGAGGTTGAGTGTTACGAAATCACGTCGGGGAAGTTCAAACGGGTGCCTGGCGTTTTCGAGGTCCTCGCGGGTGTATCGGAGGGCGTTGGCGCTCAGCAGCGGCATGCCAACCGCCAGAAGGCCGACACCCGACCTGTTGGACAATGCTATCCAGCGGACATCGATCTTGTTGCCGCTTTCACCGGGCTCGGTGTAGTCGTGGAAGAACTGGTCTGTGACTGTGCCGGCGTACAGGCCGATTCTGGCATCTTTTCTGTCACAATAAGTTTCCTGCGGTCCGGGGCCGAACCATGTGATTCGCTCGAATTCATCCGGCAAAGTCATGCGCATACCGAGGCGGGGGATTTTTGGCAGATCAGTGCGTGCGGGTTCGAACTCGGCCGAGACAATAATATCGCCGGAGGCGCGGACCTCGTACCGCGTTGTCCAGCGGGCATCGACCTTCGGCAGACGGCAAATATGAACGACAGTTACCTTGCCTGATTGGCTTTCGTCGATCAGGCGCGCCTCGAGTGGGGCGACAGGGGTGTGCGCGTCGCGCCAGATTCCTTGTGATTTGAGCATGTTGCGCCCGCGATCGTTATCTGTTTGCGCGCGCCAGAAGTCAGGCTCGAGCGGGGATCGGAGCAATTCAGCTCCACGGTATTTCAGAGATGAAATGGTGCAGTTGCCCTGGTCGAAAACGACCGCAAAGTCTTTCCCGGAGACTTTGAGCAACCTGCCGTATTCGTTGACGAGGAGTTTTTTCCGGGCAGGTGTTTGCGGTGCGGGGGTTGAATCCGGCAGTTTCAATTGGTCCCACGCGATCTCGTGGCCTGCGCGGGCCCATGACAAATCGCGCTTGAGACGAAAACTCAGGTCGAGGAAGCATTCGTGGCCCGGGGCCGGGTCAAACGGTCTTATGGGTATTGCAACGCGCGTGCTGGAACGCGGTGGCAGGTCAAGCGATGGCAATTTCCCTTTTTGCACCAGTTTCCCATCGTCCCACAAGCTCCACGTGGCGACGACGAGATCGGACAGGCGGGCGAAATCCATGTTGTTTTCAATTTCGATCGTGCGTGCGGCGAGGTCAACGGGGCGGCAGCGCACTGGCTGATAAATGTGTTTTACCTCGAGAAGGCCCGGGTGCGGTTTGCGGTCAGGCGAGACCAATCCATTGCAGCAGAAATTGTCATCGCTTGGTGTGCCGGGCGGTCCGAAATCGCCTCCGTAAGCCCAGAAAAACGCGGCTCCTTTCGGCACCGGGCGAAAGACATCGCCGCTTGGCCGCGTTTGCGATTGTCGCAGTCCCTGGTCCACCCAGTCCCACACGAATCCGCCCTGCAAATAAGGTTTGGCGTAGATGAGGTCCCAATATAGCCACATGTTGCCGCTGCTGTTGCCCATGGCGTGAGCGTATTCGCAGAGGATCAACGGGCGTGACTGAGGGCTTGAAGCGTACGCGGCGAGCGCCGATGGCGGTGCGTACATTGGGCAGTAAATGTCAGTATGCGGACGAGTTTCGGCTCGCTCGTAGTGAACGGGGCGGTTTGGATCGCGCTTGTGAATCCACGCCGAAGTGGCTTGGAAGTTCGGGCCGTCACCGGCTTCATTGCCGAGCGACCAGATGACAACTGACGGATGGTTCTTGTCGCGTTCGACCATGCGAATGGTGCGGTCCATGTGCGCAGGAAGCCATTCGGAACGTCGCGCAAGCGATTCTGCGCCGTAACCCATACCGTGACTTTCGATGTTTGCCTCGTCTATGAGATATATCCCGTAACGGTCGCACAGATCGTACCATGCGGGCTGGTTCGGGTAATGCGAAGTGCGCACGGCGTTGATGTTATGCTGCTTCATGATGCGGATGTCGCGTTCCATGCTCTCGACCGTGATTGCCTGGCCGCGATCGGGGTCGTGTTCGTGCCTGTTGACGCCCTTGAAGAACACACGCGAACCGTTCACCAGCAGATTGCCGTTGCTGAGCTCGACGCTGCGGAAGCCGACGTTGACGGGTATAACCTCGAGTGTCTTTCCTGCACCATCGCGCAGAACCAGCAAAAGACGGTACAGGTTCGGCGTTTCGGCACTCCATTTCATCGGTTCAGGAACGACCGCGGTCAATTTCGCATTTTGTTCTGCGCCGGGATTTACGCTGACATTTGTGCGCATGGAAACGACGGTTTTCCCGCCAGTGGTTTCGAGAATTGCCTCGATTGCGACCGAGCTCGGCGATGTACCGCGGTTCTCTATTTCGAGGTCAACAGACAGCAATCCGTCGCGGTATTCGTTGTTCAGCAAGCCTTTGATCTCGAAATCCCAGATGTGCAGGCTTGGAGGCGACCAAAGGTAAACGTCGCGGAAAATCCCGCTCAACCGCCAAAAGTCCTGGTCCTCAAGGTATGAACCGTCGCACCAACGGAAGTTCTCGACAGCGACCAGATTCCGGCCTTTGTGTACGAAGGGGGTGATGTCGAATTCGACCGGTGTTCGGCTGTCCTTGCCCATGCCGACATACCTGCCGTTGACCCAGAGTTGAAAGAAAGAATTTACTCCGTCGAACGTGATGACGACGCGACGTCCAACCCAGCTTGTTGGCAGCGCAAACCAACGTCGGTAGGAATTGACCGTATTGTTTGGATCATCTTCAGGAACAATCGGCGGTGTCCACGGAGCTTTCCACGGGTAAGGGATGTTCACGTAGATGGGAATTCCGAACCCGTGCATCTCGACATTCGACGGCACCGGAATCTCAGTCCAGTCCGAGTCGTCAAAATCGAGCTTCCAGAAGTCGCCAATGCGGTGCTGATGATTTGCCGCGTAACGGTATTTCCAGTTGCCGTTCAAAGACCGGTAAAAATGTGATTTGACGCGCTCGGCGTTGCTGACCGGTCCTGTGGCGCGCGCGGTCTTAATGTCGGGGCATACGACCATGGTGGCGTGCGGCTCGAGATTGTTGCGCCCTGTCAGCCCGGGATTCTCCCAGTCCTTCGGTTCTGCCGCGCTGAGCACGCAACAAAAACCAACGGCCATGATGGCACCGGGAAGCTTCCATGATCGTTTCATAGCGACGTGTGCAGTTCGGCTCGTGTCCGTCTCGGGCGGACTTGTTTGCAGTGGCAGTGGAGTGTTTTGCATCTTTCCCGCGCGAGGATACATCGGTTGGGGCCGGGGCTGTCACGCCGAATCGCATGCGAATCGGTTAGCGAGGCTCAGCGTTGGACCAACCATTTATGCGGCGTCGTGATGTCCGGCGGCAGCGGAGCGCGGCCGAGCGCCAGGCCTCCAACGAATGCAGTTACCTCGCCGGGATCATTTGGTTGCGACTGCGGAGCGCTGCGTCGGTGTGGCCGGGCATGGTTCTGGCAAGGGATATTCTGCTGGAGGGCAAACGCGTGGTTTGGTAGGATGTGGGTCATGACAAGGCATATTGGTCGTCGCGCGTTTCTGAGAGTTTCGGCTGCCGCAGGCGCATTTCTTTCATTCCCGCAGATTGTGTCGGTTGAACTGTTGGGGGCTCAATCGCCGAGCAACAAGATCAATGTGGGATTTATCGGCACCGGCGATCATGGCACCGGGTGGAATCTCCGAAGGTACCTCACCTTGCCCGAGGCAAAAGTACTGGTCGTATGCGACGTGGACGGCGCAAGAATGCGGCGAGCCAAAGAGATCGTGGACGAGCAATATCAAACCAAGGACTGCGCAATGACGAAAGATTTCCGGGATGTGCTTGCGCGCAAGGACATCGACGCAGTGATGATTTCGACGCCTGATCACTGGCACACGCTCATCAGTGTGATGGCCGTTCGCGCAGGAAAAGACGTTCAATGCGAGAAACCCACACTCAGCATCGACGAAGGCAAAATCCTCGTGAATGAAGTCAGAAAACACGGCAAAGTGTTTCAGACCAGCACCGAAGACAGGTCAATCCCGGTTTACCATCGGATGGCGGAGCTTGTTCGCAACGGACGAATAGGCAAGGTGCAGCGCGTCGAAGTCGTACTTCCGAAGCAACCGACCGTTCCCGGTGATCCGACGCCCCAACCTGTTCCGCCGGATCTTGACTACGACATGTGGCTCGGGCCGGCGCCGTGGGCGCCTTACACAAAAGACCGCGTCCATTTCAACTTCAGGTGGATCGAGGATTACTCGGGCGGGATCATTTGCGACTGGGGCACGCACCTTTTTGACACTGCGCAATGGGCGTTGGACATGGAACGCAGTGGCCCGGTCGAGATCGAGGGCACCGGCACGTTCTGGAAAGGCGGCCTGTACAACACCATCAAGGACTACGACGTCACATTCCGCTACGCAAATGGCGTCGTCATGACATGCAAGCCGGGCAATCCAAGCATCCGGTTCATCGGCACAGACGGCTGGGTGGGTAACACGGGTTGGCGGGGCGAGCTGGAAGCCAGCTCAAACGAAATCAAAAACTCGAAGATCGGCCCCGACGAAATCCATCTGTACACCAATCCTGAGGGCGAACACCACGATTTCTTGAAGTGCGTCAAGACGCGCAAAGACCCGTATTTCCCGGTTGACATTGGACATCGGGTTTCCACCGTGTGCCATCTTGCGAACATTGCGATAAAAGTCGGTCGCAAATTGAAGTGGGACCCGGCAAAGGAGGAATTTATTGGCGACGCCGCCGCCAACGCGCTCAGAAAGGTTCGCCCGATGCGCAAGCCATGGACACTCGATGGCTGAGTGTTACGCAGACAGAAGCCCACCGTCCCAAGCGCCCAACGTGCGAAAAACCCAGCGCGGCCCAGCCGCAACCGAATGACTGCGGCGAAATGAAAGCGTTCGTTGCACTATCGGCGCTCTGTCGCGCCACACTGACCGGGGCGACTTCGTCGCGGACGGGCGGAATGCCTTTGGCATGGGCAGATTAAGGGTTTGCGGGCAAAGGTCTCGAACGATCCGCTGATTTGTGGTTTCTGCGCACATTGTCCGGTAAAGTACTACAGTGCTGTCACTGTTCAAGCAAGACTGTCGAGACGGGCAGATTGCCCTCGGAGATTAGAATCATGGGTATTTCAGAATCACGACGGTCGTTCAAAGAGGGATGATCGGCAGACATTGACATGAGCAGTAGTCAACTTTAACTTCAACTTCATAAAAATAGTGACGATGGTTGAATTTCGTCAAAACGCCGAAAGCATTCTGAGGCGGATTGCGAAAGGCGAAAGATTTCTCCTTTCACACCGGGGCCGCCCGGCGGCGCGTTTGGAGCCTGTAAAGGGAGCGGCTTGCGATGATTCTTCGGAGGACCCATTTCTGACCGTCAGCCGCCGCGCCACACCCAGTCCCAAGGGAGCGACAGACCACGGGGAGATTGACAGGATTCTGTATGGCCGTGTCTGAGGTCTTCATCGACAGCTCGGGATTCTTTGCGCTTTGGGATGCGGCGGGCCGTCACTTTGAACAGGCTGGCTACCGTGTGCTGCTCAAGGCTTGTTAGATCACCCGTTGGAAATTGCATCTGATTTCGCAATGCCAAACCACCGATACAGCACCGGGAGAATAACGAGCGTGAGGAATGTCGAACTGAGTATGCCGCCGATGACCACCGTGGCGAGCGGGCGTTGAACTTCGGCACCGGGACCGGTGGCAATTGCCATTGGAACAAAACCGAGGCTTGCCACAAAGGCCGTCATGAGAACGGGGCGAAGTCGTGTGATTGCGCCCTGCCGTACAACGTCATCGCGATTGAATCCGCGTTCTCGAAGTTCATTGAAGTAACTGATCATGACCACGCCGTTCAGCACGGCCACACCACTGAGGGCGATGAATCCAACAGCAGCAGTGATGCTGAACGGCAAGCCGCGCAGCCACAGAGCGATCACGCCGCCTGTGATTGCCAGTGGGATGCCGGTATAGATGAGAAACGCCTGCCGCAAACTGCCAAAGGCAATGAAAATCAAAACGAAGATCAAAACCAGCGCCGCCGGTACCACAACAATCAGGCGAAGCCGCGCTTCCTGGAGGTTTTTGAACTGTCCGCCGAACTCGATGCTGTAGCCCGCTGGCAGGTTCACTTCGGATTGGATTCTGGACCGCGCTTCCTTGACGTAGCCTTCGACGTCGCGGCCTTTGAGGTTTACCATGATTGCCACCCGCCTGTGGCCGTCGTCGCGGATGATCGGTTCGACGCTCGAGGTTTCTCTGAACTCGACCAGTTTTTCCAGTGGCAGGAGACCGTGTTCACCCACGCGCACCGGAAGCCGCCTGATCTCGTCAATTCGATCCCGCAATTCACCCCGCAGCCGCACAACTATTTCGTGGCGTCGATCAGCCTCATAGACCAAGCCCACGGTTTGGCCTGCGAGCGCGGTTGCTACAGCCTTGTTTATGGCAGAGACGTGAAGGTTGTAGCGCCTCAATGCATCGCGGTTGACGACCAGCTCGAGTGCAGGCGATCGGCCTTGTGCCTCGAACTCGACCTCTGCGGCGCCCGGCACCTGTTCGAGAATGCCCTTTATTTTTCCCGCCAATTGCTCCATCTCACCGTAATCGTGGCCGATTACCTTGACGGACAAATCGCTCCGGACGCCTTCGAGCAGCTCGTTGAAACGCATTTCAATTGGCTGCGCAAAAAGCATTGTCTGGTCGGGAAGCTTTGATTTGACTTCCGATTCGATCAACTCGGCCAGTTCGGCTTTGGCGATGGGCTTGCCGTTGATCTTCCGCCATTGGGACCTTGGTTTGTAGAAAATGTAGAGGTCGTTTTGACTGGGCGGCATCGGATCGGTGGCAACCTCGCTGGTGCCAAGGCGGCAGAAAACGCGATCAACCTCCGGTATCTTCAGAAGGATTTGTTCGGTCGCGATTTCCATCGCAAGCGAAGTGTCGAGGTTCATGCTGTTTGTGCGATAAACCATGACAGTGTGCGATCCCTCATCCAGCTTTGGCACGAACTCGGCGCCAAGACGCGTGAATGCGTATGCTGAAATGCCCACCCAAATCACGGTGCTGACAGCGAGCAGCAGCGGTTTTGCAAGCGCCAGATCCAGCGATGGTGCGTAAGCCTTCTTTATCAATTGCAGAAGGAGGTTGTCCTTTTCACCAACCCGCCCGCGCAGAACATACGAACATAGAACGGGCATGAGCGTGAGTGACATTGCAAGCGCTCCTCCGAGCGCCAACATTACCGTGATTGCCATGGGGTGGAACATTTTCCCTTCGATCCCGGTGAGGGCAAGTATCGGAACATAGACCATGGTGATTATCAGGACCCCGAAAAACATCGGGTTTGCCACCTGCTTGCTCGCCGCTGCGACTGTTTCAAGACGTTCGACGGGTTTGAGCGGACGACCAAGCTCATGCTGCCGTTCACCGAGTCGTCGCACTATGTTTTCCACCATGACAACTGCGCCGTCGATAATGAGTCCGAAGTCAATTGCGCCGAGGCTCATGAGGTTGCCGGAAACGCCGTAATGCCACATGCCAAGCACGGCAAACAGAAACGACAACGGAATCGCGCTCGCAACAATCAGTGCCGCACGCCAGTTGCCAAGCATGAGCAGCAGGACGACGACAACCAGAACGGCGCCTTCGGACAGGTTGGTTCTCACCGTGTGCAATGTCCTGTCCACCAGTTCAGAGCGATCGTACTGCGGCCTGATCTCGATCCCGGGCGGCAATCGCGACTCGATTTCCCGCAGGCGCGCGGCGAACCTGCGCGCGACGAATCTGCTGTTTTCGCCGGCGAGCATCATCGCGGTACCGAGGACGGCCTCTTCGCCGTTTTCGGTTGCCGCGCCGGTCCGAAAACTGAACCCGGTGATGACATTAGCGACGTCGCGAACCAGAATGGGTCGGACGTCGGCGCCGAATCTGATTGGCAGGCCGGCGATGTCTTCCGGGGTTTGAACTCGGCCGACCGTTCTTACAAGGAGCTGTTCGGTGCCGCGGCGGATGACACCGCCGCCGGCGTTCTCCACGTTTTCGCTCACGCATTGGACCAGGTCTTCCACGGAAAGCCCGGCGTTGGCGAGATCGGCGAGTCTGGGCTGAATGACGAGCTGCTTTTGGAAGCCGCCGATGACATTGATTTCGGCTATGCCCGGGGTGACCCGCAGCATCGGCTTTATCACGAAATCGTGGATCTCGCGCAGTTCGCGCAATTGTTCGGCTATTGTGGCGGGCTTGTTGGTGGCGGTGGAACTGAATGCGACGGTGTAATAGAAGATTTCGCCCAGACCGGTGCTGATCGGGGCAAGGGCCGGAGTGAGGTTCGGGGGAAGCCGATCGACAACCTTCTGCAGTCGTTCGGCAACCAATTGCCTCGCACGATAGATGTCGGTCCCGTCACGAAACACAAGTGTTACCTGTGCAAGGCCAAACTTGGTAAGAGAACGCATTTCTTCGACCCCTTGGATGCCGGACAATTCGATTTCCAGAGGGATCGTGACAGCGTTTTCGATCTCGACCGGCGCCAGGGCGGGGACCTCGACGTTCACCTGCACCTGCGGACTTGTAATGTCCGGCACAGCATCCACGGGCAGATGGTACAATGCCCACAACCCGATGAAAACCGACACCCCCGCCACAAGCAACAGGAACAGTCTCTGCTTCAGCGAGACTTCAATTAGACGATGAAGCATGGCGACTTATCTGATCCAGTTTGCATCCGACCAGCAGTTCAAGCTGCTGGAAGTGCTCGTGCGCCTCGAGGCGTGTTGCAAGCAAAGCTTCGAGCGCGTCAAGGTACTTCATTTGCATCTCGACATACGTGGTGACGGGCACCGCCCCAAGCCGATAATGTCTGTCGGCCAGCGCAGCGGCTTCTCTGAACTCTGTTTGCGCATCTGACCGCCAACCAGCCATCTCATCGAGTCTCGTGCGCAGTGCAAGTGCGTGTTGAGCCACTTCCCGTTCAACCACTCGAAGTGCGGCACGCCACGAAGCCTCGGCCTGTTCGAGGCGCGCCTGTGCGGTCTCGATGGCACCTTCATTGCGATTCCAAATTGGGAGCGGAACGCTCAGTTCCACACCAAAAATCCGCTGTTCATCATTTGCGCGTTCTTCGGAATAAAAAGGCGCGATTGTGACGGCCGGTTTGCGTTCGTGGCGAGCGAGGTCCACACGGAATCCCTGCTGTGCGAGTTCCGCCCGGCGGATGCGCAAATCAAAGTTGTTTGTGAACGCAACTGCAAGCAATACATCAAGAGGCGGGGGCGAGTTCGGCGGACCGAGGTTTCCGACGACTTTGAGCGGTGCGGAAGCCGGGCTGCCTCTGAGCTGGTTGAGCTCGAGGATGGCCGCCTGGAGTTCTTGCTCTGCCTGAGTGACGCGGCGGTGCAGTGCAATGGCGTTGGCTTCGATGATCCTTTGATCAAGCAAAGGCGTCACGCCCGCCGGATCACGCTGCACAAGCACTGCAAGGAGCGATTTGAACCGTTCTGCGACCTCGCGCGTTGCACTGGCTTTTTCGCTGGCTGCAAGCGCGGCAAACCCGAGTGTTTTTGCGCGCGCCGCGATCACGGCTTCGAACTGGCCAAGCCCTATTTGTGCCAGCTCGACCTGTTGATTTGCGATCGCCTTGCGAAGTGCAATCCGACCCGGCCATTCAATCACCTGTGAAACCGACACTGACCATGCTGCGCCGTCGCCAAGGGCAGGACCGCCTCTGTCCCAGACGCGTTTGCTGCCAAGGCTGGCGGTCAATTCAGGGTTCTTCCATTCGCGTGCGGTGCGGCGGCCTGCTCTTGCGGCGGCGATTTCGGCGCGGTAAAAGTCGAGCTCGGGGTTCTTGTGCACGACCTCTGCGACCAACCCGTCGATTGTGAGAGTGTCGGTATCGCGGGCCGCATGGTTGTCATTGGTTGCTGCCATTGACAACACACAAGCCATTGAAACTACAGCCACTGAACACAGCAGAGGACTTGGGCGGTCTTTCATGATTCGGTACTCCATCAGCATGGCCGTTGTTTTGACCGGCGATATTCTGAATCATATATCCGAATTGTCAAACTTGGGCCGGGACGTCGGGCGCGGTTGGACATTTGCACGCGCTTGACAAACCGGTGTCATGCGCTTTGCTTGCGGTTGAACTGCAAAACGCGGGTTGTGCTGCCGGCGTGCAATGCCTGCAGCATCCCGAGACAGGAGAGACAGCGTGTCACTGGCTGAACTTAAAGGCAAATGGGCGCTCATATTGGGCGCATCGAGCGGATTTGGCGCTGCGACAGCTCTGGAGCTGGCGCGATCCGGAGTGAACATATTTGGGATTCACCTTGATCGACGGGCGGCCATGGCGAACGTGAGGAAACTCGTTACCGAGATCGAGAGCCACCATGTTCAAGCGCGCTACATGAACATGAACGTCGCCAAAGACGACAACCGCACCGAAGCGATTGCAAAAATCAAAGCAACATTGAAAGCCAATCCGCACGGTCCTCAAACCCTTCACGTCGTCATGCATTCCGTGGCGTTTGGGTCTCTGGCACCTTTCATATGCGATGATTCATGCAAGGCCATTGCCAGATCGCAGATGGAAGGCACGCTCGACGTTATGGCCAACAGCCTTGTGTACTGGGTCCAAGACTTGTGGCGCGCAGGGCTCCTCGGGCGCGGCAGCAGGATTTTCAGCATGACCAGCTCCGGAAGCAGCCGGGTCTTTGAAGCCTACGGCGCAGTGTCGGCCGCAAAAGCTGCTTTGGAATCACACACGCGTCAATTGGCGCTCGAACTGGGAAAACACGGTGTGACGGTCAATTGCATCATGGCCGGGGTAACCGACACGCCTGCTCTGCGCAAGATCCCCGGCCACGAAAAACTGATCGAGCGTGCCCTTCAGCGCAACCCGAGCGGGCGCCTGACCACGCCTGCGGACGTTGCCAAGACGATTCGTGCATTATCCGACCCGGAAGTGTCTTGGATCAACGGCGCAATCATCCCTGTTGACGGTGGCGAGTTCATTGCAAGTTAGCCGGGTAGTCCCATCCAACACACCCGCAGCGCGGCGCGGCAGCAACCGAATAATCGCGGCCAGATAAAGGCGTTGGTTACAAGCTCATCGCTCTGCCGCGCCACGCTGCCCGTGGCGACTTCGTCGCCCGCGGCGGCGATGAGTTGGTATGAGTGAATCAATTCCTCGAGACACAGGTTTCGAACGATCCGCCAATTTGCAATTGCTGCGCAGATTTTCAAAGATAGTACTTCGAACACACCCATGCCTTCAGGCCGGTGGGATTCCCGTCCTCGAGCAGGCCGGGGTTGACAAGCCCCTTGCACTATTCCGAGGATATTGTCCGCCGCGCGAAACCGCGCCATCGGGATGGATGACATTTATTGCAATGCGGTTGAGGTACACCGACGGGGATGTCGATCGGTTGCATCCGGGTTTTTCTCCGTCACAGCCCGCGTTTTCATGGTTGTGTTTGCAGGCTTGAGTGGTCTGCATGGTGTTGCAAGCACGTGTCTGGAATGCCATGGCGATCCGTCTCTCACCAACACCAATGCGAATGGGGAAACCATTTCATTGTTTGTTGATGAAGCCCGGTTGCGCGCGTCGGTCCACGGAACAAAAACCTGTGTAACCTGTCATGCGGACGTCACAGATGCGCATCCGGATGACGATATTCCGGTGAAATCCGTGCAGTGCGGAAGCTGTCACACCGAAGCTGCGATTTCATACGAATCCAGTGTGCATGGACAGAAGAATTCGACGGGCACGCGACCGTATGCAACCTGTGCTGAATGCCACGGTTATCATTCCGTATTACCATCTACGTTGCCCGAATCCAGCCTTCATTATGCGCGCATTGCCAGGACCTGTGGCGATTGTCATCCGGATGCAGCCGCTGAATACCAACAAAGCGTTCACGGAAAAGCTCTGGTCGAGGGCCGGCGTGAAGCGCCGACATGTACGGACTGTCATCCGGGGCATGCGGTACACCTTTTCGGGGGTGAATCAGCGCAGCGCATTTCGTTGGAAGTTTGCGGAAGATGCCATGCCTCCGAGAGCATCAACACTCGATTCAATCTGCCTGCAGATCGGGTGAAGACCTATTTCGCCAGCTACCACGGGCTGGCATCCCGGTTCGGCAAAGTTCGTGTTGCACATTGCGGGAGCTGCCATGGCAATCATCTTGTGCTTCCTCGAAGTGATCCGCGGTCGGACATCAACCCCGAGCGTCTTGGGACCACATGTGGCAAATGTCATCCGGGAGCGAGTGCGAAGTTTGCCATGGGCAGAATCCACGTTGACCCTGTGGGTAAAGGTCGAGCTTCGGATACGGGCGCACTGGTCAACCATTTTGTTCGCCGACTTTATCAGGTCTTGATCGTTGTGTGCATTGGCCTGATGGCCGGACATAACGCCTTGATATTCCTGAGAAAGGCGCTTGCCCGGCGCCGAACATTTGCAAGGGCGATCTTGCGAATGAACGGAACACAAAGGTGCCAGCATCTCTTGTTGTTGGTCAGTTTCGTGATTCTGGCGCTGAGCGGGTTTGCGCTCAGGCATCCCGGATCATGGCTTTCATGGCTGATGTTTGACAGTGAACCTGTCAGGCGCTGGGTGCACCGCAGCGCAGCGATTGTTTTGGGAGGCACGGCGCTGTGGCACCTGTGGTACGTTTTGTTCTCTCTCGAGGGCCGCCGACTGTTGGGTGAGTTCTTTCCTCGAGTGACGGATTTGAGACATCTTGTTTCGACATTGAAGGGCAGGCATGTGCGGAACAGCGGAGCAACGCCCGCACCGAAGTTCAGTTACGTGGAGAAAATCGAGTATTGGGCTGTGGTTTGGGGTATCACGATCATGGGTGTAACAGGCCTCATGCTATGGTTCAAGGTCGAGGTAACGCAGTGGATACCTCGGTGGGTAGTGGAAGTTGCGGGGACAATTCATTATTACGAGGCTGTATTGGCGACGCTGGCGGTTGTGGTTTGGCATTTGTACCACGTGATATTTGACCCGGATGTGTACCCCATGAACTGGGCGTGGCTGGACGGGTATGCCAGAGAGAGAATGAGTAATGAACCGGTAACAACAAAGAACCCTGACGGAAGCAAAGATTGTGACTGAAATCTGTCAGACCGGTCAGACTGGTCAGACCGCACGCTTGCTTTTGCCTTTCTTTATTCTGAAGATCGTGGTGTGAAACGGCTGTTGTATTACTTGGTTCCACTGTTGCTTGTATCGGCACAGGCTCGAATTCTGTCTCAAGCGATTCCTGCCAAAACCGAACCGTGGTTTGACCATGTTGTTGTGGGCATGGAAGTGGGGCCCACCGGGGCGCAATTTGGTTACAGTGACCCGAACGATTCGCGGTACTGCAGCAGGTTCGACGGGCGCGAGATTGTGCGGCGGGCGGTCGAGGCCGATGCCCAATACCTTGTGATCTGGGCGCGCGACGGGGACTATGCGTATTACAACTCAAAGCTTTTGCCGAAAGCGCCCGGGTTGGGCGCTCGTGATCCACTTCGTGAAACATTGGACGAAGCGCGCAAACACAACCTCCCGGTTGTCGCCTATTGCGTGGTCCAGCAAGGTGGCCATTTCCTGAGCAAACATCCGGAATGGGAAATGCGCGATCCTTCGGGCAATCGGATAGGCAGGTTCTGCTTCAATTCCGGATATCTGGAAGCGATGAAGGCAATTGTTGCGGAACTGCTCGAGTACGGGATCGCCGGATTTCACATTGACATGCTGGACCAGGGCTTCGGACCGCCGTACGGCTGCTGGTGTGATGCCTGTCGAGCGCGGTTTGAGCAGGAGTTCGGCCATGCCATGCCGGGCGGTCCGACATGGGACGTGGCATGGGACGACATGCTCGAGTTCCGTTATCGGTCAAGCGAACGCTTCGAAAAAGCGCTCGCGGCGCATATCAAATCGATCAATCCCAACGCTTCTGTTGATTTCAACTACCATGGGAATCCGCCGTTCAGTTTCGAAGTTGGCCAGCGGCCGGTCCAACATGCAGGCAATGGTGATTTTATAACCGGGGAAACCGGGGTTTGGGGATTCAGCGCTTTGACGGTTGGGTTGAACGCAGAGTTTTACCGGGCGGCGGCACCACATCAGCGCGTTCAAGTAGCAATGCAACGCGGTGTGCGAATGTACCACGACCAGACCACACGACCGTTAAACGACATTCGTTGGGAGCTGTTGACCTTGCTGGCACACGGCGCGTTTGTGACGATGGTTGACAAGACCGGCTTTGACGGACGGCTGGATCCGGTGGCTTACGAGCGTGTCGGAACCGCTTTCCGCGAAGCTCAGGCCAAGGGCAGGCATTTTGGGCAGAAATCTGTTGCCGAGGTGGGCATTTATTTCAGCAGCCGCACCCGTGACTGGGTGGGCAAGGACAAGCCGGCTGATTATTTTCAAAGCTTTCAGGGCGCCCATAAGGCACTGGTGTACGAGCATATCCAATACGGTGTGTTGCTCGACGAAAACGTCACACCCGAAAAGCTTGAGCAGTTTCCCATTGTGATGCTGCCGAATGCAGGTGTTCTGTCGCACCGTGAAATTCGGATGCTGCAAAGCTATGTCGAAAAGGGCGGCAAACTGTTGGTGACCGGTCGCAGCGGGTTGTTCGACAAAATGGGCGCTCAAGTGAATGAGTCCATGTTGAGCGAGTTGATCGGTGCGAGAACAATTGGCAAACTCGATTCCCTCGATAACTGGGTGCAGTTTGACTCGGAAGACCGTTTGCCCGGTGAGAAGAACGCAAAAGCTGCAGCAAAGGCACTCTCAGCGGACTTCCAATCTGACTGGCCTTTTCTCGTGAAGGGTCCTGCGGTGGTGTATGCGCCAACAAGCGCCGTAGCCGTGGGCGAACTGTTCAAGCCGCATCGGACAACAAGACAACTGGCAGGCAAAGAGGGAACCGATTGGCCCATGAGCCCTGATGCCAAAGTCGGTCCCGCGATCCTGATCAACCGGGTCGGCCATGGAGAGGTCATCACATTCGCATGTTCGCCGGATTATGCCACAGCCAGTGAACACCACATTGTCGAGGCCCGACGCCTTATTCGGAACGCTGTGCGCCATCTGAACCCCGAGCCGATTGTGCAGATTTCGGCCCCTGCCAACGTGGAAGCAGTTGTTACAGATGATCCGTCAAGCCGAACTTTGCGGGTCCACTTCCTGTGTTACAACGCGCCTCCGCAAACAACCCCGGCACGAGAGAGACCTTATGTACTCCCCGCGTTGATTGAAGACCGTCCGATGTTCAAGGCGGCGATTCGCGCCAGCCGCCCGATCAAACACGCCAGCGCATTGAACAGGTCAAGCCGATCGACACGCTCAGGCAACACCGTCCAGGTCATTGTGGAGGACATCCACGATGTGGTGTTGTTGCGTTATTGATGGTTCTGGATTTGCCGGGTTTTGTACTGCCGGGCGGGACGGGCACCACTGAAAAGAAACCGGTTGCCCGGGAATCTCACCGGAGTGAGATTCTGGACGTCCCAGCCTAGCGAGGCGGTGAGATTGCCGGGCTCGACGCAGTGCGTCGGAGCGCCACCTGCGCGGGGTTATCGGTCTCGACGCAGCATCAATTCACCGAAAGCGCGCAGCAAATCAGCTCGTGATCCGAGCGGGCGCAAAGATTCAAAAGCGCGGTTTGTCAACCTTGCAGCGATTCGGCGCGATTTCTCGAGTCCGACGATTGCCGGATAAGTTGCTTTCTTGGCGGCCTGGTCTTTGCCAGCGGTCTTGCCGAGTTGCTGACTCGACTGGGTAACGTCGAGGATGTCATCTATGACCTGGAACGCGAGGCCGACGTTGGTTCCGAATTCTGTCAGCGCATCAAGTGCTGCCGGAGGGCAATTGACGCTCATTCCGCCCAGCCGGAGCGAGCAACGTATGAGTGCTGCCGTCTTTCTTTGATGAATGCGTTTCAGCTCGGCGGTGCTGATCCTTCTGCCTTCGGCTTGCAGATCGGCCACCTGGCCGCCCACCAGCTCACGCGAACCGGCAGCCCGAGCAAGTTCGAGCACCATGTCACCATGAGAATAACGCGGCTGAGCTTTGGCCTGAGCAACGATTTCGAATGCCTGGGTTAGCAGCGCGTCACCGGCCAAAATTGCGACCGCTTCTCCGAAAACCTTGTGGCAGGTTGGCCGGCCTCGCCTGAAATCGTCATTGTCCATTGCGGGGAGGTCATCGTGGATCAGCGAGTAGGTATGCACGCATTCCACTGCGCAGGCCAACGGCAACGCATTCTCGATTTGGCCGCCGCATGCTTCCGCCGCCGCTAGACAAAGCGCCGGGCGAAGCCGTTTTCCACCGGCAAACAGCGAGTATCGCATTGCCCGGTGCAATGCTGCCGGGGCGCAGTTGGGCTGCGGGAGATAACGGTCCAAAGCGTCGTTAACCAATCGGGTCCATTGGGCCAGGCACGCCTTGGGATCCCTGCTCGGATTGGATGTTTGTTGCGATGTTTGTGCCATGAGAACGGCAGGGGCCATGCTGTCTTTGCGCGGTGCGAGCATGGCCCCTGTTATTACCGCGAATCAGAACTTCTTTGTGAGGGTGAGGGTGACAGTGTTTCCTTCAGGCCGGTCTTCGGCGCCGAACTCGCGGGCGTACCGCAAGGAAACAAACAGGGCGCATTTTGGGAATGCCATCACGATTTCCGGCCCCACACCAAATACACGGTCCAGTTCCTTGCTGTGCGGAACATCTCCATCGTCCTCGGTTGTCTGTTGTTGGTAATAACCGGCAACACCGAGTTCGAGGGTTTGTGTCAGGGCTTTTGCAATGCCGAATTCGAGCGAGTAAGTGTTACCCGGGGTGATCTCGACGTCTTCATGTTCCATGTGGACCTCATAGCGGTTGAGTATCGAGACCGACCACGTTTTCTCGACGTCCGGATACCATGTCCCGCCAAGGGTGAACATGTGCGACCAGAATCCTTTGCCCGGCTTGGCTGGCGAGGAAAGGCTGGTATGGCCTGTTGGGGCCCAGAATCCGTACCCGATGCCGAGGTCAGCTTTCTGCCAATGCCAGGACAATGTGACAGGTTCGACGAACAGGTCGCCGAGGCCAAAGGAACAATCTGACATTTTGCCCCCACCGACTTTCAGTGAAAAGTCCGTGTAGATCAACGGGACAAGGACGTCCATTCCATAATGTCCGCCTGCAATCTGCAGGTCGGTGATCCAAACCGGGCGAAACGCCTGCGCGTACGCGAACAGGTCGAGGTCGCCTATGGCTCTGCTTTCCGGGTCGTTCAACCGATCCGCAAAGTAGAACAGGTTGTAGTCACGAATATAGAAGCCCGGAGGTGGAAGCGTGCCGCCTTTGATTCCCTCCACGCCTATCGGATAATGCCCTCCGAACCCCTGTGCGAGCGCCGTTCCTGGCAGCAGCAACAAGCCACACAGAACGGTATTACATACTGACGAGTAGTGCTTTTTCATGGCTGATTAGTTGTTTGTTTATGCTGTTAACCTGCAAAAGCGCATCAAACACATTCAGCACGGCTACCGGCGGAACACGTCGTTGTTCGCGAGTAACGCGTCAAAACTGATCGGCTTGCCCTTTCCGGTGCTCTGCTGCTGATTCAGAATCAAACATCCTGCATCTTGCCGGACAGGTAAGTGTCGTACGCAGCCAGATCAAGCTGCCCGTGCCCCGAAAGATTGAAAAGGATAACGCGTTTCTTGCCTTCTTCGCGGCATTTGATCGCTTCATCTGTTACCGCGGCGACTGCATGAGCCGTTTCGGGGGCGATGACGAGGCCTTCGCTGCGGGCGAAAGTGATTGCGGCTTCAAAGACCTTTGTTTGAGGGTACGCCACAGCATCAATCAAGCCGAGTTTCTTGACGTGGCTTACCATGGGCGCCATGCCGTGGTACCTCAGCCCGCCTGCGTGGATGCGAGGCGGCATGAACTTGTGTCCCAAAGTGTACATCATCAAAAGCGGCGTCATTTCGGCAGTGTCACCGAAGTCATACCTGAGATCGCCCTTGGTGAGCGTGGGACACGATGTCGGTTCCACAGCCAGAATCTTGTACGGCTTTTTCTCAATGATTTTTCGGCGAATGAACGGAAACGCCAGCCCGGCGAAGTTGCTGCCCCCACCGACACATCCGATGATCACATCCGGTTCTTCGCCGGCAAGTTCCATCTGTTTGAGTGATTCCTGACCGACAATCGTCTGGTGCAGGCAAACGTGATTAAGCACACTGCCGAGCGAGTATTTTGCGTTGCCGCTGGTAACCGCGTCCTGGATTGCCTCGCTTATGGCGATTCCAAGGCTTCCCGGGCAATCTGGGTCCTCGGCGAGCACCTTGCGACCGTACTCGGTGTTTTCACTTGGGCTGGAGTACACAGTTGCGCCCCACGTCTGCATCAGCAGCTTCCGGTAGGGTTTTTGATGAAAACTCACTTTTACCATGTACACGGTGCATTCGAGCCCGAAAAGGCGGCACGCGAATGCCAGTGACGAACCCCATTGTCCCGCGCCTGTCTCGGTGCAAATCCGTTTTGTGCCTGCGACTTTGTTGTAATAGGCCTGTGCGACAGCGGTGTTTGGCTTGTGACTTCCGGCCGGGCTTGCGCCTTCGTATTTGTAGTAAATATGCGCCGGGGTCTGCAGCGCCTGTTCGAATCGCACAGCGCGGAAAAGGGGTGTGGGCCGCCAAAGTGCGTAAATCTCGCGCACCGGTTCCGGAATCTCGATCCAGCGTTCCGTGCTTGCCTCCTGCATTATGAGGTTCATCGGGAAAACAGGCGCCAGCGCATCGGGCGTCAATGGTTGTCTGGTCGCGGGATGCAGCGGAGGCGGGACTGGTTCGGGCAAATCGGCGCACAGATTGTACCAATGCGTTGGGATTTCGGTGTCTTGAAGACTAAACCGTGTTCGTATGCTCATTGTGGACTTTTATGTGGTTCGTGTTTGATGCGTGCATCATTATCGTGATTTCTTCTGATTGTCAACAGAAGGTCTTAGTCCCAAATCATCACCTAAGCGGCTTTGGGTGAAGATTTCTGTCGATGGCTCCTAATTGGCCGGCACATTCCAATCCCGAAACTGGTCCGCCACCACCAGACCGGCTTCCGCCCACACCACCGCCACCGGCTGGTACCCTCGGCCCCCATCATACTGACTACACGCCGATTCCTTGTGACTCTCGATAATCGTGGCAATCTGGTCAATGGTCGCGATCCGTTGCTCCTGTCCATGCTGGATTACTATATTAAGAAATCGATCATTTTGCGAAGATTTTCAGACTGCGAGTTTGCTCAATTTGTCACCAGAGTGCGGCCTTTGGAGCCGAGTATAATATTGGATAATCTGCGCCGAAATTGCAGATCAGCGCGTGCTTCGAGACTTTTGGCTTCGAACTTTTCGGCCACTGAACCCGCTCGCATTTCCCCATTTGGCGACGAAGTCGCCCGTTTCAGCGCGGCGCGACAGAGCGCCCACCTTGGAACGAACGCCTTTACCTCGCCCAGATCATTCGGTTGCGGCTGCGCCGCGCTGAGCGTACTTCTCAGCACGGCGCAGCCGCAGCCGAACGTTCACGTCGCAACAATTGTGCTGGTTGCACGAATACCGCTGTGTCCCGCCGCGCTGAAGCCGCGTTGGCATTGGCGAAGTTGGAAGTTGGCCTCGATGAGCTCCGGCAGCCCCAGCGAGCGGAAGACCCGCGAGATTGCCAGCGCTCCGGCACGGGGACTGCCGGCCTCCTCCAAAGGCCGGGGTCCAAGACGAAAGGCGTCTTGAGGTGGAGAGGTAATCGTGCGGCCATGTGATGAGCTATAAAAAACCTATAGGTTAATGTTAAAAGAAAGTTTGTGCCAAGGCTCACTTTTTTTCACGTTCGCGGAAAATCAGGCGAGGATCAGAGGAGGCAGGTTGGGACTTGCAGTTTGATCGCTGATGAATAGAATGTTGTCGGTTTTTAACGGCGGGGTAGCCAAGTGGTAAGGCAGGGGTCTGCAAAACCCTTATTCGTCGGTTCGATTCCGACCCTCGCCTCCACCATGGCCACGGTTCACTGCCAACCTGCACCGCAGAACCCGGCAATCCGTCTTCCCCCGGTCAGCCACTGTTCAAAGCCAAACCCGGCGCTTCCGGTGTGGTCCAGATCATTTGCGGTTGCTGGGCAGATTTTCAAACATGGTACGATACGGCTCTGTCGTGATGCGAATGAACCAGCCGCCGCGCACGATCCTGATTCTTGACAGGAGGTCTTGGGGCCAGCATCTTGCATCGCTTTAATCTTTTGATTGCATCCGAGGTATTCAATGAAAAGCCATCAGGACCGGTTCGGGATTGTGCGGGAATTCGACGCGGGCGACGGCAAGGTTCGGCGATATTATTCCTTGCCAGCCCTCGAGAAAACAGGTGCAGGCGCAATTTCGCGACTGCCGGTTTCGCTGCGCCTTGTTCTGGAATCGGTGGTGCGGAATATCGATGGAGTCCGTGTCAAGGAACAGAACGCTCTCGAGCTTGCAGGTTGGAAACCGAACGCGACGAGGACTTCGGAGATACCGTTCGTGCCGGCCCGAGTTCTCCTTCAGGATTTCACGGGGGTTCCTTTGCTTGTTGACCTTGCGGCGATGCGGTCCGCCGTTGCGCGGCTGGGGATGAATCCGAAGCTGATAGAACCTTTGGTACCCGTTGATTTGGTTGTGGATCATTCGGTGCAGGTGGATTTTGCCGGCAGGCCGGATGCATTTCGGATCAATCTTGAAATGGAGTTCATGCGGAACCGCGAGCGCTACGAGTTTCTGAAATGGGGCACGCGAGCTTTCCATGGGTTTCGGGTCATACCGCCGGGGATCGGGATTGTGCATCAGGTGAACCTCGAGTTTCTCGCCAAAGGCGTCCTGCAGTCCGCCGAGGTTTGGTATCCGGACACTTTGGTCGGGACCGATTCGCACACGACGATGATCAACGGGCTGGGGATTGTCGGATGGGGCGTGGGCGGCATCGAGGCCGAGGCGGGAATGCTGGGGTTGCCGGTGTCAATATTGACGCCCGACGTTGTGGGGGTGAATTTGACCGGCAAGCTGCGAGAAGGCGTGACCGCCACCGACGCCGCTCTTGCGATCACGCAACTTTTGCGCAAAGCAGGCGTGGTTGGCAAGTTCGTCGAGTTCTACGGCGAAGGCGCCGCTGCGCTGCCAGTGGTCGATCGGGCCACCATCGCCAACATGGCGCCCGAGTACGGCGCAACACTCGGGTTTTTCCCGATCGACGATGAATGCGCGAACTACCTGCGAGCAACAGGCCGGTCCGAGCTCCACGTGCGCGTTTATGAGGCCTACTACAGGGCCCAGGGATTGTGGGGGATACCGCGACCGGGCCAGATTGATTACTCGGCAAACATCGATTTTGACCTTGCCAAGGTAGAGCCGTCTGTTGCAGGTCCGAAGCGGCCGCAGGACCGGATTAGCCTCTCTGAACTGAAGTCCCGGTTTCTCGAGCTGTTGGCCAAACCCGTGTCCGACGGTGGATACGGAAAAGCCGCTGAGACAGACAAGCGGGTTGTGCTGAAAAGCCGGGTCGGCGAGGAACACAAGACCGAATGGACCGTTGGCACACGACGGGCCGATCTCACAGCCAGTGAAAGCGAGATGCGAGATCAACACCCCGCGCCAGACAATGTCGTGGTTAGCCGCGACGATTTGAAGGCCGAGTTGCGACACGGGAGTGTCGTTATCGCCGCAATCACAAGCTGTACAAACACTTCGAATCCGAGCCTGATGCTTGCCGCCGGATTGGTGGCCAGGAAAGCCGTGGAACGCGGATTGAGGGTCAATCCAACCGTCAAAACTTCCCTTGCGCCGGGATCGCGTGTTGTAACCGATTATCTGGAAAAGACGGGATTGCAAAAGTACCTCGACCAACTGGGCTTTCACCTCGTCGGCTACGGTTGCACGACCTGCATCGGGAACTCCGGGCCGCTGGAAACGCACCTCGAACGCGCGGTTGTCAAGGAAGACCTTGTTGTGGCCTCTGTGCTCTCCGGGAACAGGAATTTCGAAGCGCGCGTTCATCCCTCCGTCAAAGCGAACTTCCTTATGTCGCCGCCGCTCGTTGTCGTTTTTGCGATCGCGGGCAGGGTGGACATCGATTTGAGCACCGAGCCGGTGGGAGTGGATTCCTCGGGGTGCCCTGTGTTTTTGAAGGACTTGTGGCCCTCCGCGGAAGAGATTGCCGAACTGCTGCCTGCCACAGCCCGGCCCGAGGTGTTCCGCAGCCTCTACGATAACATTCCATCCCTGAGCCCGAAATGGAATGAGATATCATCTGTCACCGGTGATTGTTACGCATGGGACCCGGCGAGCACTTATGTGCAAGAACCACCCTTCTTCAATGAGTTCAAGCTTCAGCCGGGAACAATCGCCGAAATCAAAGACGCCCGCGCACTGGCAATTTTCGGTGACAGTGTCACGACCGATCACATTTCTCCCGCCGGCGCGATCAAACCGAGTTCACCTGCGGGCCAATACCTGGTGTCCAGCGGTGTGCGCCCGACCGACTTCAACAGCTACGGGGCGCGCAGGGGCAATGACAAGGTCATGACACGCGGCACTTTTGCGAACGTGAGAATCAAGAATCTCATGCTGGGCGGCGAGGAAGGCGGTTACACATTGCTGCAGCCCGGAAACCGCAAGATGACAATCTACGATGCGGCAATCGAGTACAGACGCTCCAACACGCCGTTGATTGTGATTGCCGGCCATGAATACGGTACGGGCAGCTCGCGTGACTGGGCAGCAAAAGGAACCGCGTTGTTGGGCGTGAAAGCCGTGGTTGCGCAAAGCTTCGAGCGGATTCACAGGTCGAATCTCATCGGCATGGGGGTCTTGCCATTGCAATTCAAAGACGGTGATTCTGCTCAATCGCTCGGGCTTAACGGAACCGAAACATATGACCTGTTGGGATTGGGACCGCGCCTCGTGCCGGGCCAGGACATCGTGCTTGTCATACACCGGGCCGGTGGCGTCGATGACAGAGTGACTCTGCGGTGCCGATTGGATACCGACATCGAGGTCGAGTACTATCGGCATGGCGGTATTCTGCCTTATGTGTTGCGCCAGGTCCTGGGACGGACAACCCCTGGAGCTTAACCCGGGAATCTCTCAGCGCGGCGCAGCCGCAACCAAAGTTGCCTGACGCCCAAAGACGCCGTCATTGCGCCTCTTGATCAGAAAACTCTGCGCCGCCAGGCTGGATTACCATATTGAGAAATCGATCATATTTGCGAAGATTTTCAGACTGCGAGTTTGCGCAATTTGTCAGTATCTGCTTCTCAGGCAGCGAGCAGTGCGGTCACGACAGCGCGGCCTTTGGACTATAATATCGGATAGTCTGCGCGGAAATGGCAGATCAGCGTGTGGTTCGAGACTTTTGCCTTTGAACTGTTCGTCCACTGATTCCACTTGCATCTCCACCCAAGGCGACGAAGCCGCCATTTTCAGCGCGGCGCGACACAGCGCCCAGCTTGGAACGGACGCATTTATCTCGCCGCGATCCTTCGGCTGCGGCTGCGCCGCGCTGAGGAAATTCAATCAGGAGCGGTTGAGCGGGTTGCATCCTGACCGGATCGAGCTTCAACTCAGTTACTACGACCAACATGTGGTCATTTACCACCAGCATGCGTATGCACAAATTCCATTGTTGAGTTTCAGCCGCGAATTGCTCGAGATGGGGCCGGAAGCCCGAGCCAAGGCCCTGGGCAGGATTCGAAAATTGGAAAAGAGTCTGCTGAGTCCGCCACAGAATTTGCCACCGCCCTGAGCAGCGACCGAGCCGGCTGTGGGGCTGAAGGGAGACATTGGGCAGCGATGTTCACAGGTGCCTTGTGGTGCCGGTCGGTTGGTTTGTGTCGCATGCCGAGCTTTGCTGTTGAAGCAGAATCAAGCGGCGGGGTGTTGGACCATCAGCGGAGATTCGGACCATTCGGAAGTTCACTCGAAGGGGGCTGTCATGTGCCGGTGGTAGTAATGATTGATTGAGGAATCCACCGGGCTTTGCCAATTCCAGGACGTTGATCAACAACCGACCCCGTCCGCCCTCCCCCCAGTGTCTGAACTGCAGTTGGTGCAGAGCACGGCTTGACATGGAGGGGCTCAGTCGGGTAGGTTGCCAGCACGGTCGGAGATGAAAGCGCTGCAGGACAGCCACAAGAATGGATACTCCTCAGCCCACCTCATCTTGCCCAGTCGCAGAGAGAGCAGTCGCCTTGCACGATGAAAATGCACGGACAGGTGCTATCCGGGGTGCAAACCAGTTCAGATAAGAGCCGAACCGGCGGCCGATGGGAGGCTACTGCACGTGTGGCTTCGTGTTTGCGGATGTTTCGAGGTCCCAATCGTCTTGCAAGCAGGAAGATCCGCCGCTTTCTCCGATATTGCCTGCACTTGAAAAACGAAACACTTGAAGGTTCATGGGTAAACGAAATCAAAGGAGAATTGTTATGAAGGCGTTAAAGTGGTCTTTGATGGCTCTTCTGGTTTTGTGCCTGAGCAATGAGGCTTCGGGAGCATTACTCGACCATCTCAAAGACATTCTTGGTGGCGATGCAAGAAAAGCATTTAAGGACGCGGTCCAAACCGCTAAGAATTCGCAACATGAGGCCGTCAATCAGTTTAAAGATACGTACGAAGAATTGAAGAACATATCTGGTTTCCAAGGGGGAGAGCTTGAGGAACGATACAAGATTTTGGAAGGCAGCTACAATAGATCGTTGGGAAAAGCGAACGACGTTCGTAGCCGAATTAAGGCTGTTGAAAACGCCGCGGATAAATTGTTCAGCCAGTGGAACAGTGAAATCAAACAAATGACAAACGATGAGCTGCGCCGGAGTAGCCGTGAGAAGTACTGCAAATGCATAACCAACTTTGACGAACTGTGGGCCTCTCTTAAGAGGGCCGAAAAGAGCATGGATCCGGTCATCGACAAATTCAAAGAACTCGTTCTGTATGTGAAGCATAATTTGAATGCACAAGCGGTTGCTTCATTGAAAGGTGAGGTCGAAAAGATTCAATTGCAGGTCAACAACCTCATATCAGAGATGAACGCGGCAGTTGAGGAAGCCGAAAGATTCATACGCAATTCCCCAGAGTTGGACACGACAGATTCCAAGGAAGGGAAACCAAAGAGCTGATTTTTTGGGACATTATGGGCGGTAATCGGGCGCACGTGACACGTGGTGCTTGATCGGTGAAATGTTCAAAGTGAGGTTGACGCGGTGTTTTAGTGAAAGGCGTGGTTCGATGATCACCGGTTCATGTTTGAACTGACTTGCAGCCCGCCGGCTGGCCGCTCCAGTGAATGATATGTGCCCTGACTGTCGTTCAGATCCCTGTTGTCCCCGCGAATTGGCGCAGAGCAGTCCTTGTGATTTTTCTGCAATCTGTCTGTGCGACCGGACGCAATGCAAACAGGGAGCTTCCTCGGTTCGGTCTGGACACAATTCCGCTGCCGACCGCCATCGTTCCGGCTGTCCACCCACAACCAAAGGTTTCGCCCCCTGCTTTTCTCGCCCTGCCTGTTTGCCTCACGCTGGCTTGATTTTCGGATGTCCCACAGTTCCTTCGCAAGCTGTCTGTTCATCTTCTGGCAATGAGGCCGGCCTTGCACGGCCCTGCCGCACAAATTCCTGCAAACCCTCAATCACTTCATGCTGCGAGATCGCAAGAGGAATCTGACGGTCAAGAGCAGCAATGATGTCTTCGGTCTTCAATAAACGCTTGCCATCAGCGTATGTCTGGTAAAGAGCGTCCTTGATGGCCTGCTCAATCTCAGCTCCAGTCCGATCAACTGAAGCATCCTCAAGCGCGTCCAAATCAAATTCCTTTGGGTTCCGCTGTCGTTTCCGCAAATGAATCGCGAAAATCGCTTTGCGCTCCTGTCGGCTCGGCAATCCAATGAAGAATATCTCGTCAAACCTCCCCTTGCAGAGGAACTCTGCAGGCAGCCGGCCAATGTCGTTTGCAGTGGCAACCACAAACACAGGCGCGGTTCTGTCTGCCATCCAGGTGCACAACGCGCCGAACAATCGGCTGCTTGTGCCACCATCATGGTCAGATTGGGCAACAGCCTTTTCAACCTCGTCAATCCACACGACCAATGGCGCAGCAGTTTCCGCCGCTGCCAGAGCTGCCCGCAGGTTTTCCTCAGATTGGCCCAACAGACTCAGGTCTCCTGAGGCCGTGGAATTAGTCTGACCCCGTTCCTGAAACCACCAAGCGATGGATTCCGCGTGTAACCCATTGATTTCCAATACTGCTACAGGCGCGGTGGTATCAGGAAAATTCCACGGCAGTTGAAGTCACAGCCTCGGGGGTCAGGAGTTCTGAGTCTTTGCACCATCACACCCGCCGATGAGGAAAGAAACGTTCTATCACACTGGCCTTCACCACTTCGACGACTTTGTCCGCCACGCCCACGACGGCTTGTGTCCGAATCGAACCAAGATAATTTTGTCAAGGCCATCCTCATCAAAACCGGGAGCAGCCAACGCGGCTTGGGTGACCGGCCCGAAGAAAACGGCTGGCTCCGGGTTGACTGCGCCGGTGTTTGTGGTGGCAACTGCCAACGACATCGCTCAACTGCCGCCGGAGTTCCTGCGCAAGGGCAGATTCGACGAGCTGTTCTTCATCGACCTGCCAAATCGAGATGAACGACAGGACATATGGCGGATTCAGATTGCAAAGTATGGCCGTAAGCCCGAGGCCTTTGACCTTGCGGGGCTGGCACAGGCAACCGAAGGCTGGACCGGCTCTGAAATCGAGCAGGCGTTCATCGACGCGTTGTACGACGGGTTCAGCCGCAGGGAAGAACCAACTGACCTGTCGATCGCAATGCAGATAAGTCAACTTGTCCCGTTGAGCAAGCTCATGGCCGAGCAGATCAACGCACTGCGCCAGTGGGCAAGGGGCAGGGCCAGACCGGCAACAAAACCCGCTGCAGAACCGCGCACGCGGAAGATTGCAGCAAGCTGACAACTCGGCGGGACTGAGATTGGCTGGCGCTTGCTCAGTCCCGCCCTCATTTCAATGTGGCCATGCAACGCTTGGTGCGCGTCCAGAATGAGCCAATCCACTGCCGTATTCAGTCCGGTCCAGGCTGGTGGACAGCTCCACCGGGCTCTGGCCGCGCCGCACCCTGGTGCCTGACTTGGAGCACGCTGCTCTGTCAATGCCCAAGCCATCGGAGGTCATTGCTGCGCCCGGCCTAACACACGCTCGGTTAACAGAATCGCCTCGTCGGACTGCCAGTGCGGTTGGAGGATGGGCTTCTGATCTCCCGGTGTGTTTAGTGCAAAGCGTTCGGAGTCCGGACACTCACCTGCGGTTTGTTGTGCCTGCAAAAGCAGCGCTCCGTTAGCGCGGGGCCCTTCCGCGCGGTAGTCGTGGCCACGCCCGTCCCTGCGAGAGTTCCGCCTTTAGACGGCACAGGTTCATGAAACCAAACACGTAAACTACCCGGTTCTCTGTCCGTGTTCCCTCCAAACGCCGTGCACTCGACCTGGCACCGTGGTTTACTACTGACCTCAGTTCTGTCTCCTGTCTCCTGTCTCCTGTCTCCCGACTCCCGACTCCTCCGTTCTGGCATCGTCCCTCTGAGCCGCTGAATAATTACACTGAGAAATCGATCATATTTGCGAAGATTTTCAGACTGCGAGTTTGCGCAATTTGTCAGTATCTGCTTCTCTGGCAGCGGGCAGTGTGGTCACAACAGTGCGGCCTTTGGACTATAATATCGGATAGTCTGCGCGGAAATGGCAGATGAGCGTTTGGTTCGAGACTTTTGCCTTTGAACTGTTCGTCCACTGATTCCACTTGCCTCTCCACCCAAGGCGACGAAGTCGCCCCTTTCAGCGCGCCGCGACACAGCGCCCAGCTTGAAACGAACGCATTTATCTCGCCGCGATCCTTCGGCTGCGGCTGCGCCGCGCTGAGGAAGAAGTTGGTTGTTGAAGCCGCGCGCGGGTTTGTTTTTGGTTGGAGGCCAAATATCGTGTCTGTCCCTATATTGGGTGAACCAGATGCCCCAGCTCGGTTCTGCAGTCAAACGCGGCCGGGGTGTTAGCGATGTTTTCTTCCAAAGCGTCGGGCTTTGTCCGGGTAGTCTGTCAAAATCGCGCTCGACCTCCCGGGAACCCCAGATCAACACCGCATTCCAATCCACGAATTTTCGTTCAGTGTTACATAATTTGAATAAGCAACCAGCTCTTCCTTCGGCACAATTACCACCAATAGCCGGAAGCGAACTTGCGCCGGTCAAGCGTCAAAAAGTCACTTCTACTGCAATCTGACCTCCAAATGGGTCAGGTTTGCACAAGGTACATATGCCCACGCGCCTTACCCGGCCCGGCCTCGAATCTGAGGACAGCTTTGTCAATGACCGCCGGCACCTCGCCAGCCACATGGCCAGGCTTGGCCCCGGCGAGCATTAGCCGCCCGCGTTCCAAGCTGTTCGGCAGTGGAATAGCAATTTGGCCATCGCCCTGAACCCACAACTCCATGATAGCCCCCCGCTGCACGCGGCGATCGGCAAGCACAGGCGCCCATGCAATCAACGGCAGATTCTGATCAGCAAAAACATGCTCCCTCCCGTCCGCAATGACCTTACAGCAATTGTAACCTGCGAAGGCCTCAAGTCGTCCCTGTTCGTCCAGCCGCAACGCAACAATCAGGTTTCCAGTGTAGTCCAGTGTGTGGCCGGACAGTTTCAGGCCGTGCAAATCAAGTGTGTCCGGGGGAAGCGGGTTTGCCTTCAGGATTTCAACGTCCTGCTGCTCGTTACGATGAAATCCGCCCGGCCAGCTCTCGATGTGGCGTCGGTAGTGTGCAGCCACAGCCAGCGCCCCGTTTGGAAAACGCGTCGCAAGCCATGGACTTGTCCTTGACACCACAGAAGGATCGTCGTCACCGCCATAGGCGCCTACGCGCCGCAATACCTCGAACCACGTACGCGTTTCATAGCCCAACGAGGCAGCCTGGTCATCACGCGGACGAAAACCAAGGAACATCACCAACCCGCCGTTCGCCGCCGTTTTAACAACACCAATCGTGCGGCCTCCAATCCGCGCCACAATTTCGGCGGACGTTTCCGGCTCGACGGGATACGAGAGGTCAACAAGGAAATCCGTCAGAATTGTCTGTGGCTCGATGCCTTTCAATGCGCCATCGAACTCGACTTGTGCGCCGGCCACAACCAGTCCTTCGTGCGCGAACTGCAGCGTTTTGATCCCAAACAACCGTTGCCACCGTGCCAAAACGTCCACGCCGGCCAGATCGTAACGGGGGGGCGGCCCAGACCAAATCAGTTTGCCGCCCGATGCAACGAACTTTTCCATGAACTCGAGCAACCCTGGCGGCGGCAAAGGCTCAAACAACACCACCAAGGTCCCATATCGTCGTCCGATCAAATCCACCGCGCGATCGACAATGCGACCGTGTTCGAGCAACTTTGAAGGTGTTACGTAGTTGGCATAGCCGTACTGGACCATCCATGACCCGAACCGTTCCTCGACCGACACCAGTGACGTCGGATACAACATGAGAACCGGAACTTCGCGATGCTGGTAATCAAAGACGACCGCAAAAGCCGGGTCGGGCGAACACCCAAACGCGTTTTCGAGCGCCCGATGCCGGCGGTGTACTTCTGCAGGCATGCCCCACGCTGCAGCGTAAGCGTTGGGCACGCTGTTGAGGCTGCCGGTTGAACACGCAAGGGCCAGACCGTAGTAATTGCGATCCGACCAGCCGCCTTCTGCGTGGTCGTTGCCACCGCCGGTGAGGAACTCGTTCCATTTGAAGTAATCGCTGCATGCACTGGCGGCCTGTTGAACCGTATTGGACCACAGAAAATCTGACGTGTACTCGTACTGTCTGGGCGGCATTGCCTGATTGCGAACGTTCCAGAAATCTATTGTGGGGCTTTGCGCCCATGTGGCATGGGCGCGCGCTTCGAGTTCGTGACCGTACAGCTTTTCTGCCGAGCGTTTGGCGCGGGCGAAAAGCTCGACCACAGTATTGTGCAACAATTCATAGTACCGTCTGCGAAGAAGGCAGGTCTGTTGAACATCCTCCGGTTTGTCCCCGAGAACATGCTGGGCTGGGAGCTTCGCCTGCAGATCGGGAAGAAAACCGTGTTGACCGTAAATGAAGTACACCAGCCAAGGGTCGAAATCGGCGTACCCGGGCCCGTACAACTCGGCGAATCTGGCCGCCATGTGCGGAGTCACGTATCGAAGCGCGAACTGCCCTTCCTCATGATGGTCTGCGTAACCCCAGTCCTGCTGAATGTGCATTTCATCCGCGTAAAGCCCGTTCAACGGCACGCCTGCAGCGTGATAACGTTTCACAAGGTCTTCGAGGAACGGAAAGGCAAATGGACTGAAATAGTCCATCTCCGGCACCGAATAGATCACAAGCACCATGACACGGTCTTTTGGGCCGACTTCGATGTCGCCACTCCCGCGGACTGTCAACCGCCGGTATCTTGCGTTGTTTGTTTCTGAGACTTCGACCTCGATTGGCTGGTGCAGTTCGGAAATCTCGTTTGGCGGAACGACGTAGAAACTGGTCCGGCCAATCCGCCGTTCTCTGAATGCGAAAACACGAATGCCAATACGTTTAAGTTCGATTGTGCCCTTGTTGTTCGTCCACCGAAGGTGTTCCCAAAGCGAGACGGTGAACTTGCCGGTGTTGGGATCGCGCCATCCTTCTCGGAATTGAACCCAGCGGCCTGATTCGCCGGTTTGGTTCACGTAACCCGGCCCGATTTCCAACGGGCTGAGCAGACTCAGTTCCAACCCGAGTCCGTAGCGCTTCATGGTCTCGCTTATCTTCGCGATGCGTTGGATGTAAGCTTCGGTGTCGGGCGTGAGCTGTCGCGGTTTTCCTCCCTGGCCGGGCCGGTATTGCGACCAAAACTCGTCAAAAGCAAGGATCACAGTTCGCGCGCCTGCAGCCTGTTGTTGTTCGCAGATTTCACGCAAAGTGGTTCGGTTGGGCGTGCTGCCAAGGCTGAGGTCAACTTTCTTGTCAGGATCAGTCAGGTCATCGAGCTGCTGGTCGCTGACAAGTATGATGCCGCCTTTGGGCAACTGAAATTGCCACGGCCCGGGAAACAAAACAACCGGGCCGTCCGGCACCTCCCGCGCCGACTGGCCAATTGCGCGCTGACCAAGCAAAGAAGCGCCGGTGACAACAACCCCGAGCTCTGAAAGCCGCTCGAAAAAACAACGCCGCGACAAGTGCCGTGTCAAAATGGACATGCGCAAATTCAGACATGCCCCGACCTGGCGATCAACAACGATGATTTGCCACCGCACAAGTCACATCCCTGCTTGCACCAGCGACGTGTTTCCGGTACCTTTATCACGCTCCGAGAGGGCGGAGGTTCGCTCCCGGCTCCGACCGGGGGAGGAAAGTCCGAACTCCACAGGGCACGATGCCGCATAACCCGCACCTCGAGTGCGGGATGCATGCGGGCGGTTGCATCGCGAGATGCACCGACGGATAGCGCCACAGAAAACAAACCGCCGGTTGCCAAGCGCAACCGGCAAGGGTGAAAAGGTGGGGTAAGAGCCCACCGCTCCAAGCGCAAGCGAGGAGGCACGGCAAGCCCCATCGGGAGCAAGGCCAAATAGGGGACCAATGGCGTGGCCCGCGCCGTGTGCCGGATCACACCGACCGAGGTCCCGGGTAGGGCCGCAAAGACAAATGAACCTCTCCGTCGGCGCCATCGGCGCCGGCGCAGACAGAATTCGGCTTACAGCCTTCTCGGAGCGCGATCTTGCCCTTGTTGGGAAAAGGTGGCATCATTGGCTTTGCCATGGAGGTTATGCAAGGTGCCACAGATGAGAACAGCCGCGGCCTTGTCCGAATCGTCGTTGATGACCGCGAAATTCGGTCGCAGGTGATCGAGAGCTTGAAACTGCAGCCTCACGTCCAACTCGAAGTGCGGCGGCTGTCGGTTGGAGATTATGAGGTCGGAACCGAGTGGGTCTTCGAACGAAAGACAATTCATGACTTTGCAGCTTCACTTGCCGACGGTCGTCTCTTTCGTCAGGTCGCGCGCCTTGCACGTTGTCCCAACGGGGCGGCTCTCATCCTCGAAGGCCCGGATCAAGTTCGCGCAGAAACAGGCATCTCACCCGAGGCATGGCAAGGGACACTCATCTCGATCGGCCTCGTGTTTCGCCTGCCCGTCATTCGCAGTGCGGACCCGGAAGAAACGGCGCGACTGTTGATCTACGCAGCGAATCAGGTTGGGCGCCGACGCGACGTTGTGTTTGTTCCGGCGGGTCGCCGGGCACGAACACTGGAACGCCAGCGAATTCGGATGTTGGCCGCGCTGCCGCGGATCGGACCGCACCGCGCGCGCATTCTGTTGAATCATTTCGGCAGCATCGCAGCCGTGGTGCAAGCAGCTCGTGAAGAATTGATGGAAGTCCGCGGAATAGGAGAACAGATAGCACGCGAAATCCGGGAGTTCGTGGCCGGAGACGGAGTCTCGTCACCGGACCCGACCGCCACGTCGCAGATGCAAAACGGCGGACAAGAATAGACGGCGCGAGACTCAACCTGGAAATTCCGCCGGCCCAACAGCCAAACACGCCCGACCGGTTTTGTGGTGATACCCGAAAGAAATGAAAGAAAGCGACAAAACGTCTTGTTCCAGAAAGTGCCTTGGGACAAGCTGCAGTGGCGGATGCGATGAAGTGGCAGTTGACAATTCTGGTCTGCTTGTTGGCCGTGGCGGCGCTGGCGGTTCGAGTAATCGATCTTGATCGCCGACCGATGCATGCCGACGAAGGTGTTCAAGGGCTCAAGTTCATTGAACTGCTCGAGAAAGGGAATTATCGGTATGACCCCGACGAATATCACGGGCCAACGCTGAACTACCTGACGCTCCCTGCTGCATGGCTGCGGGGCGAACACAACAGGCTGGCGTTGACCGAAACCACACTGCGCCTTGTTCCGGCGGTGTTCGGTGCGGGGCTTGTTCTATTGCTGCTCATGGTGCGCGATGGTCTTGGGCGGTCGGCAACCCTGTCAGCAGCTCTGATCACGGCGATATCGCCTGCGCTTGTGTTTTACAGCCGGTATTACATTCACGAGACTTTGCTGGTTTTTTTCACGATGGCTTTTCTGGGTTCGTGTTGGAGGTATCTGCAAGCCAGAAACCGGGGCTGGGCGGCGGCAGCAGGGGCTGCATTTGGCCTGATGCACGCCACCAAGGAGACCTTTGTGATCGAGCTGTTTGCAATGATGGTTGCGTTGGCGGTCGTCATTGTCACACGACACAAACGGCAGAATGCACCTGAGGCACAGGGCAATCGCGCGATCAAGATCGAATGGTCTGATGTTGGTCTTGGGCTGGTTGTTGCGATGGTTGTTTCGGTGATTTTTTACACTTCGTTCTTTCGATATTGGCGGGGGCCGGTGGATTCGGTTCTGACCTATTTTCCGTGGCTGCGGCGAGCAGGCGGCGCATCGCCGCACATTCATCCGTGGTGGTTTTATCTGGAGCGACTGGCATTTTTCAAGCGGCAGAGCGGCCCTGTCTGGAGCGAGGCGTCTTTGCTGGTTTTGACCATTGCGGGAATCGGGGTGGCGATTCGCCCCGGTCTGTACCCGGCTGCCAACGCGCAGCTGGTCAGGTTCATTGCGATTTACTCGGTTGTACTTGCAGGGGTGTATTCGGCGATTTCTTACAAAACGCCGTGGTGTGTGCTGGGATTCTATCATGGTTTTGTTTTGCTCGGCGGGGTTGGCATTGCGGGGCTGCTGACCATCTGCAGGGCGAGGTTGGCCAGGGGCGTGTGTGTGGTGGTGTTGGCAGCACTACTTTGTCATCTGGGGTTTCAAACATGGCGGACAGCGTATGCGCAACCGGCGGATCGGCGAAACCCGTACGTCTATGCGCATTCTTCGCCGGACCTGCTACGTTTGGTTGAAAAAGTTAACGCCATAGCACGCGCCAATCCGAATCCGGACAAGTTTGCAATTCAGATCATGGCGCCGGGCGGTGATTACTGGCCATTGCCATGGTATTTTCGGAAGTACCCTCGCACAGGTTGGTGGAGTGAGATACCGGAAAACCCGTACGCGCCGGTGATGGTGGTCGGCGCAAAATTTCACGCTGATCTGGATGAAAAATCCGACAAACGCTGGTTGATGGTGGGATTCTTCGAGAGTCGTCCCGGGGTGTTTTTCGAGCTCTACGTCGAGTTGGAGTTGTGGAAGAAGTATGTGGAAACACTGCCGCGAGACAATGATTGAGCTGGCAGACTTTGTCGTGGCGCGCGCAACACTGCAAAAGACCGAAGAACCATTCACTCAGCGCGGCACAGCCGCAACCGTAGTCGGTGCATCAAATGCTCCGGGTTCATTCGGTGCCATCCCAGCAGTATGTGCACAGACGGTCTTTTGGGAGGCCAATGGCCGCGACGAGATCAGGCAACGCTTGATACTGCAAGGTTGTCAGGCCAAGCCTGCGACGGATGCGATCGACCATTTCTTTGAACTTGTCCGAGGCGGGGTCAAGGTAATCGGGCGGAGGCGGGCAGTCACGGCCTTCGATCTCAGCAATTGCGCGACTGCCTGCGAGATCGAGCTCGGATCTCGACCGTGAGAAATTGAGGAATTTACAGCCGTAAATCAGAGGCGGGCACGCAGGCCGCATATGGACTTCTTTGGCGCCGTAATCGTACAGACGCCGGATTGTATCCTGGAGTTGCGTCCCGCGGACTATTGAATCTTCACAAAACAGGAGTCGTTTACCCTGGATGAGTTCTCTGATTGGTATGAGCTTCATGCGTGCGATGAGATCACGGACATGTTGCTGTTGGGGCATGAAACTTCTCGGCCATGTGGGAGTGTATTTCACGAACGGGCGGCAGTACGGGATTCCTCTGGCCGTTGCGTAGCCGAGGGCGTGGCTGGTGCCTGAATCAGGGATCCCAGCCACTGCATCCACATCTGCCGAGTCGCGTTTCGCAAGGGCTGCCCCGCAGCGGTATCGAGCTGATTCGACGTTGACGCCCTCGTAGCTGGAGGCCGGGTAACCGTAGTAAACCCAAAGAAAGGAACAAATCTGACAACGCGATGAAGGCATGATGACCTGTTCGATGCCTTCTGGTGTGAGAAAAACAGCTTCGCCCGGGCCGAGGTCGCGGACAGTCTCGTAACCAAGATTCGGGAAAGCGCAGCTTTCCATTGCGGCTGCGTATCCGTGGGGGCCACGGCCTATGACGACGGGCGTGCGCCCCAATTTGTCTCTTGCGGCGTAGAGTCCTTTTTGCGTCAGCAGCAGCATGGAACAGGACCCTTTGATTGCGTTTTGTGCGATGGAAATGCCCTCGGTGAAAGTGGCGCCCTGATTGATGTAGATGGCGACCAGTTCTGTGGGGTTTACACCGCCGGCGCTCATTTCGGAGAAATGGGCAGACCGCAAACTGAAAGCATGTTTGATAAGTTCAGTGGCATTGTCGATGCGACCGACGGTAACGATTGCGTAATTGCCGAGGTGGGAACCGATGATGAGCGGTTGATCGTCGGTATCGCTGATGACGCCGATGCCCATTCGGCCTTTCAGGCGGTGGACGTCGTGCTCGAACTTGGACCTGAACTGGGCATTCGAGATGTCGTGGATGAATCTCGTGTGCGTTTGTCCGTCGTAAACAGCCAGTCCGCCCCGGTGGGTGCCGAGGTGCGAGTGATAATCTGTCCCGTAAAACAGGTCGGACACACAATCGTATTTGGAAACCACGCCGAAAAAGCCGCCCATAAATTCAAAAAGAAAAGTATGTTTCGTTCAGACGATAGCGAGGTTGCCGCGGGTCTCAAGCACTGATTTGCCCCGCTTTTGGCAAACCGAACCGAGCGTGCCGGTCATGGTCCGGCGGAAGCAAGGCGATTGCCCGCTGTTTCAGCGGTCTTGCCAGTCAAGGATTTGGCGGTCGGCCCGGAGACGGTTTTGGAGTGCGGAGATCGAGACTTTCTGGACCGTGGTATTGGCTTCTATTGCCAGAGCGGCTGCAGTTGCGGCTGATTGACCCAGCACCATGAAGACGGGCTCCATGCGAATTGAGCCATAAGCAATGTGTGAAGCTGACAGACACACCGGGACAAGCAGGTTTTCGCAATCTCGCGCTTTGGGCACTATGGCGCGGTACGAGATCGGGTAAGGTTTCATCGGGGGAACCTGGACATCGCCTTCGTTTTCGACCCGGCCATTTTTGACGATGCGCTGGCAATTGTGTGAGTCCATGTTGTAGGCGGCGAGTCCGACCGAATCCTCGGCGGTGCGATCGTATCGGCAGTTGTGTTCGGTCATGACGTAATCGGAGATCATGCGACGGGCTTCGCGAACATAGAGCTGCGATGGCCAGCCACCGGTCTCGACGAACTCATCTTTGCAAGGTCCCCACTGTTGCATTTCAGCGCGGATGTTTTGCGGGACACGCGGGTTGGTGGCAAGGAAATGGACAAACCCGCGGATGTAATCCTCGTGCCGGCGGGCAATTCGTTCGCGATCTGTGATCGAGGCGTTCGGGTAATCCCAGTTCATGCCGATGAAATCGGTCGAGAACGCGCCGTTGTTATTAATATCTGTCTTGTGGTTTGGCATCCAGATCGGATTCCAGAGCTGGTCGAGGGTGGGGCGTTTTCCAGCAGCGACGAGCGCCTCAAGGTATCGCGCCAGAAGTTCGTAGTCCGACTCGCGGTAGTTTGGCGGAGGCACAAGCGGCAGGCGATTGGCTGCGTTTGTGGTGAAACAGAGACGGTAATTGTAGGCTTGAACACGCCGGTCGCCTTGACCGGGGACGCCGCCGTCGCCTGACTGGATGAAAGGCAGCAGACCGCTCTTGGGATCACCCGGCTTGATGTACGGGTCAACCGGGACAAGAAATTGGTGTTTTGGTGTTTCGGCCCTGATGCCGTTGAGAGTCTCGCCGTAGATGGCATTTGCTTCACGTCCGACGTGGTACGGGACGTCTGCGGCTGCCATCAGATCGCCTTCGTAGGAAGCGTCGATGAAAACTCGCGCTCTGAAAACAGTGCCGGGTGTTGTTACGATTTCTGTGATGGTGCGGCCGCGGCGTGAAATCTTCAGTAGAGGATGCCGCAAATAAACCGGCACGCGGGCTTCCGCGAGCATTTCGTTGAATACGGCGCTTGCAACGCGCGGCTCGAATGTCCACATGGTCGCGTCAGCAGCCTCGAGGCTGGATGCCTGAACCTGACCGCTGCGCCTCTTGGCAAAATACTCTGCACGCGTTTCAAACACCCATGCGCCATCCGAAGCGTAGTGTTTGGCGATGCGGTGATAAAACTCACGCGAGATACCCCCTATAGCGGCTTTGTTTCCGATGTCAGTTGCGCCAAGGCCGCCAGTGGTGAGCCCACCGATGTGAAAGCCCTGTTCGACAATGACAACGCTGTGGCCCATGCGCGAGGCTTGAACAGCAGCGGCGATGCCACCAGAAGTGGCACCGAACACACAAATGTCTGATTGGACCGTTTCGGAGTGCAGCGACGCTGCAAACGCGACCGCCACCAACGAAGCGGCCATGTTGCCGAGTTGTTTGGTTCTTTGAATCATAAATGATCAAGGTCGGTGGAAAATATATTGGAGAATCTGTGTCGAGCTCGCAAATAGGCAGATCGTTCGAGAGTCCCGGATTAAAACTGTTCGGCCACTGCCCAACATCTCATCTTCCCGTTGGGCGACAAAGTCGGCCCGTTCAGTGCGGCGCGACACGGCGGGATCCCTGCAACCAGCGCAGTTGTTACGCCTCGAGCGTTTGGTTGCGGCTGCGCCGTGCTGAGAGTTTGGGTTGAGGCTGTTTCCGCCTGCGCGGTTTAAAGGCGGCAGAATGCTCATTGTGGCGGTTGTGGCGGTGTGGGGGACTGTCGCATGGGCGCGAAGTTGCCCTGTTCGCAGCAGCGGACGAAGCCCTCGGTGGCGGACTTGAGGTCTTCCCACCGGGCTCTTATGGCGGCGGCTTCCTGTTTCGAGATCGCATTGTCAATCGCGGCCTTGGCTATGACAGCAAGGAGGTCGGCAAACTCCTGGACGACCTGGTTTGTTGCGGGGACAAGACACTCAGGATGCGGCCAAAGGGTTTTTGGATTCCTGATGAAAAAACCCCCGCCTTGCTCGCAAATCCACTGGGCAATTCGTATATCGCCCGTCGAACGGATTAGGGCGGCAACACGGTCCAACGGGTTAGCCGTGCCGCTGCCGGTATTTTCTGCTGGCTCGGCCCATTTATAAATCAGAGAGAGCGAAAGGCCGAGGTCCTCGGCGATTTTTTTTGGGTTCGACCTGTCGTAAACCTGGCGGAGAAGCTCATGGGATTGCATGCCCAAGAGGATGCTGACCCTCGTGCGGCTTGGCAAGAGTGAACCTGTTTTGTCATGGTCGAATGCTCGAATCGCGACCTTGCATGGGAATCTCACCGGATACTTATGTTGATAAATCGATCATATTTGGAAAGATTTTCAGACTGCGAATTTGCTCAAATTTTCAACATCTGCTTCTCTGGCAGCGGGGAGTGCGGTCACAACAGTGCGGCCTTTGGAGTGTAATACTGGATAATCTGCGCTGAAATCGCAGATCAGCGCGTGGTTCGAGACTTTTGCCTTCGAACTGTTCGGCCGCTGATTCCACTCGCATCTCCCCCCAAGGCGACGAAGTCGTCCTTTCAGCGCGGCGCGGCGCAGTCGCAACCAAATGTCCGAGGCGTAACAATTGCGCCGGTTGCAGGAACACCGCCATGTGGCGATTGTCCAGTTCTAACTGTGCCGCGCTGCGGAATATAAGTGCAAAAGGTTGTGGAATCTGGTACTGATCCGGGGAACATGATGCGGGAGTTTGCAGAATGGTTCGAGGACCAGCTCAGCGGGCTAGGCCGGTACACGCTGTTGTGCGCCGAGACCGCGCTTGCGATGGTGACGCAGCGTTTGTCTTTCAGCGACCTGCTGTATCAGTTGCATTTCATAGGGGTCAAGTCCCAAGCGGTCGTTGTGATCACAGGGGCGTTCACCGGAATGGTTTTGTGCGCGCAGACGTTTTTCCAGTTTCACAAGGTCAAGATGGATACCGCGACGCTTGCAGTGGTGAGCGTGTCGATGGGAAGTGAACTTGGACCGGTGTTGACGGGGTTGATGGTGGCCGGTCGCGTTGGCGCTGCAATGGCGGCTGAGCTGGGGACAATGCGCGTTACCGAGCAGATAGACGCGTTGCGGACATTGGCGACGCATCCGATTGATTATCTCGTGGTGCCGCGGGTATTGGCGACATTACTTGCGTTGCCGCTTTTGACGGCGGAGTCGATTGCAATCGGCATTGCGGCCGGATATGCGGTTGGTGTGGGATTGCTCGGGATCGACTCTGCGTACGCGTGGCACAACATGCTGCGGTACACCTACGTCGAAGACATAATCATCGGGTTGCTCAAGAGCGTGGTATTTGCAGCGATCTTGGCAACGGTCAGTTGTTACAAGGGGATGAATTGCCGTGAAGGCGCAGAAGGAGTGGGCCGTGCGACAACCGAAGCCGTTGTCGCGTCGTCGATCACGGTGTTGATGAGCAACTTCTTTCTTACGATGTTCTTGAACCGGCTGATTTATGGATACGATTGAGGCAGTCGGGATCGAGAAATCTTTCGGTCGCCACCGGGTTCTGAACGGCGTGAGTTTCCGAATCGGGGCTGGCGAGACCGTGGGCATTGTTGGGCGCAGTGGCTGCGGAAAGAGCGTCCTGCTGAAGATTCTGATCGGCCTGTTGAAGCCCGAAGCCGGCAAGGTACTCATCGACGGCGAGGACATTACCCGGATGAACGAGCGGGAGCTGCTCGAGGTGCGACGGAAATTTGGGATGTTGTTTCAGGGAGCAGCGTTGTTCGACTCGATGACGGTGGCAGAGAACGTGGCGTTTCCGCTCAGACGCGACGGGAAGCTTGGTGAGTCGGAGATCGCCAGGCGGGTGGCCGAGGTGCTCGAACTGGTGGATTTGCCCGGAATAGAAGACAAGAAGCCGGCCGAGCTGTCCGGGGGGATGAAAAAAAGGGTTGGTTTGGCTCGGGCGATTGTGTATCGGCCCCAGATCGTTTTGTATGACGAGCCGACAACGGGTTTGGACCCGATCGTTGCAGACAGTATAGACAAACTGATTGTGCGGGTGTGCGATCAGCTCAAGGTAACTTCGATTGTGGTGACGCATGACATGCGGAGCGTAAAGCACGTGTGCAAGCGGGTGTTGATGTTGCACGGAGGACGAGTCCATTTTTCGGCCGAGGTCGATCAGTTTTTTGGATCGCGTGACCCCGTGGTTCGGCAGTTTGTTGAAGGCGTTGCGGATTCGGAGAAGGAGGTTGCGCTATGAAGGAACGACGTTTGTTGCTACGGGTTGGGGTGTTCGTGTTGGTTGGGATTGTTCTTGTTGCGACACTGGTGATTCTGTTCAGCAAAGGGCTTACGTTGGGCAGGCCAACGTATGAGATTCTGCTTCGGACAGCCAACGTGGGCGGTATCAAGCGCGGCGCTGCAGTCCTGATGGCAGGCGTGCCGGTCGGATCGGTCGGGCGGGTGGACCTCACTCCTGACGGGCGGGCCGTTTTGATTCATCTGAAAATACTCAAGCAATATCAGATTTGGAGCGATGCCTCGTTCGTGATCGAGCAGGCCGGGTTCCTCGGAGACCAGTACGTGTCGATAACGCCGACCAAGAACGAAGGCAGATTCTTGAAAGAGGGCGATCTTGTTACGGGCATGGAGCCTTTCAATTTGCAAGAGGCGGCCCGGGCAGCAACGGGCTTTTTGAAGAGAGCCGACGAGACAATCCAGCAGCTCAACGGCGTGGTTGAGAGGTTGGACCGGATTCTATTGACGGAGGTTAACCTGACGAACATGAGCGCGGCGCTCGCGAATTTCAAGGAACTGTCATCGCGCGTGAATGAAACCGCGGCCCGGGTGGACGGGCTTATCGTATCGAACGCGCCAGTAATCGCCACCGGGGTGAGCAATTTGGTCTCGTTTTCAGAAAGTCTGGAGCAGCTCGCAGCCGACTTGAAACAGGCGGTGGCGACAAACCGCGATCAAGCCACCCTCACAATCAGCAATCTGAATGCAGCATCCGTGACGGTCAACCGGCTGTTGAACGATCTCGAGTCGGGCCGTGGGATGGCGGGAAGTCTGCTCAAGGACGAGAATGTGGCTTCGCAGTGGCGATTGACAGTGAGCAATCTCTCGGTGCTGAGCAGCAATCTGAATCGGTTTGGCCTCTTGTACAAGCCCCCCGCGCCGAAGAAAAGTGCACAGGCCGTAACAAAAGATGCGACCGGGCGCCCGTTTTGAGCAGAGGCGGGTACAACCCCACCCTCGCGTCACGGCTGGCCGGAAGGTTTGATTCTGGCGCTGACGTTCTTGATTTTTGCTGCTCTGGCAGCGTCCATGATGTTAACAACCTTGCCCCATGGAGCTGCAGTGTCGGCGCGGATTGTCAGAGCGGCGTTAGGGTCTTTGGCTGCACGCGTGACCAATTCAGCCGTTAATTGATCAAGTGTGACCTGTTGTTGGCCGAGATAGAAGTGAGGGGGTTGCGCCGTGACGGTAACCACGATCTGGTCCTCGACTGCGCCGTCATGAGCAACACGTGTTTCAGGAAGAGCGAGTCGGACTGCCGGGTGTTGTCGGATTGTCGTGGTGACCATCATGAATATCAGCAGAACGATCAGGATATCGATGAGCGAAACGATGATGACCGCGGGAGGCTGGCGACGTTTGCGAGTGAAGAACCGCATGGCTAAGAAACAATCGCGGCAGGTTATCTGGCAGCGGGTTGGGGCGCAGACGGGACGGTGTGCGGTTTGCGGCGGTACTGGCGACGCAGGAAATCATCAAGAAGCGTTTCCATTTCGACGGCCATGGACTCGACCTTTTTGGTGTAGTAGCTCCATGCTACGAGGGTTGGGATGGCAATCAGCAGCCCTGTAAGGGTTGTATTGAGTGCTATGGCGATGCCGCGGGCAACAACGGCGTTGTCGGTCAGACCCGTTCGGCCAATGTCACCGAACAATGTGATCAGGCCGTGGATCGTGCCAACCAAACCGAGAAGTGGTGCGATACCGACGATCACTTCGAGAACAACCAAACCGCGTTCGAGCATGACGATTTCGTGTCGGGCCCGGGTTTCAACTGCATCGACGTTATCGGCTTTTGGCCATGCCAGGTGCTCGATTGCCCCAAGGGTGACCCGCCCGAGGCACGAGCTTTCCTGTTGGCAAAGAAGCTTTAGATTTTGCAGGTCTTCCTTTGTTTCGCACGTTTCGATTGCCTCTTCCAGTGTTTTAGGGACCACCTTGCTTCTGCGCAGGGCAAGGCCACGTTCGATCATGAAAGCAACACTGACGATGGAAGTTGCCACCAGGAAAATCATGAACGGGCCGCCAGCTATCAGGAATTGCCACATATTTGTATTCAGCTTCGAGTAATTAGGATCAGACCAAGCTTGGGTTGACAGGTTCAGGGTTTAACGGATCAGTAATAAAAGGTGAATCGGACGTCGCGGTAATCGGTGCCGACGATCTTGCGCAGATCGGCGGGCCATTTTTCGTAAGGAGCCGGTTTCGTTACTGCCAGTTCGCATATTGTGGTGAATATTTCGCCGACGTTGCTTTCTACAACCCGCATTTCAGTGATGCGACCGTCGGCGGTCAGGCGAAATTCGAGAACGACCTTGCCCATTCGATCAAGGCTGTAGCGGTGTTCCTCGAGCAGCGCATACCAACATTGCTGCACGGCAGCAATAAAACGGGCGTCGTAAGAGCCAAACGGGCTTGCGCGCACATCCATGGATGAAGAGATGCTGTAACGTCTGACACCACCGTCCTGCTTGTACTTTTCGCCTACAAGAGCGCTGTATGGATTGATTTGACGAGCTGCGAGCGCGTCTGCGACGCGCCTGTATCGGGTGTGTGCCTGCTTGCTGTCGCCGGTTTCGGTCGGGAAGAAGTTTGAAGCGTCTATTTTCGGCATGACAGGATTGGCACGGGCCATGAGCGTTTCTCCGGGCGCTTGTGGAGGTTGCGGTGGTTGGACAGGCTTGACCGGTTGCGCAACAACCGGCGGTGGAACTTGCTGTTTGGTTTCTTGCGTCGAGGACTCTTCTTCAGGCTGGTTGGCCGGCGGTTGGGCCGGCTGGAGCGGCTGCGACTGGGTAACAGGTCGGAGCGTATCCTTTGTCTTCAGGACCTTGTCCTGGGCGCCGTCAATTTTGGGTGTTCCCGTGTCGCGACTGATGTCCGGATTGGCAGCAAGCGAATTGAAGGGAGAATAATAGGCCGTGTTCGGTGGGGTTTCGTCCGTGGCTTGCGATGGATCGACATCGACAAAAAGCCTTGGCATTTCCTCTTCTTGCGCTTTGGAGACGGTTGTGAGGTCGGCAGAGACCGGGGATTGGAACAGTTGTTTTGACATCTGGAGCCGGCCGGGGTCGAGCCCGAGCGCCTTTGCCAGCATGCCGAATGGCGTGAATTGCCAGAACCCGGCGCGATTGCCGAGGTCGATCGCCGTGAACAACAGAAGATGGAACATCAGGGAAATAGCGAACGCGACCAGCAAAGGCCTCCACTGCTGCTGGTCGTGCCAAAGTATGCCTGCCGTTCGCTCCATACTTGCAGCTTGGGAAATAATAGTGCAACAAACGACTCCGTGCCGCAACTGGAAGTTGGCAGGGAATCTCAATCCGGAAAGCTCACCGGCCCGTCCAGTGCTCTCAGACCGTCATTCTGGTGAGATTCCCGCGCCGGGCCGGCGCACTTCCGCCTTGTCGAGAAACCCAATTTGCAGATCACTGAAGATATGATGAATGTGCGCACCCACGCTAACGCTTCGGCACCGAAATCACTACAAACCACGCATCAGCGTAGTTGTCCTTGTCGTCCCCCGCCAGAACGGCGAGTTCTCCCTTCTCGAGTGCCTGGACAGACTGGCGAACCGTCTTGGTCAACCTGCCCTCGCCGAAAAGCTTTATCTCGAGCGTTGAATCGTCGAGTCGCTTCAACTCAATTTCACATTTCGAACTCAATTTGAGCCGCTTTTCATCGCCCTGTCCGGCAATAACAACCTTTTGCTCGTGAATGAGGTAATAGTTCTTCCACTTGAACACACGCGCCAGCTTGTTCTTGAACTGCGCCTCGAGCGGCTGGTACTTCGAGCCCGCCGGCGGGGCCCCGTCAGTCCCCCACACCAATTGAACTTGCATGTGCAGGTCGCCAGCGATGCAAACCGGCAATGCGAAAAGGCAGACTGTAATCAACGTCGCCAGCGCACTCGCCCGGAAAAACCGGGAAACGCGCTTGCGCAAGCCAAGGACTGAACAGAACTGGGTACTAGCGGTTATCATTTGGGGTTCCTGCATTGGTATCTCGGACATTCTGCAAAGCCATTGCAAATTCTCTCGTTGATCAACGCTTTTGCCTTCAGCAACTTCAAACATTCACTGCTACCGATCTCTCCCAAAAACAGCAAGCCGTGACACTACTGCATCCCGGGAACCTGCGCGGTTCACTCAAACAAACCATTCCGTTGTGACTGCGCCGCACTACATCAGTGTGTGTTAACCCAAACAATCGTCATTCCCTCCGCTTCAGATCGAAAGGTGATGGACCCGACGTCGTTGAGCGGACTTTCAATTTCTGCCCCGGCGATCCACGGCTGCTGACCGGCCTGACGCAACATCGGCAGGGCGAAAAACAACGCCAGCGCGGCAACAATCCCCGCAGGCGCAAACCAACGCAGCACCAAACCCATCCAGGGCCGATTCAATACCGCCGGTTCGGCACTTTCTGCCGCGCGAATGGCCCGTTCTATCTTCGACCAGTAGAACTCCCGCGACTCGGGAACCTCACGTTCGAGTTCGCCGTGCGCAAGAGCGCTCTTTGTCCACCGCAACTCGGCAACAAGAGCACGCGCATCAGCGTCCTGCACAATCAGGCGCTCGACAGATTCGGCCTCTGCCCCCGCCAGTTCACCGTCCAGCCACGCCTGAATCTTGATTGTATCTTCATGTTTCATTGTTGACGCTCCTGCTGCAGGTCAGCCAACAACGCCGCAAGCCGACGTCTGGCATAAAAGAGCCGCGACATCACGGTGCCGATTGAACACCCCATTCTTTTTGCGATTTCCTTATACTCAAGCCCTTCAAATTCATGCAGTACCAGAACCGTTCTGTGGGCGTGTGTGAGCTTGCCCATGGCATCGTCTATCCGTCGGCGCAGCTCTTCCTGCGTCAACCCCTCAGTCGGATCCACGGTCACTATTGGCATTTGACGCTCGACACCCCCGGTTTCTTCATCAAGTTGCTCGATTGAAAGCGAAACAGGGTGTTTTTGTTTCCGCAGATGGTCCAGACAAAGGTTGATCACAATTCGAGTCATCCATGTCAGAAAACTCGATCCTCCTTTGAACTGGCCCAGCTTTTGCCAGGCCTTGACCCAGGCCTCTTGAGAAAGGTCAATCGCTTCTTCCTCGTTTCTGACCATGCTGAATGCCCTGGCGTACAGCTTGTCTCGGTGCCGGCCCACAAGTTCCTCAAAAGCAGCCATGTCACCCTCCTTGGCTGCCACAACAAGGGAATCGTCATCTCTCGCTGCGTAATCGTCTTTCTGGGACATTATGGCCGACTATTAATCGGGTCTTCTCGAAACGACTTCACACTTTGTCCGACCGCCTCTCGCACCTCAAACACCATGCACGCCGCTAAAGTTTGCCCTTTGTGCTCGGCAGCCGACGTCCCAGCCGTTTGTCTCGCTGGCACGCAAAATCAACCGCACGCGCAAATGCCTTGAAAATCCCTTCCACAATATGATGCGGCTCCTGGCCGTACAACAACTCGACATGCAACGCACACCGAGCTTCATTCGCAAACGCTTGGAAAAACTCCCGCGCGAGCCCAAACCGGAACGCAGACGAGGCATCCTGTGTTCGCTCCAACCGGCATACCTTGAACGGCAACTTGTCCATCCCACGCCAGATCAAACACGGACGACCGCTGAAATCCACCACGCATCTAACAAGGCACTCGTCCATAGGCACATATGCCTCCGCAGTAAACGGGTTCCCGGGATGAAACCCGGCGCCATACCTGCGTATCCCCCGCTTCTCACCAAGTGCCAAGGCCATCGCCTGCCCAAGTACAAGGCCGCAATCCTCAACAGTGTGATGCGCATCCACTTCGATGTCGCCTTCGCACCTGAGCTCGAGGTCAACCATCGCGTGCTTGGCCCATAACTGCAGCATGTGATCCAGAAACGGTACCCCTGTAACCACCGAAGATCGACCGTGACCGTCAATGGTCAGTCGAGCCCGGATCCGTGTTTCCGAGGTGACCCTCTCGATGCTGGCCTGGCGCGGTTTCATCGACAACAATTAGAGCTTGGCTCGCCCGGCATGGCAATCTCGAACCCGTCGGCGCGTCTCATTGGTTCATCCCCGCAAGATACCGCTCGGCATCAATCGCCGCCATGCACCCCATCCCCGCAGCCGTCACCGCCTGGCGATATTCATGATCCGAACAATCCCCGGCCACAAAAACACCCCGCACGCTCGTTTCCGAGCCCCGCTTTCGAACAATGTAACCGTTGACGTCCATTTCCACCTTCCCGGCAAATATGCCGGTGTTCGGCACGTGCCCGATCGCAATGAACACCCCCGCGCACTCGACCTCGGTCTCAGCCCCGCTTTTCACGTCTCTAAGCCGAACCCCGGTCACCTTCCCAAGAGCAACATCCTTGATCTCGACAACCACCGAATTCCACACCGGCTTGATCTTTGGATGCCCGAGCACCCGATTGGCCATGATCTTCGACGCCCGAAGTTCATTCCGCCTGTGCACAAGATAAACAACAGACCCAAACCGCGTCAGATAAAGCGCTTCTTCGCAGGCCGAGTCGCCTCCACCCACAACAACCAGCGGTTTGTTCCGAAAAACCGGCAGTGCCCCGTCACACGTGGCACAGTATGTCACCCCTTTAGCCTCGAGCTTCTTCTCACTTTCAAGCCCCAGATGCCTGTGGCTGGCCCCGCTGGCGATTATCATTGTCTGCGTGTGCACGGTTTCCCCATCGACAACAACCGTGTAAGGCTGCCGATCCAGCTCAACCCCTTCCACAGTGCCAAATTTGATCCGGGCACCGAACTTCTCCGCCTGTGCCTGCAATCGATTCATCAGTTCGAACCCGTTGATGCCTTCCGGGAATCCGGGGAAATTCTCAACCGTACCCGTTGTAGTAAGCAATCCCCCGGGCATCAGCCCGGTAATAACCAGAGGATTCAAGTTCGCCCGAGCACAATAGATCGCCGCAGTTAACCCGGCGCATCCAGCCCCAATAATAACAACTTTCTCCATAGCCGCGCTGACAATAGAAGCGGTCTTGCCCGCTGACAAGCCAAACACTCCGCCCCGGAAGATGTCGCCGGCCCAACGGCAAAACAAACGCAGCGCACCACAGCCCCAACCCGAATGATCGCCACGAAATCAAGGTGTTCATTGCAAACTCAGCATCCTGCCACGGCGCCCTGGCCTTCATAGACCGCCAATGCGTTTTTGGCTTTCAAATCGTAATCAGCACGCTATCTTTTCACGCGATGATTCACGTTGGCATTGGATACGACGTCCACAAGCTGGTCCCCGGCCGAAAGCTCATTCTCGGAGGCGTCGAGCTGCACTATCCGAAAGGCCTCGAAGGGCACTCGGACGCCGACGCGCTCATGCATGCGGTATGTGATGCAATCCTTGGCGCCCTCGGCGAGGGCGACATCGGCCACTTTTTCCCAAACACCGATCCCCGCTGGCACAATGCCCCAAGTCGCCTGTTCCTTCAAGAAGCCGCCCGCATGGTTCGATTGCGCGGCGGACAGATCATCAATGTGGACAGCACTGTTATCGCCCAAGAACCCAAAATCGCCCCACACATCCACGCCATGAAAGCCTCCATTGCACATGCACTTGATGTCAACCAAGCGCGAATCTCCATCAAGGCCACAACAAATGAAGGACTGGGGTTCATTGGCCGCGGCGAAGGAATAGCTGCATTGGCTGTTGCCAGCCTGAACCTGCCCTGAACCGAAAACCACCCTCTCGCGCTCCAGATCCGCGATGTCAGCCAAGGCCGAAATCGCATGGAAAACCCGCGAAGCCGACGGTACCACCCGCCAGGTTTATGCCCACAGGATTGGTGGCGAATGGGTGTTCTACCACCGGCAAAGGCGGTTTGAACGCTGGCAAAGAATCCAATACCCAAGCCTCGAGGACTGGCTTTGCTTGCTCGACGGCATTCAACGTCGCGTCCAACGCCGACTGCTCCCACCTGAAATTGAAACCCGGGCAAGAAAGCGTATTGCCGAACTGTTCCCTGACGCCCCGGGTAAAGCGTCGTCAGTGAGTTAGGATAAGGACTGAAAGCCCGGGCCATGGCCGGTAGAAACACAACCCCGAGCCACCCCAACTGCACGGTCAAGGAAAGACAATGACGTCTCGGTGTAAGCTCGACGCTCTGCTGCGCTGACCGGGATGACTTCATCGCCCTCGCCAGCGATGAGTTGTGATGAGTCAATGAGTTCCTCTGGACGAAGCCCTTGAACAGTCACACAACTTGCGATGCGTGCGCGAATTCTCCAAAATAGCATTGCAAAGCAGGTGTATCCGAAGAACTCAAGATATATGCGGGTTTCGGAAATCTTACAGAATTGAAAGTGTAAGTGTACCCGGAGGTGAGCGCCAGTGACACTCCCACACTGGGACTCCCTGGCTGAGACTGGGAGACCTTTGCCGAAATTTGTTTAGAATAGCCTTGACTAAACCGGCTTTTCCTACCAAAGTATGTTCTATGCAAAACCCATTACTTAACTTAACAGTACAACAACTGAAACGCGTTCTCGAAATAAGGGAGCAAATCGAGTCATTGCAGTCTGAGCTCGACGCCTTGCTGGGAAGCCCCAGCCAGGCCAAGCCCTTGCCTGCGAAAGCTCCACCAAAGCCAAAAGTGGCTGCTCCTGTTGTTGCAAAAAAGCCGACATGGAAACTCAGCGCTGCAGCAAGAGCCAAGCTGGCAGCACTCGCAAGAGCTCGCTGGCGCAAAGCCAAGGCAGAGGGCAAAACCCACCTGTAAAGGTTTCAGTCGTTGGCAGTCCCACGAAAGGCGCGCCGCCCCTCCAAAAAAACAGGGGCAATATTTGGGCGCGCCTTTGTTTTATGCTCGCACACTTGCATTCAGACTCGACAAAGCGTCCGCCCCGGAACATGACGGATCGGTCTGAGACAAAGCCCGGCTAGCAATCATAGTACATGTGGAATTCCCATGGGTGCGGTCGCAAACGAACCGCATCGTGTTCCCTCCGCTTGAGTTCAATCCACTGGGCTAGCACGTCCGGGGTGAAAACATCGCCTCGCAGCAGGAATTCGTGGTCCTTTTCAAGACAATCGCACGCCTCTGCAAGGCTGCCCGGCATGCATGGAACCTGTTTGAGTTCCTCGGGAGGCAGTTCGTAAATGTTCTTGTCCAAAGGTTCACCGGGTTCGATCCGGTTTTGGATGCCGTCAAGCCCGGCCATAAGCATCGCAGTACAGGCAAGGTACGGATTCGCTGCCGGGTCTGGCGGACGGTACTCGATGCGCTTTGCCTTCGGGCTGGGCGAGTAAGTTGGGATTCGAATTGCAGCCGATCGGTTGCGCATGCTGTATGCGAGATTGACCGGCGCTTCATAACCCGGCGTCAGGCGCTTGTAGCTGTTGACCGTGGGGTTTGTGAATGCCGCGACCGCGCGCGCATGTTTCAGAATCCCCCCGATATAGTACAAGGCAAGTTCGCTCAGCCCCGCATACTTGGTGCCTGCAAATAATGGTTTTCCTTTCTTCCAAAGCGATTGATGCGTGTGCATCCCCGAACCGTTGTCCCCAAACAATGGCTTGGGCATGAATGTCACAGTCTTCCCGTAACGCCGTGCGACGTTCTTTACGATGTACTTGTAAAGCATCATGTCATCCCCTATCTCAACAAGGGAATTGAACCGCAGATCGATCTCTGCCTGGCCGGCTGTTGCCACTTCATGATGCTCCTTCTCCACCTGCAACCCACAATCGCGCATGACGTTGATCATCTCATTCCTGACATCCGCCAGTGTATCCGCGGGCGGCACAGGGAAATAACCCTCTTTGTGGCGAATCTTGTGGCCGAGATTCGGCCCTTCCTCCCGGCCAGTGTTCCAAATCCCTTCGACGGAATCCAGGTAGTAAAAACTGCTCCGAGCATCCGCTCCATAACGCACATCGTCAAAAATGAAAAATTCGGCTTCAGGCCCGAAATACGCAGTGTCAGCAATTCCGGTGCTCTTCAGATAAGCTTCGGCCTTTCTGGCAATATTCCTCGGGTCGCGGCTGTACGGCTCCCGGGTAATCGGGTCCACCGCATCCGCCACAACACTCAATGTTGGCACTTTGGGAAATGGATCGACAATCGCCGTCTCTGGATCAATCAACAGAATCATGTCGCTGGCCTCGATGCCCCTCCATCCACGAATCGAAGACCCGTCAAATCCCAAACCCGAGTCGAAAACCTCCTCGTTAAGCTCTCCAATCGGGACGCAGAAGTGCTGCCACGTCCCGAGCAGGTCGCAGAATTTGATGTCAACCAGCTCGATCTTCTTGCTTTTGCACAATTCCAGTACTTCTTTGGGTGTCATAGTAGCTTTCTTTCCTCTTATGCTATTGGTTTGATTTCAGGTTTCTTGTTCTCATCAGACTGCGTGATCTCCACACTCACCAGTGCGGATTCGCAAAGCTTGTTCAACAGGCAATACGAATATCTTCCCATCCCCGATCTTCCCTGTTCTTGCGGCAGCAACGATCGCTTCTATGGCCGATTCGACGGCATTATCAGGCAACACGATTTCAATTTTGAGTTTCGGCACGAAGTCCACAGTGTACTCACTTCCGCGATAGATTTCGGTGTGCCCCTTCTGGCGGCCAAAACCTTTTACCTCGGTCACTGTCATGCCTTGCACACCGGCGTTTGCGAGTGCATCCTTTACATCCTCAAGCTTGAATGGCTTTATTATCGCTTCAATTTTCTTCATGAAATGCCCGCTCCTATTCCAGTATGTACCCTTGCTCACCGTGATCAACGACGTCCAAACCAAGGGTTTCCTCCTCAACGTTTGGCCGAAGTCCGACCGTGAACTTGACAAGGAACGCAATGGCCGCCGAGCCCGCAACCGCAAGCGCTATTGTGATGCCAATCGCAGCGAGCTGATGCACCCATAAAGTCCTGCCCACAACCTCGCCAAGGTTGGTAGCAAGATTCGGATTTGCCTTGGCGGTCGCAAGGAATCCCGTCAAAATCGAGCCGAGAGTGCCACCCACCGCGTGAACTCCAAAGGTATCCAATGCATCGTCATACCCGAGGACTGCCTTGAGTTTGACACATGCGAAAAATGGTATTAGGCCTGCGAATATCCCGATTGCAACCGCGCCATTGGCGGTTATGAACCCACACGCCGGTGTCACGGTCACAAGCCCGGCAACCACACCCGAACACAAACCAAGAACGCTTGGTTTGCCGCGCGTAATCCACTCTGTAACAGCCCATGTCACGGATGCGACGGCGGTTGCCAGCGTTGTTGTAACAAACGCGTTCGATGCTATTCCGTCTGCGGCCAGAGCGCTGCCTGCGTTAAAACCATACCAGCCAATCCACAGAATCGATGTTCCAATCATGCAAAGCACCATGCTGTGCGGTGCCATCGTCGTTTTCCCCAACCCAAGGCGTTTCCCTACAATCAAACACAGTACCAACGCAGACCATCCACTTGACATGTGCACAACCGTACCGCCAGCGAAATCAATGGCTTTGATTCTTGATTGCGGGTTCCAGACGCCATTCATCAACCCGTCGGCGCCCCATACCATGTGCGCCAATGGAAAATAGACCGCGAACATCCACAGCGCGACAAACATCAATACAGCCGGGTACTTGATCCGTTCAGCAACTGCCCCGATGATCAACGCCGGGGTTATTATCGCAAACATCATCTGATAAATGCTAAACACGTTTTGCGAAACCCATGCCGAATAACCAGGGTTCGGAGCCGAATCTACCCCGTTCAAGAACGCAAACTCCAACCCGCCGAAAATTGAACCGCCCGAGCCGAATACAAGGCTGTAGCCCACGCCCCACCACAGAATTGTGACAAGGCCGGCTATTCCAAGGCACTGGGCAAGAACTGATAGCACGTTCTTGCGCCGCACCAAGCCCCCATAGAATAACGCCAGGCCAGGCAAGGTCATAAACAGCACCAGCGCAGCACAAACCATCAGCCATGCATTGTGACCGGGCCCGGGTCCCGATATCTTGCCTGCCACCTCGGCAACCCGACTGCCGTTGTTGAAATAAGCCTCAAGGTCTGCAACTCGCTGCTCCAAGCTCGGTTCCTTCAAAGCTTCGCCCGCCAAGGCAAATCCCCCAAGCAAAGTCACCATCACACCGATTTTCAAAAACACCGATAGCTTCGTGCGCATTTTTCTCATGTTACAGCTCAAAAAATGCAGCTGGCTCCAAGGCCAATCAAAACCTGGTCGCGTTTCAGCTTGCCGTCGTTGTCGAAAACCGTCTCCGAGCATCGGTCGTACCTTATCTCAGGACGAACATGGAGTTTCTTGAACGGCTTTATGTTGGCAGTCAATGTCGTGCTGGTAATGCTGGCATTGCCGGTCGAGTCAAACCCGGTACGGCTCGAACCGTCGTCAATGAAATGATCCGCGCGCAGCGCAACCTGGACCATTTCGCTGAAGTCGTAGGTCGCCCACAAGCCCATCCCGATCCATTCTGCTGCGTTCCCAACGAATGCGGCGTTGTCTTCGGTCCCATAGTCGCCCTGCACGTACAAGGTGACCCGCTTGCCAATCTTCTGACTCAAAATGATCTCTGCGCCTCTTCGCCAGTCCGAGTTGTTCGAGTCCTGCTCCGGGCCGCCGTACCCGAGAAGCGCAATCGTGGTGCTGTCATTCAATGTCACGCCAACCTTGCCGCAATAGGAGAGGCTGCGGTTATTGTCATTAACCCTGTCCCAGCCATTGAAAACAGCCAATGTCGTTTCAATTCTGTCGGTCCATTTGTAGCTCGCCGCCCCGCCCAGTTGGGTCACATTCTCAGCGTACAAGAACTGATTTCCGAGGCTCCAGTTCGGGTTCTGCGGTTCCTCGACCACCTCGACACCCATCAGCGTAACCATCTTGCCAACAGACAGTTTCAGGCCCCGGCCAACGGGCGCATTGATGTTGATGTACGCCTGCTCAAGGTCAAAAGGGGTGTCTGCATCCCCCAACCCGGCAGCATGAATCACCTTGGCATCTTCACCGGCGATCAGGTCAACCCTGAACCCGGCGTCCCAATCGCTCGCGTTGTAGGCCACCGGCTGCTCCAATGCCAGTTTAACCTTGTTCAGACTGAACTCGTCGTTCTTCCTTACGAACGCATTGGCGGTCGGCTCCGACTCATTGAAGTTGTGGAAGAACGACGCTGAAACAAAACCGCTGACACTGGTTTTTTTGAAAGAATTCAAGCATGCCATTTCCGGTCGCAGCGTTCTGTCCGGATTCAATGCCGGGTTGTTGAACTGATTTCGCCGCATCGGTAGAGATTTCCGCTCCTGTACCTGTTTGTGAGCCAAACAGAGTCACCCCCGCTGCCACGACCGCCGCAGGCAAGCCGGCCAATCCCGCTGAACAGTTCATGCCGATTCTATTCATCAACGGGCAACTCAGTAGGCAGGGGGCGTGCCAACTGTATCACGCTCAATATGCCGGCGTTTGCAAAGCCCATGCCCACAACCAGTTCTGCATGCAAAAATTCATTTAATCCGGGCCATGGACTGCGATGCCCGGCATTGCCCGTCCTACAGAAATGTCGGAATAGGAAGGCCCAAATGACAAATTTGAAGTGATCCGCCAAACCGGTGGCAACCAATCAGACGTCCCTCGCACCACACGCATGGCCGGTCCGAGACCGAGCACGGCAAGGAAACCTGGTCGCTTGCGAGCATTGGGTTCCTGCGTGCTTGAAATCGGATACCGACATCATCATCGTTGGGCAATGCCAGTCACCCCGGCAGGTCCAAGTGCCGAGGTGGTTAGGAGCAGTCTCGTGAAGGTTTTGTTCTTCCAACACGCAGCAAATGAGTTCATGTCGCAACTGGCGGAAACGCTGGGCGCGGCAGGTATTACTACTGCTTTTGTTTGCTTCTCAGAAACGCCCGATTCGGGTCATGGCGTCACGCCGGCGGCGGAACCGTACTTTCTCCCCATGAAAAGCCGCCTCAATCCAGCGGCCCTTTTCCGCCTCAGACGGCTCATCGACCGCTTTCAACCCAATATCATCTATTGCAGCACCGCGTTGGCATGCTTCAATTCGATAATAGCCCAGTTCCCGAAGAAGAGTTCCAAGCTTGTTTTCTACAGAGGCGCAATAAGAAGGCCAAACTGGATAAGTCCATCTGACCTTTTGATTTTCAAAAGCCGCTGGGTTGACATGTTTCATTGTGCCTGCTCCGCAGTAGCAAACTCCTTGTGCAGGGTAGGCGTATCTCCAGAAAAGCTGTTTGTTTTCCCAGCTATCGGATACTCCATCTCGCAATTCTCGCCGCAGCCATTGCCTGCCAACCTCGAGAAACGAAACGCGCGCCATCGAATCGGCGCAGTCGCAAATTACAGGAAAATCAAGGGACTGGAGTACCTTGTCGATGCGCTGGAATTGTTGACCTGCCGGGGCCTGGATGTGGAGCTCGTCATAGTGGGCGCGGACAAGAGTCATACTCTGGCTCAATATGTCAGCAAATCACCGGTCGCATCACGCGTCGTGCTGGCCGGTCCAATTGTTCCTGCATGGCCGGTAATTAGGACGTTCGATTGCCTCACCCTGCCATCGCTCAGAGAAGGCCTGAACAAGACCGTAATCGAGGCATTCGCATGTGACGTCCCGGTCGTCGCCACCAATGTCGGCGGCACACCCGACGTTGTCATTCACGGCAGAAACGGCCTGCTCGTCCAGCCGGGAAACTCCGCCCAACTCGCTGACGCAATCGAAAAGGTCCTCACGGATGTGCGGCTTGCTACCAAGTTCAAGGTCGAAGGTAAACGCGTGTTTCAGGAAAAATTCGAGGTTTCAGTGGTCTCTTCAAAATACGTGGAACTCTTCAGAAGTGTGACAACCTGAACAAGATCAAACAACCTGGCCATCCTCAATTGTATCTCCGACTCTCTTCTCAGCGCGGCGCAGCCGCAGCCGAATGATCGCAGCGAGATAAAGTCGTTCGTTGCAAGCTCCGCGCCTTGTCGCGCCACGCTGAATGACTATGCTGAGAAATCGATCGTATTTGCGAAGATTTCCAGACTGTGAGTTTGCTCAATTTGTCAGTATCTGCTCTCAGGGAGCGAGTAGTGCGGTCACAACAGTGTGGCCTTTGGGAGTGAGTCGGTATAGATGGGTACCTGTAACTTTGTGCAGGATGCCGTGAGCCCGAAGCAGGGTCAGCAGACGAGTGACATGAGCAGCCCGCCGGCGTTATTCCTTGGGGCTGGGTGGGGAGGGATAGAGGTGGGCGCGAATGTCCCGATTGCACAGGCCGTTGAAATAACATATTGGAAAATCTGCGCAGAAACCGCAGATTAGCGATCGTTCGATTGCGGCTGCGCTGCGTTCCTAAACGTGCAGATTAACGTTTCCGAGCGGCCCATTCCACGGCGTTGTGCATTATCAGGCGAACTTCCGGCCGGTAAAAATCATCGTAGGTTTCGTGGCCGGGAGTAAAGTAGAAGACCCGCCCTTTGCCAACCGTCCAGCACATGCCCATGCGCCCCCGTTCCTCTTTGCCATCGGGCTTCTTGTAGATTCCGTCCAACACAACAGCTTCGGGCTCGGGAACTCTGAACGGTTCGCCGTAGCGTTCTATCTTTGGCAGATCAAAATCCTTGAGCCCTTTTGCGATTGGATGATCGGGCAGCTTGACGATTATTCGAACGGAAGTGCCGTCTGCTTTGTACTCTCGCCAACTGCACGGAGTGCCCATGAGACGCTTGTAAGGTTTCGCGAAGTGCGAGGAATGGAGTGATATGAATCCCATGCCTTCCTCTTTGACGCGGCGTTCGATGCGGTCAACCAGCTCATCTTTGACCTCGCCGTGCCTTTTGTGACCCCACCAAATCAGCACATCCGCAGCATTGAGCAAATCGTTCGGCAGCCCTTGTTCTGCCTGGTCAATCCCTGCAACCCTAACGTCCCATCCACTGAGCGACTTGAGACCTTCGGCGATGACAGCGTTGATATCATGGGGGTAAACGTCTTTTGGGGCTGTGCCTTCTGACCAGACCACCACTGTGCGTTTCTTTTCGGCGCCGAGTGACACAGGGCATACTGCAAATGCCGCGCCTGCAACACATCCCGCAGCCAGAAAACCACGGCGAGTCAAAACATTATGGAACTTTTCGGATGATACTGGCTTGTGCTCTTTCATGTGCTGATGTTTGCGCTCTTCTGGTCAAGACGCAAGCCAAAGTGTCTGTCCCCATTTTTGTCCAGCACACGTCACCCTTTTCGGCGCATCTGCTTCGCGGATCACTCAGGCCGCAGAACACGCAGGCCAAAAATGGATCGGGGCAAAACAGTGGTCATCATTGCCCCCCCCAACAGCACGCATCCCCAGCCGAACAGGTCGCCGTGCCGAGTATAAAACGTCGGGACCCGAGGTTTGCCGTCCGGCAGCAAGGGTACGTGGACCAGCTTGAAACCCGATCCATAGACGTCATCGCGCGCACTGAATCCGACGTCGCGAAGCCGCCCAAAAGCATCGATCCAGCAGCTCAATCCATTGTTGGTGCAACGAACCATTGGCAACCCGTTCTCGAGTGCGCGGAATGCAGCGTTGAAAGCGTGTTGCCATTGTGCAGCGCTCTCGCCAAACCATGCGTCGTTGGTAAGATTGAGCAGAAAATCCGTGTCAGGCTCGACGTGTTCTCTGACAAGGTGCGGCAGAACATCCTCAAAACATATCAGCACAGAGGTGACGACGCCGAGATCGTCGAGATTGAAGCGCACAGGCCCGGGGCCGGGAGTGAAGCTGGTTTCAACGGGGGTGAGATATCGCATGAACGGCAGCCATCGCTCCAAAGGCACATACTCTCCAAAGACCACGAGGTGCCTTTTGCGGTACGTACTCACGTAGCGCCCATGCCTGTCGAACAGGAAGCCGCTGTTGTAAAAGTCGTATTCGCTCTCACGTTCTGCGGCACGCCGCGGAACAACGTCGTCGGCGCCGAATATCATCCAGGCGTGATGACTGGCGATCATGTTCGTCAACGTCTGGAAATGAGAGGCTTCAAAGCTGGGGAGCGACGCCTCCGGCCAAACAAGAACGTCAGGGCGCGCCGCCAATGCCAATTCGCTCAGTTTCATTATTGTGTTGAACCGGTTGGTGGCTTCGCGCGGATCGAACACGAGGCGTTGTGGGATGCTCGGTTGCACAAGCGCCAGCTTGATCTCCCGGGTCGCAGGCTGGCTCCGGGCTAGCCGCGCTCCGCCGACGAACGTCATCAGCAACACCGCGAGCAACGGCAAACCAATCTCCGCCAACAGCGCCAACCTGAAGGTCCTGAAAAACAAATCGCTGCTTTTCCGCCCAATTATGCCGGCGGCGTTGAATGGCCGCCTCCTCACCGGCCCAAGGTCAACTGGCCCGGCCACCTGCGCAACCAACTTCGCGGCCGCACACAAGAGAGAAACAGACCCCCACGCAACGACAAAAGACACCCCATAGACACCTGTAACCGCCGAAATCTGAATGAGCGGGGTTAGTGGCAGTTGTGACACTCCCAACAGATTCCACGGAAAACCCGTCAGAAACCGCGCTCGAATCATTTCGAGCGCGACCCATAGTGTTGCACAAGCAATCGCCCATTCAAGGCGCCCCGCCCAGCCGGATTCGACAAGTTGTGCGACCGATCGATAAACTGCCGAACCGGTTGATGCCGGCTGAAACGTCGTTCTGCCCGGCGCTGTCGGCTTTGGCAAAAGTCTGAAGCACGCCCACGTCCAAATGGCAGGGTAAAAAGCGAGGTAAGCCGACAGCGCCAACCATCCTGCCGCCGCCCCCGCAGGAAACGGATTGTACAATAGCCAGTGCAGAGATGTGAGGTAATGGGCAATGCCACCCGCATAGCCGAGCAAGAATCCGCGTTTTGGCGAGCTGCCGAGGGCGCCTCCCAGCAGCATTCCTGGCGCAATCCATGCAAGGCCGGCCCAGCCGGGCTTCGGAAATGCCACGGTCAAGGCCAACCCCGCAATCACAGCAATCGCAATGCGCACCATCACAATGCCGCCCAAAGCAACCAACCCGGCGCCGCTCGAATCATTTGCCCGATCCGGGACCGGAAATCGCACTCGCCGCTCGTGGCAACCCAGAGTCCAACACGCTCTTCAGGCATTCAGGCGCGTTCCGGACAAAAAGGCGCAAGGGCCTGAAAAGCCGCCCGAATTCGGTCCGTGGCCAGCGCTTGCTCAGCCGCAAGTGCGCGGCAGAGATCGTTCATGTAAGGCAGATTCCGGAAACATTTCAGAGCGTTCTCGACCAATATCAGATTCTGCCGGGCACCGGTGGCTTCCTGTAATTCGATGAGGACGGAAAGCAGCTTGTCTTTTTCGGTGTTTCCACGTTGAAGCCCGATCTCCCGCTGGTAGCGCCATCGTCGCAACATCCGTCTCACTTGGTGTTGTTGTTCTTCATTGAACTTGAAGAAAGCTCTTGCATCACCACAAACATTCCGGCGAATCCGGGATTCAATCTTCTTGTATCTCTTTGTCAGCTTGTCGCGCGCTTTGGCCCCTTTCTCGTTCTTTTGCAACCGATCAAGGAGCGTTTCGCCCGGCACTTTCAAGAGAGCAGCAAATGGCCGCCATGCCTTGGCGCGTTTCTCCAGAATCCGCTCGCTGACCTCCTCAGCATGGCAACGTCCTTGCAACCACTCCAGCGCAACGTCAAGGTCGCGGACCGGACCACTCGCTCTCGAGATGCGCCGCGCCCATCCGAGGAATTGCGTCGCATCTTCACTGCCAAGCAAAGGACGGCCAAGCCGCAGGTAAAACCGCAATCGCCGGAGCGCCACCCGGAGTTCATGCACCAACTCGGCCCTGCCCGTGGCCCGACATCGCTCCAACAGCACAGGCAGATTATCCAGCAGCCTGTTCTTTCGCTTTTGCCAGCGGCGAAACAGTTTCTTCGGGGCGGGCCAATGTTGGGAATCCTCCCGATTCATGAAAAATCATCGTACTCGTGACATGGCAGACAGTGCCTATTGACAATACGTTCCAGACCCAACAACGCCACACCTACACGCCCAATCCGCGCGCAACCACAAGGTCAGAATTCGCAGAGCGAGACTGTCAACCCAGCGAAACAGGCCGGCCGGTCTTGATGGAGCGTTCCTCTGCTTCGCAAATCTCGACGGCAGTCAGCCCATCGGCTGCAGTTACCACCGAGGGCGGGCGGGCCGATTCGATTGATTCGATCATGTGCTGCAGCTCGCCCACGTAACCATCGCCGCCTTCACACCGTATCACCCGCGGTTCTTCCCCGTCCACGTACAGCTTGAGAGCGTCCGGGCCGCGGCTGCTGTCGTAATCAACCAGTGCGCCCTCGAAGAGAACGCGGTAGGCCATCTTGAACCCGAACGATTGCGGCATGAGCCACGATCCTTCTGCGAAGACAGACGCGCCTCCGTCAACCTCATACTGGGTGGCGACATGATCTATCGCGCCGCTGATCTTGCTCAGCCCCGTGGAAAAAACACGACGTGGCCGGCCAAAGCAAAACTGGACAAAATCAGTGTCGTGGATGTGCAGGTCCAACAGAGCGCCTCCGGAGTCTGCGCCTTTCAAATAAGTTGACTGGCTCCAGCCCGGCGGAGCAGACAACCGAGTGAAATGAGCCGACAGGACGTGCCCGTAACGATTCCCCGAGATTGCCTGTTTCACCCAAACCCATTCCGGCCAGAACCGCAAACACATCGCCGGCATGAAAAACCCGCGCGCGTTCCGTGCGGCTTTCACGATTGCTTTGCAATCCTGCACCGTGCGCGCCAGCGGCTTTTCGCAGATCACATGTTTGCCCGCTTTCAATGCGTCTATCGACACGGGCGCATGCAACGGCGTCGGCAGGCAGATATCCACCAGTTGCACGTCCGGATTCCCCAGCAAATCCTTGTAATCCCGGTACGCCTTCACAACCGACATGTCCAATTGAATCTTGTCGGTCGTCGCTATGTTGCCCGCAATGCTCGACAGGTTGCCATCGGTTGGCAGACGCACCGCGTCACAAATCGCAGCTATGCGTGCCTGGGGTATTTTCAGATAAGCTCTAATATGGGTGAGCCCCATGAACCCCAACCCAATTACTCCTACGTTTACCATGGTACTTGATTGGTTGATTGTTGTTGTCAATACGTGACGCGAGATCACCGAATTTCGGCAGCCACGCGTTCAAGAAATTCCTTCGCCGTGCGAATGTCGGCCACGCGCTGATTCCCTGCTTCGCGTTCGATGCACAAATACCCGGCAAAGCCCAGTTTGTCCAAGCCCGAAATGAACGCGCGCCAGTCCACCTCCCCCGTTCCCAAAACCACTTCTTCGCCCCATGTCCCCGGGACCTTGGTCCGACGTGCATCTTTCATGTGGCACTGGCGAATCCACGGACCCAGAACCCGCAGCGCGTCGATCGGATTTCCCTTGTCGTAAAGTATCATGTTCGCCGGGTCGAGGTTCACCCCGACACCGGAGCAATCGAGTTTCTCGAGAAAACCACGAAGTGTTTCGGCAGTTTCCTGGCCCGTCTCGAACGTCAGCGTAATGCCGCGCTTGGCGAACAGCTCGGCTATCCGCCGGATCCGATCCTGGAGTTTGCGGTACTGCGGATCATTCTCATCGTGCGGCAAAAAGCCTGCGTGAAATGTAACCAAAGGCAGCCCAAGCCGCGCCGCAAGGTCAAGGTCGGCCTGGATGTTGCGCCAGTTTTCTTCCCATGTGTGATCGGGAACCACGCCGCCAGTTCGCTTGATCGACTCGAGAGTCGAATAATCCTCGCCAACTGTGGCGAACATACCGGAAACGCATTTGACATTCCGGCTGGCGCACTTCTTCGCAAAGTCGGTCCATGCCCCTCCCTTGTTCTCACGGATTGGATCAAGAGCGATTTGAATCTTTGAAATCCCGGTTTGAGCCAGCTTTGTCAACAAATCGTCGGCCGACTTCGGTTGAAGCGACCAACTGCATACTCCCAAGCGATCAGATAATGAAGTTGCCATGAGCGTGTGTTTGGTTGAATTAGTTTAATGTCTTTTTGTTCAGAATACCGCCCGTGCCAATGCTGGCAAGCACTGACATGAGACCGCCGCACCACCACCGCCGTAGCATCCCCTGTGCCGTTGCCGAAACCAACCTCGCCAAGCGCGTGGCAGTCGCCGTCCGCATCAGCCCGACACCCGATCTTACGCCCCGTTTCCATCACGCAAGCCAGCCCCCCGGAAATTGACCGGCTGGGGGCGGGAACTCCGCGCCTGTAAACTTCGTGTCTGCCCCCATATCACGGCCACCATGCGCCCTTTCGGTCACCCCGTTAAAAGTTGAGAGTTGAACGTTTCACATTGAACGTTCCTGATCGGTATATCGGACATCGTGTCTGTCCCCATACCTGGTACCGCGCAGATTGTCCTGTATGATACTCCGAAGGCCTCACCGTGCTCACCGCAATGCCCACCGCCAGAGGAGGGGATACTGACAAATTGAGCAAACTCGCAGTCTGAGAATCTTCGCAAATATGATCGATTTCTCAATATAAGATATTCAGCGCGGCGCAGGCTCAAACAAATACGCGAGGCGCAAAAACTGCGGTGGTAGCGGGAATACCGCTGTTTCACGCCGCGCTGACAGATGTGCGGACAACCTTGTGCGGTTGCCCGCCCAACGCAATTTCAGGCTTTGCCTTGTTGTGCGCCGCTGCCCGCCTTTGCCGGGATTGGCACAACAGGCGTGGTCAATCCCGCTTTGGCGCAAATGTAATAGACCACAGCGCCAACAACAAACGCCGCAACCGGCGGACAAGGCACGCCGAGCTTCAAGAACGGAGAAATGCCCACAATGAAACCGAGCGCCCACGCGATCCACCCGGCAGGGTTGAAACCCGCTCGCGGGCCGCTCCATTTATTGCCCGCAAGTAGATAATCGACAGCCATTGCGCCGCAGATCGGGCCAAATGATGCGCCGATGATCGGAAACACTTTCGCTGCCGCGTCGCCGGCGTAACCGCTCAACGCAAGAATAATACTCACCGCCGCGCCAATACCCACCGAAATGAAAGGATTAACCTTCGGCAGAGTGGTCTTGAAGCTGTTCGCCGCAATAAACGAGGAGAAACATGCCGGCGGGAAAGCCGCAACCGCCAACAGGAACATCAACCATTTACCGGCACCGGCGCCGAGCACCATAGGAATCAGATTGAACGCGTCCAGAATGAACCCCGCTCCGCCCTTGGCGTTCTTGCCCGCCTCGAGGGCTTTCTGCTTCAATTCAGGCGAGCCATACACACCGGCAATCACCAGCAACGCCGCACCGGCGATCAGGATCGTTGCCAGAGCAATCCCAACCAACCCGCCCATGGAAACGTCTTTCTTGTCGCGGTTGTTCATGCCGAAATCGACGCCGGCTGCCCCGGCAGTGGCGAAGAAGCCGACCACATTGGCGACAATAACCGCAAACACGCCGAACGAAGTAAGCGGCGGCGGAGGCACGGGGAGCTTGTTCTGAGCGATAAACTCTTCCTGGGTCTTAATCAGCGCTTGGGGATCGAAACTGCCAACCGAGCCAATGGTTGAGACCAAAAGCGCGATGAGAGTAACAACTGCAACCAGTGGAAGGTACGTTGCAACCTTCGCCACGTACTGGATGCCCTTGAGGCCGACAAAGGCGGCCAGCACGCCGTAAATCACCATCAGAATCTTGGCAGGAACCGGTATCACTTCCGCCAAAGCAAGGGACGAGAAACAGGTGTTAACTCCCAACCAGCCAAACTGCAGTACGCCCATTAGGAAGCCCGGCATGATGAAACCGCCCTGCGCGCCGAAAGTGGACGTTCCGACAATGTACAGGGGCAGCCCTGTCTGCATTCCAAGCATGCCCGGCACCAAATAGAACAAGTAATGACAGATGGCTGCGCCCACCACGAGCGCCACCAGCGCCAGCAATACCCCGTGGCTCAGGGTGCCCCCTAGGTTGCCCGACTTCAGCGCCTCCTGCCAAAAAACAAACCACAGGAATATACCCGCATAAGTCGGCGCCGTGTTCTTGTACCATGGCGCCCGCTTGTCCGGCGGATTCGGTGTGGCACTTAAAATGTATCCCGGAAGTTGATAGGAAGTTTGAGTGGATTGGTTGTTCATGCCTCTTTCATATGCGGGGTCGAGCCTGTTTCGCAAGCCAAAAATGCCGGTCTTTCAACCGCCCGCAACCCAGGAGAGGTAGAGCTCTTGCAATCCCGCTTCTTCCGGAGCGCCTGCGTGAGCCACAACAAGATAACGCAGGATCACAGATTGCCCCGCAGCCAACTTCCACGGTTCATCGCGGAAATTGAACGGCGTCGGCGATATGAAACCGTAGTCGCGTGTAAACCACTGACAGGGCGACCATGGATTCTTCGGGTGATCGAACAATGCGATCCCCTCAACCTGCCCGTCCTTGACGCTGTTCCGTTTGCCGTAAAAGGCACACCATTCTGATCTTTGCCCGAACGTGGCTTTTTCGCCTGACGCGCCCTGAGCGTTCACCAAAGCGCCTCCGTTCAGAGGCGTTATGTCCGGCGCAGCCCGCAATGCAAACAACGAATGGTTTGTCTTCTGAATCGTCACGTCTGACTGGGCGATCCACTTGATCGCCCAGTCGATACTGTAAAGGTTCGAGCCAGCCACGGTCACCTTGATGTGCCGTTCATCGCGCATAACGGCAGGTTCACCGGGCTTGTGCCATTCACAAACATCCCTGATTTCGACCGCGTTGTTCGTGACCGGCCCGACAGTTGGGCCTGCCGATACTACTTGTCCGGCAGCGAACTCTTCCTGCCAGTAGTTGCCGCCGTTAACCCGGTCACAGGCGAAAAACAACGACCTGTGATGCGGCCACGGTAACGCAGTTTCCGCTGTCAGTGACAGGCCCGTCACGGGTCCCGCTACGGGGTATATGTAAGGATACTTCTGAGATTCATGCGCCCTGTACGACAGCAAAACCCGGTTGTCCAATCTCACCCAGATGATCGGCCCCAACTGGTACACGGTCAGGCCACGGCCCTCTCGAGACACCGTCGGCACCGCCTGCGGAGCCCCGAATCCACGCACAATCGCGACGCACGGAACAACCGGCAAGGTCCTCCGCAAGAACAACCGGCGCGTACAAAATTCATGCATGAACATAGCTTTCCCACTCCAGACCCGGCACGTTGTGCAGGTCGTCAACGCCCTCGCGCAACAACTTGATGTTCATAAACCGGCAGAATCGCCTCACATCCCGTGTGTGATCGCCATAGAAAACCACCCGGTGCAATCCACACGACCAGTTCTCGACGAACTTGTCGATGTTTTCCACACGCATGGTGAGTTTGGTCCGGCAAGCGCGTTCCGCAAACGGACTGTCAACGGCCGTCCCGGTCGAAAACAGCATCAGATCGGTGCCGATCAACCTTGCCATGCAAACCGGATGGCCCACGGGCATTCGCACCTGGAGCGATGCGCCCCTGTTGTCCTCGAGGTGACTGCGAATCACATAAGGCGACGGCGCCGTGTCAGGACCGAGCATCTGGGTCGCTGCCACACAATGAGCATGGATGATTGAACTGGTGGAGATGTCGAAGACCGGATCGGTCACAAACCCGGTTCTCCCAACCAAATAAGTGAAAATGAGCTGGGTCATCGTGGACTTGAGATCGGCCTCGCAAACGCCAGCGCGCCCCTCGTTGTTGAACCGCACAAAGCCAAGGCAGGGATATCCCATGTTGCGATCCATCAATCCCATTCCAAGGCAGTTCATCGTGATGGCCGCTGCTCCATGCTTGGAAAGCAGGTTCTTCATCGCCACGTACATGCGCGATGACTTCAGAATCTCCTCCTTGCCCGGCTCAACAACTTTCTCGGCTTCTTTGATCCATCGCTCGGCATCCGCGCGCGCCTCGTCCATGTTGGCCGATGCATATGCCTGTTCCAGCTCCGGCAGGAGGATGGATATGATCTCGGTTCCGAATTTCTCTTTCACGGCCTTGACATAACCTGCGTCTGCAGGGCTCTGGCTGACATGCAAGATGCGCGTGTCGCGGAGCCGGCGGATTGCCCTGAACGGGCGCACTGCGACCGCCAAATCCGCATAATCGCTGCTTGGCAGCACTTCAATCGGTTTTCCCTCGCGTTGCAGAGCGGCAACGATGTGCCATTCATGACCACTGTATGGCAGCGTGAACATCATTATCGGTCGATTCAATTCGAGCAGGCTCTTGATCCGCTGACCGGTCCCGAGGGTCAGATGTATTGCCAGAATTCCGTCAACATCCTTTAGTTTTTCCTTCGCTGCGCTGAGTTGCTGGTCTGCAGAAATCAGACCTGCGTCAACGAACTCCACGTCTGCGAACTGGCTGCCAAGTCGGTCGAACTGATCTTCGAACTTGCGCACCTCGGCTTCAAGATCGACGGCGTAGCTCGGCCAGCCCGGATGGGCGTTGCCGAGATAAACCTTGCCCACTTTAACTTTCTGACCCGGGGCAGCGGCGGCGTTTGCCACGAACGAAATCCGATGCAGGCCGGCGGCCAACGCCCCCAAACCCATCAAACCGACTGACGTGGTCCGAATAAAACAACGACGTGAGCAATGAGAATTCATTTTGGACACCTCCAGTTGTTCCGCAACCTTTCACAGGTTGCATCATGCACCATGACCATTCCAATGCAGGTTACGCGACCTAACATTCTTCCCGGCCCAAGGAAACCATGCTGCGCATTTTGTGACAACCCAATTCATGCCTACTTGATTCGGACGGCCTGGTCTCCGGCGCAGTTGTTTTCTCCAACGCGTCGGCAGAAGCGCGTTGGCTGTTGGAATGAAATGGGGACAGACACGGAATTTGGGTGACCGGACTTTTGGCCCGGGGAACCTGTCCAAGCGCCGGCCGGGCAGTCCAAACCGGCTGGGCGCCAAGATATGGGGACAGACACGATGTCCGATGTACCGATCAGGAACGTTTAACGTCCAACGTTCAACTCTCAACGTTCAATGTGGTGACCGAAAGGGCGTATTGTGGCCGGGAAATGGGGACAGACAAGGAATTTGGACGACCGGGCTTTTGACCCGCCGGACCTACCCAAGCGCCGGTCGGGCGGTCCAAGCCGGCTGCGGCACCCGGATATGGGGACAGGCACCGAATTTGGACAACCGGACTCCTGGGCCAGTTGACCTGCCTCAGCGCCGGCGGGACGATGCAAGGCGGCTGTGGAGCCCAGATATGGGGACAGACACGCAATTTACAGGCCGGCCATGGCACCCGGATATGGGGACACTATGTCCGATATTTAACGGGATGACCGAAAGAGTGCACGGCGGGCGGAATATGGGGACAGACACGATGTCCGATATACCGATCAGGAACGTTCAACGTCCAACGTTCAACGCTCAACGTTCAATGGGGTGACCGAAAGGGTGCATGGTGGGCGGGATATGGGGACAGACACGATGCTCGGGCGACCGGGCTTTTGACCCGCCGGGCCTGACCGAGCCCCGGTCGGCCGGTCGAGGCCGGCTGCGGCCCCCGGATATGGGGACAGACACGATGTCCGATATACCGATCAGGAACGTTCAACGTCCAACGTTCAACTCTCAACTTTTAACGAGGTGACCGAAAGGGCGCATGGTGGCCGGGATATGGGGACAGACACGGAATTTGGACGACCGGACTTTTGACCCGGTGGACTTGTCCAAGCGCCGGTTGGGTGGTCCAAGCCGGCCCTGGCATCCAGATATGGGGACAGACACGATGTCCGATATACCGATCAGGAACGTTCAACGTCCAACGTTCAACTCGCAACTTTCAACGGGGTGACCGAAAGGGCGTATTGTGGCCGGGATATGGGGACAGACACGGAATTTGGGCGACCGGACTCTTGGCCCGGTGGACCTGGACAAGCACCGGTGGGGCGGTCCAAGCCGGCTGCGGCACCCGGATATGGGGACAGGCACGATGTCCGATATGCCGATCAGGGACGTTCAACGTGAAACGTTCAACTCTCAACTTTTAACGGGGTGACCGAAAGGGCGCAGTGTGGCCGGGATATGGGGACAGACACGCAATTTGGACAACCGGACTATTGCCCCGCCGGAGCTACCCAAGCGCCGGTCGTACGGTCGAGGCTGGCTGCGGCGCCCAGATATGGGGACAGACACGATGTCCGATATACCGATCAGGAACGTTCAACGTGAAACGTTCAACTCTCAACGTCCAATGGTGGTGACAGAAAGGGAGCATGGTGGCCGGGATATGGGGACAGACACGCAATTTGGACGATCGGACTTTTGACCCGGTGGACCTGACCAAGCGCCGGTCGGGCGGTCCAAGCCGGCGGGGCGCCCAGATATGGGGACAGACAGGATGTCCGATATGCCGATCAGGAACGTTCAACGTGAAACGTTCAACTCTCAACTTTTAACGGTGTGACCGAAAGGGCGTATGGTGGCCGGGATATGGGGACAGACACGCAATTTGGACGATCGGACCTTTGACCCGGTGGACCCGACCAAGCGCCCGTCAGACGGTCGAGGCTGGCTGCGGCGCCCAGATATGGGGACAGACACGATGTCCGATATACCGATCAGGAACGTTCAACGTGAAACGTTCAACTCTCAACTTTTAACGGGGTGACCGAAAGGGCGCATGGTGGGCGGAATATGGCGACAGACACGGAATTCGGGCGACCGGACTCTTGGCCCGGTGGACCTGGGCAGGCACCGGTCGCGTGGTCGAGGCCGGCTGTGGCGCCCAGATATGGGGACAGACACGATGTCCGATATACCGATCAGGAACGTTCAACGTGAAACGTTCAACTCTCAACTTTTAACGGGGTGACCGAAAGGGCGTATGGTGGCCGGGATATGGGGACAGACACGCAATTTGGACGATCGGACTTTTGACCCGGTGGACCTGACCAAGCGCCGGTCGGGCGGTCCAAGCCGGCTGTGGTGCCCAGATATGGGGACAGACACGATGTCCGATATACCGATCAGGAACGTTCAACGTCCAACGCTCAACTCTCGACGTTCAATGTGGTGACTGAAAGGGCGTATGGTGGGCGGAATATGGCGACAGACACGGAATTTGGACGACTGGACTCTTGACCCGGCGGACCTGTCCAAGCGCCGGTCGGGCGGTCCAAGCCGGCGGGGCGCCCAGATATGGGGACAGACACGATGTCCGATGTACCGATCAGGAAAGTTCAACGTGGAACGTTCAACTCTCAACTTTCAATGGGGTGACCGAAAGGGTGCATGGTGGCCGGGATATGGGGACAGACACGGTGTTTGGACGGCCGGACTCTTGGCCCGGTGGACCCGACCAAGCGCCCGTCAGACGGTCGAGGCTGGCTGCCGTTGCCCAGATACGGGGACAGACACGATGTCCGATATACCGATCAGGAACGTTCAACGTCCAACGTTCAACGCTCAACGTTCAATGGGGTGACCGAAAGGGCGCATGGTGGGCGGGATATGGGGACAGACACGCAGTTACGGTGATGTGTATCACTGGGCTTTTCATGACGGTACTGTGGAGTCGCTATCTGCAGTGTCTGTATTTTCTCAGGAGGCGTGAGCCGAGGGGCAGGGGACGAAGTCGAAGCAGATAGTTCTCAGGCCGGCGGCGCAGAGCTTTCTGATGAAGGGGCGCAGGCACCGCGTCTTTGCGCGTCAAGCAACTTTGGTTTTGGCTGCGCCGGGCTGGGAAATATGCAGGTCCCGAAATCTCATCGCCTTACCAGACCAAGACCCCAAAACTCAATTCCGGTGAGATCCAAAGTATTTGCAGACAAGGCAAACCTGTTACAAGATGTCGGCAGAACGTTTGTGAGCCGCGCGAAACAGGATTTCGAAGTTCGGTCTGTGCCCCGGGCAACCGGTGCCGGCGATGCATCCGATGCACCCGCCTCGAAGGCAGCTAAGAAGGCCGGGAAGATGCCATTGATGGCAGGGGTTTTGGACCATGGTGGGCCGGGTTACGTCCAATTCGCAATCACAAACATCTGCAACGCGAGATGTGAGTTCTGCAGTTTTGCAGCGGACAGATTCGACCGTGAGCAACGCCGCAGCGTCACGTTGGAAGAAGCCTGCGAGGCAATCGACATCTGCGCAAACAACCGGATTGGGTATCTGTTGTTTGTCGGTGGCGAACCAATGGTCCACAGAGATTTGCTTGCGATGGTGGCGCATGCTTCAAAACGCGGGCTGCGGCCGATGATTTGCACAAATGGCTCTCTATGGAACGAGACGAACATCGAACAATACACCGCCGCGGGATTGAGCAGCGTGATCATGTCAATCGACACCCCGGACATCGCTCTGCACGAGAAACATCGCGGTCTGCCGGGTGTCTGCGGCAAGATCAAGCGCGCCAATGAACTGTTCGCCAAACTGGGCGTTGAGACGATTGCCAGCGTAACGATGAGCCGGCTTGTTGGTGACTACGGGCGACTTCCGGGTTTCCTAAGGGAACTTGGTTTCAGCCGATGCACATTTAGCTATCCGCTCACCACCCTTGGATCCAGCTATCTGAGTTACAGCAGCTCGACCTTGGTGGAATACACCGATGAAGAGCTGATAAACGCTTTCGAGGAAATCAAGAAACTGAAACGCACCCGGAAAATCACAATAATCAACCCCACCGAATCCCTAAACGAGATGCAGCGGCATATAAGAGGCGAAAAAGAGCGATTCGGCTGTCTTGGAGGCTACAAGTATTTCTATCTCGACTGGAATCTCGAACTTTACCGCTGCCACTACTGGGAGGAACCAATGTGCCACATCCGCGATTTCAGCCCCGACAAGCTTGTTCGTGACGGCTGCACGCGGTGCATGATTGATTGTTACCGCGATCCGAGTGTTCTTCAGTTCATCGCCGTGAATTCCAGCGACGCGTGGAACCATCTCAAGCGCGGTCACGTGCTCAAAGCCATGCGCCACGTGTTTGATCCGCGCAATCTGATTTCACTCCGGTCTGTCTGGGAAAATCGCAGTTGGATCGGCGGCGTCTGACAACAACTGGCGCCTGCCCATTTCAATCACAACATTTTGCTGTGGGGGCTGGCCATGGCCAGCCATGCTGGCATTCGACAAGAAACTTTACCGTGGCCAAACGCCTTCGGGCATATCAACAGCCTGAAGCTTCGTGGGATCAAGAATAACGTGCTTTATGCGCTGCCGTTTCCACGTGTAAGTCACATGCACCATGTTGTCCTTGGTCTGAATCACAGCGGGATACGAAAACTCGCCTTCGGGCTCGTTCTCGAGAATCCCGGCAGCTTGCCAAATCTTGCCATTGCGCGATACGGCGACATTGAGAACATTCCGGCCTTCGGTGGTGTGATTATAGACTATGAGCGCACGACCGTCCCGCAAAACAACGCCATCCACGGCACTGTCCGGATTCGGAAGCACGGTCCTCGCAAGAGGCGACCATGTGGCAGCGTTGTTGGTTGACCACGACTCGAAAATCCTTCCCGATTTGGTCCGGCAGAGCATCTGAAACTTCCAATCGCCCCACTGAAGAATTGTTGGCTGGATAGCCTGGACCGTGAACGCCGAGTTCAAAGCCTTTGTGCGCATCCAGAGACCAAACGGATCACCCGTCCATTCCATGTGCACCCGCCAACCCTTGTCTTCCGTGCTCGAGCCGCACAACAGTGTACCGTTCAGGAGCTCCACCGGCTTGTTCCGTACAGGCCCGATAAAACCGGACGGGAGACGCCTGACCTTGGTCCAGCTCTTGCCGTAATCGGGCGACATTTTCAACATTCCCCACCATTGTTCAGGGCTGGGACCCACCTTGTAAAAAAGCAGAAGCTGCTGGTTTCTGCGCAAAAACAGCACCGGATTCCAGCACGGATAACGAATATGCGCTTTCATGTCGATGCCGTTTGCAACCTCCTCTGCCGGTTCCCATCCCGTGCCCGGGTTTCTCGCAAGCCAAATACCAACATCCGGTGAGCCTTCGTCGCTCCCGCCGAACCATGCCGCAACCAAACCTTCCGGCGTTTCGACAATTGTCGAAGCATGGCAACTGCGGTAGAGTGGATTAGGGTTGATGAAGTCGGCTTTGACGACCGCAGGCATGGCGCCGGCGGCCAAAGCCGGGGCGGCGCAGTACAGCGACAACGCAACCGCACCAACGCCAGCCCAGCATGTGCAGAGTCTATGTTTCATGATCTTTTCGTACAAAGGGTCTTGAAAATCAAATGCAAAACAACCCTATACGCTCGATCCAAAAGAATTTCAAGCCAGACTTGGACTTTCGGGCAAGCGTCTCCGCCGAAAAACCGTCCCTTCCGGAGGATACGACTCGATGCGTCTCGCTGCCCGATCGTCTTTCCCGCCAAACTCGCTCTTGCCGTCGAAAATGCCGACTTGTGATCGATCACGGTGCATGGCAGATTGCGCTTGCATGTTCGTCACCGGGTTCAAGCCCATTCTATGCCATGAAACCAATGCACTCCTCGAGATTGCCGCGGCAACTTCTGCGCACCATGCACGGGTTCACGCTCATCGAACTGCTGGTGGTGATTGCCATAATTGCCATCCTTGCCGGCATGCTCCTGCCCGCACTGTCCAAAGCAAAACAGAAAGGACAGGTCACAGCCTGCATCAACAGCCTTCACCAGATGACTGTCGCCACTCGGTTGTACGCCGACGATTTCGGAGGCAGGTATCCGTTCACGTTCCAGGTCCGTGGCGACAACGTCTTCCGCAAAGCCTGGTTCAACTTCCTGTTGCCCTATCAGCAAACAACCAACTTGCTCCTTTGCCCGGTGCGAACAAAAAAGTTCAAGGAGTTTCTTCAGAATTACCCGAGCGAATCAGCCGACAAAGCAGTTTCGAACTACAGCATGAACTTTCGGCTGGGCGGGTGTGACTGGCCAAACGTCTGGGATGTCAAAGATTGGCCGCCCATGCACGAGTGGGCTGTGCGAAATCCCGCGGCAACCGTCCATCTCACCGACGGTGGCACGCGGCCACTCAACACAAGAGACCCACTCAAGTGCGTCACCGAATCCAGCCCGGAAAAACCGGGTTGCTGGATTGTTCATGACCCGGCCCAAGATGCTCCTTGTGTGGGATGCGTCACCTCACCCAACGACCCCAACTGGGGCGGCCCACATCCACGGCACAGCGGACGTAGCGCGGTTGCGTTTGCTGATTGCCATGTCGAGAGCCTCAAACCGTCGCGCTGGTACTGGGCCGGCACACCGTGGCTCGATCCCAAACAGGGCGGCCAGTGATTACACTTGGCGCGCATGTCCCCGGTTCTCCTGAAGGCATCTGATTCACACACCCGGCGTCGCCAATTCCAGATAATTGCAGTCGCGCGCCTGCACATTTCCGATTGAGGAGTGCAAGTGGCGATTTGGCATTACCTCGCTTTCAGAATCACGGCGGCCCAATGCCCGGTGCCGGGTGCCTTGATGCCAGCCATGGTTCCGCCCGCGATTGTGTCCCCTTTGCGAGATTGGCTCGTGGAAATGTCAATCCAGTCGAGGTCGTACCTGCCGGAAACCTTGCTCAAATCCAATTGGACTGCGCCGCCGTTCGGGAAATAAACCAAATAAGCTTCGCCCGATTTTGCAGTGACATACGCTTCGTTGTCTTCTCGCTCGCTCAAGAGCTCCATTGCAGGCGTCATTTCCCACAGGTTAACCCGCGAAAGCACCTTGCGCGCTGAACGAATCGATGCTGCAGCAGGCTCTGAAAAGCCAAGGCCGGAATCCGGCCTGTGAAAACGAACTGCTGCAGCGCCACCGATCAAATGACGCCACCATCTTTCGAGCCCATCGCGACTGGTTCCATATCGCCCTCCATCAGCCCCGTATGTTTTAACCGTATTGATTGGCCTTGGATGTTGCGAAAGGTAGCTCCTTGCCCACTGAAAATTGTCCCAATGCTGCTGACCTTTCTGGTGGTTGTTCTGGGAGATATCAACGAAATCGAACCGCTCCGGGTGATCGAAGGTGCGCCTGTGCTGGGGTGCGCGGAGATTCCAGTCATCCCACATCTCGGTCACGAAAACATCAACCCCCACTGCCCTTGCGCGTTCCTTGATAAACTCGGTCCAATAAACCGCCCACTCTTCTTCAGCCGAGGTTTCATTATCGATGCAATACAAAACGTGCGGTTGCGGCAGCGAATAACGCAGCATCTCGGCCACAAAACGCTGCTGATATTTCAGGACCACAGCGTTGTTTCTCTGCCGGGGAGTGGTGAAAAAGAACGGCTGTTTGTTTTGGCCGGGATGATCCGGGTATTGCGGAGCGAATCCCGAAGCCTCATACGAGTAATTGACGTTGTTGGCCGGATTGTACGGGTGCTTTTCCCAGTTTTCTTTCGAGTAATCGAACCGGTCCCAGACTTCGATCTGAACGATAATACCGCGCTCACGTGTCCAGGTGAGCATGTTCGCGAACCGTTTCCAATACTCGTCGTTCCATTGTTCCAAATCGTATTTGCCATTTTCCAGCCGCTTGAACGGATACACTTCGAACCCTTTATCCGGGCGGTCGCTCATGGTGTTGCGAATGTAATTGGCGCCCGCCTTTGCCATTTCATCAAGGTGCTCTTTCAAATCCGGGATTTGAAACAGGTTGTCGTCCTTGCTTCCACCCAGGAGCATTACGGGTTTCCCCTCGTATTGCCAGTACCACGGGTTCGCTTTGCAAGGTCGAATGCGCGAGTCGTTCGCAGCAGCCTTCGTCTCGGAGGCAAATGTGGTCAGACAGCCAACAACAACCGAAAGGACAATTGTCTTTGTTTTCATTACACCAAGGTGCTAAATACCGTAGCAGCATGGTCTTCTGCAACAAGTCGTGCAAGCCCATTCACCACGATCATTCGGTTGCCGCTGCGCCGCGCGGAGGCGCATCGGGTTCATCTCTATTGAACTGCGACCTGAATTGTGCTTCAACTGACACGTGAATCAAACACCAAAGAGTCCTTCGTTGAAACGAATTCTGCTCACCGCTCTGGGCTTTGCTGCCGCACTCTCAGTGAGTTGTGCACAGACATCGGCCAAGCCAAACATTCTGTTTCTGTTCGCCGACGACCAGCGCGCAGACACAATCTCCGCACACGGCAACAGCCACATAAAAACGCCCAACATTGATCGGCTCGCAGCCTCAGGCTTCAGCTTCAGGCGCAATTACGTCCTCGGTTCCAACAGCGGCGCCGTGTGCATGCCAAGCCGCGCCATGCTCATGAGCAGCAAGACGTGGTTCCGCGTGGACAACAATCTGACGAACGCGAAGCTCTTGCCGGAACTCCTTCGCGACCATGGCTATCTCACTTTCGCCACAGGCAAGTGGCACAACGGCGAGACTTCATGGTTGCGGAGTTTCAACCGCGGCAAGGCGGTCATGTTCGGTGGAATGTCAAACCACGAGAGGGTACCAGTGAAAGACCTTGGGCCGGACGGCAGGCTTTCCGCGGAACGCATTGGCGAGAAATTCTCGAGTGAATTGTTCGCCGACGCAGCCATCGAGTTCCTCCGGCAATGCGGCCATGACAAACCGTTCTTCGCTTATGTTGCATTCACTGCACCGCACGATCCGCGAATGCCCCCCGCACCCTATCGGGAAATGTATTATCGCGATCCGCCGCCGTTACCCGAGAATTATTTGCCCCAGTTGCCTTTCGACAATGGGATGATGAACGGTGGACGCGATGAGAACCTCGCTCCATGGCCACGCAGTCCCGAAGTCATCCGGGACCAGCTATGCGAATACTACGGCCTGATCACGCATCTGGACGAACAGATCGGGCGAATTCTCGATACGCTAAAGGAATCCGGCCACGCAAATAATACCATCATTATTTATTCCGCCGACAACGGCCTTGCCCTTGGCAGTCACGGTTTGCTCGGCAAACAAAGCGTTTATGAGCACAGCATGCGTGTGCCGCTCATAATCTCGGGCAACGGTATCCCAAAAGGAAAAGAAACACATGCCATGACCTGCCTGCTCGATGTTTATCCTACCCTGTGCGATCTGATCGGAATATCCCCGCCACCTGATATCGAAGGGCTGAGCCTCCGCCCGATCTTGAAAGGCACCACAAGCCGCCTGCGCGATTCTGTCTTCTTACCATTCACAGACATCCAACGCGCAGTGGTTGAAGAGAGATGGAAACTGATATGCTACCCGAGAATCGCGCATTTCGAGTTGTTCGATCTTCATTCCGACCCGCATGAACGAACCAACATGGTCGATAATCCAAGCTGTGCTGCAGAGCTAAAACGACTCACCGAATTGATGAAGGCATGGCAGACGAAAACTGAAGACAAACTCAATCTGCCGTCAGCAAGAAAACCACTGCAGCCCATCAACCTCACAGGCAAAAGCCGAAGCCCGGATCAGTGGCAACCCGACTGGATAGTCAAGAAGTACTTCCATTAGCAAGGCTTTCGTCTCACCCACAAACATGGCCGGGTGCTCCACATAGGACCTCCCGGTCAATTCGGCGAAATCCGCCGGAGACCGCAAGCTTCGCAGCTCTGCGGAGCCGCAACCGAATGATCGCGGCGGAACGAAGATATCCCTTGCCAGCGCGGCGCTATGTCGCGCCGCGCTGAGCCGTTGGTCAGGGCGCAGGATCAGCCGTTACTGATATGTCAGGACCAAGTTCGCGCCCTGAACCTGGGTCGATTTGATGTTCAGCGCAGTTCCTCCGACAAGCCGGAAGAACTTCATGTTACCGCTGATTGGGATGGTGATCTTTTTTGCGCTGGTATCGATCACCGCGGTCGGATCATCAGCATAGCCGGTTGCCACATTGGCCGAGGATTGCACTTTGATTGCCGGCGCTGGAACAATGTCCAAATACGCCTTGATCGGGCTGTCAGTGTCGTTGATCAAAGTGCGGACACCAGTGGCAAGGTTAACCGCGCTCCACTCGATGTAGGCATCTCCGCCGCGCTCGTACCAAACCAGGCGGAACGGATAGAACCCACCCGCAGTGACAAGGAAGTCGAATGTGCCGGTCACCTCATTCGCAGTGCCGCCGTTACGGAAGCCGAGAACCGGCGTTTTGTCGGTCAGTTTGCTCCCAGAGGATACTTTGAAACCGTCGTCGCTGATCACGGTGAACCGGTACGGTCCGGGCGCCAGCTCGAGCCACGCAGTCGCTTCAACGGCGAAGTCATCTGTCCCGTAATAGTTGCCTTCCAGGCCTGGAACTATGCTGTCCTTGGGGAACAGGCCCCTTGGCGAACCGTCCTGCGACATTTCCATCAATTGCACGACGAGGTTGGTGTCGAACAATGAAGGTATGGTGGAAGGCTGCGCCAACTGCAGCTCAGCACGTTCGAGGCTGTTTTCATACGGGCCGTAAGCGGGATCGGCGATTGTCACCCGCAGGTTGAACCCGCGGTCTTTGCCCGGACCGGGCTGGCGATTCGCCGGGTCAAGGCTCAAGTACGTAATTGTGAACTGCCATGGCGAGACAATCTCAACGTCCTCGCTGTCTTTGAATGTGATTTTGGCATTGTTGAGAGCGCCCGAGGGTGGAACCGGAGATATCGCATATTGGACGGTCGCACCAGTAGCAGTTGGCGTCACGGTCGCGTTAACCACCTGGCCGTTGAGTTCGAGCTTGATGGTATCAACCTTCACCGTGGTTGCCCGGTTCTGAATAACCGCGTTGATGACCGGAACCACCGTATTGAGCGTTTCGCCAGGGGAGGGCGACAGCGAAGCAACAGCCGCGCGATCTGTTCCCGGCCCCGTTGTTGGAACGAAAATCAAGTAGTTCAGGTAACGCGCGCCGTCGGACGGGTCCGGTGTAACCTGACGTAGCCGGAATGTTTTGACTCCGGACAACTGGAGAATGATCTTGTTCAGGCCGGTACCGTCAGTCAGCGGAAAATTGCCGAACTGGAAACCCGTCTTTGCGCCAAGGAACGAACCGAGGACTTTGGTCTCGGGATTCGGCTGGGTGCGGTCCCCGAGAACCTCTTCGAGCACGCTTTCGCCTGTAGCCATATTTGCGAGGCCCTCGCGGAGATAGACCTCGTAAGTGCCTGCCGGGAAGGTGCGGGTGTACTGCATCCACTCGCCTGCTGCGATGTCACCGACGACGTAATCGTAAACGCCGTAATCGCTGCCGCCGGCTGCGGTGTACTTGGCCCGGATATAATCAAGCGAGTGCGCCATACGCACAGGGTCGGAAGTGCGGTACATGCAATTGGCAGCATTTGGAGCGGTACGCGTGTCATAGAAATCGACGTTGGGCACACCTTGGCGCAGTGAGTAACCGTGGTCGTCGAATCCATTTTCAGGCACAACAACCGGATTATCTATGAATTGCCCGCCGTCGAAATTGTAGTCTTCGATCTCGATCACAAGGTTGTTTTCGAGGAACGTGTCGAACCACAATTCGCGTGTGGAGATGAGGCCGCCGCTATCTTCGACTTTGAGGACGGCCCTGTAGTTCACATTGGCAGTCAGTCCTCCGAGGCTGACTGTGCGGGTTGTGCCGGTGCCGGTTACCTCCAAACCGTTGGCAGTCGTGTACGTCGTTCCGTTGAGAGTGACCGAGATAAGGTCGTTTTGCAGTGGTTGGTCATCGGACACCTTGAACGAAATCTTGGTCGAGCTTGGGAGGAAGTTACTGTATTCCGCAGGCTTGACCTCGGAGATAATGGGAGCGGTATTGGCAGCAACCGGAGGCGCCCAGAGCACAGCATTGTCGTAATGGACGGAATAATATACCGGGCCGCTGTACTGTTGATAGCAGTAAAGTGTGAAGTAGCCGGTTGTAATGTATGGCGCTGCCGGTGAATCTGTGCCATCCTGCATCATGTCAGCAGCCGGCGTATCCACGACGGTGCGGTCCCACAACACGGAGTTGTCTGATTTGTCGATGATTTTACCGTTGATTTCGACATTCCCGCGATGAACCGTCAGCGTCAAAGACAGCGTGACGTTGTTGTTCTTGAGCGTGGCGGTGAGATCATTGTCGTCGGCGACAAAATACTTCTGAATGCCTTTGGTAATGAGAACGTCGGTTGGGTCCTTGGCGAGAGCGTATCCGGCAAGAGTTCCGGGGTTGTTCCCACCGGTGTTGGGAATAAACCCGAGCACTGCAAATGCATCTTCGCCATCGGTGTCAATGCCGGAAGCAGACACAAGATCAACTTGGAGAGTGACCTGTTCGCCATCTTTGAGTTCGATCACGCGGCTGACTTTCTGGCTTGCGCTGAAGATGTCGCGTGATGCAGGTGGCTGGTCAAAGTGGAACTCTCCGTTCTCCTCGGTGGGAATGCCGAATCCGGGAACGAAGGTGAAATCTGCCCAATCGGTCTTTGTGTTGTCATTGAAGTCATCAAGGACGATTTCATCAGTCACAAACACTTCTGCGTTGTCAAAAACCACAGAGTAAATCTTGTCCGCTCCGTATTGTTCGTAGCAGTACAAGGTGAAGTAACCAGTTGTTATGTAGGGTGTTGACGGATTGGTATCGGTACCGGTGCCCAGCATATCCGCCGCCGGCGTGTCGATGAACGTGCGCTGCCAGAGTACGGCATCGCCGTTCGCTTTGTCCAGCACCTTGCCTGTGATGATTACATTGCCGTTCTTGGCCGTGAGCCGGAGCACCAGTGTCACGTTCTCATTCGGCAAACTGGCAGCCGGACTGTGGTCATCGATGAAGTATTTGTTTATGCCTTTGGTGATGAGTACATCGGTCGGGTCTTTGGCGATGCCGTAGCCGGCCAAAGTGGCCGGGCTGTTCCCTCCGGTGTTGGGAATAAACGCCAGCACAGCAAACGCGTCTTCGCCCGATCCGGAAACCAGGTCCACCCGGAATTCGATGGTTCGGCCCTCGCGCAGATCAAACACCTCGCTCGTCTTTTGGGTGGCTGTGAAAATGTCTTGTCCTGCCGGTGGAAGGTCGAACTGCATTTGCCCGGACGTTTCAACCGGCAACCCAAAGCCAGGTACAAACGTGAAGTCCGTCCAGCCGGTCTTGTTGTTATCGTTGAAATCGTCCAGAATTCTTGCGCCCACAGGGAGAGCGAGCAAGGCACTGGCAACCAATGCCGCTGCTCTACCAAGCAGTGCTCTGTTAAAACAAGCGGTGTTCTTCGTGGTTTTCATGGTGTTTTGTGGTGGATTTCTTGACAGAGCGCGAACATGTTCTCGGCTACCCAATCCGGCTGGCGTGGTTGCCCGTACTGTGCCTTTAACACAACTCCCGTCACAGGCAAACCATCGGAGCGCGCTGCAGAGGTCAGGCAGTGCTCGTCGAACTTGTTCCGCGTCATTGTCTCGAGGAAAACGCTGGCAGCCTAAACGTTGCCATTCACCTGTCAAGCCATTTCAGACATTGGCAACGCCCGAGAAAGCGAGGGCCCAAAGAGACGGTCCCAGTGCCGAAAGGGCAGAACCCAAAATATGCTGTCCCCTGTCCATTGTACCCCGCCCGTAGTCTTCGGTCCTTGATCACGGTCGCCGTCCCCGTAGAGTGTGTTTGATCTGAGCCTGCGGCCGGATTTCGTGGCTGGCGGGCTTGACAGGATGGCATTCGTGAGCAAAGCTGTGGACGACCGCGAGATTCTCCGCAACTGACATTGCGGGGCCGCCCAATGAAAAACCAACCTTCGTGAAAGCATTCCCGTTCATGAGGTGAATGTCTCGAATGGTTTTTCGAGGGCGCGCGACCTGAAACCAGTCAATAATGATTTGGCTAACGTAACACACTATATCAGTCAAAAAGATAATTTTTATGCCAAGAGCACCCAGAAAACCAAGGGCAACAAAAGGAACGTCCCGCAAGCGACGAACCGAGGCGCCGGTGGCAGAGTCCACAGACCGCACAGTTGCCCCTGAAGAACAGCAAAACGAAAAACAGGAGGCCCAGTCGGCCCAAGAACTACTGCCGTTGGATTCAAAGATTGAATCTGTGCCGGCCCAACAAGCTGGTGACCAGCCATCTGCAACTGCTGAGACCGAGGCACCCGCGCCGCCTGAATCAGGTACCACGCCGGAGATTATTTCAGCCGAAGAATCCCCTCAACCAGTTGAACCCGAACCCGCCCCGCCCGTTTCGGAAGAACGGACCGAGCCCGAAACTGCTGCGGAAGTAACAGCATTACCCGCAGAAGGTTCTGCTGTATCGCCGGAGGTGTCAGAATCCACCGCCGAAGAGGAATCCTCGAAGTCCACGGAAACAGTCGCCGAGGAACGCGCACCGGCCGAAGAACCAGCACCGGCCGAAGAACCCACAACAGCCGAGGAACCTCAGGCGCCCCCGAAACCTGCCGAGGAACACAAGCGCCGGGCACCGGAAGGGCGCAAGTATCACGGTCCTGCAGGCACGACATTGAACATCGCCCGCCTCCAGGCCATGTCAACTCCCGAACTGATGCGCATGGCAAAGGAGTGGGGCGTCGAGAACTTCGGGACTATGAAGAAACAGGAGGTGATCTTCGAAATCCTGAAGAAGAATGCCGAGCGCAGCGGGGTTTTGTTCGCGGAAGGAGTCCTTGAAATCATGCCGGAGGGATACGGCTTTCTCCGTTCGCAAGCGTTTAATTACCTGCCGTGCCCCGAAGACGTCTATGTGTCGCCGTCACAAATCCGCCGGTTCGATTTGCAGACGGGCGATGTGATTGCAGGGCAAATCCGGCCGCCGAAAGACAAGGAAAAATATTTTGCTCTGCTCAAGGTCGAAGCGGTCGGCAACGAAGACCCCGACAAGGCCAAGGAGAAGACACATTTCGACAATCTAACCCCGTTGTTTCCCAACAAGCGGATCATTCTGGAAACATCACCGGACGAACTTTCGACGAGGGTGCTGGACCTTGTCTGTCCGATCGGCAAGGGCACGCGCGGGCTGATTGTCGCGCCGCCGCGCACGGGCAAAACCGTTCTCCTTCAAAAGCTCGCCAACGCGATCATCAAGAACAATCCCGAAATCTATCTCATAATTCTGCTGATAGACGAGCGGCCCGAAGAGGTGACTGACATGGAACGGACATGCAAGCCTGCAGAGGTTATCAGTTCCACCTTTGACGAGCCTCCCGAACGCCATGTTCAAGTGGCCGAAATGGTCATCGAAAAAGCAAGGCGCATGGTTGAACACAAACGCGATGTGGTGATACTCCTCGACTCCATTACACGCCTCGCGCGCGCCTACAACACCGTGCAACCACACTCGGGCAAAATCCTGTCCGGCGGTGTGGACGCCAACGCATTGCACAAACCGAAACGGTTCTTCGGCGCAGCCCGCAACATCGAAGAGGGCGGATCGCTCACCATCATGGCCACCGCCCTCGTTGACACAGGGTCGCGGATGGACGAAGTCATTTTCGAGGAATTCAAAGGCACAGGTAACATGGAGGTGCACCTCGATCGCGCGTTGGTTGACCGCCGCATTTTCCCCTCGATTAACATCGAGCGCTCCGGCACCAGAAAAGAAGAGCTGTTGTATCACCCGGACGAGTACAGCCGGGTCGTTGTCCTGCGCCGCGCGTTAACAGGCGTGCCACCGGTGGAAGCCATGGAACTGTTGCTCGGCAAACTCAAGAAAACCAAGAGCAATATCGAGTTCCTGCTTTCGATCAACAACGCACTCTGACACCTTGAAACCGGCAAGCTGCGTGTCAAAAACCGCGCAACTTTTGGCGGCCTTGTTGATCATAATGCTGACTGCATGTGACCAACAGCAGGTAAGAACCTACCGCGCGCCAAAAGACCCCATGCCGCCAGCCGATGAATCGGGCGCGCCGCGCCGCGCGCCGATCGTCTGGAAGGAACCGCCAGAATGGCAACCAATACCTCCGGGGCCAATGCGCGCCGCAAGTTTTGTCGTCAACGGCCCTGACAATCAGCGCGCCGAAATCAGCGTTGTCCCTTTGGCTGGGCAGGCCGGCAGCGACCTCGACAATTTTAATCGATGGCGTGCACAGCTCGGCTTGCCACCCGGAGAACCGGCGGAATTGGAAAGGTCCGTTCAACAAATCGAAATCGGCGGGCAGCAGGGCAAACTAATCGAGATCGCAGCAGCGCCCTCCGATCAAAAACCAAAGTCCAGAATGATTGTCGCGATGGTCCAGCGGAATGGAATCACGTGGTTCTTCAAGATGATGGGCGACGATGCCGTCGTTACAGCGCAAAAGCAGGCATTCATGGATTTTCTCGGAAGTGTTCAGTATGCAGACTAGCCGCATTGTTCAGTTGCTGGGTTCATTGCGACTCACGGTCGTCTGCCTTGTCTGTGCTGCGATAATCGTTTTCTGGGGCACAATGGCGCAGGTTGAAATTGGCGTTTACGCGGCGCAACAGAACTTTTTCAGAAGCTGGTTTATCACTGCCACCCTGCCGGGCACAGAAGTTCGGCTGCCTGTGTTTCCCGGTGGCTATCTTGTTGGCGGCATAACCGCTTTGAACATGGTATTCGCGCTGATCCAGCGCCGCCGAACAGCGACACAGAGTCCGGGGTTGTGGCTGACCCACGCAGGGCTTTTGCTGCTGCTGATCGGCCAATTCTCGACCGACATGCTTGCTGTGGAGAGCGTGATGCGATTGGTTGAAGGGCAACCCCAATGGTATTCCGAGGACCAACGCAAGGTCGAACTGGCGATCGTCGAAACCACACTGCCGGATCACAATGTCGTCACCGCAATCCCACAAGCTTTGTTGGCGCGGAAATCTGAATTCGGGACCCCGGAACTGCCGTTCAAGGTCAAAGTACGCCGTTTCATGGCCAACTCCGTCCCCGTGGAAAATGCCGATGCCGGTGCCGATCTGATCACAAACCACGGAGCAGCGCGCCAGGCAAGCTTCAGAGAAACGCCGCATCAGTATTCCGGCGACAGACGCGACATGCCAACCGCTGAAATTGAACTCCTGGGTCCACAAGGTTCCATGGGCACATGGGTGGCATCGCTGTGGCTGACCAAAACACAGCCCCTGAACATTTCAAACCGCACCTTCGAGCTTTCGTTGCGCCCCGTCCGATACTACAAGCCGTTCGCACTCGAGCTGGCAAGGTTCAAACACGAAAAGTATCCCGGCAGTGCAATCCCGCGAAACTTCGAAAGCGACGTCCGCATCATCAACCCGGAAAAAGGAGAGAACCGCAACGTGCGAATTCGGATGAACAATCCGCTGCGGTATTACGGCGAAACCTACTATCAAAGCGGGTACGACGAGCGCGATCCGCGAGTCAGCATTCTCCAGGTGGTCCGCAACCCGGCATGGGTTACACCGTACATCTCGTGCGCTTTGATCTGTCTCGGCCTCGCACACAGATTCACATCGCATCTGATCACCTTCACCAAAGGCTTCCGCAAATGAAAGTAGCGATTCATTGGATAGCTGCGGGCCTTGCTGCCGCATGGGTTCTCTTGGGGCTGCGTCAGCCCGAGGCAAGGTCCGACTTTGACCTCGAAGGCTTCGGGCGGCTGCCGGTGATTGTCAATGGACGGCTCCAACCAATGGATTCGGTCGCGCGAAACGCCCTGTTGATACTCCGCGGCAAACAGACACTCACGTCCGAGGCGCGCAAGCGCATCAGCGCCATCGAATGGATGGTCAACCTGACCATGGCGCCTGAACAAGCAGACCGCATGCCCGCCTTCCGCATCGACCATCCAGAGGTGCGGTCGCTGCTGAATCTGCCGGCTGACGGCCCCAACTACTTCGCTTTTCATGAAATTTCAAATCGGTTGGACGACCTTCAGCGCCAGGCCGAAAACGTCCAGGGAATCGACCCGAAAGACCGAACCGCGTTCGACCGCGCAGTCCTCAAACTCCACTCTGCGGTCGCCCTGTACGACAGGCTCAAATACAGTTTTCAGCCGGACAATTCCACAAACCTTCTCGAGGAACTCAGGCAATACCAGCACTCTGTTGTTGAAGGTGTCGGTGCATGGCGCGCCCGCCAGAAAAACGCTCCCCACGACGAGCAACAGATCGAGCGGCTGCGCGACAAGCTCAAATACTTCGAAAGCGTTACCGCATCGGATTATCTGCTCGTAATACCTCCGCAGAACCCGGAAACCGGTTTGGATGGTTGGCAGAGTTTCGGGGCGGCATTGCTTGGCGCGTTGGGCAACACAAACATCCCAAACGCTGTGTTTACTTACGCAGCCCTTGTCACGGCCAGGAAAACCAACAAACCCGCTGACTTCAACGGCGCACTGCGCGAATACCAACGTTGGCTGGGAAACTTGCTCCCGGGACAGGTCGCCAAAGTCAATCTCGAGTTTACCTACCGGCATTGGCAGCCATTCCTGAAAAGCATGGTGTTGTACGCCTTTGCGCTGGTGCTGGGTTTTTTCTCGTGGCTGGGATGGTTCAAGCTGCTCAACAAAACAGCTCTTGGGCTTGCGACGGTGGCTTTTGCAGTTCACACCGCAGGCATAATTTTCCGGATGGCTATCGAAGGCCGACCGCCTGTGACAAACCTCTATTCATCGGCAGTTTTCGTCGGGTGGGGCGCCGCAGCTCTTGGCCTTGTCCTCGAACGCATTCAGAAAGATGGCGTCGGCCTCGCGTTGTCAACAACCATAGGCCTCGTCACGCTCATCATAGCTCACAACCTCGCCCTCGGTGGTGATACAATGGAAGCACTGCGAGCCGTGCTTGACAGCAACTTCTGGTTGGCCACGCATGTGATCACAATAACACTTGGTTACTCCGCGATGTTTGTTGCCGGATTCATTGGCATCATCTATGTGTTGCGGGGGTTCCTGACGAGATCGTTGAACTCTGATGCCAGATTGCGCCTTTCCAACATGGCGTACGGGACCATCTGCTTTGCAACCCTGTTCAGCTTTCTTGGTACCGTGCTGGGGGGCGTCTGGGCCGATCAATCATGGGGCAGATTCTGGGGCTGGGACCCGAAAGAGAACGGCGCGCTCCTTGTTGTCCTGTGGTGCTCAATCATCCTTCACGCACGCGCAGCGGGTATGGTGCGCGACCGTGGGCTGATCAACCTCGCCATATTCGGCAATGCAGTCACAGCGTTTTCGTGGTTCGGGGTCAACATGCTGGGCGTGGGACTGCACGCTTACGGTTTCATGGACAGCGCATCGTTCTGGCTTGCCATCTTCATCGCCGTTCAACTTGCTTTGATCTGTCTGAGTCTCCTGCCAAATCGGTACTGGGCAAGCCTCAGAGATGGGCGTCCGATTGAAGCCCGGCGGTAACAATATCGGTTGACAACATCACAAGCTCGCCTGCTGGCTCGGCCAAACAGAAGTTTGGCCTGAATAGGTACCGGGGAAGCATTGCCTTTGGCTGATAGGTCAGGCGCCTCCGACCCAATCTTGACACATGACAGTTCCGGTTCTACTCATAGTAACGTCGAATGACTGAATCGCGAAAATCGACAACAGAAACAGATCAACCAAATAAACAACATGCCAATACCTGTCGGATCCAAAGCCCCCGATTTCAGACTGAAATCCAAAACCTCGTCCGGACTCGTTGACGTCACATTGAGCGAGAACCTCGGACGTAAGAACACGGTTATTCTGTTTTTCCCACTGGCATTTACCGGTGTCTGCACGGATGAGATGTGCCAGATAAGTGCGGGACTGAACTCGTACGCAGGTTTGGGCGCCGATGTCATTGGAATAAGCGTGGACAGTCCGTTCGCCCAGGAAGCCTGGGCGCAAAAGGAGGGGATCAAGGTCCGGCTCGCCAGCGATCTCAACAAGAAAACCGCTCGCGACTACGGCGTGCTGCTGGAAGATCTGCTCGGGTTGGGTGCTGTCTCGGCGCGTGCTGCGTTCGTAATCGACCGACATGGCATTGTCCGGTACAGCGAGCAAACGCCAACTCCGAAGGAGCTTCCCGACTTCAATGCCATCAAAGCCTGCTTGGAAAGCCTAAAATGACACGCGGAGACCGGCTATGATCTCGATTGATTCACCAAGGTTCAACTTGGCTTCGCGACCGGCGCCGACAATTTCCACGTCATCAATTCCCTGATACTGCGCCCCAAGAAGGAGTGCGAAAGTGTCGGTCACAGACCAGCCGAGAGCGAGGTTTGCATAGAAGCCGAACACCCACTCGTCGTGTTCATAGTTGAAAGTTCGCTCCAAGATCGTGCTGGTTCCGTTGATCTTCATTGTTTCATGGCATTTGAGCTCGGCCAGTGCATCCATGATTGCTGCGCCCGCACTCGCGTGCAGCGAAAGACGCTTGTAGATTGGCACTTCGATAAACGGCCCCACTTTGAATCCAAGAACCAATGCGTCCAATTGCGCGCTCTGTTGCGAGGACACCTCGACCGTCCGTGTAGCGGAAGAAGCGGGTGTTCTCGGAATCAACGGCCCGGGTCCTTCAAAGCTCCCAGTGTAAGGTGCCACAGGAGGAACAACCCCACCAAGAGCATAAACATGCTCGACGAGCGAAGCGTTCCCGGTCAACAAACTGCTGCCGTCAAGGTTGATGTCGAGGCTGCCAAAACCGCCTTGAACACCCCAAACCGCACTGCGATTGGGGCCGAGCCGAATCAAACCGAGTTGACGCCCGTACCCGATCTCGAATCCGGCGGTGATGTCTGAATCGAGCGTCTGTGAAGTGCCATCGCGCGGTGAGTTTGCAAAGTAATGCATGCTGAGCGCGCCGCCGGGCAGCGAGTCACCGACCTGGTCAGCCGTCTGGTATCCCCAGTTCCACGTAAGACCGCGCGCGTTGCCACTGATGTCATCCTGCACAAAACCGTCGTAGTAATCAGGCTCGGCACCCGGAGCGATCGGAATGCTTTTCAAGCTCGCCGAGATATTGAAGCTGAACCGTGCGTTGACATAAACGCGATTCGGGTCAATCGACAGTTCCAGCTCCTGTCCGATGCAATTGCCAAATTGACCGCCGACGACTGCAGCCGTCAAACAAACCAATTCAAACGAAAACGCCGATTTCATTTTTGCAAAACTCCTTCTCTGTTACCTCCAGAAAACTCTGTAGTACCTTTCCTGACCTGTTGGCGGGCTGTCTGTCCGGGGCGGTCCGCGATCGATCCATTGAACGCGCCTGCCGTTGCCGATCACCGGCGGCAACGACGTGCGCCATCCGGCGTTTGTATTGGCCACCTGCGACGCGTACTGAACGTAGTAGAGGACGTTTGTGCCGGTCTCCCATTCGACCATGAAAACGTTGTTCGTGTAGATGCACCTGTCCAAAACAACAAATGTGTCGTACTGGACCGGCCACGACGGCTGGCGCACTTCGATCTCGAACTTTGGCGCGGGGACAGTCCGCCGATCGGCAACGTAATACTCGATCTGCAGATCCACGGACACGCCGGCAAGTATCGGACCATACTCGACGCGCCGGGCGCCGTTGGTATCGGTCAACGCCGTCTTGACCACTATCGGTTTGCCCAGACTGTCGTTTGTCAGCCCGGTGACCACAATGCTCACGCCGTTGATGTCGCCCCCATGATTCAGCAGCTTGAGAGTGTGCAGAAACAAGCCGCTCTGCGGGTCCAGCGCCGGCGGGTTCGTTGGCACGAAAAGCGCCGGCACCACCACAGGTTCGACAAGCAGGTTTGAGCCCGACGAACTCTGCGCAGCGATCGCCACCGGCAGATCTGTCCATGCAATGCCCGATTCCAGCACGGATGCGCCGGTTGCAAGGTCAAACCCAAGCTCAACCAGTCTTGTGACACCCGCGGGAACCGAACTTCCGGTTGGCAAGCTGAAGCTGATGCCCAGCAGTCCGTCATCGGCCATTCCGGTGTCGAGTGTCAACGTCGAGTTGGTCAGTGTCGGCCCCGCTGCCAGCCGCGCGTTCTTGAGCACATTGGGCGAAAATCGGATCGAGCCCGAAACCCGATTTTCATCGCCCTGTGCTTTCAGGTCGATCGGCAGAATGACTTCGCCTGCCGCGTTGGTCCTGAACCCCGAAACCAGCAGTTCGCGAGGCGTGAAAGGCCGGACGTCCAATCTCGCCACTGCGCTTGTCGCTGCGCCGAACGCATTCGTCACAACAACCTGATACAGCCCGGTATCGTTTGTGGCAGGCAGCCGAAACTGAATCAGCGGCGTCTTGCTAACAAGCGTGTTTGTGGCGTTCTTGATCCATGTGTATCCAATCGGTTCTGTGCCGCGTGCGACCACCTCGAGCCACGCATATTCACCTTCACGCACAGAAAGGCTTTGTGGCTGCCGCAATATCACCGGTGGCTCGTTCGTGTCAGATGTCCAACCGACTCCCGACAAGATTGTCACCGCACCCAGAATTGCTAACGCTGTTTTCATCTGGCAAAGGCTTCAAGGCGTCCAGTGACGCCAGCACGGACAATCCTCCCTACACTTTGGGATGAAAGTCAAAACAAACAGTTGCAAATTCATCAGAGACACCGCATCCCTTGTCGGTCTGAGACCAAGCCGTGCCAGATGATTACTTCGGCTTGTTGAACCTAAAACTGACAATGTCGTAATCCTGCACGACATAATTCTTGTGTTCCAACCGAAGTTTGCCGGCGCGTTTGGCTTCGGTCTCGCCTCCCGCATCAACAAGATCATTGTAGCCTATGACCTCGGCGCGAATGAACCCCTTCTGAATATCTGAGTGAATCGCCCCGGCCGCTTCCCATGCTGTGGTGCCGGACCGGATTGGCCATGCGCGGTTCTCCTTGCCCCCCACAGTTAGAAAACAAATGTATCCGGCTTCGCGGAAGGCTTTGAGAAGGAGCTCTGCGGGGTTACCAGAATCAGATTCACTGGCGACCACCACCGGTTTGTGTGTCTTGAATCCGTGCGAAGCAATCACCTGCAATTCTTCGGACGACAGGCCTGTTTGATAGAGGGTTCGCTCCGCCTCCAGTTCACGCCGAATCCGCAAAAGCAACTCGCGCTCGGCTTGTTGTGGCTCCCGTTCAAGCCTCTTCTCCACAAACTCGAGATCGCTCAAAATCAGGTCCGGAAACCTGTCGCGCCCAACGACAATTGCATCCGCCTGCGACGTCTGCTCTTCTCCAACAACTTCCACCTGGGCATAAGTTTTCTTTTCCGCTTCAACGAGGCCGTCAACAATGTCGAGCCGCGGGTCTTTCAGATTGTGTTTGCCCACGTTGATCGTGGGAATGCCAAATACGCAAATCTTCATCGGCCTTGCATATCGCGGCCACGGCCACAAGGTCAAGGCTGCAAAGGCCGGCTTGGTCGCGGACACCGAGCTGAGCCGTGGCCGGACCGCGGCGTGTTGCGTGAGATTGGCTTGTTCAATTCGTCCGGGGTATAATTGAAAGACTCAGTGCGGCACAGCCGCAAGCGAACGCCAGGCTCGAGACAACTGCGCTGGTTGCAGGAGTACCGCTGTGTCGTACCGCGCTGAAGCGGGCGACTTCGTCGCCCACGGGCAAGATGAGATTTGCATCAGCGGCCGAACAGTTTGACGGCAAGATTCTGGAACGATCTGCCAATTTGCGATCGCGGCGCAGATTTTACAATGTAGTACTACAATGAGCGGGCGCAGAAACAAATACAGCCGAAGCCGCTGGATGCGGCGGTTGATGTTTGCCGGGCTTGCAGCAGCCCTTTTGCTGCGTGAAATGCTGTATTTCGCGTTTTGTGCCGCAACGACCGGTGTTGCCTTCTGGCGTGTGCCGTGGTTCCAAACATGGCTGATGGTGCAAATCATGACTTTCGACTCACGGCGCAGCCCGGTATTGCCGCCTGAACGACCGACTTCGCCCGACACCGCCGCACGGCTTTCAACAAATGCAAGCAAACTGGTCCGCGCAGCCGAGCTTTTCGTCCCGACGAACATTTGGGATGTCCATTTGAAATTCGCGCCCGGGGAATGGGCAAGGTTGGCTCCGATACGCATCCCGGCAGTGCCCGTGATTTTCCGGTCCGACGGAAGCGTAGAATTGCGGAATCCGAATGCGGCGAGAAATGGCCTGGCGGGCGTTTTGGGAATTCACCTGCCGTGGTCAACCTGTGATTTGTCTTTCGGGAATGTCACGCTCGAGAAAGTTGCGGTCCGTTTCAAGGGCAATGGCACATTTGTAAGTTCACAACGAACATACAAACGGCCTTTCAAGATCGACCTGAGCAAGGGCGCAAAGCCAAGGAGCTTCGCAGAACGATCCGTCTTGAACTTACACAACCTCGTAGCGGACAACTCGTGTTTGAGCGACACGCTCGGTTACGAGTTCTATCGCGCAGCGGGTTTGCCGGCGCCGCGAACGGCCTTTGCCCGATTGCGCATGACGATCGAGCAGGCATTTGAAAACCGGTTGCTTGGTTTGTACCTGCTTGTGGAAAATCCCGACGCGGAATGGGCGATGGAAACGTTCGGCGTTGAAGGAATGGCCATTTTCAAGCCTGTCACATGTGAATTGTTCAAGTACCTCGGCGATGATTGGCAAGCATACGAGGGCATTTACGATCCGAAAACGAAACTGGACAAATGGCAGCAACAGCGCCTGATCGATTTGTCGAAACTGGTCACACAGTCGGACACTGCATCTTTCGCAAAGCGCATAGGCGAGTTTGTGGACCTCGGCCAGTTCGCGCGGTTCCTTGCGTGCGAGGTTCTTCTCGCCAATTACGACGGCATTCTCAACACGGGCCAAAATTTCATTCTCTACCTTGATCCCTACGGCGGACGGTTTGGGTTTGTGCCGTGGGATTTGGACCACAGTTGGGGTGAGTTTCCGCTCACCGGCACCTTCGAGCTGCGCGCCCACGCAAGCATATGGCATCCATGGCTGGGAGATAACCTGTTCTTTGAACGCATGTTCATGGTGCCTGAGTTCCGACAGCTCTATAGAAATGAATTGAGGCGGTTGCGATCGACACTCTTTGTCCCGGACACACTTGGCGACAGAGTCTGCCGCCTTGCCGAGATCATACGACCTTTTGTTGCCGAAGAGTCAGATGAAAAACTGGCCAAATTCGAAGTCGCTGTGAGCGGGCTTCGGAAACAGGACAAGCCCCGACAAAGCGCTGTGCAACAGCATCAACCCGTGTACTCGTACAAGAAATTTTTTGCCGCACGCGCAGGGTCTGTCGAAAGGCAACTCTCGGGGAAAGAAACAGGAATAGTGCTGCGCCGCGGCAATGAAAGATAGTTTGGGGTAGAGACCGGGGATTACAGACCACAGCCTGCATATTTCCCAGCCCGGCGTAGCCGGAACCAAAGATGTCCCACGCCCAAAGACGCAGTGCTTGTGCCCGTTGATCAGAAAGCTCTGCGCCGCCGGGCTGGGAAATATCTGCTTCGACTTCGTCCCCTGCCCCCGGCTCACGCCTCCTGAAAAAAATACAGGCACTGCAGATGGCGACGCCACAGCAGACAGGCAAAACCCAGTGATAGGTGTCGTCGCAACTCCGTGTCTGTCCCCATATCTGGGCGCCCCGCCGGCTTGGACCGCGAGACCAGCGCTTGGGTCGGTCCCGCGGGTCAAAAGCCCGGTCGTCAGAATTTCGTGTCTGTCCCCATATCTGGGCGCCCCGCCGGCTTGGACCGCGAGACCAGCGCTTGGGTCGGTCCCGCGGGTCAAAAGCCCGGTCGTCAGAATTTCGTGTCTGTCCCCATATCCGGCCCAGCATGCGCCCTTTCGGTCACCCCGTTTAAAGTTGCGAGTCAAATTCTGTGTCTGTCCCCATATCTGGGTGCCCCAGCCTGCCTGGACCGTCCGGCCGGCGCTCCCTCGGGTCCACCGGGTCAAGAGTCCGGCCGCCCAAATTGCGTGTCTGTCCCCATATCCCGGCCACCATGCGCCTTTTCGGTCACCCCATTGAAAGTTGAGAGTTGAACGTTGGACGTTAAACGTTCCTGATCGGTATACCGGACATCGTGCCTGTCCCCATATCTGGGCGTTGCAGGTGGCTTGGACCGTCCGACCGGGGCTTGGACAGGTCCACCAGGTGAAAAGCCCGGTCGTCCGAATTCTGTGTCTGTCCCCATATTCCGCCCCACCATGCGCCCTTTCGGTCACCCCGTTGAACGTTGAGAGTTGAACGTTTCACGTTGAACGTTCCTGATCGGCATATCGGACATCGTGTCTGTCCCCATATCCGGGTGCCGCAGCCGGCCTCGACCGGCCGACCGGCGCTTGCTCAGGTCCGGCGGGCCAAAAGCCCGGTCGTCCGAATTCCGTGTCTGTCCCCATATCCCGTCCACCCTGCGCCCTTTCGGTCCCCCCATTGAAAGTTGAGAGTTGAACGTTGGACGTTAAACGTTCCTGATCGGAATATCGGATATCGTGTCTGTCCCCATATCTGGGCGCCGCAGCCGGCCTGGACCGTCCGACCGGCGCTTGGACAGGTCCGGCGGGTCAAGAGTCCGGTCGTCCAAATTCTGTGTCTGTCCCCATATCGCGGCCACCATGTGCCCTTTCGGTCGCCCGGTTGAAAGTTGAGCGTTGAACGTTTCACGTTGGACGTTCCTGATCGGCATATCGGACATCGTGTCTGTCCCCATATCTGGGCGCCGCAGCCGGCCTGGACCGTCCGACCGGCGCCTGGTCAGGTCCGCCGGGTCAAAAATCCGGTCGCCCAAATTGCGTGTCTGTCCCCATATCCCGCCCACCATGCGCCCTTTCGGTCACCCCGTTAAAAGTTGAGAGTTGAACGTTTCACGTTGAACGTTCCCGATCGGTATACCGGACATCGTGTCTGTCCCCATATCTGGGCGTTGCAGCTGGCTTGGACCGTCCGACCAGCGCTTGGACAGGTCCACCGGGTGAAAAGTCCGGTCGCCCAAATTCCGTGTCTGTCCCCATATCCCGCCCACCATGCGCCCTTTCGGTCACCCCGTTAAAAGTTGAGAGTTGAACGTTTC